>ERZ1370068.6202-contig-5200_pt1 | contig 60067 bp, 70 predicted proteins | sample MGYA00561227_ERZ1370068 | MGnify/ENA primary metagenome ERZ1370068 (study PRJEB38410, sample SAMEA6850437) | metagenome | study: Metagenomic assessment of the ecological functions of the soil: analysis of the soil microbiota associated with the... | reverse complement strand
GTACTTCGTTCAGTTACGTATTGCTCCCTCCGCTGTACGCGGCGTCGCCCTTGGTCACGGCGGCCAGCAGCTCCGGTGAGGGACCCGCGGGGCGCGGCGCGCTCCAGCTTCACTTCGACGGGAGGGACGCGCGCGGACTCGCCGGGCAGGTTGATGTAGATCTGCTTGAGCGCGAAGCCGGGGGCGTTGATGTCGGCGTTCCACTTGCCGCCCACCACCCGCCCACCGCCCACTTGCGCCTTCTTGTCCGTGGTGAGCGGCGCCGGTCCGCCGCCGCGCTCGGGCAGGTCCAGCTTCACGGTCGCGCCCTCGATGGGCTTGCCGTCGGGGTCAACACCCCGGCCCTCCAGGCGGCCCATGCCCTTCCAGTCCTGTGCGGCGACCGGCGCCGCCAGGATGCCATCGCCAGCGTCCACGCGCGCCTCGTGGCTCATGTGTCAGATCTCCCGACGCGGATTATAGCGGCCGGCCCCGAATGAAAAAAGCCCCGGGGTCCAGGCGGGCCCCGGGGCGGGTGCAAGCGAACTCGGTGCTAGAAGCCCAGCCTGCATGCCGAAGCGGAGCGATGCGCGGGCTCAGGTAGTCGGTGCAGCTCGTGGAAGCGCGGCCGAGCCGAGGTTGCGCTGGCGGTTCAGCTCGGTGTTGGTGTTGAACACGTTGAACAGGTCCGCGGTGAGCACCATGCTGGTGCCGGCGACGCTTCATGGTCTTGGCCAGCCGCAGGTCGAGGTTCCACAGGTCGGCGAACCGGCCGCGTCGTCGACCGTGGGCGAGACCAGCACGCGCTGCGCGCGCGTCCTGTCCCAGCGCGACCGCTGCGGTAGAGCGGGTACGGCGTGCCCTGCTTGCCGAACAGGTTGGCCGCGATCTCCGAGTCCCACGGCAGCTGGTACAGCGCGTTCACGTTCAGCGCCCACTTGCCGTTGATGAAGATGTCGCCGTTGCCGCTGCCGGCGCTGCGCGAAGCGTACCGCCCGCCGTCGCACCAGCGTGCCGACGTCGAGACGGGTGATCTGGCCCGCGGCGACGCTACGTGTTCTAGTCGGATCGACCACGTGCGCGGCGGCCGTCGTAGAACTCGCGGTGGTTGTTCCAGCCCGCCGCCAGACGCATCATCCATTTGTTGGAGAGCCGCTTGGTCGCCGCCAGCTCGAGGCCGTCGAACGTCTGCGAGTAGTTGGTCGTCGTTGGTGACCGTGCGCGCCGCTCCTGCCGCGCGGCCACCTTGGCCGCGATGGGGACGAAGGTCTGGACGCTGTACGGCCTGGCCGTCCGGGGTCGTGCCGGTGACGATCGAGCCCGGGATGTAGTCGGCGGGCGTCATGCCGTTGCGCGGGCAGTGAGGAACCGGTCGTACTTGCGCCAGGTGTAGGAGATCGGACACCGCGAGGTTTGGGCACCACCTCGCGGTCGAATCCGGCGACGAACTCGCGTGGTGCGCGGCGCCTGCAGGTCGGGGTCGATCGATGTTGGCCGAGGTCACCGCGGTGGGCGCGGCCGGGTTGAACCCGCCGCCGGTCGAGCGCGGCTGCCAGCGTGATGGTGACTTCGCCTGATCGTCGCGAAGTGGTCGCCGTTGCGTCGCGCCACGGGTACTCGGCCCAGCCCTGGTTGCCGCTGGGGTTCGCGCAGCCGACCGTGCCGGTGTCGAGCTGGCTCGAGTACATCGCGTAAGCTCGCGCGGAGCACGAGGTCTTGCGGCCCTGGCGTCGAGCGCGTAGGTGAGCGCTCGGCGCGCGGCGAGAAGTCGGTCCAGGTGAAGGGCGCGTCGTAGCCGTCGAACGTGATGCCGGGAACCGGGTTCAGGGAAGAGCGCCGTTGCCCTGCACGCTGGACGCCGCGGCCTCGCCGCCCTGGCGGTCGTAGCGGACGCCCAGGTTCAGCGTCAGCCGGTCCTTGGTGAACGTGTCGCCCAGGTAGCGCGCTCCAGTAGTGCGCCGGTTGATGCCGAGCCCTTCGCGGTTGACGCGGGCGCGCTGGTCGGTCGCGCTGTTGTCGTACGCCACGAGCTGGTCGCCCGGCCACAGGGTCTGCGGTGAGCGCCTCCGACCAGCGCCAGCCGCCGCCGAACTTCAACTCGTGGTTGCCGCCGCTGCCCGGTCATGAAGTAGCTGCCGTCGAGGTTGGCGACGTCTCTGCGGCCGCACGTTGTTGCGAGAGCTGCGTGGTGCCGAAGGTCTGGCCCCAGCCGCGGCGCGATGCCCGCCTGGTCATCCATGCCGCCCTGCGGGAGACAGCTGGAAGCCCGGCCGTAGTACGCGAACTTGCGCGTTCACGAAGAAGCTGGGGCCGAAGACGTGGTTGTCCTCGATCTTCCATAGGCCGTGGAGCGGGTTGTCCGGTAGTACGCTGCCTGGTTCCAGGTGGCGCTGAGTCGAGCTCGATGCAGCCGCGCGTTGCCCGGTGCCGCGGCCGAACTTCTCCTTGCGCGCCCAGGAACCAGAACACGCTGACCATGTCGCTCTCGAGTCGCCTGCCAGTTCACCTTGGCGTTGATAGTCCTTGAGCAGGCGTCTTGTCGATCAGCAGTGCCGGCCGAGCGGACGAGGCGGATGTCCTGCTTGCCGTAGGAGCCCCAGAACCACAGCTTGTCCTTGATGATCGGGCCGCCGAGGTCGAAGCCGTAGTCCGCGATCTGCTCGTTGTGGTTGGCGGTCTCGTCGGTGATGAGCCGGTGGCCGCGCGAGGCTGGCTCGCGGCAGAGCTCGTCGGGCGTGTTCGACCACCGAGGTCGTCGTGGGTGAAGTAGCCGCGCAGCGTGCCGTGGAAGGCGTTGGTGCCGCGCTTGGTCACGAAGTTGATGCCGACGCCGCCGGTCTGGCTGGCGGATGTCGTTGCCGCCGCGTGGTGATCTGGATCTCGTCGAAGGCGTCGTAGTCGAAGTAGGTGGGCGACGCGCCGATGGCCGCCATGTCGGTGATGACGACGCCGTCCAGGTTCCACATCGCGTCGTCGCCGGAGGCGCCCTTGGCCGCGAAGTTGGACTGCTGGCCGCTCTCGTTGCCGGCGATGTTGACGCGGTCCATGATCACGCCGGGGACCGTGCGCAGGAGCGCCCAGGGATCGCGCGAGTTGGGGATCTTGGCCAGCTCGTCCTGCGTGAAGGTGGTCGACGGTCCCGATGCGCTTGGTGTCGATGACCGGCGTCTCCGCGGTCGACGGTGATCGTCTCCTCGACGGTGGCGACCTTCATGCCGAAGGTCACGTTGACGTTGGTGCCGGTGTTCACGATGACCTCGCGGTTCACGGTCGCGAAGCCGGTGAGGCGACGCTCAGCAGTACGTCCCGGATCCAGGTTCAGGAACCGGAAGTTGCCCATGGAATCCGCACTGGTCGTGCTGGTGCCGATGGTCGCGCCCGGAGACTGACGCTCGACCCGGGCAGCGCGCCACCCGGCTCGTCGTTCACGATGCCGTAGACGTTCCCGGTGGCCAGCTGCGCCCAGGCGGAGGAACCGCGCAGGCCAACAGCGCCAGGGCCAGGACCAGACCTCGCCTCAGCAAGAGCTCCTCCTTCGCGATGTTTGAGGGACCCCCGAATCTCGAGCGAAAGCGTTAACAGCTTTGGAGCAAGACGCGCGCCAGTTTCGTGGAGGGAGAGCGCCGCGTCATAGCCCATGTGAACGGTTGAGGGTTTCGCGTTGCGTTCAATGCGGCATCGCGTCAGATCCAGAAAGCGATGTCCGACGGTTCCGGCTACATCGGTTTGGATCCACGGCTCGAGTGCCTTTACGCCCGCTTCTTCGAGGCGTCTACACTCCGGCGAGCCGTGCGTCCACATAGCCGCAGCTGTCTGCGTCGTGCTCGTTGTCTCGTCCGGTTCGTCGGCCGGAAGGCCGGCGCGGCCGCGAGGCCCCCACCTTCGCGGTCCGGCATCACCGTGATGCTCTCGCCGTCTTCGTGACCGACCGCAACGGCCAATCGCTCACCGGGCTCACCGCCGAGGACTTCTGCGGTCGCAGACGCGGCGCGCCGACTGCATCGTCGGAGCTTTCGCGAGATCGACGCCACCGCGCCGGTCACGTCGTCGGACGAGCCGGTGCCGCCCGAGGCGCGGCGGCAGTTCCTGCTGCTGTTCGACCTGTCGCTTCACGAGCGTGGGCGGGCTGATGCGCTCCGCGGCGGCGCAGACGACTTCGTCCGCACGGGTTGGCAGCCGAGCGACCTGGCGGCCCGGTGGCGACGTTCTCGGCCATGCACGGGCTCGCGTGCTCACCACGTTCACGTCGGACCGCGTCCAGCTCTGAGCGGGCGCGGTGATCGCTGGGCGTGCTGCAGCGCGACCGGCAGGCGGACCCGCTCGGCCTCGCGTACGACCTCACGGACGTGGGCGGAGCGCTCAGCGACGCGCTGCCCGAGGAGGGCGCTGGTGCCCGACGCGATCCGCGCGGTGCAGCTGCGCTACCAGCGCACGCAGGAGATCGCGTACCGCCAGCGCATCCTGATCCTGCTCGACGGCCTGAGCATGCTGGGCCAAGGCGCTCGACGCCGTGCAGGCCGCAAGCAGGTGATCTTCCTCTCCAGCGGCTTCGACGACACCGTGCTGGCGGGCGAGCAGGGCCAAGCAGGCGCAGAGCGACGCGGAGGCGCTGGCCCGCGGCCGCATGTGGAGGTGCCGTCCGAGAGCCGCGTTCGGCGACCCGCAGGTGCCGGCAGGCGATGACGCGACGCGCTGCGCGGGCTTTTCCATGGAGCTCGGACGCGGTCGTGCACATCGATCGATCTCTCGGGCCTGACGGCGCGGGGCGACGCGTCGTCGCGCCGTGGGCGAGGCGACCTTCCGCTCCGGGCGCGAGTCGCTCTCGGAGATAGCGAGCCTCTCCGGCGGGCGCCTCTTCAAGGACGTCAACGACGTGAGCGTCTGGGCGAGCTGTCGGACATGAGCCGGCACTACTACCTGCTCGCGTTCGAGCCCGACAGCACGCCGCCCGGCCGCTTCCACAAGCTGCGGGTCATGGTCAGGACGAAGGCTCGAGCGTGTCGCATCGCAGCGGCTACTTCGAGCGTCCCGATTACGCGTCGCGTCTCCCGCTGGCGCGCCGCTTCGAGGCGGCCGAGATGATCGCGAAGGACCCCGGTCCGCGCGAGATCCCGCTCTCGGTGCTGGCGATCCCTACGTGCGGACGGGGCAAGGTCGCGGTGTCGGTGACGGTCGTGCTGGAGGCGGAGCGGACCGGAGCTGCTGAAGGGCGCTGCCGGACCGGCTGAGCCTCTGAGCTGTACGGGTACGCCCTCGGCGAGGGACGAGATCGGTCGAGCTTCGTGGCGCTCGTCTCCAACCTCGACCTCGCGAAGGTGGCGACCCGCTTGCCGGGCGAACGGGCTGCAGGCCCACGCCACCTTCACGCTGGCGCCAGGCCGCCACCGGCTTGCGCTTCCTGGTGCGCGATGCCGCGACCGGACGCGCAGCGCCACCAACTGGATGGAGATCTCGATCCTGAGGCGCGGCCCAACGAGGTGGTGCTGCTGCCACCCTTGTTCATGGACGACCCGGAGCACTGGCTGATCCTGCAGGCGTCCTCGCGCGAGACCGGGAGCTCGACCTCGCCGCTTCCGCGTCGCGCCAGGACGCGTTCGCGCCGCCGCTTCGGCAGTCGCGAACGGCCGCGAGCAGCGGGTCTGCTCTGCTGGCGCTCGACGGCAACCGGCAGTTCGACGCGGGCGCGTCGTTCGACATCGTGCCCCGCGCTGCGTTCGACGCGCAGGGCGCGGTGATGCCGTTCAGGCGACTTCCGCCTACCGCAGGCGGTGGCGGGGAGGACGGCGGTACCGGCGGTCTGCGTCTGGCCTTCACGCCCAGCGGCGTCGGCGCCGGCAACTCACCGCCTGCGCGTGCCGGCGCGACTCCTCAATCCGGAGCGTCGGCGAGTCGTTCCAGGCGCGTGCGCGTGGAGTAGTAAGCTCACCTTTCTTTGCTGATCTACCCGCCTCCTGGGTCGTGCCCGTGAGCCGTCCGCCCATCGCCAGCGGCCGTCGTCGCGATCGAGGGCCGCCAGGTCGCCTGGGTCGGCGGTGCCGAGGGCGCGGACGCGCACCCGCGCGGTCACGTCCGACGACCTGGGGCCCCGGCGTGCTGATGCCCGGCCTCGTCAACGCGCACTGCCACCTGGAGCTGTCCGCACCTGGCCGGACCTCGCCGATCGGGAAACGCGCGTCCGGGTTCGTGCCCTGGGCCGGAGCCCTGATGGCCCAGCGCGGGCGCACCGACGCCGAGGGCGTGCCGCGCGGCCACCTGGCGAGCCATCCGCCAGCTGGCAGTCGACGGGCACCGTCGCGGTGGGCGACGTCTCGAACGCGCTCGCGCACCTGCGACCTGCTGGAGCTCGAGCCTGCAGCGCGGTCAGTCTTCTACGAGCTGCTCGGCTGGGACCCCGGTCGCGCGCGAAGTCGATCCTCGCCGGAGCGCGCTGGACGTGCTGACCGATCCCGGCCGGGCCGCGGCGCACTGACCGCGTGCGCCTGGCCGCCCACGCACCGTACTCGGTCTCGCCCGCGCTGCTGCGCGGGGATCGGTCGACGCGCGGCGGTCCGGCGCGTCCGTCGCACCTCGGCGGAGTCCGCCCATGGACCGCGCTTCCTCGAGGCAGGGGGACGGCGACTGGCGCTCGTTCCTCGACCGACGCGGCCTGGGCCACGTCCCGTTCGAGCACCCGCGCGTGAGCCCGGTCGCGCACGTGGACGCGCTGGGCGGCCTGCGCGAAGGCACTGGTCGCCGCGCACTGCGTCCAGGTGGACGGCGGCGGACCGGCGCTGCCTGGCCGCAGCGCGGCGCGTTCGTCGCGATCTGCCCGCGCAGCAACCGCGGCCTGCGCGTCGGCACCGCGCCGGTGCGCCGAGCTGCTCGAGGCGGGCGTCCGCCTGCTGCCTGGGCACGGACAGCCTGGCCAGCGCGGACACGCCTCGACCTCATGGCCGACATGGCGCTCCTGCAGTCGCAGTTCCTCGAGCTGTCGCCCCGAGGTCGTCGTGCGGATGGCGACGCTCGGTGGGGCGCAGGCCCTGGGTCTCGACGACCTGGGCACGATCGAGCCGGGACGCGGCGCGGCCCTCGCGTTCGTGCCGCGTCCACGCCGCCCTCCGACCCGCTGCGTTTCCTCCACGTCAGGCGCCGCGCAGGCGGGGACCGCTGCCCGCATGAGCACGCTTCGTCGCGCGGGCGGTCGCGTGACGGCCGCATGGTCAAGCTGTCGCACTCGGTGTTCGCGCTGCCGTTCGCCCTGGCCTCGGCCGTGCTGGCGGCGCGGCGGCCAGGTGCCGCTGCGGACGCTCGCTGTGGATCGTGGTGGCGATGGTCGGCGCGCGCAGCGCGGCCATGGGCTTCAACCGCCTGGCCGACCAGGCCATCGACGCGCGCAACCCGCGGACCGCGGGCCGCGAGCTGCCGCGGGGCGTCCTCTCCGCGCGCGAGCGTGTGGCTGTTCGTGGCGGCGTCCGCGGCCGCCCTGGTCGCTGGCGGCGGCGATGCTCAACCCGCTCTGCCTCGCGCTCTCGCCGGTCGCGCTGCGCGATCGTCGCTCGGCTACTCGTACACGCAAGCGCTTCACCGCCGCTCTCGCACCTCGTGCTGGGCTGGCGCTGGCCGATCGCACCCGATCGGGCGCCTGGCTCGCCGTCCGCGGCCGCTTCGACGCGACGCCGGTCGTGCTGGGCCTGGCGGTCGCTTCGTGGGTGGCCGGCTTCGACACCATCTACTCGTGCCAGGACGTGGAGTTCGACCGGCGGCGCGGGCCTGCGCTCGCTGCCGGCGCGCGCTCGGCGCTCGCGCGCGCGCTGCAGGTGGCGCGGTTCTTCCACGCCGGCGCGCGGCCGCGCTGCTGGCTCTCGCTCTTCGCACTCGAGCCGCTCCATCCGCTGTACCTGGCGGCGTGGGCGCGGTGGCGGCGGGCCTCGCCTACGAGCACACGCTCGTGCGGCCGGACGACCTGTCGCGGTGAACGCGGCGTTCTTCCTCGTGAACGGCTGGATCAGCGTCGGCTACTTCGCGTTCACGCGCGTGGCGCGCCGTCTGGTGTGGGCCGACGCTATAATCCCGCGCGTGTCAGGTCCCCACGAGGTGAGGCGCTGCCGGCCGCGGTCATGACGGGCCCGGCGCGCCTTCCGGGCAGCCCGAGCGGGCGGCCGTGCGCTCGATGTTCGACCGCATCGCGCCGCGCTACGACCTGCTGAACCGCCTGCTGTCGGCCGGCATCGACGTGCGCTGGCGGCGCGCGGCGGTGGACCTGCTCGACGCTGCCGCCGGGCGGCCCGCGTGCTGGACCTCTGCACGGGCACCGCGGACCTGCTGGTCGAGGCCCTGGGGCGCGACGAAGCGGCGCGCGGCGTCGGCGTGGACCTGTCGAGCGGATGCTGGTGCGCGGCGCGCGCAAGCTGCGCGAGCGCAGGCCTGGCCGCCCGCAGCGGCCTGCTGCGGCGGTGACGCCGAGCGGCTGCCGCTGCGCGACGCCTGGTTCGACGGCGCGCTGGTCGGCGTTCGGGATCCGCAACGTCGTCGACCGGCTGCAGGCGCTGCGCGAGGCGCGCCGCGTGCTGAAGCCGGGCGGCCGGCTGGTCGTCCTGGAGTTCTCGATGCCCCGCGGGCTGCTGGGGCGTGCCTACCGGCTGCTACTTCGGCTCGGTGCTCCCGTTCGTCGGGCGCGTCGTCAGCGGCGACGCCGCGGCCTACTCGTACCTGCCGGCGTCGGTGGCGCGCTTCCCGGAGCCGCCGGCCTTCGCGCGCGCTCATGGAGCAGGCCGGCTTCGCGCGGTCCGCGTGGCGCGGCCTCACGGGCGGGCATCGCGCACCTGTATCGCGGGGACGCGGCATGAGCGACCGTGCGCTGCGCTCGGACGGCCGAGCACCTGCTGCCGCACCGGGCCGCGCTGGCGGATGCGTGGGCGGTCGCGCTGGCGCGGGCCGGCGCGCGTCGCCGTCGGAGGAAGCACGCCGCGTGCAGGAGGCCGCGCTGTCGGCCTGCTGACGCGCCTCTCGCGCGGCGAGGCCGAGCGCTGCTGCGGGACGAGGCCCTGCGAGGCGGAGGCGGCGGCGCGTCAGGGCGCGAGCTTGCTGCGCCTCGCGCTGGCCATCCGCGTGCTCGACCGCTGCTGGCGTGGCCGCTTCCTGCTGCGGGCCTGCGCCGACCACGGGCGCTGGCCGAGTGCCCGCTGCGCGCTCGACGAGCTCGGCCGACCGGCGGCTGGAGATCGCTGATCCGCGCGCAGGAGGAGGAAGCGGCTCGGCGCCTGCAGGAGGCGCAGGAGCAGGCGGCGCAGGCGTCCGACCGCACGCGCGAGCGTCACGCGCGCGAACGAGGCGCTGCGCCAGTCGGAGGCGCAGAGCCAGCGCCGGGCGGAGCATGATCGCGCTCGTCTCGGCGGTCGCGCGCCGCGCTGGCGGGCATGCTGGATGCCGAGAGCCTGATGCAGGAGGCGGCCGACGCCATCCGCGCGCGCATGAACCACACCTACGTGGCGGTGGTGGTGCTCGACGACGAGGGGTGCTGATCGGCCGCTGGGCGGGACGCGCAGGGCGTGGGCCGCCGCAGCGCGGGACGCGCCCAGGGACCGGCCGGCGGCGTGATCGGCCGGGCGCTGCGCAAGCGCGCGCCGCAGGTGGTGGCCGACGTCTCGCAGGGATCCCGACTACCATCCCGACGTGCCGGGCACGCGCTCGGAGATGGTGATCCCGCTGCTGGAGGCCGGCGAGGCGGTGGGCGCCGTCGACTTCCAGAGCGAAGCCGAGCGCGTTCGACCTGGACGAGGTCGCGGTGGGCGAGACCCTGGCCGAGTTCCTCGTGGTCGCGCTGCGCAACGCGCGCGCTCTTACGCCGGGAGCGCGGCGCAGCAGCTGCGTAGGCCTGGTCGGCGCGAGACCGTGTGAGCGGCATCTCACCGGCCGCGGCAATGGGCGAAGTCCATGAGCCGCCACTCGCCCGAGGTGCGCGCGGTGGCCAGCGCGCGCCATCGCACCCGGCTCCGCCGCCAACTGCCGGGAGCGGTCGAGCCGTCTACGACAACTCAACGCGCTCGTGATCGGCTTCGGTGCGGTCCGAGCGGCCGTCCGAGGCCATCGTCTCGATCGCGCTCTACCCGCGCTGGGTAAACCTGTTCTTCCTGCACGTGGCCACGCTCCGGATCCGCGGGGGCTGCTCCAGGGCGCCGGCAAGCGGGTCCGTCGCATCGCGCTGCCGGACGGCCGCCGTGCTGCGACGGCGCGCCCGTGCGGTCGCTGGTCGCGAGCCCTCGCGGCATCGTCCCACCCGTGGCCGCCCGGTCGCCCGCGCCGCATGATCATCCGGGCCGTGTCCGCGAAGCAGCGCCCGCGCCGTCCGCGGACCTGAGCCGGCTCTAGGCGCGAGCGGCTGCCGCGGCCTCGCCGGGACCGCCCGCCGCTCGAACACGGCGAGCAGATGGCCGGCCAGCCGCGTCGATCGCCTCGGTCGAGGTCGGGCTACGCGGCCGAGTGAGGCGCGCGAGGCTGGTGACGCCGCGGCCGCGGATGCCGCAGGGCACGATCAGGCCGAAGGGCGCGAGGTCGGTGCGCGACGTTGAAGGCGAAGCCGTGCGACGTCACCCAGCGCGCGATGCGCACGCCGATGGCCGCCGATCTTCTCGTCGCCGACCCAGGCCCCGGTCAGCCGCCGGACGCGCGCCGCGCCTGCGACGCCGTAGTCGGCGCAGGTCCGGATCATCACCTCCTCGAGGTCGCGCACGTAGCGGTGCACGTCGCGGCGGTCGGGCGAGAGGTCGAGGATCGGGTAGCCGACGACCTGGCCCGGGCCGTGGTAGGTCACGTCGCCGCCGCGGCCGGTCTCGAAGACCGTCGAAGCCCGCGCGGCGCGCAGCTCCGCCTCGGGAAGAGCACGTTCTCGCGCGCGCGCGTTGCGGCCCGAGCGTGAAGACGGGGTCGTGCTCGAGCAGCAGCAGCGTGTCGGGGATGCGGCCCGCCTGGCGCTCCGGCCACCAGCCGCGCCTGCAGCGTCGAGACCCTCCGCGTAGCGGCACGCGGCCGAGCCGCCGGACTCGTCCAGCGCGCGCGGTCACGGCGACGGAGCCGGCGCGGACCTCCGGCTGCGTCGCGCTTCAGAGCGCGGCTTCGTCGAACTCCTGCAGGCCCTTCTTGAGGTGCGCCATGAACCGGTCGGCGTCGGCGCCGTCCACGATGCGGTGGTCGAAGCTGAGCGCGAAGTAGGCCATGGTGCGGATCGCGATGGCGTCGTCGCGCACCACGGCGCGCTTCTCGATCGTGCCGACGCCCAGGATCGCGACCTGCGGCTGGTTGATGATCGGCGTGCCGAAGAGGCTGCCGAAGACGCCCGGGTTCGTGACGGTGAAGGTGCCGCCCTGCACCTCGTCCACCTTCAGCTTGCTTGGCGCGCGCGCGGTCGGCCAGGTCGTTGACCGCGCGGGCCAGGCCCAGCGATGTTCTTCTCGTCCGCGTTGCGGATGACGCGGCACGATCAGGCCCCAGTCGAGCGCCACCGCGATGCCGATGTTGACGTCGCTGTCTTGTAGACGATGTTGTCGCCGTCGACGCTCGAGTTGAGGACCGGGAAGGCCTTGAGCGCGTCGACCGTGGCCTTGAGGATGAAGCGGCAGGTAGGTGAGCTTGACGCCGCTGCGCTCCTCGTAGGCCTGCCGGTGCTTGCTGTGCGCAGATGGTCGACGCCGCGTCATGTCGACCTCGAAGACGGTCGTGACGTGGGCCGAGATCCGCTTCGACAGCGACCATGTGCTCGGCGGTCTTCCTGCGGATGGGCGACATGGGCACGATCTCGACGCGCTCGCCGGGCGATAGGCCGGCGACGGGCGCGGCGGCGCCGCCGGCGCGGCGGCGGCCGCGCGCGGCGGCGCCGGCCGGCGCCACGCGGGCGTCGCGGGCCGGGGACGCGGCCCTCGAGGTGGCCGAGGATGTCCTGCTTGGTCACGCGGCCGGAGATGCCGGTGCCGGGCACCTCGCGGATGTCGACGTTGTGCTCGGCCGCGATCTTGCGCGACGACCGGCGACGAGCGCGTCTGGCGCAGCTCGTCGCACGGTCATCTCGGCGCGCGGCTCTCGCGGCGCCGGATGCGAGTGCGCCGGGACCGGGGGCGCGGGCGTGGCAGGGCCGGCTGGGCGCGGGCAGGAGCGCGCGGCGGCCGTGCGCGGCCGCGGTGCGGCGGCGCGCCGGTGGCAGGCGGCGGAGCGTCGCCGCCGGCGCGGAGCGCCGGTCGCGGCGGCGCGACGGGCGCGGCGGCGAGGCGGCTCGCCGGAGGCAGCGGGCGGCGGCGGCGCCGGACGGCGCGGCGCGGCGGCGCGCGGCGCCGACGGCCTCGCCCTCGGCCGCGATCACGCCGACGACGGTGTTGATCGGCACGGTCGCGCCGGGCTGCGACGCGGATCTCCTTCAGGACGCCCGCGGCGGGCGACGGGATCTCGGCGTCCACCTTGTCGGTCGAGATCTCGAAGAGCGGCTCGTCGCGCTCGACCTTGTCGCCGACCTTCTTCATCCACTTGGTGATGGTGCCTTCGGCGATGGACTCGCCCATCTGCGGCATGATCACGTCGGTCATAGCGTACCTCGAGCTTAGTCAACCACAAGTGCGCAGGCTCTCAAGTAGCTCAGTACCGCCAGCGCACGGATGGCCTTCGCCGACCTTCTCCGCGTTGGGCAGGAAGTACTCCTCGAGCGGCGGGCGAGTAGGGCACCGGCGTGTCGGGCGGCGCCACGCGCATCGATCGGCGCGTCCAGGTACTCGAACGCGCGCTCGGCGATCAGCGCGGCGACCTCGCCGCCGGGCCGCCCGGTGCGCGTGGCCTCGTGCAGCACGATCACCTTGCCCGTCTTGGCCGCGCTGGCCGAGGATCGCCTCCTCGTCCAGGCGGCAGCAGCGTCCGCAGGTCCACGACCTCGACGTCGATCCCGTCGCTGCGCCGCGGCCTCGGCCGCCTCCAGCGCCACGTGCAGCATCGCCGCGTAGGTGACGATCGAGACGTCCTGGCCCGGCGCGGGCCACGCGCGCCTTGCCCGATCGGCACCACGTGCATCGCCGTCGGGCACGTCCTCCTTGATGCCGGCGGTACAGGAACTTGTGCTCGAGGTAGATGACCGGATCGGGATCGCGGATGGCGCGCCGTCATCAGCCCTTCGCGTCCGACGGCGTTGCCGGCGCGACGATCTTGAGCCCGGGCACGTTCATGAAGTACGCCTCGGGGTTCTGGCTGTGGAACGGCCCGCCGTGCACGCCGCCGCCGCACGGCCCGCGCGCACCACCATGGGCACGCCGCCGCCCCAGCGGTAGCGGCTCTTGGCCGCGTAGTTCACGAGCATGTCGAACGCGCAGGAGATGAAGTCGATGAACTGCATCTCCGCGATCGGCCGCATGCCCATGAGCGCGGCGCCGATCGGCGCGCCCGACGATGGCCGACTCGCTGATCGGGCGTGTCGATCGACGCGCGTCGTCGCCGAACTTCTCCAGGAAGCCCGCCGTGACGCGGAAGGCGCCGCCGTAGGTGCCCACGTCCTCGCCGATGCACGAACACGCGCTCGTCCCGCTCCATCTCCTCGAGCATGGCGAGCGCGGATGGCCTCGAGGTACGTGAGGACCGCCATCAGCGTGCGCCCTTGCCGGCGCTCCCACTCCGCGACCGAGCGGCGGCACGGGCGGCGCGAGCGTCGCGGTCGCCGTAGACGCCGGAGCAGCGCCGACTCCGGCTCCGGGAAGCGGGCTCTGCCTCGGCGAACGCCAGCGTCCTCCGTCGAGCGCGGCGTCGATGCGCGGCCACGAGCGCCGTCCAGCTCGCCCTGCGAGGCGACGCCGCCCTGCGAGCAGTGGCTGCTCGTAGCGGGCGATGCGGGTCCCTGCGCCGCCCATGCCTCGAGCAGCTCGCGCGGGCACGTACTTCATGTCGTCGTGCTCGGCGTGGCCGCGCATGCGCATGGTGTCGGCCTCGATCAGCGTCGGGCCCTCGCCGTCGCGCGCGCGCTCGATCGCCGCGCCGCGTGACCTCGTACACGGCCAGCACGTCGTTGCCGTCCACGCTGCTCGCCGAAGCAGCCGTAGCGCCTGCGGCGCGGTCCACGATGCGCGGTGTTGGCCATCTGCCGGCTGGTGGGCGTCGGAATAGGCCGCACTTGTTGTTCTCGGCGATGACCACCAGCGGGGCCTTCTGCACGCAGGCGAAGTTGCAGCCCCTCGTGGAAGGCGCCGGTGGAGGTGCCGCCGTCGCCGATCCAGGTGAGCGCGACCGTCCGGCGCCCCTGCATCCGCTCCGGCGAGCGCGGCGCCGGCCAGGATGGGGATCATGTCGCCCAGCATCGAGATGACCGCGATGTTGCTGCCGTCCTCGCGCGAGCCAGCCGAAGTGCGTGTTGAGGTCGCGCCCGCCGGTCGGCCGCCGCCGCGCGCGCCATGTACTGGCAGAAGCACGTCGCGCGGCTTGCCGCCCCGGACGAAGATCGCGCCCAGGTTGCGGATGAGGGGCGTCATGACGTCGCCGCGCTCCAGCGCGTAGGCCGCGCCGACCGAGCAGGCCTCCTGGCCCAGGCTGCGGTACAGGCCTCCCACCACCTTGCCCTGCCGGTAGAGGTTGGTGAGCTTCTCCTCCACCATCCGGTTGAGCTTCAGGTAGTGGTAGAGCTCGAGCAGCTGCAGCTTCCCGAGCTCGCCCGCCGGCGGCCGCGCCATTGCTAGCGTGGATGCAACGGAGACCACGAAGACACAAAGGACACAAAGAAACGACGGGACGGAAAGGTCATCCCAGAGCCGTTCCTCAAGTCCGTCCTTTGTGCGTCCTTTGTGCTCTTCGTGTCTTTGTGGTTGCCGTGGCTGTCACGCTCTAGGCGTCGATGGCGTGGCCGTAGACCGGCCTCCGCGGCCTGCATGAGGGTCTCGAGAGCGTCGGGTGCGGGTGGATCGTGCGCGTGATCTCCTCGGTCGTGGCCTCCGAGGCGCAGCGCGACGCAGGCCTCCGCGATCAGGTCGGTCGCGTGCGGGCCGATCATGTGCACGCCCAGCACCTCGTCGTACTTCGCGCCTCGGACACCACCTTCACGAACCCGCCGTCGTGGCCGATGATGCGCGGCTTGGCCAGTGTTCCCGAAGTTGAACTTGCCGACCTTCACGTCGTAGCCGCGCTTCCTGGCCTCGGCCTCGGTGAGGCCCACGCCGGCCACCTCGGGCTGGCAGTAGGTCGCGGAGGGCACGCGGTCGTAGTTGAGGGGCTCGGCGTTCTTGCCGGCCAGGCGCTCCGCCACACCGATGCCCTCGAAGGAGCGCCACGTGCGCCAGCTGCGGGTGCGGCTTGCCGTCGATCGTCACCACGTCGCCGATCGCGAAGACGCCGGGCTCGTCGGTGGCGAGCGACGCGTTCGTCTTCACGTATCCCTTCTCGAGCTGGACCTTCGTGGACTCGAGGTTCAGGCCGTCCGTGACCGGACCGCGGCCGACCGCGACCAGCAGCAGGCTCGGCGGTGACGCTCTTGGCCTCGCCGGCGCCGTTGCGGAAGGCGACCTCGACGCCGTGCGCGGTCTTGAGCGCGCCCTCGGTTCGTGCGCCGGCGTGGATCGTCATGTACTTGCCCAGCAGCTTTCCGGCCTCGGCCGAGATCTCCTCGTCCTCCAGCGGCAGCACGCGGGGCAGCAGCTCGATCACGGTGGTGGTCGCGCCGAAGCGGGCGAAGATCGACGCGAACTCGATCCCGACGGCGCCGGCGCCGATCACGATCAGGCTCCTCGGGCGCCGCTTTCAGCTCCAGGATCTCGTCGGACGTGAGGATGGCGGTGCCGTCCGAGCGTCAGGCCCGGCAGGCGCGCGGCCGCGAGCCGGTGGCCAGGATGCACGTTCTTCGTCGCGACCCTCGTCTCGCTGCCGTCCGCGGCCTTGACGACGACCGGTCTTGCCGCCTTCCAGCCGGCCCTGGCCCTTGAACAGGCGTGATCTTGTTCTTCTTGAAGAGGTAGCTCCTCGATGCCCTTCGACAGCCGGGACACGATCCGCTGCTTGCGGCTCATCAGCGCGGCGAAGTCGATGCCCGATGTTGTCGGCGACGATGCCGTACTCCTTGCCGTGCTTCAGGTCCTCGTAGAGGTCCGCGGTGTGGAGGAGCGCCTTGGTCGGGATGCAGCCGCGCAGGAGAGCAGGTCCCGCCGGTGCCGATGGGGTCGCGCTCGACGCAGGCGACCTTGAGGCCGAGCTGGGACGCGCGGATGGCCGCGACGTAGCCGCCCGGCCCGCTGCCGATGACCGTGACGTCGAACTCTTCGCTGCTCAAGCGCTTCCTCCCTTCGGGCAACCGATCCAAGTTATCAGGAACGGCGCGGAGTGACAAGGAACCAGCCCGCCCGTTCGGACTCTGATGTCCTGAGCCGCCACGAACAGGAGGACCGAACATGGGCCTGAAAGTGACCATCCTCGTATCCGCCCTCGCCTGTACGGCCGTGCCCGCGTGGGCCAACGATCCCTGGGAGGCCGATCCCGAGGACGGCGGCCAGGCGACGACGAGCTACCTGGTCGCCGGCCAGTCGCAGGCGGGACGCGACCTGCAAGGGGGTCCGACGCCGGACCAGGACTGGGTCTGGATCTCGACCCTGCCGCGCCACTCGTACGAGGCGCGGGCCGTCGGCGGACCCACTGGGCGGCCGTGGGGAGCTCGCTAGGAGCCCGGCTGCAGCGGCTCGACACGGGCCTCGTGGTGCAGCAGACGGGCTCGGACGAGGGCCTCGGCAGCATCCGGGGCCACTGGATCCGCTGGATCGCCGGAGACGCGCCCGCGCTCGGCTATCTCCGGGTGACCGGCGGAGTGGGCGTCGTCGAGGACGCCTCACCCTACGTCCTCGAGCTGTTCGACACCACCTACTCCCTGCCGCGCTGGAACAACTCCATCAGCCAGTTCACGATCCTGTTCCTTCCAGAACAACACGCCGTCCCAGGTGAACGCGTTCGTCTACTTCTTCGACGCGGCCGGCGTCCTTCTGCACTCGGCGCCGCTGACCATCCCGGCGGACGGCCTCGCCGTGCTCAACGCGTCGACCATCGCCGCCCTGGCGGGCAAGAGCGGCTCCGCCCGCATCGCCCATCAGCGGTGGACGGGGCGCGCTCTCCGGAAGGCGGTCGCTGGAGCCCGGCACCGGGTTTACCTTCGACACGGCGATCACTCCCGTCATGCCCTGAGACCGGAGGGCGACCCTCAGGGAGGCGGCCCACACACGCCGGACGTCCAGGCGTAAACTTGGCGTCTACCTGAGTTGGCTCCTCTTTCGGACAACCGGGAGTTGTCGGCAAACCACGCGGGGTGACAAGGGAAGGAGCAGCCAGCATCGCGGGATGGATTGCGTGAACTCACGCAGGAGGCCACAAATGAGAACGTTTCAAGTGGTCACCGTGACGTTCCTGGCGCTCACCCTCGGCCACCAGGCGGCAGCGGATCGCTGGGACGCCGACCCGAATGACGGCAACGACTTGACGCATGCCTTCATCGCCCCGGGGCAGGCACAGAACGGCCGCGACCTGGAGTCACCACAAGGAACCCCCGGACCAGGATTGGGTCCAGATGTCGCTCGAAGGGCGGCACTCGTACGAGGCGCGTGCGATTGGGGCAGCCGTCTGGCTTCCCCAAAGCAATGGCGCCAAGTTGGAGCGGCTAGATTCCAGTGGCGCCGTAGTCCAGTCGGGGACTTTTCTCGGGAATTTCGCAGGGCAAACGATGCGCTGGGTCACCAACAGCGTAGCCTTCAACTACCTTCGCGTCACCGGGCCGCCGAATACCAGCCAGGGCACCGCTCCATACAACTGGAGCTGTTCGACACCACGTACGTGGTGCCCCGCTTCAACAATTCCGCCACTCAGACGACCATCCTGATCATCCACAACAACACGGGCACGGCCGTGACCGCGTTTCTCTATTTCTACGGCGCGCCGGGCAATCTCCTCGACACCGAGCCGGTCGTGATAGAACCCCGTGCAACGGTGGTCCTCAACACCTCCACCACATCGGCCCGCTCGCGGGCCAGAGCGGAGCGGTGAACGTGGCGCACTCGGGAGGCCGGCGACGCTTTCCGGGAAGGCGGTCGCAGTGGAACCGAGCAACGCGCTTCACGTTCGACACGCCCATGACCCCGTCTTGCCCTGAGCTCTCGCCGGCCGCGTCGGAACCGCTCGCTTGAGGTAGACTAGCGGTTCTCCAGATGAGCGAACCGGTCGTCCTGATTGTCTGCATCGTATTGTGCCTGCTGGGGAACGGCTTCTTCTCGGGGAGCGAGATCGCCGTCATCTCGGCCCGCAGGAGCATGGTCGAAGCCCGCCTGGCGGACGGCAGCCGCCGCGCGCGGTACGCTGAAGCACCTGCAGGACCACCTGGACGACTTCCTCGCCACGGTGCAGATCGGCGTGACGCTGATGGGCACGCTCGCCGGTGTCCTGGGCGGCTATCTGGCCAAGCTGTTCATCGAGCCGCTGATCGCGTCCAGTGGGCTCGGCCGATGGGTCAACGCGTCGGTGGGCGCCACCGTGATTGCCGGTGGCGGCATCGTGTTCGTGGAGCTCATCCTCGGCGAGCTGGTGCCCAAGGCGCTGGCCCTGCGCTTCACGGACACGGTCGCGCTGCTGGTGGCGCCGATCCTGGACTTCATGGCGCGCGTCGTCGCGCTGGCTGGTGGTGATCGTCACCGGGACCACGCGCGCCATGCTGCGGCTGTTCCGGATCCCCGACGCGGGCCATCGCGGCTTCATGTCGCCTGAGGAGATACGCCACATGGTGGCGGAGGGACGCGACCAGGGCGTCATCGACGAGACCGAGATGCAGATCATCCACAGCGTGATCCAGTTCTCGGATACCCCGGTCAAGAAGGTGATGGTCCCGAGGCCGAAGATCTTCGCGCTCGACATCGACACGCCGCCCGGCGAGGTGGAGCGCATGATCGTGGAGGCGGGCTTCTCGCGCATCCCGGTCTACGAGACCTCGGTCGACAACATGGTCGGGCTGGTCTTCATCAAGGACGTGCTGCGGCTGCTGGAGAAGCGCCAGCCGGTGGTCCTGCGCAAGATCCGCCACCCGGTGCACCTGGTGCCGGAGACCAAGAAGGTCGGCGACCTCCTGAAGGACCTGCAGAAGCGGCGGACGCACATGGCCCTCGTGATCGACGAGCACGGGTCGGTCACCGGGCTGGTCACGCTCGAGGACCTGCTGGAGGAGATCGTCGGCGAGATCCACGACGAGTACGACTGGGAGGAGCGCCCGGTCGAGCGCCTGCGCGACGGCTCGCTGGTGGTGGACGGGACCGTGTCCGCGGCCGGACCTGCGCGACCGCTACCACGTCCCGATCCCGGAGTCGGACGAGTTCGAGACGGTCGCGGGCTTCATGCTGGATGCGCTGGGATCGGTGCCGCGGGGCGGGAAGTGGTGGCCCTGGCGGACCATCGGCTGACGGTCGTGGACGTCGAGAAGAACCGGATCTCCAGGTCCGGATCGACGGACCCAAGGCGGTGGCGCCCGCGCCGCGGGCCGACGCGCCGCCGTCGCGCTAGGCTCGGCGGCCATGCGCGCGAGTCGCGTTACGGAGGCCCCATGGTGCGGATGACCTACATCGGCGGACCCACGGTGCTCGTCGAATTCGGCGGCATTCGGCTCCTCACCGACCCGACCTTCGATCCGGCGGGCGGCGAGTACGCGACGCCGGCCTACACCCTCCGGAAGCTCAGGGGCCGGCCGTCGCATGTCTCGGCGCTGGGGCGCATCGACGCCGTGCTCCTGAGCCACGACCACCACTTCGACAACCTCGATCACTCCGGGCGCAGGCTGCTCGCGGACGTCCCGGTGGTCTTGACGACCGAGGCGGGCGCGGCCCGGCTGGGTGCGCCCGCGGTCGGGCTCTCGCCCTGGCAGACGTTCGACCTGGGTGCCGTCCGTGTGACCGCGACGCCGGCGCGACACGGGCCGTCCGGCGGGACCGGGGGCCCGTGGTGGGGTTCGTGCTGCTGTCCGCCGAGCGCCGGGAGGGAGGTCGTCTACCTCTCCGGCGACACCGTCTGGTACGACGACCTGCTCGAAGTCGCCAGCCGGTTCCAGGTCCGGACGGCCGTGCTCTTCATGGGCGCCGCCCGCGTCGCGGCGGCAGGGCCCTCGCACCTGACGTTCACCGGCGCCGAAGGCGTCGCGGCCGCTCGGGCCTTCGCGGACGCCACGATCGTACCGGTTCACTTCGAGGGCTGGGAGCACTTCTCGGAGTCGCGCGCGGTCATCGAGGCGGCGTTCGCCGATGCGGGCCTCCAGGACCGGCTGCGCTGGCTGCCGCCGGGCCAGGCGGTGGAGGCTTTAGCAGTCGATGCCCCTGCTCTTCTCGTACGGCACGCTGCAGCAGGAAGCGGTCCAGCTCTCGACGTTCGGACGGCGGCTGCTGCTGGGTCAGCCGGACCAGCTCGTCGGCTTCGAGCAGGACCTCTTTCGCATCGAAGACCCCGCGTTCGTGGAGGCCAGCGCGGAAGGCCGACCACGCGATCGTGAGGTTCAACGGAAGGAGCGACAGCCGCGTGAGCGGCACGGTGTTCGAGGTCAGCGAGGAAGAGCTGGCCAGGTCCGACCGGTACGAGCCGGCGGGCTACGAGCGCGTCGCGACCACACTCGAGTCCGGCAGGGAAGCCTGGGTCTACGCGGCCGCGCGCGACTCCTAGGGCTGGGGAGAACCGCTACTTCTGGAGAGTGCGCTCGGCTTCGGGCGCGCTCTTGAACAGCCAGCGCATCGACAGCCACAGCAGCACCGCGTCGTCCAGGTAGCCGGCGACGGGGACCAGGAAGTCCGGCACCAGGTCCACGGGCCAGACGGGGTACGCGAGCGCGATCACGACCGCCAGGCGCGGCAGCTTCTTCACGCGCGGGTCGGTGAGCAGCGCCGCGCGACCTGCCTGAGGCGGGCCAGGAACGCCTTCACCGCCGGTCCGGAGCCGGGGTGGGGGCCGGCGCCAGGGAGCGGCCGGATGGGCTCGGGCCGCAGCGGCTCCGCCAGGGCGAGGCGAGGCGGCACGATGCAGGCGCGATGCCGGGCACCTCGAAGAGCAGCGGCGAGGACCTCGCCACCGACGGCGAAGGAGCGCAGGTCGTCCTCGCTGATGGAGCCCGCCGTACCACGTGCGGCGTCATCGTCATCACGATGTCGCGTCTCGATCGCTTCCTTGTGGTTCCGCGAGAAGAGCTTGCCCAGCACGGGCATGTCGCCCAGGCCGGGGATGCCGACGGCGCTGGTGCGCTCTTCCTCCTGGATGAGGCCGGCCGAGGATGGTGGTCTCGCCGTCGCGCAGCCGGATCAGGCTGTTCACGTTGCGGCTGCGGAAGGTCGGGTTGCCCTGGAACCAGGGCGCCCAGCGACGAGATCTCGAGCTTGAGGTTCAGGCTGACGTCGCCGTCGTGATGGACCCGCGGTGTGATGTCGATGTTGACGCCCACGCTCTTGTACTCGAACGACGTCATCGGGCTGCTGGGCCACGCCGCCCTGGGCCAGCGGGGTGAAGACCGTCACCGGAACCGGCACCTGGTCGCCGAAGCGCGCCTGCGCGGTCTGGCCCTCGGTCGTGCGCAGCTGGGGTTTGCCAGGAGGCGCGTCGACGAATCCGTCTTGAGCAGCCGGTAGATCACGCCAGGCAGCTGCGTGATGACGAGGTTCTCCTTGCTGTACGGGTTGTCGTCGAGCGTGAACTTCTTGGTCGAGTCGGGGAGGATGGCGCCCAGCGCGCCCTCCACGCCGGGGATGGCCGACGTGATCTCGATGCCGTACTCCTTGAGGCGCGTGCGGTTCACCTCCAGGATCTCCACCTCGACCAGCACCTCGGCCCGCTCCTTGTCCACCACCTGGATGATCCGCTCGGCCGCGGCCACCTTGTCCGGGGCGCGTCGTTGATGGTGAGCGCGTTGGCGCCGGGCAGCGGGGCCACGCGGCGCGCGCCCAGCACGATGCGGAGCAGGTCGATCGTCTCCTTGAGGTCCGGCGTTCGAGAGGAAGAAGGTCTTGACCACCTGCTGCTCGTACTCGCGCCGCTTGGCCGGCGTGTCGGGCACGACCGTGATGATGTGCGCGTCGGTGACGCGATGGAACGTGTGCCCCCGCGCTCGAGATCGCGTTCAGCGCCTGCTCGAACGGCACCGCGGCAGGTCCACGCTGATCGTCTGGTCCTGGAACGAGGGTCGAACACGAAGTTCACGCCGGCGGCCTTGCCCAGCGCGAGGTAGGCCTCCTGCAGGCTCGCGTTGCGGAACGACGAGGCCGAGCGGCTGGCGGGCCTCGGGTCCCAGCACCAGCCCGGGCAGCGAGCGCTCGCGCGCCCGCTCCTTGATCTCCTGCATGGTCGTGGGCGAGCCGCCCGGCAGCCGGCGCTCGTCGATCGCCTTCAGGTCCGCGAGGTACGTGGGCGAGTTGGGTGCCAGGTCGAGCGCCAGGCGGATCTCGTCCGACGCCTCCTTGTGCTGGCCGCGCGGAGAGCTGCGGGCGGCGAAGGCGTGCTGCTCCGCGGCGCGCAGGCGCGCCCGCTCCAGCGCCTGCTGGTACTCGGTGTTCTCGGGATCCAGCGTGAGGGCGCGCGAGTACTCGAGCACGGCGCGGTCGAACTCGTGGCGGTGCTCGGCCTTCTCGCCGTTGCGGAACGCGGTGGAGTGGCGCAGCCATTGGCGCCAGCGCCAGTACCAGCAGAGGCCGCGAGCCCGCGTCATCCGGTCACGACCTCGACGCCCCTGGGCACGTCGAACCGGAACTGCGCGTCGGGCAGCCCGACGTTCTCCCTTCACGTCCTCGAACTGGAAGCGGCTGTGCCCGCCCTGCACGTCCACACCTCGATCGCGCGCACGCGCGCCCTCCGCGTCCACGTCGAGGAAGATGCGCTCCACGTCCGCGTCCGGCTTGCGAGGACCAGGCGGAGGCGCTCGCGGCCCGCCAGCGGCGGCTCAGGGAACACCTGGAACTGCTCGAGGATTCCCTGCCCGGCCAGCAGGAACGCCGGGATGCCCTGCTCTCCGGCCTGCTCCTTGACGATGACCTGGCGGTCCGCGGGTACGTAGAAGAAAAGAACTGCTTGCCGTCCGAGACGAACAGCTTGTGCTCCGGCTCCTTGTACTCCCAGCGCATGCGGCCGGGCTTCTTGATCGCGAGCGTCCCGCGCTCGACGACTTCCAACCGAGGACTCCCGACCGATAGGACTGGACGAAGCGGGCCGTCAGGTCGCGCACGCCCTTCTGACGGAGGTCCACGCGGCGGGCGAGCGCTTCGGCAGGCGTGGGAGCCGCGCCGGTGACTAGCCTGCGCCGCCAGGAGAGTGCCCGTTAGCGCAAGAGCCATCGACATTTCCACGGAAGGTATGATAACACGCCCCCGTGGAGCCATCCCGCCGGCCGGACGCAGGACCACCTCGCCCGGACCGACGGCGGAGAAGCGGCAGCCCTCGCCTTCATCCTCATTCTGGCGGCGGTGCTGCGCTTCGGCGGGCTCGCCTGGGGACTCCGCCACGAGCCGCACATCGACGAGCGCTACTTCGTCGACAACGTCGGCTGGATGCTCGCGCAGGAGGACCTCGACCACCGCTTCGACGAGTACCCGGGCCTGTTCTTCTGCGTGCTGACCCCACGTGCTGGCCGGGTTCAGGCCGCCCGGTTCGGACCCGACGCCTACCATCGCGGCGCGGGCTGTGGTAGCGGCGTTCGGCGTGGCCAGCGTGGGCCCTGGCCTACGTGCTGGGCGTCCGCGTGTCCGGACACGCGACGGGCCTGGCCGCGGCGCTGGTGCTCGCCGTCAGCCCGGTCGAGGTGCGAGACCGCGCACATGGTCCGGCCCGACGCGTCGCGCTGGAGGCGTTCGCGCTCGTCACGTTCCTGGCGCTGCTCCGCGTGGGGACGCGCGCGCGCGACGACGTCGTGGCCGGCGTGTGGATGGGCGCGGCCGCCGCGATCAAGTTCACGGGCGGGCTGCTGGTCCGCTTCCTACCTGGCGCGGCGGCTGACGGCCACTGGGGCCCGCGGGCGGGGCGTCGTCTACGCGGGCCTGGCCGCGGCGGCGACGTTCGCGCTGTGCTCGCCGCACACGGTGCTCGACCTGCGCGGAGGCCTGGCTGGGCTCGCCACGCAGGTCGGCTACCACTACCGGTGCGCCCGCGCGGCGACCAGTCCTTCGCCTCCATGCTGCTCACGTACGGCCTCTTTGATCACCCGCGCCCTGGGCGCGGGCACGGTGTCGCCTGCTCGCGGCCCTGGGGGCGTGGCTGGCGCGCCGCAGTGGCGCCTCTGGCTCCCGCTCTGGCTGTTCCCGGCCACGCTGGTCGCGGTGTCTTCTCGACGGCGCAGGTTCAACACGCCCGATTCGTGGTGCCGGCCCTGGGGTCGTCGCGCTCATGGCGGGCGACGCCATCCGCCGCGTCGGCGGACGGTGGGCGCTGGGTCCTGGCGGCGGCGGCACGGCGCTGGAGGCCCGTGCGGTCGTCGATCGACTACGTGCGAGGCGTGAGCGGGCCCTGCACGCGCGACCTGGCGCTCGACTGGATCAGGCGAGCGTGCCGCCCGGAGCGTCGATCGTCACCACGCTGACCGACCTGGGCCTGCCGCGCGACCGCTACCACGTCCTGCCGACCGTGGGCCTCGACGAGGACGCGCGCGCCTCCTGGCCGCGAACGCGGACCTGGTGGTGGCGCAGCCCATCGCCGATGACGCGGTCCTGCGCGGCCTGCGCACCGTCCGGGGCATCGAGCCACCCAGCCGTCGCGCGGGCGCGCCGATCGTGCTCGCGGCGCCGGTCCCAGCCCGCCCGCTACGCGCCGATCGACCTGCGGGGCGCGGTCGTCACCGCTTCCGGGCCCCGGATCGCGTGGCGGCGCTGCTCGACGGCGATCCCGAGACCTCGTGGACGACCGCCGGTCCGCAGCGCGACGACTGGATCGACGTCGTGCTGCCGCAGGTAGCCCGTCTCGGCCGCATCGAGCTGCGCGTGCCGGGACGCGGCCGCCTGTACGGGCGCAACCTCCACCTCTCGGTCGCCGCGGCGGATGGCTCCGCTCACTCGCGTGGCGGTGGTGGCGGGCCTGCCGCCGATCGAGCCCGGAGCGACCGCGGACGCGCGCCAGGTCCTGCTGTTCGTACCGGTCGGTCACCCGCCGGTTGCGGATCGCCCAGGTGGCCGAGGCCCGGCAAGCCATGGGCCGTCGCGGAGATGCGCATCGACCGCCGGCTCGACGAGCCGGCGGAGGCGGAGGTGATACCATCGAACGATCCATGAGGTTTCTGGCCCCACTGGCCGTCCTTTTGCTCGCTGGTTCCGCGCATGGGACGGCCGTCGCCCGTGCCGGAAGTGCGCGGCGTCTGGGTGGTGCGCACGGCGCTGCAGTCGCCAGCCGACGTGGACGCGGCCATCGCGGAGGCGCATCGGGCCGGAGCCAACGCGTTGTTCGTGCAGGTCCGCGGGCGGGGCGACGCGTTCTACGAGTCCCGCCTGGTCGTGCGCAGCGACCTGCTCGCGAACCAGCCCGCGACGTTCGATCCGCTCCAGCGCGTGATCGTGCAGGCCCGCGCGCGGGGATGACGGTGCACGCGTGGTTCAACGTCCTGCTGACCGCGAACTTCGGCCAGCGCCTGCCGCCGGACCACGTGATCGCGCGGCATCCCGAGTGGGTGATGCAGCCGCAGGCCGCCGCGAAGCGCGCGTTCTCCGTGCCGCCGAGCGGCCTCACCTGGCTGGCGCGGCAGGCGCGCGTGTCGGGCGACGTCGAGGGCCTCTACCTCTCGCCGTCCGCGCCCGGTGTCGGCGAGCACCTGGAAGCCGCGGTGCGGGGAGCTGGTGCGGCGCTATCCCGTGGACGGGTTCCACCTGGACTTCATCCGCTACCCGTCGGGCGAGTACGACGACTACTCGCGCGCGGCGCTCGAGGCTTCGCGCGCCGCCTGGGCGTCAAGACGGCCGAGCCCTGGACGCTGCCTGCCCGCTATCCGGCGGCGTGGGACGAGCACCGCCGCGCCGTGCTGTCCGACCTGGCCGCGCGGCTGGCCCGCGCGGCGCGCGCTCGAGCGCCCCGCCATCCTGGTGTCGGCCGCGGTCGTGCCCGACGAGGCGGCCGCGCTCAACCATCGCTTCCAGGACTGGCCGGACTGGGCGCGCGCGGTGTGGTCGACGCGGTGTGCCCGATGGCCTACACGGCCGACAGCCGGATCTTCCGGCAGCGGAGTGGCGCAGGCGAGCGAGCGCGTGGGCGACCGCGCGCGCGTGTGGGCCGGCGTGGGAGCGTACCGCCTGGACGTGCCCGGCATCGTGGAGAAGGTCCAGCTCGCGCGCAGGCCGGAGCCTCCGGCGTGATCCTCTTCTCCCACGAGTCGCTGCGCGGGCAGGACGTGGACCGGCTGCGGCGAGAGGCGTTCCCGCCCACGATCGCAAGCCTGCCGCCGGCCCGCGTGGCCGCCGAGGGACTGTCGGCCCGGTGACGTCCGAGGCGCCCGCGCCGCGCTCCTGCTGGGGCTGGCGGCGGCGGCGTGCCGCGCGCCCGCCCGCGTGGCCCCGGCGGCGCCGACCCCGACGCCTCCGCCTTCGCACCCCTGGGCTCGCGCGACGCTCGCGAAGCTGAGCCTGGAGCAGAAGGTCGGCCAGATGGTCGGCGTGCGCGCGTCCGGCCTGTACCGCCATCCCGACAGCGAGGACCAGCAGCAGCTGCGCCGCGAGGTGGAGAAGCTGGGCGTGGGCGCGCTGGTGATGTTCGGCTCCGAGGTGGAGAGCCTCCCGCGGGTCCTCAACGAGCTGCAGGACCTGGCGAAGATCCCGCTGCTGGTGTCCGCGGACATGGAGCGGGGATGGCGTTCCGCGTGAAGCGTGGAGTGGTGCCGCTGCCGTTCGCGATGGCGGTCGGCGCCTCGGGGGTCGGAGGACGCGGCCCGCTTCATGGGCGAGGTCACCGCGCGTGAGGGCCGCGCGCTCGGCATCCACTGGGCGCTGGCGCCGGTCGCGCGACGTCAACAACAACCCCGCGAACCCCGTCATCAACATCCGCTCGTTCGGCGAGGACCCCGAGAGCGTGGCGAAGCTGGTGGCGGCGTTCGTGGCGGGCGTGAAGAGCGGCGGCCTCCTGAGCACGGCCAAGCACTTCCCGGGGCACGGCGACACGGCCGTGGACAGCCACATGCAGCTCGCGCGTCTCTCGGTGGAGCGCTCGCGGCTGGACGCGGTCGAGCTGCGTCCCGTTCCGGCGCGCGGTCGAGTCCGGCGTCGACTCCGTGATGCTCGGGCACATCGCGGTGCCGGCCCTGGACCCCAGCGGAGCGCCGGCCACCTCTCGCAGCCGATGGCCACCGACCTGCTGCGGCGCGACCTCGGGTTCCAGGGACTCGTCGTGACGGACGCGCGCTCGAGATGGCCGGCGTGCGCGCGGCCCTGGACGGGCGAGGCGGCGGTGCGCGCCGTCAACGCGGGCGCCGACTTCATCCTGCTGCCTCCGCAGCCGGCCGTGGCCATCCAGGCGGTGGTGCGTGCCGTGCAGAGGGCGACATCCCGGCCGAGCGGATCGACGCGCTCGGTCCTGCGGATCCTGGAAGCCAAGCGGAGCGCCTGGGGGCTCGACCGCAACCGGCACGTGGACCCGGCGGGGATCAAGAAGGCGGTCGGGCGCCCGGTGGACGTCGAGCGCGCGCTGGCCGTGGCGCGCAGCGCGATCACGCGTCGTGAAGAACGACGGCGGGCTGATCCCGCTGAAGCGGGAGGAGCCTCTGCACATCCTTCACCTGGTGATGTCGAGCGACGCGCGCGTCGACAACATGGTGATCCAGGGCATCCCGGAGGCCGAGCTGGCTGCGCGCCGCGTGCCGACCGACACGGTCTGGCTGGGCCCTGAGGTGTCGGATGCCACCGCCGAGCGCATCCTGGAGCGCTCCGCGGGATACACGCACGTGCTGGCCTCGGCGTTCGTGAAGGTGGGAGCCTTCCGCGGCAACGCGGACATGTCGGAGGCGCACGCCGCGCTGCTGGAAGCGCTCGTGTCCGCGGGGCGCAAGGTGATCGTCGTCTCTTACGGCAGCCCGTACCTGCTGCACCAGTTCCCCGACGTGCCCGCGTACGTCTGCTCGTACGGCTGGGTCGAGACCAGCCAGCGCGCCGCCATCTCCGCGCTGTTCGGCGAGCAGCCGGTCGACGGGCCACCTCCCGGTCACGCTGCCGGGGCTGTACGCTTACGGGCATGGCCTGCAGATTCCGAGGCGCGAGATGACGCCGCGCGCCGCGCGGTCCCGAGCAGGCGGGGTTCCGGGCCGACGGCCTGGCGGAGCTGGACCACGTGCTCGGCTCCCGCGGTCGCGGAGAGGCGTTTCCCCGGCGGCGTGGCCGCGGTCGGGAAGGACGGCGCGCTCGTGCATACCTGCGCGCGGTCGGGAAGCTCTCGTACGACGCGGACGCGGACGCCCGTCGCCACCGATACCCTCTACGACCTGGCCAGCCTCGACAGAAGGTGGTGGTGACCACCACCATGGCGATGATGCTGGTGGACGAGGGGCAAGCTCGACCTCGACAAGCCCGTGTCGCGCGTTCCTCGCCGCGGTTCCGCGGCGGTGCCAAGGACACGGTGACGGTGCGCCACGCTGCTCACGCACTCGTCGGGGCTCGACTGGTGGGCGCCGCTCTACAAGGAGCTCACGAGCCGAGGCCGCGTACCTCGAGCGCATCGAGGCGCATGGACCTCGCCTACGAGCCGGGCACGAAATCGCTCTACAGCGACCTGGGCCTGATCCTGCTCGGCGAGATCCTGGAGCGGGTGGCGGGCGAGCCGATCGACTCCTTCGCGCGCCGCCGCATCCTGAGCCCGCTGGGCATGAAGGACACGCAGTACAAGCCGCCCGCGTCGCTCGCTGGCCCGCATCGCGCCCACCGAGAACGACCCCTGGCGCGGCCGCGTCGCTGCGGGAGCGAGGTGCACGACGAGAACGCGTTCGCGCATGGGCGGGATCGCGCCGCACGCGGGGCTGTTCGGCACCGCGCCCGAGCTCGCGCGCTTCGCGCAGATGCTGCTGAACGGCGGCGTGTACGACAACAAGCGGCTGCGTGTCGCGCGACGACGCTCGAGATGTTCACGCGCCCGCGCCGGCGTGCCCGGGTCGTCGCCGCGCGCTGGGCTGGGACACGCCCGACGGCGCGAACTCCGCGGGCCCGCTGCTGTCGGCGCACGCGTTCGGGCACACCGGCTTCACGGGCACTTCGATCTGGATGGATCCGGACCGCAAGCTGTTCGTCATCCTGCCTGACCAACCGCGTGCACCCGACGCGCGAGAACAACGCCATCCGCGCGGTGCGCCGGTCGGTGGCCGACGCGGTGGTGCATGCGCCTGGCGCAGCCCTGACCCGCTGACCGCGGCCGCGGTGCTGGCGTCGCTGCCGCTGCTGGGCGCGAGCGCGCCGGTCCGCGTGCGGGCTCGACCGATCCAGGCCGAGCGGCGGGGACTGCTGCGCGGCAAGCGCGTCGGCCTGGTGGTGCACGCGGCGTCGCGTGACCGGCGAACGGCCGTGCACGCGGCCGACGTGTTGCTGCGCGCGCCGCGGTGCAGCGTCGTCCGGCTGTTCACGCCTGAGCACGGGCTTGCGTGCGCGCGGCGCGGCCGGCGAGAAGGTCGGCGGCGGCGTGGACGGCGCGAGCGGCCTGCCGGTCGTGTCAGCTCTACGGGGAAAGACGAAGCCGTCCGCGGCCGGACCTGGCGGGCCTCGACGCGCTGGTCGTGGACCTGCAGGACGCGGGCGTGCGCTTCTACACGTACGCCAGCACGATGCTGCTCTGCCTGGAGGCGGCCGCCGACGCGGGCGTCGAGCTGGTCGTGCTCGACCGGCCCGAACCCGCTCGGGCGGCGGACGCGCTGACGGGCCGCGCCGCGACGCGCGATCGCAGCGTTCCGCTGGTCTGGTCAGCCGCGCTCCGGGCCCGCTCGTGCACGGCCTCACCGCTGGGCGAGATGGCCCGCGTACGCCAACGCGCGCGCGAGCGAAGCCGGCGAGCGCTGACGGTGGTGCCGATGGAGGGCTGGAGCGCGCGTCGATGACGCTGGCGCGGACACCGGACGCGCCGTGGGTGCCGCCGTCGCCGAACCTGCGCAGCGGCCGAGGCGGCCCTCGCGTATCCCGGGCACGTGCCTGCTCGAAGCCACCAGCGCGACCGAAGGCCGCGGCACGGACGCGCCGTTCCTGCTGATCTGGCGCGCCCTGGGTAGACGCGAAGGCGCTCGCGTCCCGTGCGGTCGGCCGGCTTCGCGCTTGATGCCCGACGCGCTTCGCACCGACGGGCGTCCGAGTCCGCGCCGTCGCCGAAGCATCGCGATGTCGAGTGCGCAGGCGCGCGTGTCGGCGTCACGGACCCGTCGGTCACGCGACCGTACGAGCTGGGCCTGCGGCTCGCACTGCAGGCGCTGCGGAAGCAGAAGGGCTTCCGCCTGGACGCGCGACGGAGCGCCTCGACTGGCTGGTGGGCACGAAGCGCGTCCGCGAGGCGCGCTCGAGCGCGGGCGACAGCGTGGAGTCGATGCTGGACGCGAGACGCCGCGAGATCTGCGCGGCGTGGGAGCGCGACGCGCGCCGTTCCTGCTGTACTGACCCGCTGGTCAGCTCGGCAGGGCGTGGCGTCCCGGCCGGCCGTGAACGCGCTCACGATCTCGCCCACGATCACCGTCACGGTCGCGCCGACCGCGACGTTCCACGTCCAGGCCACGCCGGGCGCGCCGAACAGGAACAGGGCCGAGCATGCCCGTCGCCAGGCTCAGCCACGAGCCCGGCGCCCATCCCCACGCAGCGTGCCGGTCGTGCCGGCCCGCCGCGACAGCAGCCCCAGCAGGAACGCGCCGACGGTCGGTCCGGAGGCGTAGCCGAGCGCGGCGAGACCGGCCTGCAGCGCCGAGTCGACGTTCTGCGCGAGGACCGCCACGCCGATCTGCAGGATGCCCCAGACGACCGTGAACGGCGCGCCCACCCGCATCTGCTCGTGCCTCGTCCGCCAGCGGCCGGACGTACGGCAGGTAGAAGTCGCGCACGCGTCGCGGAGGCCATCGAGTTGAGCGACGGCGAGAGCGCCGCGGCCACGATCGCGGCCAGGATGAACCCGGTCCAGCCGCCCGGAAGGTCCGTGGAGACGAACGTCGGCAGGACGTCGTCGCCCGCGCGCGAACGGCCGGCCCTGCGTAGCAGGCCCAGAGCAGCGTGCCGCAGGAGCAGGAACAGCACGAACTGCGCGAAGACGAGGATGCCCGACAGGACTGAGGCCCGACGCGCGGCGTCCCGGCGGCTGCGCGCGACCAGCAGGCGCTGCACGAGGTAGTGATCGGTGCCGTGCGTGGCGAGCGTCAGGAACACGCCGCCCACCAGCCCGGCCAGCAGCGTGAACGGCTGGTGCGAGGTCGAGCGCGGTGTTGAAGACCTGCAGCTTGCCCGCGGCGCGGCGCCGCGAGGGCGCGTCCCCGACGCTCATGGGCAGCAGCGCGCGCCACCGCCACCAGGCAGCACGATCGCGCCGGCCGAGGTAGACGAACATCTGGATGGCGTCCGTCCAGATGGTGGCGGTGACGCCGCCCTCCTCGGTGTACAGGATCATGGCGGCGCCGAGGATCACGATGAAGACCCACTCCCAGCGCGGGACACCGGCCGCCACCGCCAGCACCAGCGCCGGCCGCGTGGAGCCGGATGCCGTCGCCCAGCGTGCGGTAGAGCAGGAAGATTCCCGACGACGCGGCCCGCACGGCGCCCGCCGAAGCGCTTCTGCAGCAGCTCGTACGACGTGTAGATCTCGCCGCGGAAGTACGCCGGGAGGAACAGGGCCGCGATCAGGAAGCGGCCGACGACGTAGCCGAGCACGAGCTGCAGGAACGTCCAGTCGCCCCGATAGGCCCGGCCCGGCGCGCCGATGAACGTGAGCGTGCTGGTCTCGGTGGCCACGATGCAGGACGCGATGGCCCACCACGGAATCTCGTGCCCGCCGAGGAAGTAGTCCTTGACGGACCGCCGGCGGCGCCCCAGCCACGTCCCGAACGCGGTGACGGCCGCGACGTACAGGAGCAGGACGGCGACCGCCGACAGCGGAGCTTCGTGGGTGGAGCCTAGCGGGCGATCGTGATCTGCGCGCCGACGACCTGCAGCGAGGAGCTGAGCCGCGAGATCTTGCGGTTGCGCGCGGCCTGCGCCAGCGCGTCGTCCGCAGGGGGACCTCGGCCCGCGCGGCGCGCAGCAGCTTGTCGAGCTCACATGCGCAGGACCTGCAGGTCCGACACCGAGTAGCCGCGGAAGGTCGCCGAGCTGACGAGGATGTATCCCTCGCAGATCTGCCCGGCCATGTTCGTGGCGCTGCCGCCCATGAAGTTGGCCATGCTGGGTCGGGATTATATGCTGCCTCAAATGGGGGCGGGAACGGAGCGACCGAAGCCCGAGCGCCGCCGCGTCGTGGTGCTGCTGCTGCGCCGCATCGCGATCCTGGCGGTGGTGCTCAGCCTGGCCCTCTGGCTGGGGCCGAAGGCCCTGGTCGAGCTGGGCGTCCTGGGGCCCAGCGCGCCGGAGAGCATCGCGTCGGCCGAGCGGACCCTGAAGGCCGCCGAGTCGTACGGCGCGACGGCGAAGACGCCCTCCTTCACGGACGCGCAGCGCGCTCTCCAGGAGTCGCGGGACCGCCTGGCCAGGGGCGAGGCCCGGGAGGCGAAGCGGGCCGCCCGGCGCGCGAGCGATCTCGCGATCGAGCCGCAGAGAAGCGCGCTGGTGGAAGTGGAGCAGCGCCGCCGCCGGGCGGAAGCCGTCGTGAAGGACCTCGACGCGCGCGTCAACGCGCTCGAGGACCGGTTCGACGAGGTGACGCCGGGGCTGGGCAAGCCCGAGATCTCGACGCTGATCACGGCCATGAAGGAGGCGCGGGCCGCCGCGGGGCTCGTGTTCCTGGCCTGGGAGAAGGGCCAGCCCGAGCGGGTGCTGGCGGGCGAAGCCGGCGCGCGAGCGGCCGTGGACGCGGCGGCGCGCGGCCTCGAGCAGGCCGCGCGCCATCACTAGAGCGCGCTCAGGGCTTCTGCGGAGTCACCGGCAGGTCAGAAGGTCACGTCCCAGGAGTAGGGGATGTCGTCGAAGGACATGGTCTCCTTCGCGGTGTGGATGCGTCCGCTGATGCGGCCCGGAGCCTTGGCGCCGGGCTCGTAGAGCATCCAGGTCGCGACCGCCGACGGGAACATCTTGAACGCGTTGATCAGCACGGTCGTGCCGCTCACCTTGCCGGCGCCGGTGAGCGTGTTCTCCAGGCAGTGGACCTTGCCCGTCTTGGCCAGGTCGCGGCGGTCGAAGTCGGCCTTCACGCTCCCGGACGGTGCGGCCCCGTCGCACAGGATCACCTTCACGTCGTCACGATCGGGCTCCGCGAGCCCTTGCGTCAGGGAGTAGGGCTTGCCGGCCACGATGACCTTGCCCGTCACCTTGTCGGCGGCTGCGGCGCCGGACACGCCCACGGCCAGCACGAGCCACGCTGCAGGGAACGCGGTTCGAAGCGCCATGAATCCTCCCTTGAAAGAGCGATCGCGGGCCGTGACCGGACCGCGAAGCGCCTGACGGTAAGCGAGTTCACGGCGGGGCTCAAGCCTGCCGAGGGGGTTTGTGAGCCGAATCACTGACGCGACCCGCACGCGCCGGGAGAGAATGGCGCCGCCGGCGAGGGTATAGGCATGCGCCGCTGTCTCCTGGGTCTCCTGCTCTGCGCCGTGCCTCCGGCCTCCGCGGCCGACTTCTACGTCGACCCCGTGGCCGGCAGCGACACCGCCGGGAACGGCAGCTCCGCGAAGCCCCTGGAAGACGCTGCAGACGGTCATCGACTCGAAGGTCGAGACGCGCGACTGGTCGTCGCTGCCCCACGGGCCCCTCATCGGTGCTCGTGACCGTCAACCCGGGCGCGCCCGTCAAGGCCGGCGACACCCTCTGGCTGCGCACCGGCTATCACGGCGCGATCCTGATCCAGGGCGCGTACAACGCGCTGCCGATTACGATCGCGGCCCAGGCGGGCCACACGCCGCGGCTGCGGACGCTCACCAGTGCAATCCGCGCAGAACTGGGTCCTGCGAGGCCTGTCGATCAGCCCCTCGCACGCACCCCGCTGGCGCAGACCACGATCGTGCGCATCGAGGACAACGGCTACCCGGGCCGGCCTGGGACATCGAGCTGCACGACAGCGACGTCTTCACCATCGCGCGACGCGTCGGCCTGGACCGCGAACGACTGGGTGAACGTCGCGTCGAGCGGGGTCGGACGTCGGCGCCGACCGGGTCACCATCCATGCCTGCCGCGTGCGCAACGTGCGCTTCGGGATCAGCGTCGGCGGCGCGTCGGCCCGCATCCAGAACAACCTGGTCGACGGCTTCTCGGCCGACGGGCTGCGCGGCCTGGGCGACGACGGCCTGTTCGAGTACAACCGCGTCCAGAACAACCTCATCCAGGACCCGCCGGACGCGAACCACGACGACGGCTTCCAGAGCTGGTCCGTGGGCCCGGGCGGCGTGGGCACCGGCGAGGTCGCGGCGTGACCCTGCGCGGGAACATCTTCATCAACCATCTCGATCCCGCCAACCCCGCTGCGCAGCTCCATGCAGGCGATCGGCTGCTTCGACGGATGGTTCGTGAACTGGGTGGTCGAGAACAACGTCATCATCACGGACCACTGGCACGGCATCACCTTCCTCGGCATGCGCGACTCGCGCATCGTGAACAACACCGTGATCGACCTGGACGACGTCTCGCCCGGGTCCGCCCTGGATCATGGTGAACCCGCACAAGAACGGCCACGCCCAGCCAGAACGTGGTCGTCCGGAACAACCTGGCGACGGACTACGACCTCGCGGGCACCAACGTGACCGGCGACCACAACGTCGAGTTCACGATGGCGAACGCCGGCACCCTGTTCGTGGCCCCTCCGTTCGACCTGCACCTCAAGCCGGGCACGGCCGCGGTGGACACGGGAGCCCCACGCTGGCGCCGCCGCTGGACATCGAACAGGTGCGTCGCGCGCCCGCAGGGAGCCGGCTTCGACCTGGGCGCGTGCGAGGCGGTTCACGCGCCGACCGTCAGCGTCGACGACGTCGCGGTGGTGGAGGGCACGGGCAGCGGCGCCAGCGCGGTGTTCCACGTGACCCTGTCCGGGAGCAGCGCCCAGGCGGTGACCATGGGCTGCCAGACATACCAACCGGCACGGCGGTGGCCGGCAGCGACTACACGGCGGCGGCCGGCGCGCTCACGTTCGCGCCCGGCCAGACGTCGTGGACCGTGAGCGTCGCGGTCGTCGGCGACGCCGTGGTCGAAGGGGACGAGACGTTCAGCCTCGGTCTCTCCGCCCTGGCCAACGCGACCGCCGGGCGACCTCCAGGGGTCGGGCACGATCGTGGACGACGACGGCGCCGTCCTCTCGCGGCTGGAGCTGAGCCACGGCCTCGGCCCAGTGGGCCGACCTGGCCGCGGGCCTGGTCCCTCGCAGGACACGGACTACTACCGGCTCGCGCGGGCCCCGCGCGCCTCGTACGAGGTCGTGCTCGACGGCACGTCGGGAGACGTGGGGCCCGGCGTCCTGCCTCGACCGCCTCGGGTCCGACAACGTGTCGGTCGTGCAGTCCGGCGACCGCGGTGGGCACGGGTGCGAGCGTCAGCCTGCGCTGGGAGAACACGCTGGCGGCGCCGGTCGCCAACCAGCACCTGCGCGTACGCAGCGCCGGCTGCACGGTCGCCTGCGGGCCCGACGACGTCTACCGCGTGCGCGCAGTACGAGACGACGTACACGATCGCGCGCTTTCAACAACTCGGGCGGCCAGGTCACGATCGTGCTGCTGCAGAACCCGACCAGCTGCGGGCCGTGAGCGGGCACGTGCACTTCTGGGATCCCGCGGGCACGCTGCTGCACGCGCAGCCCTTCACGATCGTGCCGCGCGGTGTGTTCCAGCTGAGCGCGGTCGGAGTGCCGGTGCTGCAGGGCCGCAGCGGATCCATCACGGTCTCGAGCGACGCCCGCTACTGGCGCGCTGGCGGGCAAGGCCGTGTCGCTGAGCCGGCGACCGGCTTCAGCTTCGACTCGCCGATGCTCGCCAGGCCGCGCTAGAGGCGCGCCCTACTTCGAAGCAGACGGCGCGCACTCCGCTGGAAGTCGGTCTGTCCCTGGATCGACCTTCATGGATGCCGTCCTGCAGCAGGGTGGTCATGCCGTCCCGACATGGCCTGCTTGCGGATCTGCTCGATGGGCTCGCGGCTGCTGGATCATGCCGCTTCATCGTCGTCGGTGCCGACCAGCAGCTCGTGGATGCCCATGCGGCCCTTGTAGCCGCTGCCGCCGCACTTCGCGCAGCCCTTCGGCCGGTAGAGCCGGAACGTCGGGCGAGTAGCGGACGCCCAGCTGGTCCCAGTGGCTCGAGGCCGTAGCCCTCCATCAGCTCGGCGAACTCCTCCTGGCGTCGGCGACGTAGGCCTCCTTGCAGTCCTTGCAGAGGGTCCGCACCAGGCGCTGGGCCAGGATCCCGAGCAGCGCGTCCGGCGAAGTTGAAGGGGTCGATCTCCATGTCGAGCAGGCGCGTGATCGTCTCGGGCGCCGAGTTCGTGTGCAGGGTGGAGAACACCAGGTGGCCGGTCAGCGAGGCCTCGACGCCGGTGGCCGCCGTCTCGTGGTCGCGCATCTCGCCGACCATGATGACGTCGGGGTCGGCGCGCAGGAACGCGCGCATCGCGTTCGCGAACGTGAAGTCGATCTTGGGGTGCACCTGCACCTGGCGCAGGCCGGGCTGGGTGATCTCGACCGGGTCCTCCGCGGTCCAGATCTTCATGTCGACGGTGTTGATGTAGCCGAGGCCCGAGTGCAGGGTGGTGGTCTTGCCCGAGCCGGTCGGTCCCGACCACGAGGCAGATGCCGTAGGGCTTCTGCGAGGATCTTCTTGAACTCCGCGAGGTTCCGGTCGGAGAAGCCCATCTTCTCCAGCGGCAGCGGCTTGGACGCGGCCAGGATGCGCATCACCACGTCCTCGTTGCCGCCCGCGGTGGGGATGGTGGCGACGCGCAGCTCGATCGTGCCCATGGGCCCGCTGGAAGCGGATCTTGCCGTCCTGCGGCTTGCGCTTCTCGGCGATGTCGAGCTCGCGCCATGATCTTGAAGCGCTGCACGCATCGCGTTGCGGTGGGCGGCGCGGGATCTCGAGGTACTTCTGGCAGTCGCCGTCGATGCGCAGCCGCACCATGGGTGGGCGCGCTCTTGCCGTAGGGCTCCACGTGGATGTCCGAGGCGCCGCGGTTGTAGGCGTCGATGATGATCTGGTTGGCGAGCTTGACGATGCCCGCTGTCGGTCTCGTCGATCTCGGCCGCCGGCGGCTCGGCCGCCCTCGCCCTCGATCTCGTCCTCTTCGCCGCTGCCCGAGCTCCGTGATGATGCGGCCCAGGTCCTGCGTCCTCGGCCGACGCCGTCGCGCCAGGCCGTAGCTGGCGTTGATGTAGTCCAGGATGTCGGTGCGCAGCGCCGACCACGAACTCGTTGCGCGGCGGCGACGTTCATGGCCTTGATGGCGTCGAGCCGCGTGAGGTCATGGTGGTCCTCGACGCGCCACCAGCAGCGTGCCTTCCTTCTTCTCGAGCGGCGCGCACATGTTCTTCTTGAGGAACTCCGGGGCCAGGCGCTCCTTCAGAGCTCAGGGGCATGCGTGCGGCCGGCCGGGCTCGACGCAGGAGGGCGGTCGAAGAGCTGCGCGAGCGCCTGCCAGCATCTCCTCCTTCGGGATGCCCAGAGTCCTCCACGCAGGACCTGCGTCACGTCGATCTGGTTCACGCGCGCGCGTGCCGACCGCGTTCTCGAGGTCCTTCTCGGAGATGAGGCCCCTTGTCGACCAGCAGGCCGTACTTGCGGTGGGCTTGTTGCGCGGGCGCGCGCGGTGCTGGTTGTAGAACGCGATGCCGAGGATCTTCGACGAGCTCCTCGGCCGCCTCCTCGTCCTTGGGCGCTGAAGGCGCCGCCGCCGCGCTTGTTGATGAGCTGCGAGCACGCCCAGCGAGGTACTTCTCCGAACAGGATCGGGCGTGGCCAGCACCTGCCGCGGTGCCGGAAGCCCGAGAGCCTTGTCCCAGCGCGAGTCGAAGCGCGAGGTTCGGGTGCAGGCGCGCCAGCTCGGCGGCGTCGTACGCGTTCTTGATGTTGCGCCGTCTCGGCGGCGAGAGCGCGGTGAAGCCGGCGATGCGAGCCGAAGGTCTTGGGGACCCGGATCTCCTTGACCTCGTTGCCCGGCCTTGAACAGCGAGTAGAGCTCCTGGCTCTTGGTGTCGAGCGCGAAGATGGTGACGCGCTCCGGCCTCCACCAGGTCGAGCATCTTGTCCTTGAGGTCGACCAGGATCTCCTGGATGCCCGGCGCCGAGTTGATCAGGTTCGCGATCTCGATGAGGCGCTTGCGGTACGACGGCTCGCGCTGCGTGGTCTCCGCCGTGGCCCGGCTGCTCATCTGGCGCGCCTCCGTGGGGCTTCCCGCGATCGAGGGATTTCCGCGGGCGAGGATATCCCACTAGCCCCGCGCGGCCCTGGCGGCCCGGACGGGCCAGGGCCGCCTGCGCACGGCCTCCGCGATCTCGTCCTCGGTCAGGCAGGCGAAGCCGAGGACGCAGGAACGGCAGCGGCCGCTCGTCGAACGCGAAGGCGCCGCCAGGGGCTGAAGAAGACGCCCCCGGGCCAGCGCGCGCCGGGCCCACTCGTCGACGTCGGTGCCGTCCCGCGCGCGGACCCAGAACGCGACGCCGCCCGCGGGCATCGGAACGAGTGTCCGGGAGGTCGCGGCGTGAGGCGCTCCGCCAGCGCGTCGCGTCGCGCGCGGTACCGGCGGCGGACCCGCCGTATGTGGCGCTGCACCTCGCCGTCCTCGAGCAGCTCCGCGACCGCGTCCTCGACCGCGGTGTCGCCCTGGTGTCGATCGGCGACGCGCGCAGGCTGGCCAGCGCGGGACGAGCAACGGAGCGCGGCGCGACCACGTAGCCCGAGCGCGCAGCCCGGGCGCGAGGATCTTCGACAGCGTGCCGACGTAGACGACGACGCCCGCGCGGTCGGCGCTGGCGAGCGGGCAGGACGGGCCGGCCGTCGTAGTGGAACTCGTGGTCGTAGTCGTCCTCGATGATCGCGATGCCGGTGCGCGCGGGCGAGCTTCGAGCAGCGCGAGCCGCCGGCCCGGGCGAGAGCGTGACGGTCGTGGGGTACTGGTGGTGCGGCGTGCAGGTAGACGGCGCGCACGCGGCCGCTGCGCGCGCAGCGCCTCCAGCGCCGAGACGTCGAGCCCGTCGGTCGTCGACCGGGGCATGCGGCGCCAGGCGCGCGCCGCCAGCGCGGAACGCCGCCCAGGCCGGCGCGGTAGCCGAGCGCCTCGACCGCGACCACGTCGCCGGGCGAGCACGAGCGCGCGCGCGACCAGGTCGAGCGCCATCTGGCTGCCGCGCGTGACGAGCAGGTCGTCCGGTCCGGCGGCCGAGGCCGCGCGTGGCCGCCAGCATCGAGGCCAGCGCCGCGCGCAGCCGAGGCGAGCCCGTGCGGGACAGTGCGTAGTCGAGCAGCATGCGGCTGCGCCGCAGGGCCTGGCGGTACGCGCGCGAGCAACGCGGCGATGGGCACGAGCCTCAGATCCGGCACGCCGCCCGAAGACCAGCTCGACCGTCGGGCGGGTGTCCTCCAGGCGCCGTCGGGCAGGTGGCGGCAGGTCGTACCCGGCTCGCGCGGCGACTGCGGCCCGCCGGCCCACCGCGGAGGAGCAGCGCTGCGGCCGCGACCTCGGGCAGCGCGGGAGACTCGACGAGCTGGCCTCGGGCGGCGTCCGTCTCGATCCAGCCTTCCGCCGGTCAGCTCGTCGTAGGCGGCGACGACCGTGTTGCGGTTGATGCCCAGCGTGGCCGCCAGGCGGCGCGTAGCCGGGCAAGCGGCTGGCCCGGCCGCAGCCGTCCGCGCCGGATGTCGTCCGCGAGGCTGCCGGCGATCTGCAGGAAGAGCGCGGCGCCGCCGACGCACGGTCGAGCGGACCGCCAGGTCCCAGCGGGTTCCTGCCTCATGCGGCCTCCTGGACCACCCGAACATGTTAGATCCGACCTGTTCCTCGGTCCAGCCTCCCGGTAGGATCCCGGGCGAGGAGGGCGAACGGATGGCACGACCACCACGGAGGCGGGCGAGGCGGAGAGGCTGCGCCGGACCGAGCGCACCACGGTCAAGCGGCTGCCCGAGCGGGGGTCCTACGACCGCGACGATCGCGAACGCCATCCTGGACCAGGCGCTCATCGTGCCACGTCGGCCTGGCCACGGACGGCCAGCCCTTCGTCATCCCGACCACCCACGCGCGGCTCGGCAGCACAGCTCTACCTCCACGGCTCGGCGGCCAGCCGGGCTGCTGCGCGCGGGCAAGACCACTGCCGGTCTGCGCGACGGTGACGCTGGTGGACGGGCTGGTGCATGGCGCGCTCGGCGTTCCATCACTCGATGAACTACCGGTCGGCGGTGGTACGCCGCGCAAGCGCGCGAGGTGACCGACGCGGGAGGAGAAGGTGGCGCGCGCTGGCGCGCGATCGTCGAGCACGCGGCGGCCGGCCGCTGGGACGAGGTGCGGTGGCCGACCGAGCTCCGGAGCTCAAGGGCACGACCGTGCTGGCGCTGCCGACTCGACGAGGCCTCGGCCAAGATCCGCACCGGCCTCCCAAGGACGACGAGGAGGACTACGCGAGCGACGTGTGGGCCGGCGATCCGCTGCGCATGGTCTCGGGCGAGCCGATCGCCGACGAGCGCCTGCGCGAAGGCATCCACCCATCCGAGGTGGTCACGCGCTACCGGCGCCCGAAGGCCTAGCAGCCCGTGGTGAAACCCTGGCTGCATTCGGCGGGCGCTGCATCCCGCCTGACTGCGTTGCTCGTCGCCCGAATATTCCCGATATTCGGGCTCCTCGTCGCCTTGCCAGGCGGGCGCATCGCCCGCCTCGGTGCCACGCCTGACTTTCACCACGGGCTGCTAGGGACGACCGGCTTCGGCTGCTGGAGGGCCCGGGCGATTTGCCGCGCGATGATCAGATGGGCCGCCGCGTTGGGGTGGGTATCGACGAGGACGGCGGGGAGCCTCGCCAGTGCGCGAACTGGCGCTGGTAGTCCGCGTAGTCCGTGGCGTGCGCGTCGAGTGCGGCCTGGGCGTTGACGAGGACGGCGTCCCGCGAGAGCTCCCCATCGCCTGGTAGTGGATCTCGAGCGGATGGCTGAGCCTCACGATGACCGGCCGGGCGCCACGCTCGCGGGCGAGGCGCACGATCTCCCCGTAGACGGCGCGATTGAGCCGCTCGGGGTCGGGCGCGGGAAGAGGGAGGCGGCCGCTCTCCGGCGCAGGCGATAGCAGAAAGTCTGCAGATCGTCGGGACGAACAGCGGCGCGCCGGCCTCGAAGAGGAACGACAGGAACTCGCCCGGCCCCCGGTCGGGCCGGTCGAGAGTCGGCGAAGGGCAGGTCGAACAACGCCGCGCGCGGAAGATGGGTGGAACGACGGTCACGCGCCCGTCGGTGTCCTGCGTCAGGTAGGGCACTGGCGCCACGCCGAAGGTCACGTTGGCGAAGCCCGACATGGCCCGCCGCGCCAGCCAGGGCGAGAACTGGATCACCACCACGTCGGGCTGATAGCGCGGAATCAGCCTGCGGGCGAGGATGAGCATCTGGCCAGGCCGTAGCCGCCCTTTGCCTGCGTGTGAGCGCGGTGCCGTTGAGGCGGCGGCCGAGACCTCCGCGTACGTGTCCTCGGCGAGGGTCGCGTCGCCGAACGTGAACGAACAGCCGAGCGTGAGCACGAAGGGCCGCTTGCGTGGTACGCGCGTCTCCTGTCCGAGCGGGACGCGCAGGCCTTCCTGGTCGTAGCTCACGGGCTGGGGCGCACCGCCGGGCAGCAGTTCGAACCCGCTCGCTCCCGGCAACGCCGAGTAGCCCAGATCGGGATCGTAACGGTGGAGGTGCCCGCGGAGCCCGCGGTGGTCGCTCTTCAGGAACCCGTAGACCTGTGTGGAGCGATAGACAAGGGTGAAGGCGTAGGCTCCGGCCACCCCGACGCCAATAGTGAAGGCTAGGTAGCCGATGGTGAGACGAGGCAACGTGAGGCGTCGGCCCACGATCGCTGCAGTCTAGAGCAGCGGTCACCCGGCGGCAACGTCCGATAGCCCACCTTGCCGGATCAGGAGTGCCGGTCGCTCCAACCTTGGCAATCCGCTTGGCGCGCGGTGGATGTGACGGGCAGCAGACTCCCATTCACCGCTCCGCGACCCGCGCTCGCGGCGCTGCGTCGCGGATCTGCGAGCGTGCGTGTCGCGCACGTCGCGAAACCCGTCGATCACGCTCCCTGCTTGCGGCACATCGGTTGCATCGCCGGACGCCTGCGAGCGAGGAGGAGTCTTCCCACTGGATTTGAGACGCACGATCGGCTGGTGCGCCGCCGGGATGGTCCTGGCGGCGGCACCGGCCACGCACGCAACGACGGTCGCTCCCATGAGCCTCGCGGACCTGCCGGCCGGGCCGGCCGCATCTTCCGGGGCACCGTCGTCGCCGTGGAGAACGGTTCGGTCGCCGCCGGGGGCGGAGACATCCCGACGGTCACGTATCGCATCAAGGTCGACGACGCGTTCAAGGGCTCGTTCGCCCGGGACGGCGAGCGGAGGACGATCGAGGTCCGCATGGTTGGCCGCTCGAATGGCGGGGTGGCAGCGGGCCAGCCGCAGCACGTGTCGCTGCTCGGCGACGTGCCCGCGCTCGAGGCCGGTCACGAGTACCTGCTCTTCACCACGACGCCGTCGCGGATCGGGCTCTCGACCACGGTCGGCCTAGGCCAGGGCGCCTTCCGAATCCTCGGCCACGGCGACCAGGCGAAGGCGGTGAACGCATTCGGCAACGCCGGGCTGTTCGGCGGGGTCGCGTCGCGAGCCGCGCGGAGAGCCCCTTCCGGTCCGGTGCGCTACACGGACCTCGCGGCCGACATCCGCGCAGCTGGTCGGACGGTAGGGGAGGCGCGACATGATCACCGAACCTGCGCCGCCTCGCCTTCGTCGTCGCTCTCATCCTCGGGACGGTCTCGTCCCGATCCGTCTTCGCCGGTGGTCCGAACCTCAGTGCGGAAGCGGCGTTCCCGTGCTCTGGCCGTCCGGTGGCGTCAACATCCCGTTCAACCCCAGACCAGGGCCGGTTGGGTCCCTCGACAACGCCGCCGCGGTCGCGGCCGTTCAGGCCGCCTTCCAGGTCTGGCAGGACGTGCCGAGCGCCACGGTGACCTACGTCAACGCGGGCCCGCTGCCGGTGGACGTCGACATCACGAACTTCACGCCGTTCCTGTTCCCCACGGCGCCGGACGGGCTGTCGGCCATCCTGTTCGACGATACCGGCGAGATCTTCGACCTGCTCTTCGGGCCCAACTCCGGGGTCCTCGGCGTGGCGAGTCCGGAATGGTTCGAAGCCGACAGCATGCCGTGCACTTTCGGCACCGTCCTGGAAGGCGTGGCGCTGCTCAACGGGCCCGCTTTCGCGGACGCCGTGGCGGCCCGTGACGTCATGGTCCACGAGTTCGGCCACTACTCGGGGCTCGCGCACACGGTCGTGAACGGCCAGAACGTCGGCTTCGGCGACCTGACGGGTCCCGCGCCGTTCTCGTTCGGCGACGCCGGCCACACGGATGTCGAGACCATGTACCCGTTCTATTTCGGCCCCGGCTCCGGAACCGCGTCGCTCGCGAAGGACGACGTCGCGTCGATCTCGGCGCTCTACCCATCGCAGTCGTTCTTCGCGACCACGGGCGCGATCGCGGGACGGGTGATCGCACCGAACGCCACCACGCCGCTGACCGGCGTCAACGTCGTCGCGCGCAACCTGGCCAACCCGATCGACGACGCCGGTGTCGGCGATCTCGGGCGACCTGGCGCTCGACGACAGCCCGAGCGACCCACGTGCCGGCACGTACACGCTCCACGGCCTGACGCCGGGTGCCCAGTACGCCGTCTTCATCGACGGCATCCTGGACGGCGGCTTCAGCACCATGCCGCACCCTGTTCCGGGGCCCGAGGAGTTCTTCAACGCGCGCGGCGGAGAGCGCCGATCCCGCGACGGACGATCCCCAGAGCTTCGCGCCAGTGGCCGCGGTCGCCGGGTCCACGGCGGGGGCACCGACATCGTCGTCAATCGTCCGGCGCCAGGGCCCCTCGTGCTCGGCGACGAGGACTCGCTCGAGATCTTTCCGCACTTCAAGGTCGCGTTCTGCGGCATCGAGTACGACTCGTTCTTCATCAACTCGAACGGGCACGTGACCTTCGGCGCTCCCGCTCCGCTCTTCGCGTCCTCCGCGCACAAGGTGGGCTTCCTGATGGGCGAGCCGGGGATCGCGGGCCTCTATGCGGACCTCGACCCCACGGCCGGCGGCACGGTGTCCTTCGACGAGACGGCGAACGACGTGACGGTCCGCTTCGAGGACGTTCCACGGGCGGGCCAGGCGGCGGCGCGAACACGTTCGCGATCCGGCTCGTCCCCGCCCCGCTCGCGACGTGGACGACGACGTACGGCGACGTGAGCGCATCGGGCGGAGCTGGCCGGCTTCAGCTGCGGCCGGCGGGTGACGAGCGGGTTCGAGCTGCGCCTCGAGCCTGGCGCCCGTCGTGATGGGTCTCGGCGATGCCGCCGTCTTCGAGCGCTTCTGACCCGTCGCACGACAACCTGTCGCACCGTGCATTCCTCTTCCTTGGCCCCGGCGGCTTCCACGACACGCTTCGAGGCCGGGCACATTCCCGCCGCCTCATCGGCCCGGAACGACACGTTCGACACCGCGGCGCCCATCCGGCTTCCCTTCGAGAGCGCGCGCGCTTCTCCGCGATCGACCCCGTCGGAGGCGACGTCGACTACTACCGGTTCTGACGGACACGCCGGCGACGTCATCTCGATCGCGACGGTGCCGGGCAACGTCCTGATGAACACCCGCCTCGGTCTCTTCCGCCGCGGCCCGGGCGGCACGCCCGTCCTCGTCCAGAGCGGGTTCACCCATCTGGTCGAGCGCGTCGCGACCGACGGGCAGTACGCCGTGGCCGTCTCCACGGCGGGCGACGCCGGCTTCACCGGCGCCGGGACCGACTTCGGCCGCTACAAACCCGAGCGTCGTGCGCCACCGGGGCGACGTCCTCGACATCGGCGGCTTCGGCTCGAACTCGGTCGAGGTCCCGTTCGGCTTTCGTTCCCGTTCCAGGGCCAGCTTGTGGTCGAGCGTCGTCGTGAACGGCCCGGCACCCTCACCTTCGGGGCGGCCGACGACGATCCGTTCGGCTTCCTCCTCGGTCGGCGCGTTCCTGGCCGGGCCGCCTCGCATCGCGCCGAAGGCGGGCCTCCTCCTGAGCCCGACGCTCGTCCAGGTGATCGCCGAGCACAAGCCGGACAGCCTCGACCATCCACTTCGTGCACGTCCTCGACGGCCTCACGGACCGGCCGAACTCCTACTCGGTCGAGCTGCAGAGTGACGGCCGCATCCGGACGACCTACTTCGCGATGGACACGCTGTTGGGATCGGAGCGTGAGTCGGCGTGACCCCCGGCGGCGGCGTGGCCGACCCGGGGCCAGAGTGGACCTGAGCCGGAAGCCCGGCTGGTCGGCGACGGGGACCACGTACGAGCAGTTCTTCATCGACGATGACGACTTCGACCTGTCGTTCCGTACGCTGACGTTCGAGCCGTAGACGTTTCTCGGACAGCGTGTGGTGCCGCGGCTTCGGAGGGAGCCGCGGCGCCACCCGACGTGGGCCGAGGGTGGTAGACTGCGCGAGGCCATGCCCTCCTCCGTCCTCTTCACCGGCTTTCCTGGTTTCCATCGGCGCGCGCCTCCTGCCGCGCCTGCTCGAGCTGGCGCCCGGCACGCGGTTCGACTGCCTCGTGTGCAGGAGCGCTTCCTCGGCCTCGCGCGCGACCAGATCTGCGGCGCTCGAGGCCGCGGCATCCGCACACGCGGGGGCGCCTGGGCATGGTCGAGGGCGACATCACCGCCGCCGGGCTGGGCCTCCCGTCGTCCGACGCGCAGAGGCTGACCCGCGACGTGGCGGCCGCGTGGCACCTGGCGGTTGTCTACGACCTCGCGGTGTCGCGCGAGGTGGGCCATCGCATCAACGTCGAAGGCACGCGCAACGCTCGCGTTCGCGGCCGGGTGCCGGCGCTTCGAGCGCCTGCACTACGTCTCGACCGCGTACGTCTCTGGGCGCGCGTCGCCCGTCTTCCGCGCAGACCGACCTGGACGTCGGCCAGGCGTTCAAGAACCACTACGAAGAGACGAAGTTCCTGGCCGAGGTGGAGGTCGTCTGACAGCGGCTCGCCCGCGACCACGTATCGGCCGGCGATCGTGGTGGGGACTCGCGGACCGGCGAGACCGGCAAGTTCGACGGGCCCTACTTCATCCTGAACGCGATGGAGCGCCTGCCCTCACCCGGCGTGTTCATGCGCATCGGCTCGGGGGTGCAGCCCGCCAGCCTGAGTTGCCGGTGGACTTCGTGGTGGAGGCGCTCGCGCGGCTCGGCACGTCCGGAGCGAGCTTCGGCCGCACGTACCACCTGACCGATCCCGATCCGCTGAGTGTCGTCGCGGTCGGCCGCCTGCTGGCCGATGCGCTCGGGAAGTCGTTCGTGTTCGCTCCGGTCCCCGGGTTCGTGGCGCGCGGCTTGTTCACGCCGAAGCTGGTCCAGCGCTTCTTCGGCGCTGCCCGTCGAGGTGCTCGATCTACTTCGAGCACGACTGCCGCTACGACACCACGCAGGCGTCTCAGGACCTGGGCGCGCTGGGCGTCGAGTGCCCGCGGTTCGGCGACTACGCGGGCCGGCTGGTCGAGTTCTATCAGCCCATCGCGGCGACGTCCGGCGCACTGCGATGATCTGACGCGTCGACCTGGGGATGACTCGCCGTGGAGGCAGCCCTCGATGCCGCGGACGGTCGCGCACAGCGTGAAGTGCCCCGGCGCCCAGGCCGAACAGGACCTTGTTGAAGGGCACGCCCGGGCTGCTCGTCCACGCGGACGTGGTCGCCCTCCTGGTCGAGCCTCCACTGGATCTGGTCGCCGTGGATGCGGGAGTCGACGTCGTGCCCGTCCTTGTTCTTGGGGCTGGCGGTCACGTTGCCGAAGCAGTTGACCGGGATCTTGCCCTCGCGCCGTTGCGCGGCGGGACCTTGCTTCTCGTCCAGGCAGCGGAAGCCGAAGAAGCCGACGCGCACCTGGGCGATCCGTCCTCGGGTCGAGCGGGAACGCGGCCGGCGAGCACGTGTTCCGGTAGGACCCGGCGCCCGGCGCACGTAGCCCTGGCTGATCATGATGTCGTACTGGTCGTTGAAGTCGTTGGTGTTCTTGACCCGCAGCTCGACCAGGTCGTAGTCGGCGCAGAACCCCTTCGAGCGGAGGATGCCCCGCGACGCCCTGGTAGTAGGCATCCGGATTCTTGACTTATGTACTCGCGCGGTCCGGCCAGGTCCTTGGTGTCGAAGATCTCGGGGTGCTCGGTCGCGAGCTGGTCGATGGCGGCGTCGACGTCGTTCAGGAAGGCGGGCGTCGTCCGGTTGCACTGCGTGTCGACGGTGCCCTCTGCCCAACGCACAGGAGGACGCCCCCGGGCCGAGGGCACGGGCGTCGGCGTGGGCGATCCGATGAGGAGCCCGGTGTGGGAGTGGCCGCCGGAGGGAGCGTGCTGGGCATCCCGCCGCCGGTGGAGGACCCACCGCAGCCGAACGCACCAATGACCAGCAGCATCGCCTTCCAGGTACGGAAGGGGAACTTGTTCACGTCGACCTCCACGCCACGTCACGCGCACGAACGCACGGACGGCCCCGGCAACCCGGGCAAGGGCGTAGTGTACCGTTCTTCGCGATATCGTTCAAGCCCCATTGAGATGCGGTAGCATGTGAGAGGGCCGTCCTCTCCGATCCCATGGAAATCAGTTCCGAGTCCTCGGCATCCCCGTCCAGGTCAGCGCCTTTTTCCTGCTCAGCGCGGTCATCCTGGGCCGTGGGGACGCCAGCACGCCCGTGCTGGATGGCGGCCTGGATCGTGATCATGTTCGTCGGCATCCTCATGCACGAGCTGGGGCACGCGCTGACCGCGCGCGCCTTCCGGGCAGAGCCGGCGATCTCGCTGCACGGCCTGGGCGGCGTGACGGTGTGGCAGCCGCGTGAGGGGATCGGCCCGGCGCAAGCGGGCCCTCATCACCCTGGCCGGACCGATGGTCGGGCTGGTGGTGGGCTTCCCGGCGCTGATCGTCGGGTTGTTGCTGACCACCGAGGGACGCCGGCCTACCAGGTCGTGTAGTTCGTCTACGAGGTCAACCTGTTCTGGGCCATCTTCAACCTGCTTCCGATGCTCCCGCTCGACGGAGGCGCATCAGTGTCCGCGCTGCTGGAGCTTGCCTTTGGTCCGGCCTCGCTGCGAGTGGCGTACGTGCTGTCCATCGTGGTTGCCCTGCTCATCGGCCTTCTCGCGGTGTGGGGCGGGGCCTACATCGTGCTCGCGTTCTGTGCCTTCTTCATCTTCCTGAACGTGCAGGGCTCCGTGCGCTGGCGCGGCCCGCCCCTCCTGCGCTGGACGCGTGAGATCGATCCACGGGAGTCGTGAGCCCGTCGGCTAGATGAGGTTGGCGCGTGGGACCGAGTCAGGCTCTTCGGTCGGGAGTGGCGGCGTTGGCGTTGGTCCTGGGAGGCTCGCTGAGCGCGTCCGCGGCTCCGATGGAGTTCACGTCGGCCCGCAACGCGAACTCCACGATCGTGCCGGACGGTGGCCCCAACGCCACCATCGGTGACGTGTCGGTCCTGGAGGGCAACTCCGGCAACACGGACGCCAGATTCACGGTGACGCTCCGGGCGTCGCGCGCAGCCCGGTCACCGTCGACTTCGCGACGGCGGATGGCACCGCGACCGTCGGCGACAACGACTACCTGGCGAACGTCAGGGACGCTGACGTTCGCGCCCGGCGAGCGCGCACCGTGATCGTCCAACGTGGTGGGCGACCTCGCGGTGGGCCGGACGAGGGCTTCTTCGTCAACATCAGCAACCTGTCCGGCGGCGGCTCCATCTGCCGGCGCGCAGGGCGACGGCACCATCCCTGAACGGCGACGGCTCCGGGCGGCTGCCGACCTCGCTCCAGAGCTCGTGCACGGCCACAGTGCGCGGCGTTCGCTGGAGGCCGTGGGCGGCGTCGAGAAGATCGATACCTACCACATCGCGCAGAAGCCGCAGTCCTCGTACGAGGTCGTGGTGGACGAGGTCTCCGGCGACCTGGTGCCCCTGGGCCTGGATCGCATCGACGGGGACGGCAGCACCGTCCCTGCAGAGCGCCTTGGCGGCGGGCACCGGCCCGGCGCGCAGCCTCAGTTGGGCGAACACGACCACCACCGAAGTGACCGACGAGACGCGGTGCGCGTGACCAGCGGCGGCTGCACCGCTGGACTGCGGCGCGGACGGCGTGTACCGCGTCCGAGCCTACCTGGGACGACGTATGCCATCCCGCGCTACACAACAACTCGGGGACCCAGATCACGATCCTGCTGCTCCAGAACCCCACTGCGACGCGACGATCCACGCGAACGTCTTCTTCTGGGACGCGTCGGGCGGCCTGGTGGCGGCAGCAGTCGGTGCCGGGTGCCGCCGAAGAACGTCGTGGTACGCACGCCTCAGGCGTCCCGGGCGTGAACGGCACCAGCGGGTCGATCTCGGTCGCCAGCGACGGCCGCTACGGCGAGAGCTGACGGGCAAGACGGTCGCGCTGGAGGTGGCGACCGGCTTCAGCTTCGGCTCGCCGATGGTCGTCCGCGCGCTATGGCGCCCTGAACGCAAACCCGCCCGCGGCCCTGCTCGGGGTCGCGGGCGGTCGTTGCCATCAGGCCCGTTTCGTCAGGCCTTCTTGTCGAACCTCCAGCGAGCACGAGTTGATGCGGCAGCGCGTGCCCTGGGGCCCCGGCCCGTCGGGGAAGACGTGGCCCGGGTGCCCCGCCGCGGCGCGCGCAGTGGACTTCCGGTGCGCCGCATGCCGTTGAGGTGGTGTCCGTTTCCTCGGCGACGATCCACCGACTGCGCCGGCGCCGTGAAGCTGGGCCAGCCGGTCCCGGAGTCGAACTTCTCGTCGGAGCGGAACACCGCCCGCTCCGCAGCCGGCGCGACGGCGACATGCCGGCGTCGTGGTTGTCCCCCAGTACTTGCCCGTGAACGCGCGCCGGTGCCGCTTCTGGCGGAGCACGCAATGGTACTGCTTCCGGCGTGAGGCTCGACGCGCCACTCGGCTCGTCGGGCACCGATCCTTCCGGTTCGGCCCCAGCCTCCACCTCCATCAGTATCCATCCATTCTAACGACCGAGGCCCGGCAGGGCGAGTTCCCGCGGTCGCGGTATGGTGATCGCGCCCATGGAACCCGCGCGCCGGTGATCGGCGGATCCGTGCCGCGGCCCCGTCTGGTGGTCGCTGGACGCGGTTGCGCGCCGCAGGCGATCCGCGCCTGGGCCTGTGGTGGAGCGGGCGGCACGCGCTGCTGGCGGTGGCGCTCGCGCTGCTGGAGGCCCGCTTCGACTGGAGCGCGCTGCCGCCTGCAGGTGGGCCCGGTGACGGTCGAGGTTCACCAATCTACCCGCCCTTCCACCGTCGCGCTGCTGCTGGCGATCTGTGGCTGGGACCGCCGTGGGGAATGCTGCCCGGCTTCCTGGCCCGGCCACGTTCGCGAGCGCGCTCTGGGTCGGCATCAGCGCCGCTGGCGCTGCACGTTCGCGCTGGCCACGCCGCTGGAGGTGCTGGTCACTCAGGAGATCGCTGGTCACGCTCAACATCTCGCCCCGACCTCCGGCGCTGGTCCGACCTGCGGCGCTTTCGCTGGCCGCGAGGCCTGGTCGCGGCCAGCGCGCGTCGTCGATCCGGCGCGCTCATCGGTCCGACTCCATGCGGTGTAGGGCTCACCGAGAGCCAGCGGCTCTGGCAGGGCGCTGGCTGCTGGAGGCGACCTGGCCCAGATGGCGCTGGTGGTCGCGCCCATCCTGCACTTCGCGCTTGGGTACGCACGTGAGGGCCGCCCTCGACCGCCGCTTCAAGACGCCGCCGCGACCTCAGCAGGTTCAGCTACCGCGCGAGCGCGTCCCTGCTCACCCTGCTCGTCTCTCCGCCACGCTGGTCGCGCTGACGGCGCTGGGCGCGCGGCTCATCCTGGGCTCGCTGCAGATCCCGGAGTCGGCCCGCACCGCCAGCGAAGCGAGCCGCTGCTGCCGGGGCTGCGCAGGGATCACGCTGTTCGTGGCCCTCATGGTCATGGTGCTGCTGGATGACGACGGGCGCGTTCGGCGCGTCCATGGCCCGGCTGGGGGACCGCGAGCGCGCGCTCGCCCTGCGCGACGCGCTGACCGGATGCTTCAACCGGCTGCGCGTTACGCCCAACCTCTTCCGGCGCTGAGGCGCGAGAGACCGCGCTGCGCGGCGGCTGGAGAGCGCCGGCGCCGCATCAGCCCGGCTAGGCGCCTCGGTCATCGAGCCAGTTCAAGGCCATCAACGACGCCTACGGCCACGCCTCCGGCGACGAGGTGCTGCGCCTGCTGGCGCGGCGCGTGCGCGCGCGCTCGTGCGCGAGCCGGACCTGCTCTTCCGCTGGGGCGGCGAGGAGTTCACGGACCTGCTGCCGCACTCGCTGCCTCCCAGGCGCGGGGCACCTGGCAGAGCGCGTGCGGGCCGGCGTCGCGTCCGAGGCCGTTCCAGGTGGGCGACGACGATCTGCGCCCGGTGCCGGTGACGGTCAGCCTGGGCACCGCCGGAGAGTGCCGGGCCCGCGGGGAGCCTGGACGCGGACCGGCCTGGTGGCGCGCGCCGACGCCGCGCTCCTGGAAGCCGAGAAGCGTACGCGGCGAAGGCCGCAACCGCGTGGTCAGCGGGGCGCGGGCGTCCGGTCCGTCGCGAGCTGACGGCTTGGCCCGATCCGCCATCCAGGTCACCGGCCTGACCAAGCGCTTCGGCGCGACCACCGCCGTGGACGACCTCTCGTTCACCGTCGCGCGCGGCGAGATCCTGGGCCTGCTGGGCCCGAACGGGGACCGGCAAGACCACGGCTGCTACGCTGTCCCTCCTGGGCCTCCACGACGCCCACGGCCGGCGGGGCGCGCGTGTTCGGCTTACCTCCAGGTGGGGCGCCACCGCTACGCGATCCTGCAGCGCGTCAACTTCTCGTCCGCGTACATCTCGCTGCCCGCCAACCTGACCTGGCGTGGGAGAACCTGCACGTGTTCGCCCGCACTCTACGGGCTGCGCCGCCCGCGGCCGAAAGGTGCTGGCGCTGGCCGAGACGTTCAGCATCGGCGACCTGCTGGACCGCGTCACGAGGGCGCTGTCGTCGGCGCCAGCATCACGCACGGCTCAACCTGTGCAAGGCGTTCCTCAACGACCCCGAGGGTGCTCTTCCTCGACGAGCCGACGGCCAGCCTCGATCCCGACCATCGCGGACACCGTGCGCCAGGCGCTGCGCGCCCAGCAGCGGGGCGGGGCGTCACCATCGATCTACGCGTCGCACAACAGCCTGCGCGAGGTCGAGGTGCTGTGCGACCGCGTGCTTTGTTCCTCTCCGTGGCCGCGCGGTGGCCGAGGGCGCGCCCAGCGGGTGGTGGAGCGCGCGCCTGGCAGCGGAGCGCTCGAGGACGTGTTCGTCCGACATCGCGCGCGACGGGCGGCTGACCGACGCGCGGAGACGTGGAGGGCTGATGGGCTCGCGCGTGCTGGGCCTGCTGCTGCCGCTGCAGCGGGTACCTGTACCGGCGCAGCCTCGCGCGCGCCATGGAGCTGTATTCTTCTGGCCGGTGATGGATTACCTGCTGGTCTGGGGCTTCCCTGAGCACGTACCTGCCAGCGCGTGGCCGCGCCGCGGGATCATGTACCTGAGTGGGCGCGCATCATCCTGTGGGGCGTCCTGTGCCGCTGCCAGCGGGCCATCCCACGCTCTCGGTCGCCGAAGAGACGTCACGGAGTCAGGCATCATCCGGAACCTCTTCATCGCGCCGGTGCGCCCGGCCGGGCTGCTGATCGCGATCATCGTCGGCGTGTTCAAAGAGCGGCCATCCCCGGCGTCCACTGCTTCACGGTGCTGGCCCTCGTGCTGCCGTACGACTTCCACCTGCTGGCGCTGGGCGCGTCGCTCGCGCCGTTCTGGCCAGCCTGCTGCTGTTCGGATGGGCCGTCGGCATCTTCCGGCGGCCCTCATCCTGCGAGTTCGGCCAGTCGGCGGAGGCGCTGGTGTGGGGGATCCCGTTCGTGCTGCAGCCGTTCTCCGCCGTCGTTCACGGTGGAGGTGCTGCCCGGCTGGGCCCGTGCGATCGCACTCGCCCTGCCGTCCACGCACGTCTTCGAGGCATGCGCGCGGTGATGGCGGGCAGGGACTGCAGGCGTCCACGCTGGTCGCGGCCGGGCGCTGAACGTCGCTTACCTGGTCGCGGCCGCGCTCTTCTTCGCCGCCTGGATGCTGGCGCGCGTGCGCGGAAGGGCTACCTGGGCAAGCTCGGCATGGGTGACGGCCTACCAATCGTGAACGGTGCCGTCCTCGCGGCGGCTGACCGGCAGGTAGGCCGCGCGTAGGGATGGCGCGCCGCCAGCGCCCTCGTCGATGATCGACGCCCAGGCCCGGCGCCTCGCCCGGGTGCATGTAGCCGTCGGCGAAGCGGTAGCGCGTGCGGGAACACGCTGGTCCGTCTCGTCGCGTGTGCCGCATGTACTCCTGGATGCCGAAGTTGTGGACGCTGAGGTCGAAGTGCAGCGCCGCGGCCATGCAGACGGGCGAGAGGTCGGTGGCGCCGTGGCAGCCCGTGCGCACGTGATAGAGCTCGGCCAGGTGCGCGATCTTGCGCAGGTGGCGTGAGGCCGCCCGCGTGCACGACCGTCGAGCGGATGTAGTCGATGAGCTGCTCCTGGATGAGCTGGCTGGCAGTCGTAGATGCTGTTGAACACCTCGCCCACCGCGATCGGCGTCGTCGTGTGCTGGCGGATGAGGCGGAAGCCCTCCTGCAGCTCGGCGGGCACGGGGTCTTCCATCCAGAACAGGTGATAGGGCTCGAGCGCCCGGCCGAGGCGTCCCGCTTCGATGGGCGTCAGGCGGTGGTGGACGTCGTGCAGCAGGTGAGGCTCCGGCCCGAACTCCTGGCGCAGGCGCGCGAAGAGCGACGGCACGAACGCCGAGGTACTTCTCGGTGCTCCAGCACGTTCTCCGGCGGCAGGCCCGGCTCGGCCGGCTCGTAGTACATGCCGCCGCGCCCGACGCCGTAGGTCGAGCGCGAGGCCGGGACGCCGCGACTGCGCGCGGACGGCCTTGTAGCCCAGCTGCACGGTAGCGGCGCGGCCGCGGCCACCGTCTCCTCGAGGTCGCTGCCGTTCGCGTGGCCGTAGACCATCACGCGCCTCGCGCGAGGCGCCGCCGCAGCAGCCGGTAGACCGGCATGTTCGCGGCCTTGCCCAGGATGTCCCACAGCGCCGTGTCGACCGGCGGCGATCGCCGTCATCGCCGACCGGTCCGCGGCGCCAGTACGCGCCCTTGTAGAGGTACTGCCAGGTGTCCTCGATGCGCGCGCGCGTCGCGTCCGATGAGCAGCGGCACCACGTGGTCGCTGCAGGTAGCTCGCGACGGCCAGCTCGCGCCCGTTCAGGGTCGCGTCGCCGACGCCGTAGAGGCCGATCCTCGGTCACGAGCTTCAGCGTGACGGAAGTTGCGTCCGGGCGAGCAGGACGATCACGCGAGCGTCCACGATCCTCATGCGGCCTCCTGGTGAAGCCCTTTCATATCACGAACTTGCCACCGGTCCCATGAGGGGCCGCCTCATCCCCCCATGAAATCAATCACCTGGACTGCGGGGGGCGTGGCGCGTACGTTGAGGTGGAGGCCGTGCTGTCCCTGGCCTCGTGAGGGGAAGGGAGGCGGCCATCCGCAAGCTGTTCCTGTTGGCGAGCGACTTCGACCAGACGCTGAGCTTCAACGACTCGGGCGTCGTGCTGTGCGAGCTGCTCGGCACGTCACGGCTTCGACGAGAAGGTCGCGGGCCTGGCCCGCATCAACCTCGTGCAGCAGGGCGGCGAGCTGCGCCTACCTGCTGCTGCACGACCCGGAGTACCGGCGGGTGCGGCGCGAGCACCTGGTCGAGGTCGGGCCGCCGCATCCGCCTGAAGCACAACATCGACCGGCTGGTCGAGATCCTCGGCGGACGGCATCGAGGGCCACCACTTCGCGTTCTACGTGGTCTCGGCCGCGCCCGAAGAGGTCGTGCAGTCGGCGCTCGCGGGCATCGTGCCCGCCGGACCACATCCACGCGACGCGCTTCCGCTACGACGAGGTCGACGGGCGAGATCGAGTCGATCGTGCGCGTGCCGCCGGATACGGCAAGGTGGCGCGCCATCGACGAGCTGCAGCGGCGGCTCGCACGTGAGCTCCGACCGCGTGGTGTACGTCGGCGACGGCAGCTCCGACGTCCACGTGATGCTGCACGTCAACCGCCTGGACGGCTACACGATCGCGGTCTCGGAGGCCGAAGTACCTGGCGCCGATCGCGCGGCGCACGATCCTGAGCGAGGACGCGCTGAGCGTGCTCGTGCCCGTGCTGGAGGACATCGTCGGGCTGGAACCCGCTGCGCATCCGCGCGTCTCTTCGAGCGCCAGGGCCTGCAGATCCAGGAGTGGGACAAGATCCGCACCGACATCCTGACCTTCCGCGGCGACGCCGTCCGCCGAAAGCGACGCAAGTCATGCTTGACGCGCTGGGCTGGATCGCGACCGGCGCATCTTCGCGAGCTCCTACTTCTGCAAGCAGCCAGGGCACGCTGCGCCGGGTGCAGGCGTGCGCGGCGCTCCTGTGGATCGGGTACGGCCTGGCCATCGGCTCCGCGCCCGTGATCGCGTCGAACGTGCTGGTGGCCGCGATCGCGGCCTACTCTCGCTGGAGCGGCGCTCCCGCGCTTCGGAGGGCGCACCGGACCCGTCCTCCTAACGATCCTTTTCGTTCGGGTCGGGGGGAGCGACGCGCGACCGTCGGTGTCCGTCGCCAGCGAGAGCGTGCCCGCGTCGGTCCCGGCGAGGGTCAATCGCCCCGGCGAACCGGCCAGGCGCGCCTGGATCTCGCGGATGGACCGTCGCGCGCTGGACTCGATCGCGCCGCCATGCCGCTTCGCGGCCTCCTCGAGCGGGAGCACCGCCTCGATCGAGCCCAAGGCACCCAGCCAGCTCGCCGCGGCCTCCACGGTCCGCAGACGCTGTTGCCGGGTGCCAGAGCTGCGGTTCGAGCGCGGCCAAGAGCGCCACCTCTGCGCGGGACGCTTCCCGGCGGTCACGGCGTCGATCATCGCGGGGCCGTAGGCGTCGTGTGCGGTGCGCGCGAGGCGAACCAGACCAGGGACTCCGGCACCGCGGGGTTGCGGCGCAACGCGGCGGCGAGCGCGCTCATGGTCAGCGGCCGTGCGTCTGGTCCGTTGGACCGCGCGAGGCGAGCCAGGCCAGGGTCTCCGAGGCCTCGAGCGGCAGTTGCGCGCCGAGCGCCTGGACGGCTCGCGCCGAGGAGGAGTCGGTGGCGGACCGGTCGAGTGCGAGGGCGACCAGCGCGTCACGGCCCTCCGGTCCCGCGGCCAGCGCTAGCAGCGAAGTCGGACCTCCGGGTCCGCGTCGGCTGAGGCACGCGCGCACGGCGGACCGCGTGTTCGGATCGGACGGGTGCTCGTCGGCCAGGAGCGCCAGGTTCATGGAGCGGACGCCCGCTCTCGGGATCGCTGTGGCTGCGTTCACTGAAGCCTTACGCGCTCCAGGATCGGCCCGGTTGGCCCCAGGCACCGCGCCAGGTTGCCCACGGCGCGCGCGCGGCCTGCACGAGGCCGGGGCTGCTGGCCCGCGAAGCCGGCGGTGGGGCACCTCGACCGAGAGCAGAGCCGGCCCGCATCCGCGCGGCCGGCTGGCGGACGGTGCCCGCACCCAGCAGCCTCGGAGATCGCGCGACCTGGGCCGGCGCGTCGGAGCAGCGCGAGGACGTCGGCGCGCGGGCCGCTGCAGCGGTAACAACCGATCGGGCAGCGGGGTCGCCGATCCCCAGCGGAGTGCGCGGGGGAGGTCGTCCGGGTGGCGGCGACCCCAGCCGCCGCAGCGAGACGCTGGAGCACAACCTTTCGACTTCGTACGAGCAGGAGGCCCGAGTCACTGCCTGCTCCGTGAGCGCAGCGGCTGTAGGGCGCGACATGTGACGGGCGGCCGCCCGAGGCTTCGCCAGCGGAGCGTCGCGACCAGCGCGTCCAGCGGCCGGCTCAGGCTCGTAGGCAGCATGGTTTCTCGCCGAGGCCCGCGCCGCCCGCCCACGATCGCCAGGCCTCGCTACCACCAACGCAGTGGTCCCGCCCGGGGACGAGGCGGCAGGAGGGTGACTCCTCTCGATGACGCCGCGTGCGCGGCTTCGTGTCCGTCCTGTCGCAGAACGGCTCGATCGCGTTCGTCGCGCTCCGGCAGCAGCGTGTCCGCGCCGACGACTGCAGTACAGCGTCTGGTAGCCGGGCGCCGACAACACCGCTGGAACAGTGAGCTGCGTGAAGTCGATCGTGATCGTCAGCGGTGGCCGCTGGCATCGCGGTCGGCCCTTCCCGCCTGGGTCACGGTCCCGCTGCGGATGAAAACTCGCCGGATGGGGAGGGACGCGATCGACCTTTTACCGTCGGCCAGCCAGCACGCCCGATTGCAGGGGCGGCAGGTTGGCGAGGTCAGCGAGAAGTTGTTGACGGCAAAGGCCAAAGATCTTACATGGCGACCGTCGCGGAGAAGCCCACCGTCGAGTTCGGGGGGCCCCTGTCCGTACTCCGCGCCGCAGATGCGGAACGTGCCAGGGACGCTGTCGCTCGCGTTGTTCTGCAGGTCGATCGCGTGCACGGTCAGCTGACGTCCATGCCGACGACGTCAGTGGGGCTGGCGCGGGGCTGGATCCCCGGCCGGGCGTGGGTGCCGCCCACGTAGCGCATGGGCGTGCTGAAGCTCTGCGATAACCGTCGCCTGCCGCGCTCCGTCGGCTCGCGCGCGCGCGAACGTCTGGCCGCGCTTGTAGGTCGCGTCCTGGACCCAGGCCCGCTCCGCACGAGACCGCCGGCCAGGATGACCGACAGGGCACGCGTGCCGGCGTCGCGGCTGCGCCCGATGCGCGGGCGCGCGTGTGCCACGGTCCCGTGTTGCGGTATTACTGGTTCGTGAAGCTGCCCGGCTCGCGCGGCGCCCGTCACCACGTCGGCAGCGCCCGTCGCCGTCAGTCTCGCCAGCGGGCGGTCCGACGCGTCGAGTCGCCGATGGCCGTGAAGAGAGGCTGGGTACGAACGACCCGCCAGAACGTGCCCGCGTTCCAGTACGCCTTCTCTCGCGTTGTGAGCGCCGAGCCCCACGATCGGATCGAGGCCGTCGTTGTCGTCCACAGACGACGTGGTTACCGTCGTCGTCACACCGTTGCCGCCCGCGAGTCGTCGTCGAGCCGGTGAACCCACAGGCGTGCCGGACGGCACCTGCGTTCTGGACCGTGCCCTCGTTGAAGCCGGAGAGCGGATGGCGCACGCGTCAGGTCGTTGTCGTTTGTCGAGGTCCGCGAAGTCGGTCGCGTAGAATGTTGAAACCGAAACCGGCGGGCAGCGTGCTGGCCCACTGCAGAGTTGCTGAACGATGCCGAAGCTCCATTGTTCAGGCGACTGCTGCCCGAGGACTTGCCGTCGACGATCACGTCGAGTCGGAATGTTGTCCGGCGTCGCCATCTGCGCGTTCTGGGCGCCCGGGAAGCGACACCCATCTGCGCAGGCGCGTTCGTGAAGACGCCACACCGTTGTTGAGGAACGCGGCGGCACCGATACTGCACCGCCAGGCAAGCCGAACGCGCTGGCGCGCGTCACGGGCTGGAGGTCGATGTCGCCGTCGTTGTCCGTCTGCACTGAACCCACGCCCCTCAGAACCGAGCTGATCGACAGCACCGGGAAGCGCACCGCAGTCTCGTTGGTGAAGGCAACCCGAGCCGTTGTTGTTGATGAGGAGCGACGGCTGGTTGCCGAACGGCGGGTGGCGAGCCGCATCTGAGTGTAATCGCCGTCGACGTCGCAGCCACCACGCCCTTCAGCCTGCTGCGTGAAGCCGGCGGGCAGCCGCGTGGCGGTCTCGTCCACGAACGACCATTTGTGATCGGCCTTCGCGGGCTGAAGCGTCTGGTTGATCAGCGGCGTAAGAGCCAGTGCACCTCCGGCGGAAGAGGAAGCCCCATGCCGTTGGCGAACACGCGCGATATCGATGCTTTGCCGTCGGTTCGCGATCAGGAAGGCCTCGACGCCCTCGGTCAGACGACCGGCCCCGGCAACCGTGACCTGCTGGAACACAACTGGGCCGGGCCCGACGCCGCCGCATGCCCGAGCGGGACAAACGACGACGGCCAGGATCCTTCATGGGCGCAATGGTAGCAGAGCGTCCACGCGATTCAGCAGCGCATCGGCAGACCTCGCAGGCGTTTCATCACTCCTTCAAGGAAGAGTTCCCGAGCCTTCCGGACGATGGTCTACGTTGCCGAGCGGCCCGCGCAGGCATCGATCACGACATGTGTTCCGGCACGAGAACGTGTGGACGGGCAGCGGATTGCCGTTGGTGGTCTTTGGCGGGAGCCCGCCCCCGCGGCGGTGGTTCGCGCGATCGTTCGAGACAGGCTCCGAAGTCGCCGTTGATGAGGTCGTCGGTCACCAGTCTTCTCTGCCTCCTCGGCGGTGCGTTGGCGTTGCCCAGCAGGATGTCGTCGTGAAGCATCTGTTCGCGACCTGTACCTGGCGAGTTCGATGGTGTGACACCGTGTCCTGCAGCGGGTCGAGGAACGAAGCTGGACCTGTGCCTGGTTCACGCCGTAGTTGCGTTCCCGCGCGGTGTCATGGCTTGCCTCCGTCGGCCTGTTGGCTGTTGCCCGGAACTGCCGCGGTAGCCGTTCGGCAGGAAGTGATTGATCTGCGGGGACCACGCCTGTCCGGACGAGACCCACAGGTAGCCGCGCTCCGGTGAACGAGTCGGCATCGGCGGTCAGGCTGTCGTGAGCGTGCCGTCCTCGCTGGTGTCGCGAACTACGGCGTTCATCAGGGCTCCCACAGGATGGAAGAATCTCAGATAAAAGTCGGCAACATCTTACGACGACTT
>ERZ1370068.7467-contig-638_pt1 | contig 60089 bp, 92 predicted proteins | sample MGYA00561227_ERZ1370068 | MGnify/ENA primary metagenome ERZ1370068 (study PRJEB38410, sample SAMEA6850437) | metagenome | study: Metagenomic assessment of the ecological functions of the soil: analysis of the soil microbiota associated with the... | reverse complement strand
TGTACTTCGTTCAGTTACGTATTGCTGTCGGTTCCTGGTCGGTTTCGAGCTGATCGAACAGGCCGAGCAAATACCCGATGTCGTCTTCGTACGGTCGGCTCGGGCGCGCTCACCGACCGGCGTCGCGATCGCCATCAGAAGCGTCGCGGAGCGCAGACGCGCCATCTGGCGTGCAGGTCGAAGAAGGTAATAACGCCGCTCGCGACGGCACGCTCAATCTCGCCGCGGAGCTGGCGGACCGCGCAGCGGGCCAGCGGAGCGCTGGCTCGATGAGCTCCTCGATCAGCGCATCACGGTGCGCGAAGCGGGGCTGCACGACGCGATCCGCACCTATGCCGAGATTGCTGCGGCAGGCCTGGCGAGCGGCGCGGGCGCAGCGGCACTGGCCGGCGCGGCAACAGCGCGAAGTCTCGGCAATGCCAGCATCGCGGTGATCCTGAGCGGCAGCAACATCAGTGTCGACAGCTGCGGCGTGTGCTCGAAGGCGAGCCGGCCGAGGACAGCGGAAGTGAGCTGCGCGAGCTCGTAGGCCAGGTGTACCGCTGAAGGGGAGCGCGCCGCATGAGCACGGGCGAGCAGAGCGGGCGATCGTATTCGACACGACGCTGCGTGACGGTGAGCAGGCGCCGGGCTTCAGCATGACGGGCGCGGAGAAGCAGCGCGTCGCGCTCGCGCTCGCGGATCTCGGCGTTGATCATCGAAGCGGCTTTCCGGCGTCTCTCCCGGGGTCAAGGTGTCGCGGCGATCGCGCAACGCGTGCGGTCGACGATCGCGGCGCTCGCGCGCTGCGATCGCAACGACATCGAGACCGCGCTGCGCGCTCGCCCGCCCGCAAGCCGCGTCTACTGCCTTCATCGCGACCAGTCCGATTCATCGGCGCTGCAAGCTCGGCATGACCGAGGAGCAGGTCATCGACTTCATCGCGGGCGAAAATATCGCTGGCGCGCCGGCACTGCGACGACGTCAGATTCGCCGACCGAACGCCTCACTACCGAGCCCGCTTTCGCGCGGGTCATTGCGGCGGTCATCGGCGCGGGCGCCACGCACCGTCAGCATCCCCGACACCGTCGGCTACGCACGCTGCCCGAGCGGCTTCGGCAGCTCATCGCTGATACAGGCGCGCCGTGCCGACGCTCGCAGAACGCCGTGCGTCAGCGTGCACTGCCACGACGATCTCGGGCCTCGCCGTCGCCAACAGCCTGGCGCGCGATCGCGCGCGGGCGCGCGCCAGGTCGAGTGCACGATCAACGGCATCGGCGAGCGCGCCGGCAACGCCTCGCTCGAGGAGATCGTGATGGCGATGCAGCACGCGCCGCGATCGTCTCGCCGCTACGACACCGGCATCGACACGACCGCGCATCTACCCGACGCAGCCAGCTGCTCTCGACGCACGACCGGCGTCGGCGGTGCAGCGCGAACAAGGCGATCGTCGGCGACAACGCCTTCGCGCACGAGGCCGGCATCCACCAGCACGGCGATGCATCGCCAATCGGAGACCTACGAGATCATGCGACCCGAGGACGTCGGCGTCCGCGAACAACGCTCGTGCTCGGCAAGCTGGCGGCCGGCACGCGCTGCGCTGAGCGCCTCACCGAACTCGGCCATCGAGCTCGATGACCAGGAGCTCGAGCGGCTGTTCACCGCTTTCAAGGCGCTGGCCGACAGAAGCGCGAAGCGAACTCGTCGACGCCGATCATCGAAGCGCATTGCCGGCGCGCTCGCCGCGCGGGGACCTGGCAGCTCGGGGGCTGGCTGGCTGGCATCGAGAAAAGCACGCGCGTCGTGCGGCGGGTCGACGCGCTTCGCCACCCGTCGCGCTCGTGCATCGCGACGGCACGTCGACGGGCGCATCGTGACAGGAATCCCCGTGGCGGACCGGCCGCTGAGCGCGATGCCGCGCTGCCAAGTCGATCGAGCAGGCGACCGGCGTGTTCGCGAAGCTCGCGCCAGCTCCAGCCGCGCGCGGCGCGTGCCCTGCTGACGACGCCACACGGCCGAGCTCGTCGTCACCGGCGCGCACGAATGGCGACGGCCGCAGGCGAGCGCCGGCACCAGCGTCACGGCCGACATCGCCGAGGCAGTCCGGCGTGCGCGCATTCCTCGAGAGTCGATCAATCGCGATCGAATCCTCGCGCCGGCGCGGCTGACCGGGACGAGACGGCGCCGCCCATCGCCTGAGCCGTCGCGATCGGCGAATCGACCGATGAGCTGGAATGACTGCGCAGAGCCTGTTCGAGAAGGTCTGGGACGCGCGTCGTCGTGCCGGAGACGGCCGGACACGCCGGCCATCCTCTATGTCGACCTGCACCTGATCCACGAGGTCACGTCGCCCGCAGGCCTTCGACGTCTGCTGCGCGCGCGCAGGCTCAGGTGCGGCGGCCCGACGCATCACGCTCGCCACGCATGGACCACTCGACGTCCCACGCGCCGTACGGACGCCAGAGTGTTCGGCGGCCGTGCGCGATCTCGGATACGCCGCGGCGAGCAGGTCGCGGCAGCTGGAGCGCAACTGCGAGGAGTTCGGCGTCAGGCTGCGACGGCGCTGCGCAGCCCGAGGTCGCGGCATCGTGCACGTCATCGGCCCGGAGCTGGGCGCTGACGCAGCCGGGCATGACGATCGTCTGCGGCGACAGCCACACCAGCACGCACGGCGCGTTCGGCGCGCTCGCCTTCGGCATCGGCACGAGCGAGGTCGGCGCACGTGCTCGCGACGCAGTGCCTGCTGCAGCGCAGGCCGAAGACGCTCGCGATCGACGTCGACGGCGCGCTCGGCCGCGGCGTCACCGCGAAGGACCTGATCCTCGCGCATCATCGGCACGGATCGGCATCGCGCGGCGGCACCGGCCACGTGCATCGAGTATCGCGGCCGCGCGATCGCGGCGCTGTCGATGGAAGAGCGCATGACCGTCTGCAACATGTCGATCGAGGCCGGTGCGCGCGCCGGCATGATCGCGCCCGACGAGACGACGTTCGAGTACCTGCAAGGCCGGCCGCTCGCGCCGCAGCGGCGCCGACTGGGACGCGCGCGCTCGCAGCGCTGGCGCGCGCTGCCGGCGCGACGCCGGACGCCGTGCATTCGACCGGCGCAGTCGCCATCGACGCGAACGACGCTCGACGCCGATGATCACCTTCGGCACGAACCCCGGCATGGTCATGCCGATCGCGCGGCGCGATCCCCGAGTCGGCGGGCGATCGCGCGTTCGAGAAGGCGCTCGCGATACATGGGCCTCGAGGCCGGCGAGCGCGCTGCTCGGCGCAGCCGATCGACGTCGTGTTCATCGGCAGCTGCACGAACTCGCGCCTGTCAGCGATCTGCGCGCAGGCGGCGTCGACGTGCTGCGCGGCCGCCGGGTCGCGGCGGGCGTGCGCATGCTGGTCGTGCCCGGCTCGCAGGCAGGTCAAGCGTCAGGCGGAGGCGGAGGGCCTCGATCGCGTGTTCGTCGAGGCCGGCGCCGAGTGGCGCGAGTCCGGCTGCTCGATGTGCATCGCGATGAACGGCGATCGGCTGTCGCGCCGGCCAGTACGCCGTCAGCACCAGCAACCGCAACTTCGAAGGGCGCCAGGGACCGGGCGCGCGCACCTTCCTCGCGAGCCCGCTCGACGGCGGCTGCCGCCGCGTGCGCGGTCGCATCTGCGATCCGCGCGAGCTGATGTGCGTGAGCGATGGACATGATCATCCGCTCGCGCACCGTCGTCCTGCCGCTCGACGACATCGACACCGACCAGATCATTCCCGGCGCGCTTCCTCAGGACCGACCGCGACGCGAGGTGACCTCGGCGAGCATGCCTTCGCCGACTGGCGTTACGCGGACTGACGGGACGCCGCGCCAGGATTTTCCGCTGAATCTCGTTGATCTGGCGCAGCATCGCATTCTCGTCGCCGGGCCGCAGGTTTCGGTTGCGGCTCTTCGCGCGAGCACGCGCCGTGGGCGCTGCGAATGGACCTCGGATTCCAGGCGGTGATCAGCACGCAGTTCGCCGACATCTTCCGCACCAACGCGCTCGAGAATGGCCTGCTCGTGATCCCGTCGCCCCGAGCGCGCACCGCTGGCTTCATCGATCATCCGGGCGCCGAGCTCGCCATCGATCTCGAATCCGGCGCCCTGCACTGGCCCGGCGGCGACGCCATCCCGCTCCGGCATCGGAGGCCGTTTGCAGCGCTTACCGTCTGCTGTACGGACTCTCGAGCCTCGACTACCTGCTGCGCACACGAGCAGGACATCGCCCGCTACGAGCGCACGCGATGAGGGCACGCATCGCACTGCTCCCGGGCGACGGCATCGGGCCCGAGGTGATCGCGCAGGCACGGCGCGTGCTCGAGCAGTCGCGCAAAGGCACGGACACTCCTTCGAGCTCTGTCGAGGCGCGGATCGGGGCGTCGCTATCGAGCACGACGACACGCCGTTGCCGCCGGCGACGCTCGGACCTCTGCCACGGCTCAGACGCGGTGCTGCTCGGCGCGATCGGCGATCCGCGTTTCTCCGAACTTGATGCACCGATGCGACCTGAGCAGGGACTGCTCGGCCTGCCGCAAGGCGCTCAGGCTCTATGCGAACCTGCGTCCGGTGCGCGGTCTGCCGGCGCTCGCCGAGCTGTCGCCGCTGCGGCCAGGCGTGCGCGGCGTCGATCTCGTGTTCGTGCGCGAGCTGACGGGCGGCATCTACTGGCCCGAAGGGGCGCACGGCACACGCCGCGAGCGACTCTGCCTGTACACCGTGCCCGAGATCAGAGCGCACGGTGCGCGTCGCCGGCCGGCTCGCCGGGCGCAACGTCGACGCAGGTCACGTCCATCGACAAGGCCAACGTGCTCGAGACCTCGCGCCTGTGGCGCGCGATCGCACGACGCGCGTCATGAAAGATGAGTTCCCGGACATTGAGCTCGAGCACCTGCTGGTCGACGCGGCCGCGATGCACCTGCTTTCGCGGGCCGCCGACTTCGACGTGCTCGTGACCGAGAATCTCTCGGCGACATCCTCACCGACGAAGCCTCGATGCTCGTGGGCTCGCTGCGGCATGCTGCCGCTCGGCGTCGCTCGGCGACTCGCGACCGGGACTCTACAGCGCCGTGCACGGCTCCGGCGCCGGACATCGCAGGGCGCGGCATGGCGGGCATCGCTTACGGTGCAGTCCTCAGCGCCGCGATGCTGCTGCGTCGCTCGCTCGATCGCGAAGGCGAGGCCGATGCCGTCGGCGGCCGTTGCCGAGCGCGATCGCGCGCGGCGTGTTGACCGCGGACCTGCGCGCGGCAGGCGCACCGCGTCGACGGAAGACGCGGGGTCGGCGGTGATTGCCGGCCTGGTCAGATGAGGCCGCGGTCGTCGCTCAGCTTTTCGTTCTTCATGTAGCGCAGTAGATCGGCGCCGCGACAGAGGCCGGCGATGCCGAACGCCGCCTCCATCACCAGCATCGCTGAGCAGAATCTCCCAGGCTTTTAACTTCGCGCGAATCTACGCTGTCCGCCGACGAGGCGTGCGTTCAGGAAATATTCCAGCTTGTGGATGACGATGAGGTAGCCGAGCGGATCCGGCGCACCGTCAGCGACTGGCTCAGGCTCTCGATGAAGATCGCCGTAGTTGGACATGAGATTGCCGATGATCGGCAGGAGTCCCGCGATCGAATGTCACCACGATCAGCGTCTTCGCGAACGGCAGCTCCAGGCCGAACAGCGGCAGGAGGACTGTGAGATAGAGCGCCGTGAACGCCGTGTTCACGGCGCGAGATCCCAGATCTGTGCGAGCACGACGCGCCGGAACGCGAGGCTGAGCAGCATCGCGCGCGCGGAGAAGGCCACTGCCAAGGGTCCGCGCCCGGGCTTCGGCACCGTGCTCTCGAGCGACAGCAGCGCGCGATCACGAGGCCGATGAGGATGTGCGCGAGCCTCGGCCGAGGCCGGCGCCCGCGACCTGGAACAGGCTCGCGTGCGCGCGCAGCCAGTCGTGCGAGCGCCGTGCGCAGCCCCTCCGCGTCCGCCGGGACGTGCACCAGCAGCCACGCGGGCAGGCGCGCTCGCGAGTTCTCGATGATCTCCGCCATGCGTTCGATCAGCGGCGGGGACGCTCTCACCGCTGTTACGAAGGAAGGAGACCAGTGCCGTGACGCCCAGGATGATGAGCGCGATGACGACGAAGTAGCGATGAGTGCGACCGCCAGCAGCCGTGGACCATCTCCTCCCAGCGCCGAGGTGCGCAGGACCGGCACAGGACCTGCACGAGCGCATGAGGCGAGCAGGCCCGCGAGCAGGGCGGGGAGCAGCTTCAGATAGAGCTGGCAGAAGCGCAGCCCGACGGCCCGAAGAGTGCAGGGGCTGACGCGCTCGTGCTGCGAGGCGGTCGGCGTGTTCATCTGTCCGGGGAAGTGGTCGCGCGGCACGCACGGATAATGCCTCAAAAAGCGGCTCCCCTGACATCGGCTCGCTAGGAGATGCGGCTTGCTGCAGGCTCTTCAGTGAGGTGGCACGCGCAGGGCTTCGACGCTTCCACGACCCAGTCGATCAAGCGCGCGGGATAGTCTGTGGCACGGTTCGCGGCCACGCGAACTTGCCGCCAGTTTCCGGCCGCCAGCGGCGGTAGTGGTCGGCCAGGGGAAGAGCATGACGTCGAGGCGCGGGCCCTTCGCGCCGATAGCGATGCGCATCGGCGATACGCCTGGGCGCTCAGTCGCGCGGGGACACGCTCGTCTTCCTCACCATAGAGGAGGAGCGCCGGCACCGTCACGCTGGCGCCAGTAGCTCGGGGTGTCGTAGCTCGCGATGCTGCTGCGCGAGAACGCGACCGGTAGTAATCGGCGTCCGGGCGGCGGGTCGAATGCCCAAAGGGTGACCGCGCGCGCCTCCGCTGCAACTACGATCGAGCTCGGGCGCGGCTGGCGCGCCCTCATACGCGGTCGCGACGATGGCGTCGCACGAAAACGCTCGCGGCGAGATCCTTGTCGGCAGGCGGCATGGCGTTTACGCCCAGCGAGTTTTTCGAGACTGTACGTCTCGAGAGCGCTGCCATCGAAACACCGGTGGCGGCGGATGCCGCACCACGAACGCCACGCGGATCCGCGCGCGCTCGCGACCCAGGGCGCAATGCTGGCGCCAGGCTGTGACCGTGAATGCCGACGCGATCCCGGTGCGGCTAATGTCGCTGCGACTGCGCAAAGCCTCGACTGCCGCTACGGCGGCGTCGCCGACGAGATCCGCGTAGCCCGCTGTCCGCCAGTCGCCGGTGGAGCGGCCGACGCCGCGCTTGTCGTAGATGAGCCCTGCGGTTCCGCGGCGCGCGAACTCGCGCGCGAGGTAGCGCGATGCCCAGCGGCCGTCGCGCCGGAGCCGTGCAGAGGCAAACTGACCGGCGGCGAACGGCCCTTGTCCTGTGGGATTAGACTGACCGTACCGCTCAACATCACGTTGCCGTTGGCGAGAAGGGAGATTGTCCTCTTCGCGCGACGAAAGCATCACGCGATGCCCCGCGCGTCAGGTTGAATGTCCCGGAGGCAGATCCCTCGTGAAACACGCCGCTCAGCCTGTCGCCGCGGATCGAGCCTTCGAAGGTCGACACGCCAGCTCCGTCGTCGCCGACGATCTGCACCAGCGCAGCGAAGGCGCGTCGTACTTCAAGGCGCGCTGAGCGGAGTGCCGACCACACGCGGAGCTGCGATGGGAGAATGGCCCTGCGTAACTATCCGCTGTGTGCGAGGAAGATCATCTCCACGTCGAGCGTCGAGGCCGCGTCGCGTTCCCCTGGCCCGTCCACACGCCGTCCGGCCCAGTCTCTGCGGCGATCGGCAGCGCGAGGCCGAGGCGCTGAGCAAGCAGACCAGCATGCGCAGACGCCGCGTCTCATCGCTCGGTTCAGACTCACGGGCAGAGGTCTGAGTGCGTATCGGCGAGGAGTTCACGATCTTCCATGTGCCGTCGATCCGGTACAGCTGGAACGTCTCGATGCCGCAGTGGACCGGCGCATGATCGACGCCGTCCTCCGGTGTATCGCACGGTGAAGCGATGGTGCGACCAGACGACCGCGATCGGTCCGTCGACCAGCACCAGCCCGGGGTCGACGCCAGCTGGTCGTCCCAGGATCCCGCGTCGATCCTTCGCCATCAACCCGATCAGCGTCTGCCGATCGACCGCTGCGAAGTCTCCACTTGCTGTTGTCCATCAGGTGCAGCGTCACCACTCGCGGAAGTCCGGATGGAGCGCTGTTTCGAGCTTCGTCGCGTCGGCGCCGCGCCAGCGCCGTCGAAGCAGCGTCTGCACGGTGGCGAGCACGAGCGCCTTGTCATCCCGCTTCCACGCGATCGCCGCCGTCGGGAGCATGGATGACAGCACGCCTGCAACGACGAGCCGCGAGATGACCGCGGCTGGACATGACTGCCGTCTCCCGGTTCCGGACCAAAGGTGGGCCTTATTCTGCCGCGCGACGCGGCCTACGAGACGACAAGAACCGTTGCGGGACGTCAGCAAGGGATCGTCGAATGTCGCGATTTGGCCACGGCTTGCTTCCCGGGCGCCAGGAACGAAGCGATGCGGACAGCGCCGCAGCTTCTGCCACCGCGCAGCGAGCGCCGCGACATCACGGATGACGCGCGCGCACGACGACGCTTCGGGCGGTGTGTCGCCCGGAGATCCGGCACGAGATCGGACGCCCGTGCCGCACGCTCGGGCTAAAGCGGGAGATCGCGCACGCCGAAGCGGCCTTCGCCCGCCCGCCGGGCGAGCTTACGGGGCATCCTCGAGGCACTGGCAGCATGAGACCCGCGTATCCGCAGGTGCGCACCGTCAGCGCCCTGAGCGCGGCCGTCACGGCCGCGCAGGCTTCGAGCGTCGGCTGCTGCCGAAGGGCGAGATGCATCAGCGCTTCGAGCGCGGCGCCGATGCTGCGATCCTGTCCCGGCGCCGGCGACGGATCGATCGATGCCGAGATAGCTGCGTCCCTCTGCCTGCGCGATCGCCATGGCCGTGCGCTCGACCGGCGCGGCGCGTCGTCAGCTGTGCGGGTGACCATGCGCCGTCGCCGCTGCGGCATCGCCGGCCTGCGCCAGCGCCTGCTGCACCAGCCCGGCGCCGACTTTCCAGGCCGACGGCGGCGACGTGCAGGTCCGTCATGGTGCGCGACGGGGAAGAACGGCGTGCCTGCCGGCACGTGCGCTGCGGCTGCGAAGCGAAAGTTGCCGGGACCCGCGGGTGTGCTGCCGGCGAGCGCGATCATCACGCGCGCGCCGCCGACGCCGCGGCCTGCGCGTGCACGCCGCGCTTCGCGCGAGGCGACCGTCGCCGAGGGATGAGTCGATGCGTCGTGCGCGCGGGCAACGAGCGCTCCGGGATCCGCGGCGCTTCGTCGAGCCGGTCCTCGAGCAGCACTGGGACCGATGCTCACCAGCGCGCCATGCGATTCGACGAGCGCATCCCAGGGCCTGCAGCGCCCCGAGCGCCGCGTCGCGCGCGGCCGGTGCGAGCGACGCGACAACCGGCGACGTCCGCGATGCGCGTCGTCTGCACCTCAGCAGCCTTCGGATTCGAAGAAGCGCTGCCGGGCGCGCGCCAGCACCGCGAGCGCCGACTCGATGGCTGGCAGGTCGCTTACGCTCGTCCGGCACGCCGGCCGTGATCGTGCGGATGCGGCACGGACGACTGCCGGCGCGTCGGCGCACTCGGGGGCGCCGCGGCATCCAGCGCGGCCGGTGAGGAGCAGCACGAGCGACGACGTCAGGAGCGAAAGGGAATTCCCGTCGTGAAGAGAAGACGCACGATCAGCCGTGCACGACCACGCGCCGACGCGCGGCGCGCGCGGACGGTGAAGTCGTTGCGATCAGGCCGGCGCAGAGCGTCAGCGAGGTCGAGCGCGCCGCCGCCTCCGCCACCGCCGCTCGCTGCCGCCACCGCCGCTCGGCGCAGTCACTGTCGCCGTGACTCCCTGCTGCGCGTTCGGGCGTGTCGAAACCTGGCGGGTGTCGCGATGGCGATCGTGCTCGTTCCGGCCGCGATGCGGATCGAAGTCCGTGGCCGACCTCGCCCGCGTTGGCAGGTCGAATATCGGACCGGGGCTGTCGCGTGATCGACGCCGACGCTCGCGCTCGAGCTCGTCACGATCGACGTCGACCGTCACGCCGCGGGCGCAGCGGCTCAGCCGTTGCGACGGCGAAGGTGTTCCGCGCCAGCGCGGGCCGATTCCGACGATCACGCCGTGATTCGCCGCCGTGTCGTCGTCACGCTGAAGTTGCCGCCCTCGATGGCGAAGCCCGACGGATCGACCGTTATCTGTCTCCGTGTCGGTCTGCGTACCCGGCCGCGGCGACGGTCAGTGTCGTCGTGGAGCCGAAGGCGATGCCCTGCACCAGCACCGTCCGCGGCTGGTCGTATCGATCATCGCCGGGGATCGACGAGCGTCTCGGTCCCGAGTGTCGTCGGCATCGTCGCTGCACGACCGCGATCGCCGGCCGAGGCCACGCCTGTCGGCGGTGACGTCGGTCGGCGTCGATCGGCGCGACCGCGAGCGCCACCGTGATGCTCTGCTGCAGGTCCTCGCCGACGTGCGGATTGTTCGTCACGGTGATCGCGGCTGACGCGGATCGACGATGTCCGCAGGGCAGGCGACGCCCTGCGCGTCTTCGCCGGCGCGAGAGGTCGACGCGTGAAGTTCGTGGTACGCAGCGTCAGGTCGGCCGTGTCCTGCCGGCCGGCGTCGTCCGTGACGGTGGTCGCGCACCGTTGCAGGTGCCCGACGACCGGCGCCATGCACGGTCGGCGTCGCCGGTGTCGCGCGCCCAGCGCTGATCGAGCACGTGCCGCTCGTGACGGTCCACGCATAGGTGCTGATCGACTGATCCGCACGCGGCCGCTGCCGCTGCCGTCAGCGTGACGAGGCTGACCCGGTCGAGACGATGCTCGTGACGGCGATGGCGGCGATAGGGCCGCAGCGCCGCCGCGACCGAGGCGCGTGCGTTCGGCCATACCTGCGCCGCAGGTATCCGGTCGTGCAGTTGCATTCGTCCTGCAGTCGTCGTTCTGATCGACGGGGACGTGACAGTCGGGCACGGCGCCCCGCACTTGGGAAAGGTCACCGCACCCTCCTGCAACCGATCCGTGACCAGCGCGGGCGTCAGGGTTGCCGTTCGCCGAGCACCGCCAGGCGCGGCGATGCCCGCACGCGATGGGCGAGGAAAAGCTCGTGCCGACGTTGATGTTGGTGTCACGGTCAGTGTAGGTACTCGCAACAGGTGACGTTGTCCCAGTGTTGCGCCGTCGTAGTCGAGGAGTAGAGGCAGGGTCCCGGGTCGTTTACGCAGTTGCCGCCCGGGTGCGCTGAGCGCCACCTCCGGACCGAGGCTGCTGAACCCGACCTTCGTGCCGACATGGCGCAACGCCGCGACTGCGACGCGACGCCAGGGCAATTGGCGGGCGATCCAACCGGACCAGATTCGTTGCCAGCAGCGGCCATGACGCACGACGCCGGCCAGCGGCGAGCTGATCGATGGCGTCGATGTAGGACGCTGGACATGGTCGTGATCGCGCCGCGAGACTCAGGTTCTCGACGCGCGCGCGGGGATAAGGATTAGCCGGCACGCACCGGAGACGCTGAGCCCGCCGGCCCAGAGCATGCCCGCGATGATGTCGGAGTCGGTAAGCCGCCACATTTGCCGAGCACGTGCACGGGCAGGATGTACGACTTCCAGCGTCATGCCCGGCGACGCCGACAGCGCGTTGTCGGTGAAGGCGCGCCGAGCGATGCCGGGGCGACGCCGCGTGCCGTGCCAGGAGCTGTTGGACTCTGATCGCAGCCCAGTGAACAACGGCGATTGTTCAGGTCGGCCGTCGTTCATCCAGTCGCCCGGATCCGACGGATCCGCGTCGCGTCCGTTGCCGTCGTTCGCGGTGCAGCGGTCCGCTCGTGATCCGGCGAGATGAAGTCGTAGCCCGGCAGCAGTCGTCCGCCGTTCGCGGCGATGCCGAGGTCAGATGCTCGTAGCGCACCCGGTGTCGACCTGTCCGGCGATCGACGACGCCGTTGCTGCCGTCGATGGTGTCCCACGCGGCCTGCGCATCGACGGCGCTCGCTTCCATCGTTGCCGCAGGAACCATTGCGCCGCGGTCGTAGTTCGGGTCCGACTGATTCGCGGCGGCGGGAAGCAGCGGATCGTCGGGTATCGCGCGAGCGCGTAGCGCCGGTAGTCCGGCTCCGCGTACTCGACGGCGGGGTCGGCGCGCAGACGGGCGAGCAGCGAGTCGAGCGATTCGCCGGCCGGTCGCGCTCGAGCGCAGCACGCCTGCATGCAGTGCATCGCACCAGTGGACTCGCGCAGCGCCGAGACGCCATGCGCTTGGCGAGCGCGGCAGCGCGGATCCTCCGCCGATTGCGCGCGCGCTCACGTCGCAGGTCGACCGGAACTTCACGATCAGACGTTGCGGGCTGGCGCGCTGAGCGGCGCAGGCTGCCTGCGTACGCGGATTAGGCTCGCTTCCGCGTGCTGGCCGCGATCGCGCCTGGCGCAGCTCAGCGCGATGGAGGGACAAGGGCTCTCGATGAGCGCATCGCAAAGGATTCCTGTAGGAAGATCACCTCCGTCCAACGCACGACGCTCGTCGATTGACCGAGCGTGAACGCGACGCGCATCCGCACGCAGTCGTTCGAGCGCGTGGGCTGCACCTGGCGTCGGCGATCGTCGGCCTGCGTGGTGAGCACCGTCCGTTCCGGCAACGATGGATCTGAGATAGCTGAGCTCCACCTGCGCCTTGCTGCCGATGTCAGCAATGAGTGTCACGTCGGGCTCGAGCGACCGGCACCGTCGCGTAGCGTCATGATGGATGTGCACTTCGCAAGCGCTGCGCATCTCCGCGTGTCGACGCATTGCTCGACGCCCTCATCCGTGACACATGCGCGAGGAGCGAAGCGCGACGACGACGTGGCAGCTCGACCCATGCGCAGTGCGTTCAACCCCGGTGCCCGGTGCCGACGGCTCACCGCCGAGATAGTCGAGGCTTGCGCGATCTCCAGTCCGTTGTGGCGCAGGATCGCGTACGCCATCGTCAGATGGAAGTAGAAGTTCGGCAGCGCGAAGTTCAGGAGGTAGTCGCTGCCGTTGAAGTTCAGCGTACGGTTCGGCGTCTTGATCTCGATCTCGCGCGCTCTTCGGCGCCGGCGAACTGCTCGCGCTTGAAGCCGCCGACGTAATCGAGGCGCGCGCTGGATGCGCGCCTGCAGCTCGGCGAAGGTCTGCTCCTTGTCTTCCCACCTCGGCGCCTCGATGCCGGCGAGGCGCGAGGGCGCCGACTTCACGAAATCGCTCGCGATCTGGATCTGGCGCGTGAAGGTGAACATGTCCGGCGCGAGACGCGCCTGCAGAAGCGCCGGCGGATCGATCTTGCGCGCCTGCGCGTACGCTCTCAGCCTTCTGGAGGATCGCCGACAGGTTCGAGAGCATCCGATGCATGACCGGCACGACCTGGTCGTAGATTTCGATCGCCATGAGCTCGACTCCTGATGCTGAAACCGGGCGCAGCAGTCCGGCGCTCTGCGGTGGACTTGTCCGCGACGGCGCGCGCTGCGGTGACGCGCCATTGTGCGCCTACGGCACAGCGGCGCGCCAGAGCGCGCATGCAGCGACGATCGCGCAGGGCTCTCGCCGGACTATTGACGCTGCCTGGCCGATGCGCTAACAGGGTGCGCCGAATGGGCGACGCAACATGCACGGAACAAGCGGACGTGGAGGCCGCCGGGCACACCGGGCCGGGTCGCGCCGGTCGTGCGATCGCAATCGCTGCGAGGCGAAGGGCGAATGTGTCGGAGTGTGTCCGCACGACGTGTTCGAGATCCGCCCGCTCGGTCCCGATGATCGCGCGGCGCTGTCGCTCAGGGCCAGCCTGAAGGCCTGGGCAGCACGCCGCCGAGCGAGGCCCTTCGTCGTGCGGCCGGACGACTGCCATTGCCTGTCAGCTCTGTATCCGTGCCTGTCCCGAGCAGGCGCTGCGCCTCGCGCCGCACGACGACCCGGGCACCGCCTGAGATGAGCACGCTGACTGCCATCCTGCTGGTCGGCATCGGCGGCGCGCTCGGCTCCATCATCGGACGCCATTCCGCTCGGCGGCTGGGTGCATGGTCTGGCGCCGTTCTGGCGCCTTTCCGCTCCGGGACGCTCGTCGTCAACGTGCTCGGCTGTTCTGATCATCGGCGTGCTTGGCGCAATCAGCGATGCGCCAGGCGCTTCGGTCCGAGCTGCGCGTGTTCCTCGCGATCTGGCGTGCTGGGCGGCTTCACGACTTTCCAGCTTCGCCTACGTGAGACGCTCGCACTGGCGCGCGATGCGGAGATGGGGACGCGCGCTCATCAACGTCAGCGGTCGCCAGGTGCAGCCGCTCGAGGCTCAGCGCCGCCTGGATCGGATATAGTCTCGTGCCGAGGATGATGAGCCATGATCCTGCTGCGCTAGCTGAGGGCCGTCTCCTGCGCCTGTTCATCGGCGAGTCCGACCGGCACGAAGGGATGCCGCTGGACGAGCGGGATCGCGCGCAAAAGGCGCGTGAGCACGGCTGGCCCCGGCGTCGACCGTCGTGCGCGGCCTCGAAGGATTCGGCGCGCACAGCCGCCTGCACACTGGCCAAGATCCTGCGCCTGTCCACGGACCTGCCCATCGTGGTCGAGATCGTCGACGCGCGGAGAAGATCGACGCGTTCATGGCCATTGTCGATTTCAGCGCCGTACGCGAGGGGACTCGCGACACTCGAGAATGCAGAGATTCGTTTCTATCGAAGTGGCGCCGAGCCCCGGTGACGGCGCCCGGAAAGGAGTATGAAGATGGCTGATGACGAAGATCATCGCGGTCATCGGCGCGACGGGCGCGCAGGGTGGCGGGCTCGTGCGCGCGATCGCCAGTGACACGAGCGGCGCCTTCAAGGCGCCGCGCCATCACCTCGCGATCCCCGACTCGGACAAGGCGCAGGGCGCTCGCCAGGCTGGGTGCGGAAGGTCGTCGCCGGCCGATGTCGACGACGAGGCGAGCCTGCGGCGCGCGTTCGACGGTGCGCACGGCGCTTTCTGCGTGACCTTCTTCTGGGCGCACTTTTCGGCCGGAGAAGGAGATGGCCGAGGCGCGCGCAGCATGGCGCAGGCGGCCAAGGACGCCGGCGTCAAGCACGTCATCTGGTCGACGCTCGAAGACACGCGCAAGTTGATTCCGCTCAGCGACGACCGCATGCCGACGCTGCAGGGCAAGTACAAGGTGCCGCACTTCGACGCGCAAGGGCGAAGCAGACGCCACGCTTCACGCGAGCTCGGCGTGCCGACGACGTTTCTCGCTGACGTCGTTCTACTGGGAGAACTTCATCTACTTCGGCATGGGCCCGAAGAAGGGTCCGGACGGCAAGCTCGCGCTGACGCTTCCGATGGGCAGACAAGAAGCTGCCGGGCATCGCCGTCGGAGGACATCGGCAAATGCGCCTACGGCATCTTCCGCAAGGGCCGCGAGTCTCATCGGCAAGACGACTCGGCATCGCGGGCGAGCATCTCACGTGGCGCACAGATGGCGAGCCGCACTCAGCCGCGCGCTCGGTCAGACGGTCGGCTACGATCGCTGACGCCGGATCAGTTTCGCAAGCTCGGTTTCCCGGCGCCGACGACCTCGGCAACATGTTCCAGTTCTACGCGGACATGGAGGTCATGTTCTGCGGCGCCCGCGGCGTGGAGTCCACGCGCGCGCGCTCAATCCGGAGCTGCAGACCTTCGACCAGTGGCTCGCGGTGAACAAGGGGCGGATTCCGCTCGACTGACATGAGTATCGCGGCGAGCGTGCTGTCCCTCGTGCTGGCGAGCGGCGATGCGTCGCTCGCGGAGTGGCCGGTGCTACGGCGGCGACGCCGACGGCAGCCGCTACGCGACGCCGCGACAGATCACGCGCGAGAACGTGGGCTCGCTCGCGGTCGCGTGGAGCTTCGATACCGGCGAGGGCGCGCCGGAGCTCGCCGCGAAGAAGGGAGACGCGGTTCGAAGCGACGCCCATCGTCGTCGACGGCACGCTCTACTTCCTCACGCCGCTCGGGCGCGTGTTCGCGCTCGATCCCTACACCGGCGCCGTGCGCTGGCTCTACGACGCGCGCGTCGACCGCGGAGCAGCGCTTCGGCGATTTCGGCAGCCGTGGCGTGTCCACCTGGCTCGACGAACAGGCCGCAGCGCGGCAGCCCGTGCCGCCGGCGCATCTTCGTCGCGACCATCGACGCGCGGCTCATCGCGCTCGATGCGGCCGACGGACATCCCCTGCCGGACTTCGGCTGCGGCGGCACGATCAACCTGCGCAAGGGGCTGCGCGTCCCGCCCTTCGAGTTCTCGGCATACGAAGAGACCTCGCCGCCGCTCGTGATCGGCGGGCCTCGTCGTCGTGGGCTCGGGCGTTGCCGACAACAGCCGCCTCGCGCCTGCGAGCGGCGAGGTCTGCGCGTTCGACGCGAAGACCGGCGCGCTGCGCTGGCGCTGGGATCCCGTTCCGCAGTCGAGCGACGATCCCGCGTACGCGAGCTGGGAAGGCGACAAGGCCCGCAGCAACACCGGCAGCGCCAACGTCTGGTCCGTCATGGTGGGCGATCCCGTGCGCGGCTCATCTATGCGCCGACCTCGAGCGCAGCGCCCGACTACTACGGCGTCTATCGCGGCGGGCGCAACGACTACGCGAATTCCATCGTCGGCGCTGCGCGCCGCACAGACGGCACGGTCGCGTGGCACTTCCAGACCGTGCATCACGATCTCTGGGACTACGACAACGCGTCGCCGCCGCTGCTCACGAGCGTGCGCCGCGGCGGGCACGATCGACCCGTCGTGCTCCAGGGATCGAAAGACGCGGACAGCTCTTCGTCCTCGATCGGCGACGGGCGAGCCGGTGTGCCCGCGTGGAGGAGCGCTCCGTGCCGGCGAGCGACGTTCGTGGCGAGCGCGCGTGGCCGACGCAGCCGTTCACCGCGGAGATCGAGCCCCTGAGCCCGCATCGCGTGAGCTGCGGACGACGCCTGGGGGTCCGACGCCCGCGGACCGAGAGGCCTGCCGCAGCATGATGGCGGAGCTGCGCAACGAGGGCATCTTCACGCCGCCGAGCACGCGCGGCACGCTCGTCTATCCGTCCAACATCGGCGGAGCGCACTGGGGCGGCGTCGCCGTCGATGTCGAGCGCCGCATCGCCGTTGTGCCGGTGAATCGCATCGCTGCGTCGGTGCAGCTCATCGCCAAGCCTTCGATTACGATCAGGCGCGCGGAATCCGATCGCACCGGCGCAGGCTACGAGTACAACGGAGATGAAGGGCACGCCGTACGTCACGCGGCGCCGCCTGCTCTTATTCGCCCTCCGGCCTGCCCTGCACGCCGCCGCCTTTCGGCGCGCTGGTCGCGGTGAATCTGACACCGGCAAGCGCGTCTGGGAGACGCCGCTCGGCGGCGACCGCCGAAGCGAGCGGCGCCGTGAATCTCGGGCGGCCCGCTCGATCACCGCCGGCGGTGTCATTCATGGCGGGACCGTTCCGCGATTCCAGGCTGCGCGCGTTCGACGTCGAAACGGGACGCGGAGCTCTGGTCGCGCCGCTGCCGGGACCTGGTCGCGCGGCTCCGATGAGCTATCAGCTCCGGCGCGAATCGAAGCAGTACGTCGTCATCGCCGCCACGGCGCCCTTCCGGATCACGGCGGCACGCTCGTCGCTTTCGCGCTCCCGTAGTGTCCACCATGGCATCTCTCCGCAGGAGCATTGCGCTTCGTACTACGCGGCAACGCTCGTCGAGCGCGCCGACTATCCTCCGCTCGAAGGAGACACGGAGGCCGACGTCTGCGTCCATCGGCGCGGGATTCACCGGAATCGCGACCGCGCTGACGCTCGCGGAGCGCGGCTACCAGGTCGCCGTGCTTCGAATCGAATCGCGTCGGTTGGGGGCATCCGGGCGCAACGGCGGTCAGATTGCTCTACGGAATGAGCGGCGCGTGCGCGGCTGCAGCCAGCGCAACGGTGCGCAGATCGACGACCTGCTGTGGACGTTGCGCCGTCGCGGCAACGAGATCGTCGAGGAACGCGTCCGCAAAGATACGACATCCGCTGCGATCTCGGGCACGGCTTCATCGAGGTCGCTCTTGAGGCCGCGCCAGCTCACGGCCCTCGCGGAAGAGCGCGACGAGCACGACCGGCGGGCTGTGGCGCGGAAGTGCGGATGGTTGGCGCCGTGAAGAGCTGCGCGGCTCTGATCGGACCCGACGCTACACTCGGCGGACTCGCTGAGCGAGTCCAACGCGCACCTGCATCCGCTGAATCTCTGCGCGGGCGAGGCGCGGGCCGCTGCGTCGCTCGCGGTGCGCATTCACGAGCGTTCGCCGGTCCTGCGCATCGACCACGGTGCGCGACCCCGCGGTCAGTGACGCTGCTCGGCTCCGTCCGCGCGAGATACCGTGGTGCTCGCGGGCGGCGCGCGTATCACGCGCTCGAGCAGCGGGCGCTCGGCGGCCTCTCGCGTTTGCCGCGAGCAGCTTCATGATCGCGACGGAGCGCCTCGGCGACGCATCTCGTGCAGGAGATCAATCCGCGCGATCTCGCGGTCGCGGACGCGAACGTCGTGCTCGATTACTTCCGCCTGACGGCGGATCATCGCCTGCGTTCGGGAGCACTGCAATTACAGCGGGCGCGCGCCGACCAGCATCCGGAGGTCTCTGCTGCCGCGCCTGAAAGAGGTGTACCCGCAGCTATCGCGCGGTGCCGCGTCGACTACCAGTGGGGCGGCAGCATGGGGATCGTGATCAATCGCATTCCCCTGATCGGACGCAGTCGCGCCGAACGTTCACTACGCGCAGAGCTATTCCGGGCACGGCGTCAACGTGTCGCACATGGCCGCCGAAGTCTTGAGCGACGCGATCGCGGGCACGCATGGAGCGCTTCGACCTGTTCGCGCGCACGAAGCACGTGCGGCTGCCGCGTCGTGGATTGGCTGGCAGGCAGATGCTGGCGCTGGGGATGTTGTACTTCACCGGCTGCGCGACCTGCTGTGAAATCAGGTGCCCGCGGGTCATCGTTCATCCATGCGGTTGGGGGAAGTGTTCTCGTGGTAGCGTCATGTGGCCTGGCCAAGCGTGCTCCGTGGGTGATCGTCGTTGAGTCGGCGGCACGCTCTGGGTTTGCCCTGATTGCTGACTAGACGCGCCGGCGCATTATGTTAGGACGCCGGAAGAGATCGAAGATGGTAGCCGGCGCAGGCTCACAGCCCCGTGGCGCTCAATCCAGCGCACGGAGCGCGTAATAGCAAGACGTGGACGGGGCGTTCCGCTCGTCTTAGGTCCATTGCTTCAGCAGGAAGCTTCACGCTCAGGTGCCAGGTGCTGGCCAGAACGATCCCGACTCAGGGAGACTCCAATGGCAGCTACTCTCAAAAAGATCGCGGGCGTGTGAGCCGCGACGGCCTACTGGCTTTGACCATTCGACTGGACACGCGTACGCTCAAACCAAAACGCGCCGTGGCGCGTCGCCGTGCTACAGCCAAAAAGCATGCTCATGTTCTGTCTGTTCCTCGCTGTACGGCGCCGCTGGATCGGGCCTTTGCCTTGCTAATCGTCCCCACCGCGCTCCAAGCGCAGGTGCTGCCCAGCGTGGGTTGCCCGAAGGCGCACTGCGATCAAGCGAACAGTGGCTTCATCAATCTGCCGATACCGCCAGGATCGCAGAGCAGCCCGCCGATCATTCTATGGACGCGCTGCAATACGCTGGTCGGGGGTGGCGATAGGCTCATGGCAAGCGTCTCGGATGCTCGGCGAACGGCAGCTCTTCGCAAGTGTGCACGTTCAGCGGTCAGAGCCTCAACTTTGGCGATGACGACGACGTCGTCGCCAACAGATCTACTTTTGACGGCAGGTCAACACCAGTGCCAGCCCGAGCGGCACTCGGGCGATCCTGATCAGCGCGCGTCCGCGTTCACGTCCAGCGGCGATGATCCTCGGCAACGGCTCAGGCGCCGACACTATTTGCGGTCGACCGCAACCGAAGGCAGTTCGTTTCCATAGCGAGCGATGGCACGGTAGCTTGGAACATGACCTGGCAACCAAGCGCAGGTGAACGGTGGAACGCCCATCAGCCCGGTGATTACCAAACAGCTTTGCCTTTGTGATCATCGCGACTCGAGCGGACAGACCGCGATCTGCAGGGAAAGATCTACTCCATCAACAAGGACACTGGAGTACTCGCGCAAACGATAAACGTCCAGCAGGCAGGCGACGGCACCGCCACTACCCTTCGAGATTAATGACAAAAACCGCCGCCGTAGATGGAACTGTGCCCATATCTCCATGCAACACCGGACACGGATGGCGTTGTAGATGATCTCGCCAGGCTCGAGGCACTCAAGCCCACGCGAATGGGCAGATGACGGAAGCATGGCACTATGACTTTTCCACCGGCGTGGATGCGACGGGAGATGTGGCAGCTGGTCGAGCCCGGATTGTGATGAAGGTTCCGGTCGGCCAGACCATTCGGACGGTCGTGCTGATGGCTGGTTCTGGGACGCGCAGATGGGTCACATTCTTCAGACGTGAACTCCCTGGCAATGATATACCTTCACAGCTGGACGGAACGACTGGCCTGCTGGCGTGGCCTGAACCACAGGCGACGAATCCCCAGACCTTTGCTGCATTCCTGGCGGACCGCCTGTGAAACGAAGCCCCGGCACCTCCTCACGCACAGTCCGGCAGTGACCCAGCGCGATGCACTCACGGGCGACGCTGTCAAGGCATTCAACCTCAACTCGGCGCTTGGCCACGGCGGATCCACACCGCTGCGTCTGCCATGACGATCGCAGTTGGCCTGCTCGTCGCACCCGTCATGCTCATAGCAGCGGCGGGTCTTGGGGCCTTAATGTTCCCCATACTGGCCCATCGATTTGTCCTATGTTCCTGGGCACTGCCGATCAAGCTATGGGACGTACAGTTCCCGGCCGGCTTCTATTCCGGAAGGCCAGTTTCCTCTGGTGAATAGCCCGGACAGGCACACGCGTCGTCGTGGCTGGTCAAGGACCCGGGGTGATGGCTGTAGGCCAACCGTAGAACCCCGACGGATCATGAGGTGAAGTAGCGAACTAAGCAGGCTTTAATCAGTCGCACTATGGCCCCGATGCGCTCTCCAGCGTTTGAGGGTCCGTGTCGAACGGATTGCGCTGAACATCAGCATCGGTTTCGTGAGCTGGTTGTTCACGCTCATGACCGTAAAAACTGCAACAGGCTGCGCCGGCGGGGCTCAGCTTGCAGGCAACCCATGATGGTCGCGTGATTGCCCGCACACAGGACGGGGCATTTGTGTGCTGGCGGACCGCGCCGCTAGTGGCGGTCCACTTACCTATGAGTCGACGCGCACGGGCGCTTTCCTTATCGATGGCACTTTTGTTGGTTTCGACCGGTGGGGCTGAGTCGTCGCTCGCGTGAGCGAGGAGGTTCAAGCCAAAACTTTGCCGAATTCGCAAACGGAGACGCTCGTCTGGGATGCGCCGGTCGAGATCAGCGGGGTGCTCCATACGAGTACGCCGCCGAGACGCCGGCGCTCATCGACAGCACGGGCACAGGTCATTCCTTAGTCGGTACTTGCCAGTGAGGAAAACATCCAGGTAACGCATCCAGCTGGCTCCGCAGCAATGTATGGACACTGCCGGAGACTCTGTATGATGCAAACCCTACGAACGGGATCTTCCCGCCTGCGGCCGTGATCGACGCGAACGAATTGCATCAGTGGCCTTTCGAGAGATCGTCCCGGAGCCCTGAATCACCTCAACGTCCTGCGCTACTTACCGGGCGTGGGCTGGAGCGGCCCGCAAACGATCTATAGCTCCGATATTGGGGTGGTGGATTTCAGAACGTCTACTCGGCGGTAGATGCGCAGTGGGCAACGTCGTCGTTCGCTTCCCGGACGCATGACGGAACGGCCATGTACGTTGGCTGTGTACAGCGCGGCGAGCGACACTTGGGGGCCGGCGACACGTATTTCGCTGCCTGGCGCACCAGCGTCCACAGGCTTACCGACCCTCATCCAGAATCGCTCATGTGCGTTTATCATACGCCGTTCACCAAGTCAATACGGATCCCGGTAAGTGGCATCTTTGTTCGCCGCTTCCCGGTCTGCCACGCTCGATTGGGCGCGCCGCCGAAGCGCGTGCCGGGCAACGGCGTCCGCAGAAATACCCGGCGGCAGGCAAAACGCTGTTCCCCGCATTCCGGCCTACGGCCGATGATCAAGGCAACGTCGCGGTGCCCTACTACTTGAACTCTCCGGGATCGCTCCAGGGAGGTGGCGGCAACTTTGCTACGTGGGCTGCACGATCGGAGTCTGGGGCGCGGCTATCGCCTCCCGGTCACGGTGTGATGGCGCATGCTGGCGCCTGCAGGTGCGCTGCCGAGTCTCTCCGACTTCACGGACATGGACTACACTGCCAGTGGTGATGTGTTCATGGTCTCTCTCCTTAACCTCCCACACGACGCTTCGGAAAGCGTTTCACTGAGCAACGCGAGCGCGCGCGGCGCGGATGCGCCCGTCACGCTGTTCGCCGATCCGCAGAGCCCCAGCGTCGCGCGCTGCGCGTTGCGGTGCGCGGCGATTTCAGCGCGCTGGCAACGTTCCTCGCCGCCACCGATGCCACGCCGCCGCCTTCCTTCTTTTCGTCGCGGCCAGTTCGACGGGGAGGCCTGGCTGCCTCGGCGCATTCTCCATTTCCGGTAATCCATATTCTATTCTTTCACGAGACCACCTCCGGACGAGCAGGACGTCGTGATGGTCTAGCGGCGACAACTGCGGAATTCGCGACTTGGTCTCAGGGCGCGCCATGAGGAACGCGCCAACCGCTCCGCGCGCCACACCTCCGCGGGAGGTGTCTCCGGAATGCGAATCATTTTCAATGACTCCGTCTTCGTTGCGGCATAGGAGTCGCGACCCGAACCGCAGCTCAGCCAAAGCGTCTCGAATTGGTACCGCCGCCAGCACATCTCGCGCACGCCATCGTAGCTATTGGCATATGTCCGGTGCATACACCCTCCGCGGAGGTGTATGCCTCGTCGATCATGTCCTCCGGCTGATACCCGTGCACCGGAATCGCCCGCCCGTCGGGACGGCGGGAAATACCAGCGGTCGCGCGCGTCCCTGCGAATCGTGTAGCCACCCTCGCGCACGAGACGATGATGCGGAGCACAAAGCATCGTGTTCGCGACGCTTGTCTCCACCCCGCGACCAGTGCTTCACGTGATGCGCATCGACGAAGCGCGTGTGCGCGCAGCCGGGAAGGCGCACCCGCCATCGCGCGCCCAGAGCGCGCGCTCGATCGCCGTCGGCACGGTACGCCGCGTCTGCGCCCGACGTTCATCGGCTCGCCGTCCGGCCCGTCCGTCATCGGTCGACGAACGCTGGCATCGCAGCTCCGGCGTCGCGACCGGATTCGAGCGGCAATCGGAACGACCCGCGCCATCCGCTGAGCGCCGTCCGGATCGACATGAATGACGACCTGATAGTTCTCGGCGCTGCTTCGATTGTGAATCCGACCCGCCCGCGAGATAGCTCTTCGCGAGCGCCACCATCGCGTCCGCCTCGCTGGGCGTGCCAGGACGTCGACTCGAACTCCGGTCCGTTCGACGAATGTTCCTCGACCGCCTTGTCGAGTGCGCGACAGATCAGCTCAGCTCGCTCGAGCGGCAGCTCCACCGGTGAGCGTCACCGTTCCGCGCGCCCGGCGTCGCGCCAGACCCGCAACGCACGCTGCTGATAGGCGCGGTGCGCCTCGGCTCCATTGTCCGGCAGCATCCGTTGCGCATCTGCCGTGCAGCGCTCTTCGACGCGCGCCGCCGTCGTCGTCAGCGCGAATGCGATCAACGCTGCCTCGTTGTCTCCGTTCGCCACCCGCGTGAGCGCCCGCACCTTGGAATAAGAGAGCACGCCGCGCTCGAACGCGACGGACATCTGCGGCAGGCTCTTCAGCCGATGAGCCGCGCGCACCTTCTCGCGCGCCGCGTTGAGGCTGAGATCGCAACGCCAGTGCAGCCAGTCGGTGCAGTTCGCGGAAGCCCCACTTGAGGAAACCCGCGCGCTCGTCGAACTCACGAATGAGCGCGAGCAGCTCGGCCGTGGCCGGCGTTGATCCGGGCGGAGAGATCGACGATGGCACGATCGAGATCCTCGGATCGCGAGCCGACGAGCAGCAAATGAATTGGCGGTCGCTGTAGTTCATGATGCGTTCCCGAGTGAGCTAGGCAGGCACTGTTATTATATCCAGCTCAGGTCAGACGCTCAAGCCCTGACGTGATGAAAATGCCGGGAAAAATAGAGTAAAGCGGGTGACGCATGAGCAAACTTGCGCCGACTGGACTGCTCCTTGCAAACTCATCCGCAGCGCCGAAGAGGCCGGCGCGCGAAAATGCACAACAGAATATCTTTGCTGGGACTGCTGTTCAGCGCGTGCCTCGCGGCATGCAGCGCAGCCCCGCCCGCTCCGCCGATCCCCGAGCCGAGATGGCGCGATGCCGCCCGCGGTGCGTGCGCAGCTCGACGCCGCCTACGCGCGCTTCGCAGGCGGCGCCGGGCGATGCCGACACCTGGGGCAACTTCGCTCTCCTGCTGCACTCCTACGCGGACGCTCGACCTCCGCCGAGCGCTGCTACGCACGCGCGGCGGAGCTCGCGCCGCACGACGCCCACTGGCTATTACCTGCACGGCACCGCGCTCGGGCGGAGCTCGGATACCCGACCATGCCGCCGACCGAGCTGCGCCGGGCAGTCGTCACTCGATCCCCGCGCCATCCTGCCGCGCCTGCGCCTCGCTGACGCGCTCGCACGGCAGGAATGCGTCGGGAGCGCGCGTAACGCTCTGCGCGCAGGTGACTCCGCGGCGACGCGCGCAACGCGCCGGCGCACTATGGCCTCGGCACGTTGCTGCTCGATGGCGGCGACGCTGCCGCCGCGATCCCGCACCTCGCGGCGTCGCCTCGAGTACGGCGGCGATTTCCGGCGCCGGACATGCAGCGCTGGCGCGCGGCCTACGCGGCGGTCGGCGACGCGCGCGCGAGCTGGGAGCACGCGGCGGCCCAGGGCGCAGAGCAACGCGCGACTGCCGCTCGATCCCGAGCTCCAGCACCAGCTCGACACTCTGGTCGAGAGCGATCGGCCAGTACCGTCGTCGAGGCGCATGAAGTTCGCTTACGCGGGGCGCGTCGACGACGCCATCCGCGCCTGCGAGGCTGCGCTCGCGCGCGTTCCGAACAATCCCGACGCGCATGTCACCCTGATCGGACTCTACGGTGCGAAGCACGACCCCTCGCGCGCGCCGAGCAGCAACTTCAAGATTGCGATCACATCTCGATGCCGAATCGGCGAAAGCCTGGTTCAATATCGGTTACGCGCGCCTCGAATCCGGATCGACGGACAAGCGATCACCGCGTTTCAGCGCGCGATCGAGCTGCGCGCCGGGCGATCCCGGAGTCACACGACCTGCTGGGCCAGCTGCCTACGAACGCGCCGGACGCAACGAAGAGGCGCTCGCGCAGTACCGGCAGGCGCTCGAAGTCGATCACGATCACGCGCATGCACGCTACCTCCTCGTCCGCGCGCTGATCGCGGCAGGCCAGTATCCGGAGGCCTTCGAGGCAGGATCGACCCTCGACAAGGGCTCGCCGCAGCGGACGACGGCCATCCTGCGCGCGCTGGCCGGCGTGCACGCGCAGCGCGGCGAGATGGATCAGGCCTTCGCGCTGCTCGATCGCGCGAGCACTCGCGAAGAACGATCCCGTCCTCGTCGCCGCCGTCAACGCGGGACCTGCACCGCTGATCGCGCTCAGGCTGGTGCCAGAATAGCGCCTCGATCCTTCGTCGAAGCGCAGAGCATGTACTACGCCGCCGCCTGTCAGACCGACTTTCCGTGTGCAACGCGAGCGCGCCGAGATCGCCGAGCGGACGCGGCGCATGTGCGCGATCATCGAGCAGACGATCGGGGGCTACGAGCCCTTCTTCGACGTGCGCCTGCTCGCCTTTCCGGAGTTCGCGCACGCCGCGCCGATCTACGAGAGCGTGGCGGAGCTGCGCAACCGACTCGCCGTGCCGATACCGAACGAGCACACGCAGGCCTACGAGCGTCTCGCGGCCAGGTACGGCTGTTACATCCAGACCGGTACCTTCCTCGAAGCGGATCCCGACTATCCGACGCGGTGTTCAACACGACGGCGCTGATCGGCCCGCAGGGCGTGCTGAGCCGATACCGCAAGGTCAATCCCTGGATTCCGTGGGAGATTCATGCGAGCCCGCACGACATCGCGGGCTATGCGGCCGATCCGTTCCCCGTCGTCGAGACTGAGATCGGTCGTCTCGGCGTCGCGATCTGCTACGACTGGCTGTTCCCGGAATCGATCCGGCAGATCGCGTTCAACGGCGCGGAGATCATCGTGCGCGTCTCCGCGTACATGGATCCCTGGGGCGCGACGCAGCCGGATGGACTGGTGGACGTCGATGAATCGCACGCGCGCTGGAGAACACTGGCCTACGTCGTCGCCGCGAACCAGGGCGCGAGCCTCGCGCAACTACCCGCCCTTCAGCTGGCCCGGCGGCAGCATGGTGGTGATGACTACGACGGGCGCATCCTCGCGCAGGCCGACGCCGGCCCGGGCGAGAAGGTCGTCGTCCGCGCCGATCGATCTCGGGACGCTGCGCGCCGAGCGCGCGCGCCGCATCGGCACGACACGCGCGCACACCTGCGCAGCGAAGTGCATTCTACCTCGCGCGACCTCATCTCGCGCGCGCAGCCCGGCAGCATCACCGGCGAGAGCCTGCGCGCACGCATCGCGGCGGCGAAGACGGATCGCGACGAGTGAGCGTTGCGCGTCCTGCCTCGCGCTGCGCGTTGCGCTCGTCGCGCCGCTGCTCGCGGCCTGCAGCAAGCCGCGAGGGCTATGTGCCGGATGCCGACGCCATCGCGCAGAACAATCGCGGAGTCGCGCTCATGGGTCGCTACGAGTACGACGCGGCGCATGACGTCTTCGCCCAGCTTGCCGCTGCTCATCCGCAGTGGCTGGAAGCGCGTGCGAATCTCGCCGCGACCGCGACGCTCAATCGCCAGCAGGAAGGCGATGAGCAGACGGACGCTCGAAGAGCTCGGTGCCGTGCTCGCGAAGGAGCCCGGCAACCTGCGCGCGCACTATGTCGCAGGCCTCGTGCATCTCTATCTGGGCGAGAACGCGTCCGGCGCTCGGCGATCTCGAGTTCGTCGCCGTGCGCGACTCGAGCGATGCCTACGTGCCGCGTATTTCTATGCGCAGGCGTTGCTGCCGAGGCGGATCGGCTCGACGACGCGATCATCTGGTATCGCCGCTCCGTGGAGCGCGATCCGTACCTGCGCAGCGGCTACTACGGCTCGCGCCCTGTGCGCTGCGGCGCGCGGGTCGCAACGACGAGGCGAGCAAGATGCTGGAGAGCTTCGAGCGCTTCGCCAACAACCCGCGCGCGAGCTCGCCGAGATCCGCTACACGCGCATGGGTCCGAAGGCGCTTGCCCTCGCACTCGGCGACGATTCCGCCGCGACCGCCGGCACGGCGCAGCCCGAGGGCCCGCTGTTCCTGCCCGCCCGCGCGGTATCGCGGACATCGCGATCGAACCCGGCGCGAGCATCACCGACCGCGGACATCGACGGCGACGGCGATCAGGATCTGCTGCTCGCGAACGACTCCGGCACGGCGGTATCTGCACTCCAGCAGGGCGACGGATCGTTCGCGCTCGCGAGCGATCATCCGCTGGCAGGGATCACCGCCGTCGCCGCCGCACTCTGGGGGCGACATCGACAACGACGGCCTGCTCGACGTGTATCTGTGCCGACGCGAGCGCAATCAGCTCTGGCGCCAGAGCGCGCCCGGTCAGTGGGAGGGATCGCGGAGCGCAGCGACAGCACGAACGGCGGGGCGCAGTGCCGCGATGGCGCGCTCTTCGACGCAGATCACGACGGCGATCTCGACATCTTCCTCGTCGACCGCGCTGCGCCCGACGAGCTGCTCAACAACGACCTCGACGGCCATTTTCGCCCGCTCGCCGCCGAGCGCGGCCTCGGCGGCACGGGCGCGGGGCGTGGCATCGTCACCGCGGATTTCGATGGCGACCGCGATGTCGACATTCTCGTGCTCCAGGAACAACCGCCGCACGAGCTGCTCCTGAACGATCGCCTCTGGCAGTACCGCGAGGGCGAGGGCTTCGACACGCTGCGCGCGCGCGACGCGCTCGCCGCCGTGTCCGGCGACGCGGACGCAGACGGGCAGAACGAGATCTATCTGCTCACGCGCGCCGGGCGCGATCGAGCGCTGGCGGCGCGGCGCGGACCTGACCTGGCAGCCGGACACGATCTATCAGCTCCGGCGCCGCCCGCCGACAGCGCGCAGCTCGCGCTCGATGACTTCTCGGGTGACGGCGTGCCCGAGCTGCTCGTCGCGAAGCGGCGCGCGGGTGCTCGTGCTGTCGTCGACGCGGGCAAGGCCGCGCAGGTTCTGTTCGAGGCGGCAGGCGGCGAGGCGGGCGTCATCCCGGTGCTGCTCGACGTCGCGCAGGGTCCCGCGCTGGTGGGACTCAGCACGGGCGCGCAGCCCGGCATCGATCTGTGGCGTCCGGGTCCCGGCCGATTCCCGTTCCTCGCGCTCGCCTTCAGCGGCAAGGACGCGCAGGCCGAATCGATGCGCTCGAATGCGTCCGGCATCGGCACACGTCGCGTTGCGTAACGGCGCGCGCTGGTCGGTCACCGATACCTACGACGAGCATTCGGGTCCCGGTCAGAGCCTGCAGCCGGTGGCGATCGGGCTCGCACGGCAGCGCGCGCGCCGACTATCGCCGCGATCGACTGGTCCGATGGCGTGTTCCAGACCGAGCTCGATCTCGAAGCGGGACGCCTGCATCACATCGTCGAGACGCAGCGCCAGCTCGCGAGCTGTCCGGTCCTCTTCGCGTGGGACGGCGCACATTACGCTTTCGTCACCGATCTGCTCGGCGTCGGCGGACTCGGTTTCCTCGTCGAGCCGGGCGCATACGGCCCGAACCGCGTCCGCGCGAGAGCATCGCGCTGCCCGAGGGCCTGCTGCGCGCGCGTGAAGGATCGCTTCGTGCTCAAGCTCACCGAGCCGATGGAGGAGGTCACCTATCTCGACAGTGCCCGACTGCGCGCCTACGACCTGCCGCCCGGCTGGTCCTTCGTCCTCGACGAGCGCTTCGCGATCAACGGTCCCGCGCCGGGCGGCGATCGCGCTGTACTACCGGCACAGCCTCGATCCCGTGCGCGCCGTCAACGAGCGCGACGAAGACGTGCTCGCGGCCATCGCCGCGCGCGACGATCGCGCTGCGCCGCCCGGCGCGCTCGATCCGCGCTTCGTCGGATTGCTGGACCATGAACACGTCCTGGAGCTCGACTTCGATACGCGCATCGATGCCGAGCCCGGGCGCCCGTGCTTCGCCGCGGACGGCTGGATCGAGTATCCCTACTCACAGACGATCTTTGCCGCCTGGCAGGCGGGTGTTCACTACGAAGCGCCGACGCTCGAGAGCGCGGGTCCGGACGGCCGCTGGCACACGGTGATCGAGCATTTCGGTTATCCCGCAGGGATGCCGCGCGGGATGGCGCTGCCGCTGGACGGATTGCCGCCGGGCACGACGCGCCTGCGCCTGCGCACGAACATGCAGATCTACTGGGATCGGCTGCGCGTCATCTACGCGGAAGCGCTGCCCGAGGCGCAGGTGCACACGCTCGCGCCGCTGCGCTCGGTGCTGGCCCGGACCGGATTCCCACGGCGCAGCACCGGCGCGCAGCAGCTCCCCGACTACGACTACGAGCGGCGCGCGCCATTCGCGGACATGCGCTACATGGCAGGCGACTAGCACCGCTTTCGGTGACGTGACGCCGCTCGTGTCCGAGGAAGACGACGCGCTGCTCGTCATCGGGCCCGGCGAGGAAGCGCACCTGGAATTTCCGCTGCCGGCCGATGCGCCACCGGCGGGCTGGACGCGGCTGCTACGTGCTCGACGTGCGCGGCTATGCGAAGGACATGGATCTCTACACGCAGGACGGGAGACCGTGGGACCGCTGCCGCACCGAAGCTCGGACGCCGCCGTGCTCGCGCATCGCGACGCCCTCCATCGCGCCTATCACGTGCGTTACGAAGCCGGTCGATGAGGCGAGTCGCGACAGCACTGGCATGGCTCGCGGTGTGCACGATCGCGACCGGCGCGCCGAGCACGCGGAGCGCGGCGGCACGGCGCTTCTCGGTCGGCGGCGCGGACATTCGCGTCGAGCTCGACGGCGGCGGCGTTCAGCGCCGGCTCCGCGGTGCTCCTCGCGCTGGATCGAGCGCTCGGCCGGTATCGTCGCCGCGTACTACGGACACTTCCCCACGCGCACCGGCGCGGATTCAGGTCGTGCCGCAGCGGGGTGACGGGAGTGAATGGTGGCACGACCTACGGCTACGACGGCGGCGTTCATTCGCGTCGAAGTGGGGCGCGATGTCAGCGACGCGCAACTGCGCGACGACTGGGTGCTGGTGCACGAGATGGTGCACCTCGCGCTGCCTGACGTCGGCGAGGAGCACGCGCTGGCTCTCGGAGGGGCCTCGCGACCTACGTCAGAAGGCGTCGCGCGTGTGCAGGCCGGCAATCGCAGCGAAACGGACGTCTGGGCGGAAGAGCTGCGCATGATGCCGCATGGCCTGCCCGCGGCCGGCGACGAAGGCCTCGACACACGCACACGTGGGGCCGCACCTTACTGGGGCGGCGCGATGTACTCGCCTGCTCGCCGACGTGGAGATCCGCAAGGCCACGCACGGCGAGTCCGGCTTGCAGCAGGCCTTGCGCGCGATCGTCGACGCGAGCGGCGGGCTGGTCGTGGACTGGCCGATCCGGCGCGTGCTCGAGGCGGGCGACGATGCCGTCGGCACATCGGCGCTGGAGGACCTCTACGACAAGATGAAGGGCGATCCCATGCGCCCCGGACCTCGAGCAGCTCTGGCGCAGCATGGGCGTGGAGCTGGACGGATCCGACGGTTCGACTGCACGACGACGCGCCGCTCGCGGACATCCGGCACGCGATCATGCGGCCACCGCGGCACCTGCGAAGCCGGCGGACTGATCGCTCCGTCATGGCGGACGCGACCCGCAGACCCTACATCCCGGCGGTCGGGCCGGAAGCTGCGCAAGCTGCTCTTCGCCGTGTTCGGCCTGTTCGCGCTGCTCGCCGTCAACTCGATTTATCTCGGCAGCGTGACGCTCATCGAGTGGCTGCGTGGCGCCACCTACGAGGACTACTTCTACCAGTGCATGTTCCTCGTGCACACCTCGTGCTGGGCCTCGCTGATCATCGTACCCGTCGTCGTGTACGGCGCGATTCACATCAGCAACGCGCACGATCGCCCGAACCGACGCGCCGTGAAAGTCGGGCTATGCGCTCTTTCACGTGCGCGCTCGTGCTGCTCGCAACCGGGCTGGTGCTGACGCGCGGCCTGCCCGCTCGTCGAGGTGCGCGATCCGCAGGCGCGCAGCGTCGCGTACTGGACGCACGTCGCGGGCACGCCGTTTCTCGTCGATGTCTGGCTGTTCGTGCTCCACCGCCTCGCGGGCAAGCGGATCAACTGGCGCGCGGGCGCCGCCGTGGCCGCCTTCGCCGCGCGCCGTTCGCGCTGGTCGCGCTCTACTTCCAGCTCCAGGATCCGCGCCAGTGGAACGTCGCCGGACCGCGGACCGGTCTGCAGTATTTCTTTCCGTCGCTTGCGCGCACGCCACGGGCAACTTCATTCCGGCGCGCGCGCTGATGATGGACAGACTACTGCAAGGACTGCCACGCGCAGGCGCATGCGAGCTGGTCGGTGAGCGCGCACCGCTTCAGCTCGTTCAACAATCCAGCCTATCTCTTCAGTGTGCGCAACACGCGCGCGAGAGCTGCTCGATCGCGACGGCTACGGTGCAGGGCGCGCGCTTCTGCGCCGGCTGTCACGATCCCGTGCCGTTCTTCTCCGGCGCGTTCGACGATCCGAACTTCGATGACGTCAATCATCCGACCGCGCAGGCCGGGATCACCTGTACGAGCTGTCATGCCATCACCAACATCTGAACAGTCCGCGCGGCAACGGCGACTACACGATCGAGGAGCCGCTGCACTATCCCTTCGCCTACAGCGACAACCCGGTCCTGCACTGGGTGAACGAGACGCTGGTGAAAGCCAACCCGGCGTTCCACAAGAAGACGCTTTCTCAAGCCCTGCATCGCAGCGCCGAGTTCTGCGGCACCTGCCACAAGGTGCACCTCCCGGAGGAGCTCAATCACTACAAGTGGCTGCGCGGACGGGATCACTACGATTCGTTCCTGCTGAGCGGCGTCTCCGGGCACGGCGTCGAGCTTCTACTATCCCGCAGAAGGCGCAAGCCGGACTGCAACGGCTGCCACATGGCGCTGCAGCCCTCGAACGACTTCGCGGCGCGCGCGTTCGACTCGGCAGCGGCGTGCGCAAGGTGCACGACCACCAGTTCCCCGCGGCGAACACGGCCATTCCGTACCTCCTCAGGAATGCCGGCACGGATGTCAACACGGCGCACGTACAGATGTTCCTGCGAGGCGCGCTGCGCGGTCGATCTGTTCGGACTGCGCGAAGGCGGAACGCGTGGCGGGCCGCGCTCATCGCGCCGCTGCGTCCGCAGCTCCCGGCGCTCGTGCCGGGACAGGCGCTATCTGCCTCGAGACCGTGCTGCGCACGCTCAAGGTGGGACATCAGTTCACGCAGGGGACGGCCGATTCCAACGAGGTGCTGGCTGGAGCGTGGCACGTGCTCGACGGCGATCGCGTGATCGGTCGGCAGCGGCGCGCTCGATCCGGCGGATGGCGGCGCGGTCGATCCCTGGTCGCACTTCGTCAACGCCTGGGTGCTCGATCGCGACGGCAATCGCATCGACCGGCGCAATCCGAAGACATCTTCACGCCGCTCTACGACAACCAGATCCCGCCCGGCGCCGCGGACGTCGTGCACTATCGCTTCGTCGTGCCGCGCCGATGCGCAGCGGCCCGATCACGATCGAGGCGAACCTCCTGTACCGCAAGTTCGACACGACCTACAGTGAAGCTACTTCCAGGGCGACAAGTTCGTGCGCAACGATCTGCCATCACGCACATCGCGAGGCGACCGGATCGTGCCTGCCGATCGCATGCGCCCGCGGCGATGCGGATGCGCAGACCGAGGTCGCAGTGGGAGCGCTGGAACGACTACGGCATCGGGCTTCTGCGCGAAGCGCGGCACGCGGCGAGCTGCGCCAGGCCGGAGGAAGCGTTCACGCAGCGTCGAGGCGCTCGGCGTCGCCGACGGGCCGCTCAACCTCGGGCGCACCTATCTGCGCGAGGGTCGCCTCGACGACGCCGTCCGCGGCGCTCGCGCGCGCCGCGCAGCTACGACCCGCCCGCGCCACCGTGGTCGCTCGCCTGGTTCGGCGCGCTGGTCGACAAGCAGGACGGCTATCCTCGACAAGGCCATCGCGGCGATGCGACGGTCGCCGGCACGGGTTCGCCGACGCGCGCAAGCGCGGCTTCGATTTCAGCCTCGACTACCGAGTCTCGAACGAGCTCGGGAATGACGCTGTTCGAGCGCGCGCGCCAGGAGCGCGGCGAGGCGCAGCGCCAGCGCGCGATGCGCTGCTGCGAAGGAGTCGGTGCAGTGGTTCGAGCGCACGCTCGCGCTCGATCCGGAGAACGTCACGGCGCACTACGGGCTCGCGCAGGTCTATGCGCTGCTCGGCGATGCGAAGGCCGAGGCGGAGCACCGCGCGGCCCATGCGCGCTATCAGCGCGACGACAACGCCGCGGATCGGGTCGATCGCGATCGCGCGGCGCGCGAATCCGGCGGCCGATCACGCGGCGGAAGCGATCGTGATCTACGACCTCCAGCGCCCCGGCGCGTTGGGTCTCGGACGCCGGTAGCTCGCGACGCGATGAGCCAGCCGCGGTCGCGAGCCCGAAGAGCTGGTCGACGCGGACGACGCGGTCATCGGCCGCGCGCTCAAGCCGCTCCCTCATCGCGGCGCTCTGCGCGCGCGCTGCTCCTCATCGTCGCGCTCGTCGCCACGCGGCGCCCGCATCCCAGCGCTGCAGCGTCGAAGACGCGCGCCGTGCAATCGCCGCAGCCCGCGCACTCGGACGACACGGCCGCGGCGCCGTCGGCGCGTTCGCCGACGTCACCGACGCAGCCGGGCATCACGTTCGTGCAGACGAACGGCGCCTACGGCGAGAGCCTGCTGCCGGAGACCATGGGCGGCGGCGTCGCCTTCTTCGACTACGACGGCGACGGCGATGCGGACCTGCTGTTCGTGAACTGCGAGCGCCTGGGCGTGGCGCAGCGAGCCGCGCCCGCCCGGCGTCGACGCTCTATCGCAACCGCGGCGACGGCGCTTCGACGACGTCACCGCCGGCATCGGGACTCGAAGCGAGCGCGTTACGGCATGGGCGTCGCAGTGCGGCGACTACGACGGCGACGGACGGGTCGACCTGCTGCTCACGGCGCTCGGGCCGAACCGCCTGTTCCGCAACCTCGGCAACGGACACTTCGAAGACGTCGCGCGCACGGCGGCGTCGCGCGGCGCGACCGACGCCTGGACACGAGCGCCGCCTTCTTCGACTACGATCGCGACGGCGACCTCGACCTGTTCGTCGCGAGCTACGTGCGCTGGTCGCGCGAGATCGATCTGGAAGTGGACTATCCGGCTCGTCGGGCATCGGACCGCGCCTACGGGCCGCCGGCGAACTACGAGGGCACGAGCTCCGCACCTCTATCGCAACGACGGCGCGGCCGGCTTCACCGACGTCGTCGGAGCGCGCGGGCATCGTCGGTCGCGAATCCGGCGACCGGCGCGCCGATGGGCAAGGGGCTCGGCGTGCTGCCGATCGACGTCGACGACGACGGCTGGCTCGACCTCGTCGGTCGCCAACGACACGGTGCGCAAATTCCTGTTCCACAACCGCGGCGACGGCACCTTCGAGGAGAGTCGGCGTCGCGCGCGGCATCGCCTACGACAATGCAGGCGCGGCGACCGGGCGCGATGGGCATCGACGCGCGCGCTTCCGCAACGATGCGACGCTCGGCATCGCGATGGGCAACTTCGCCAACGAGATGACGTCGCTTCTACGTGGCCCGGGCGGCGCGCGCGCCGTCTTCAGCGACGACGCCATCGTCGAGGGCATCGGGCCCGGACAGCCGGCGCGTGCTGACCTTCGGCCTGCTTCTTCCTCGACTACGATCTCGACGGCTGGCTCGACCTGTTCCAGGCGAACGGACACGTCGAAGATGAGATCAATCCTCGTGCAGGCGAGCCAGCAGTACGCGCAGCCCGCGCAGCTCTTCTGGAACTGCCACTGCCAGCGCGGTTTCGCTTTCGTCGCGCCCGCAGGCGCTCGGCGATCTCGCGACGCCGGTGGTCGGACGCGGCGCGGCCGTATGCCGACATCGACCACGACGGCGACCTCGATCTCGTCGTCCGCGCAGATCGGCCGCGCTGCCGCATCTGTTCCGAAACGAGCAGCAGCTCGGCCATCACTGGCTGCGCCTGCGTCTGCGCGGCGCGGGTCAGAACCGCGACGCGATCGAGCGCGCGTGCGTGTGCGCACGGGCGATGTCGTGCAGGAGCGCACCGTCATGCCGGCGCGCAGCTATCTCTCGCAGGTGGAGCTGCCGATCACTTTCGGCCTGGGTGCGGCGAGCTCAGTCGATGAGGTCGAGATCCGCTGGCCGGATGGCGCCGTCGGGACGATGCCGGGTCCGCCGGTGGATGCGGAGCACGGATCGTCGAGACAGGGCGGTGCTACCTGACGCGCTCGACGCGGACGGACTCGCTCCAGGCCTTCCACGTTCATCGCGGTAACGACCGAGCGCAGTGCGTTCGATCGTCACCAGCGGATGTGTCGCGCGTTCCGGGACGCGTCCCGCCTGCGCCTGCTTCCAGACCTGGCCGTTCTCCAGACGAAAGAGCGTGTTCCCGGACCAGCCGGTGAACTCGCCGTCGTAACGTCTGGATCTGTGCGGCGCCGGTCTCTCGGCGCTTTGTCGAAGCCGAAGTTCGCGGCGGTATCCGGGCTGCGAGCGCGGCAGGCTCCGCCGTCACCGGCGCGGTGTGGTGGGTGTCTTCGGGCTTGAAGGACCAGTTCCAGTCGAGCTCTGCTCTTGTGCGCTTCCGACAGCGCGTCGTAGCACGCAAGACGCTCCGGACGAGGACGGTGATGCGGCACAGTCGGCGAGGCGATCCTCGATCTCGGCGGCCCGGCGATGCGTGGCGCCCGCTGCCGCGCCGAGCACGATGCAGGGCGCAATACGCTTGAAAAAGGCACCTGTCGCAACTTCACGGGCATCGGCTCCATGAGCAAGCGATGATGCCGCTAGAAGGCCAGATCGCACGCAACGCGGCGTTGCGCGCAGACCCTTTCCGCAGCGGGAGCCTCGAGAAGCGGATGCAGCTCGTCACCGAACGAGGGATCGACTGCGTGTGACGAACGCGAGGAGCCTGATCCCGTGGCGCACGACGACGCCACGTCGCAACGCGAGCTCGAGCTCGCGAGGAGCCTGCTCGCGAGCGGACGTCCTCAGGAGGCGCGTGCCGCGTGTCTCCAGCTCCTGCGACGCGCGCCGGAATGCACCGGCGCGATGCTGCTGCTCGGACGATTGGAAGCGGACGCGGGGCATCTGAACATCGCCGAGCGGCTGCTGCGACGGGCGTTTGCACTGGAACCGTCGCGCGCCGCGCACGCCGCATGCGCCTCGGCAGCCTCCTCGCCGAGCGCGAGCCAGCATGCAGAAGCCCTGCGCCTGCTCACGCACGCGCTCGAGCTCGATCCCGCGTCCGCCGATGCGTGGCTCGCGCGCGGACGACTGCACCAGGCGCTGCGACGCCTGCCCGAGGCCGAGTCCGACCTGCGCGCCGCGATCAGGTGCGCGCCGGATCGCCCATACGCGCTCGATGCGCTGCGGCGTCTTTCTCGCCGAGCTGCATCGCGGCGACGAGGACCGTGAGCTGTTTCGAGCACGCGATCCGCGCGCAGAGCCCGACCTACGCGTGCGCTCACGATCACCTGGGCGCGGTGCACCTGGCGCGCAGCCGCATCGCGCAGGCCATGCGCTGTTTCGAGAACGCCGACACTACGATCCGCGCCTCGCGAGCGCGCACGATCATCTCGGTCTGCGCGCTGCTCGAGCAGGGACGCGCCGCCGAGGCGGTTCGCCGCATCACGAGCGCGCCCGTGAGCTCGCCCCGATTCAGCTGCATGCCGCTCACCGGGCGCGGGCCGCGGCTTGCACTCGGACGCCGTGCGGAAGCGGAAGCCGGATTTCGCGCCGCGCTCGCCCGCGAGCCGGACTCGTCGATGCGCTGGCCGGACTCGCAGCGCTGATGTGCGCGCGTGGCGAATATCAGCGCGGGCTCGAGCTCATCGAAGCGCGCGCCGCGCAACCGGACGCGCCGCCCGATCATCCGCATCGTGTGCGCGCGCCTGCTGACCCGCGTCTATCGCGTGACCGAAGCGCTCGCCGTGCTGCGAGCCGATCGCGGACGAGCAGCGCCGGCGTGGCTCACGATCGCGCAGGCGCGCGCCTCGAGTTCGCGCTCGGCGATCTGCACGACCTCGACGGCCGGTACGCGCAGGCCTTCGCGTGCTACGAGCGCGGCAATCACCTGAAGCCCGCGCACTTCGATGCCAGGCTGCTGCAGGCGCAGGTGGAGAGCACGCTCGCGACCTTCTCGACGGCCGGTCTCGCGCGAAGCTGCCGCGGCTCATTCGGTCGGCGCCGGAGCTCCTCTTCATCGTCGGCGTGCCGCGCTCCGGCACGAGCCTCGTCGAGCACATCCTCGCGAGCCATCCGCACGTGATCGTGGCGGCGGAGCCCGCGCCGCTCGCGCACGCTCGCGCAACGCCTCGCGGCGCGCAGCGCACGCCATATCCGGCCTGCCTGAGCGGGCTCGGCGCGGCGGCGCTGGAAGAGGCGGCACGCGGCTGGCGAGCGTCGCTGCCGCCGCCGCGGCGTCGAGGCGCGCTACGTCGTGCATCGCGTGCCCGGCGACTTCGCCCATCTCGGTCTCGTCGAAGCTGCTCTTTCCGCGCGCGCGCGTCGTGCACTGCCAGCGCGACGAGCTCGACACGGCGCTTGTCCTGCTTCGCCGACGACTCGGTCGATCGGCGCTCGCCTTCGGCGCGAGCCTGCCGCGGTATCGCCGCGTACACGCTCGCGCATCGCCGCCTCATGGAACACTGGCGCAACGTGCTGCGCACGCGATCTTCGAAATGTCGTACGAAACCCTGATCGCGGATCCCGAGTCGCAGGTGCGCGCGCGCTCACGACGTTCCTCGGCCTGCCCTGGCACGACGGACTGCCTGCGTTTCCACGACTCGCGCCGCGCTACCGCGGCGAGCCGAGCGTGCGCTGCGACCCATCTACGACAGCTCGCTCGGGCGGTCCCGCCACTACGCGCGCGGAGCTCGAGCCGCTGCGCGAGATGCTCAGCGCGGGCTGAGCTCGGCGCGCGTCCGTGCGCGGCGAGCGCCGACTATGGCCTACTGTGCGCTCGGTACGGCCATGGAGATTCCCATGACGAAAGAGGTTGCTTCGGCTCAACGGATGTTCCTGAACGCGCGGCGGGATTTCGTGAAGCTCGCACGCAAGACGCAGCGCACGCTGGCGCGGGAGGCGCGACGCCTGCGCCGTGATCTCAAGCGTGCCAACGCGCGCGTCACCAAGCTGCGCAATGCGCAGATCAAACGATGCGGAGAAGCTGGCCACCTCCGCGGGCGCGACGGCCCGGCGGAACCTGAAGACGCAGATGCGCAAGGTCAGCCGCACGATGGACGAGGCTGTTGCCGACGCCGGAAATCTGCGCGATCTGCTGCGTCCGGTGAGTGATCAGCTCAAGAGCGCAAGCGAGTACATGGTGCATGCCACGGGCGTGGACAAGCTCGTCGCCCGGGTCGAGTCCGACTGGGCGAAGGCGGGACAGAAGGCGCGTGCCAAGCGTGCCAGAGCGCGCCGCGACCGCAGCGAGCGCGACGGCCGGCGCGCGCCGCCGTCGCAAGAGAAGGCGGGCGCGCCGGAAGAAGAAACCCGCGAAGAAGCGGGCATGCGCGGGCATGCGCAGGAAAGCCGCGGCGGCGACCCGTCGCGGGAAGAAGGCCGCGGCACGCCGCCGGCCTGCAGCGCAAGGCCGCGCTGCAGGAAGAAGCGCGCCCGCTGAGGCTTGCGGCTCAGAGCCGCAGGGCGTGGCGCATGACGTGGAAGATGTAGTTCTGCTCGTAGGCGCCCGCGAGCAGATATGAGGCCGGGCCCGTGCGTACACGGGGACGTCCGTGCCCGAGTGCGATTCCATGTCGAGCGGCACCGGTGCTTCCTGCATGAAGTCGGGCGCCGTCGTATCGACCGTGGTGAGATCGGGACGACCGCACGCGGCCGTGGCGCTCGACGGCTCGTGCAGATGGTGCTTCACGCCGGCCGGCTGCTGCGTCGGTCGCGCCGGTGTAGCCGGACCGTTGGCGTAGCTCAGCGTCGTGTAGGGCAGGCCGAGCAGATCACGCGAGTCCTCCGCCTCAGGCTTGCCGTCGACGCCGTAGCTGCGCACCTTGCCGAGGATCGGGTTGCCCTTCACGGGATAGCCGCCGATGTCGAACACGTGGCCATGGTCGGCGGTGACGACGATCAGCGTATCGGCGGCGTTCGTCATCTGCATCGCGCTCGCGACCGCATTGCTGAACTCGATCGTCTCGTGCAGGGCGCGGTACGCGTTGCCCTCGTGATGCGCGTGGTCGATGCGCCCGCCCTCGACGAGCAGGAAGTAACCCTTGTCGCCACGCCGCTGCAGGCAGGCTGATCGCGGCGCGGGTCATCTCCGTGAGCGAAGGCTCGCCGGCCGTGTCGCTGGCGCGCTCGTTCTCCGTAGTGCATGTGCGACGGGCTGGAACAGGCCGAGCAGGTGCTGCACGCGCGCGGGATCGATGGCGGCGAGCTGGCTCGAGTTCCAGACATAGGCGCCGCGTGCGCCGTATCTGCGCTGCCATTCCTGGATCAGATCGCGGCCGTCGTGACGCACCCCCGCGCTCGCAGGATCCTCCGGGTCGATGCGCTCGGCCGGCATGAACTCTCTGCGTCCGCCGCCGAGCGCGACGTCGATGCCGTCGCCGTGCGCGAACTCGACGAACTGGCGGGCGATGTCGCGCACACGCCGCGGCCCCGGGCGGCAGGTCCGCGTCGGACTCCCAGTTGCGATTGGCCGTGTGCGCGTACGCCGCAGCCGGCGTCGCGTGCGTGATGCGCGTCGTCGTGACGACGCCGGTCGCGAGATCCGGCGTCCTCGGCGATCTCGAGGAGCGTCGGGATGGAATGCGCGAGACCCGATGCGCAGTCGTCGGGCGTGATCTCCGCGGATACGCCGAGCACCTCGGACTTCGTCTTGACGCCGGTCAGCATCGCGGTGGCCGTCCTCGCCGAGTCCGGAACCTGTGCGTTCGTGGAGTAGGTCTTCGACAGCCCAGTCCACGGCATCTTCTCGAAGCTCAGCGCATTCTCTTCGCCGGGCTGGCCACGGGCTGGCCTTCCGAGGATCGCGCCGCCGTGTCACGGTGGAGAGACTCATGCCGTCGCCGATGAAGATGATGACGTTGCGCGGCCGGCGCGTCGCTGACGTTGCGCGCGAGCGCAGCCTGCAGCGTGCTCTCGCCCGCGCGATACCACGGGTCGGCGGCGTCGGGAGCGGGCACGGCGTTGCGCGTCGGGACCGCCTCGCCGGTCATGGCCGGTGCACAGGCGGTGAGCGCGAGCGTTGCGCAGAACGTCATCGTTTGCGGGAGTCTCATGAAGCCGGTCCTCTCCTGCGGAGGCTGCGGATTATACGGTGCCGGGTCTTGCCTTTGTCTTTTGCTGCAGGCAGGAAATGCGTCACCGTTGGGACAAAGACAAAGGCAAGACCCGGCACCGTAGCTAATCCCGACGGAGTGCAACGACATGGTTGATGATCGCGGCGCGCTCGCTGCGAGTCTTCCCGCGACCGCAGTGCCCACCGACATCACGGTGCGCGTGCTCGCGAAGGACGCGAAGTTCATCGGCACGGGCATGGGCGGAGTGCGCATCACGATCACCGATGCCGAGACCGGCGAGCTGCTCGCGCAGGGCGTGACGCAGGGCGGCGTCGGCGATACCGAGCGCATCATCGAGCAGCCGCGCAAGCGCGCGGGTGCCGCTCGCGACGGAGGACGCGGCGGCCTTCCACGGCACGATCGACATCGATCGCCCGCGGCGCGTCGAAGTGAGCGCTTACGGACCGCTCGTCCCTATCCCGACGCAGCGAACCGCGTCTCGGCGACGCAGTGGGTCGTCCCGGCAAGCACATCACCGCGGGCGATGCATGGCTGCTCGAGATGCCGGGCTTTTCGTGCAGATCGCGCCGCCGGCGCACCCTTTCACCTCGGCCGGCACGGCGCGCAAGGTGCCTGATCACGGCAAGGTCGTGATGATGTGCGGCTGCACGACGACGCCAGGCGGGCTGTGGGACTCGAGACCGCTACGAGATCGAGGAATGCTGCTGCAGGCCGGCAAGGTCGTCGCGACGCGTCGCCGCTGCACTACTCCGGAAACGCGAGCGAGTACACGCGGCGAGATCGAGGTGAGCAGCAGCCGGCGCGTACGAAGCGATGGCCTGGGCCTACGATCCCGCTGAACGGCAACACCGGCGTCGCGCGCGCGGGCATCCTGGTCGCGCGCTGAAGCCCGTCGCTCACTCGCCGAGCGCTCCGTAGCGCACGAGACGATAGCGGATGCTGCTCGCCGTTTCGATGCGCTTCGCCAATGCGCCGTGCAGCTTCTCGTCCCAGGTGGCGTAACGATCGACGAAAGCGGCCGCGGCGTCATGATCGCCCGCGGCCTGGATCTTCAGCACCTCGGCGAGCATCTTCGTCACGGCCGCGGGATAGGCGTCGTAGTCGATGTGCAGGACGCCGTCGCGCCAGGCGAGCACGCCGTTCTCGATAAAATAGTTCATCTGCATGAGCTCCATCGTCTCGTAGGGCTGCTCGCGCAGCTGCCACGCGCTGCAGGACCCGGCGGATGCCGCTCGCGTAGTACGAGCGCAGCGTTGCGTCGTCGATGGCGCCCGCCTCGCGCTGCGCCGGCGCCGACCAGAGGGAGACGAGATCGGCCTTCATTTCCTCGAACAGGTCGCTGTACTCGGCGAGCGTGGCGGACACGGTGGCGCCGCTCGCCGTGTGATCGGGGCCGAGATAGTGTCCGATCTCGTGCCAGAGGATGCGCAGCAGATAGCCCTCGGACTCGAGGTCGTTACGCTGATCGGGCGCGACTGTCGCTTCCCAGGCCGCGCGCACGTAGGCGAAGAGCGTGGGCTCCGCGATGATGTTGTGCCGGATGAGGATCGTGCGCCCGTACTTGCGCACGTGCTCGGGATCGTTCGGGAGGATCGTCGCGGTGTTGGTGCCACGCGCCTGGCCGAAATCGGCGATGACGTCGTACACGCCGACCGGAATGTCTTCGCTGACTCTCTTCTTGCCGTCATAGGGCAGCGCGTCCTGGAGGCGCTGGAGACCGGCCGTCGCGCCCGCGAGCTTGCGCTGCGCCCGGCGTCGCGCAGCAGCTTACGCTCATCCCGAAGAAGGTCTTCGCCCCGTACAGCTTGTCGTCATAGGTCTCGTAGCTGCCGATCTGCGCGTTGAGCGCGCCGAAGCGCCCGCGCACCCAGGCGGCGTCGCCGCCCTCGTAGTCGTCGGCCTGCAGGTCGCGCGCACGCAGTCGCAGTACTGCGCGAAGTCCGGGTCGCTCGCTGACAGCGCCACGCCGGCGGCGAGCAGCTCGTCGTGGACCTGCGCCACGCTCGTCGGCCCAGGCGATGGAATAGGGCAGGGCATAGAGCGCGTGCGCGTCCGGGTTATCGAGCAGCGCCTCCAGCGCCGTGCGCAGCCCGGGATGCAGCGCATCGAGCGCGGGTCGCCGCGCCAGCACGCCGAGATCGCTGCGCAGATTCCCGGCGGTCGCGCGTCGCACGATCGTGCGATCGCCGAGCAGCGCGACGCGATCCTGCGGATGCGCGGCGAGCCAGGCGTCCACCTCATTGCGCGTGATGCCTTCGGGATAAACATTGCGACCCGGGTTCTCCGCGCGACCGGCAGGAAAGGCACACGCTGGTTGTCGAACGTGACCGCGATCGGTCCCTGAAACAGACGATACAGGTCGAGGAGATCGCGGGTCGGGTCGGAGTGAGCGCGTGTGGCATCGAGCTGCTCGAGCTGAGCCTGTGCAGTGAGCGCCTGTCCGTGCAGAGAGCGCTCGTACACGCGCTGCACGATGACGCCCGCCGCGAGCAGGATGATCGACGGCTTCTGCGCTCGGCCGTGCTCAGCGGGTCGAGCGACGGCGCGAGCCGCACGGTTGCGGTGCGGTCGAGAATGGCGCGCACCTGCGGTGGCTTCCAGTATCCGCTCGGGAGCGGCGCTGCGGCAGCCTGCGCCGCGCACGCGAGCGCTCCGGACAGCATCCAGACCACGTAACGCATCATTTGCAACTCGCTCAAGGAGATCGACGAGATGAACGCCGGCGATGCCGTCGCGGTACAGCGCGCCGCTTGCGAGAGAATCCGTCGGCGTGACTTCCATGGATCGTGAGGAGGCGCTTCGGTTCCGGCGCCGCCGTAAACAGTGCGAGCGCATGCGAGTAGGGAATGAGCTCGTCCTCGTCGCTGTGCACGATCAGCAGCGGACAATGGCGCTCGCGCAGGCGCGCGCGCGTGTCGTAGGTGATGCGCAGGAGCGCACGTGCGGGCAGCCAGCGATAGAGCGTCGCGGCGAGGTCGGGAACCGAGGTGAAGGTCGACTCGACGATGAGCGCGCCGGGCTCGACCTGCGCTCCGAGCGTCGCCGCGATCGAGCCGCCGAGCGAGCGTCCGAAGAGAACGATGCGGGCGGGGTCAATGCCGCGCGCGAGAAGCACCTCCCACGCCGCGCGCGCGTCGAGAGTAGGTGCCGCGCTCGTCGGGGCTGCCGCTGCTGCGGCCATAGCCGCGATAGTCGAAGACGAAGACGTTGAGCCGCAGATCATGGAAGAGATGGATCGAAGGCACGCGGTGCAGATGTTGCCCGCGTTGCCGTGCATGAAGAGCAGCGTATGACGCGCCTCCGCCGCGGGGATCCACCAGCCATGCAGGCGGGCGCCGTCCGGCGCGGTGAACGTGATCTCCTCGTAGTCGAGCCCGACGTCGCTCGGAGTGGCCTCGATGGCTAGCGCTCGGAAAATAGATCAGGCGACCCTGCAGCGCGCTAGGCGAGCAGCACGATCGCGCCGCTAGGCGACGCCGACGAGCCCCAGCAGCGAGACGAGCTCGCGCACGCGCGCTGCAGTCCTGCAGTGGGGCGATATGCACGCGGGCGCCGGCGACGATGCCGAGACGCGCCGCGGTGCCGCCGTTCAGCTCCAGCACGAATGTCACGGGACCGTCCGAGTTGCGCGTGTCCAGCGACTGCGGCGCCGCGTCGGCGATGATGTTGGCGACCGTGCCATCCTCGCGGATGAACAGCATGTCGAGCGGGATGAGCGTGTTCTTCATCCACATGGAGGCGGGGCGCGGCGGATCGAAGGGAAACAGCATGCCGGCGTCGGCGGGCAGGCTCTCACGAACATGAGGCCCTGCATGTGCTCGCGCATGGTGCGCGCGACGTGGACCTGGGAACGACAACGCGCGCGCCCGACGGGGTCTCGATGCGCAAGGTCGGTGCGTGCGAAGTCCGACAGGGGCTGGCGGTCTTCTTCTTCCTGAGTGGCGCCGCCCGCGCTCATCGCGAGGAGAGCGACGGCGCAGAGCAGGCTGATTGCAGTGCCGGATCGCCGCCATGGCGTGTGCGTTCGGGCCGTGAGCCACGGCCCGAACGCTCCGCGAATCAATTGCCGCCGGTGATGCGCAGCGTCACGCGACGGTTCTGGCCCGACCTCGGCGGTCGAGTTGTCCGCGATCGGCTTGCTCTCACCGTAGCCATGCTCCGTCGAGACGCGCGCGATCGATGCCGTGATCGATCAGGTACGCTGCATACGGAGTGCGCGCGCCGCTCCGACAGACTCTGGTTGTACGCGTCGGTGCCCACGGAGTCCGTGTGGCCCGTGCACTCGACCTTGAGCTCCGGATAGCGGTTCAGCGTGCCGACGGCGCCATCGAGCGTCGTCGAGGAATCGGCCGTCAGCTTGGCCGAATCGAACTCGAAGTTGACGTCCGGCAGCTCGATCTCTTCCTTGATCTCGCACCCGCGGTAGTCGACGCGTACGCCGGCCGGTGTGCCGGGGCACTTGTCCTTGTCGTCGGTGACGCCATCGCCGTCGCTGTCTGCGGGCGGCGGCGGAGTTTCGGGAGGCGGTGGCGGAGGCGGCGGCGGCTCCGGCGGCGCCACCTCACGTTCGCCGAGCGGCACGACGGAGGCCGCACGCTGAACAGCGTGTCCATCAGGTTGTCGGGATCGGCGTACTCGTAGCGCTGGCGCTGCTTCGATGTGGAACAGGGCGTGGTGCCCCAGCGCGCCAGGACACCAATACCGAAGCCCACGGCCATGTTGTCGTCGTCGCGGCCGGGCGGTCCGCCGGGTCCCTCGGCGACATTGGTGATGCAGATAGTCGACGCCGACGACGCCGTAGGGATACGAGCTTGCGCGCTCGTGTTGCCCATGCCCATGAAGTCGAGTCCGACCCCGCTCTGGTCGACGCGGTTGTAAGCCGTCGAAGCGGTTGTAGAGGAAGTCGAGCTCCGCGTTCCAGTGCGGCAGGATGTGTTTGCCGAAGCCGAGGCTCCCGCCCCAACCCGGATCGGTGAAGCGATCCTCGTCGTCGATGAGTGCAGGACACCATCGGCGACACGTACCATTGACCCTGGCCAAGAAATTGACGCGTCCTGCGCCCACGCTGCCGCTGCTCGCACCGACGCCCGCACAATCGCGGCGCCGATCGAGAGCCGTGGCCACCAATGCCCCGTCTCATGATCGCTTCTCCCCTTCCGTATTCGTGCGGCGACCATACCATGCGCCCTGTTGCCCCGTAAACGAGCGTGAGCCACTCGCACGGCCCTCGGGAAAGCGCCTCGGACAAACGTCCGACGAGTCGTATTTCTCCTGATAAATCAACGTAGATGCGTGGTGCATTCCTTGACAGCCTCGCGGCTTTCCGGAACATGGCAGCCGCCACTTCGACAGTGGCGAGCGCGCGACGGGAACATCCGCCGACCGTTCACAAAGCCGCGACCAACGCTGCGTCACTTCCGCGACGCGGTGCCGCGTTCACGCCGCTCGTGCGCGGCTTCGCCAATCCGACAACGAGCCTTGCTCGGTGCTGAGCATCGCGCTCGCGTTCTCGTTCGAGCGGCTGCTGCCGCAATGAGGAACGTCTGTTCCTCAGCGCGCCGGGAGAGGGCGCTCATCCCCGAGCCGACGACGACGATGCACGCGCCGACGATGCTGAGCAGGTCGAGCGGCTCGGGCGGCAACGCGCCTCGGCGCAACCTTGCGCAAGGCACGAGACGAAGAAGATCGTCAGCAGGGGCGTGATGGCGAGCACGGCGCTCACGCGCGAAGCCTCCCAGTGATCGAGCGCCTCGGCGAAGCAGCCGTAGGCGATGAGCGTGCTGATCGAGGCGTAGGCGAGCAGCGCGACCTGCTTGGCGTCGAGGCGCAGCAGGCTCGACGGATGGATCGCCGGCAGAAAGATGATGAGCGCCGGAACGTAGATGCACCACATGATCGCCGGCGAGGGCAGCGCCTTCAGCAGTTCCTTTCTGCGCCAGCGCATAGCAGGCCCACATCAACGCCCGCCAGCACGACTCAACGCCACGCCGACCGCATACGGCCCGGGCGCGAACACACTGATCCAGCCGATCGTGGAAGAAGATCCGCAGTCCCGCGAGCCAGGATCGCGAAGCCGAGCCATTGCATCGGCGCCGTAAGTGCTCGTCGAACACGAACAGCCCACCGAGCAGCAGGAACATCGGCGCGAGCTGGATCAGCACCTGCGACGCGTCGGGCGCGATGCGGACGAGACCGAGCGCATGAGAGGATGTAGTTCGCAGGCGAGGCCGAGGATGGCGATCGCGAGCAGTGGCCGAGATTCCGCCTGCGAGAGCCGATGCAGTGCGGGCAGCTTCCCGCGCCACGCAAGCCACGCACCGACCAGGACCGCGGCCGTGAGGCAACGCATCCAGGTGAGGGGTGAACGGGATCCAGCACGTCGAACAGCATCTTCATCGGAATGGGCAGGGTGCCCCACATGAAGATGGTGATGAGCGTGAGCGAGAGTCCCGAGCGCCAGCGGCCGGTGGTCTTGTGCATGCGCTGCTCGTCGCGCCGCGACGAGCGCGGCGACGGCGGATGATACAGGCTCGCCCGGGCCTTTGGCCTCGTTTACCATGAGCGCACGACCCGTTCCGAGACGCTCGCGATGACGACCGACAACACTCCGCGCTACGTCAGCCGCTATACGCAGGGAACACTGGCGCTCGTGCTCGCCGGGCGGACGCGGCGCGCGGCTCAGGCACCTCACGCTGCAGCGCGCCAAGCCGGCGACGCCGTTCGGCGGCAAGTTCCGCATCATCGACTTTCCCGCTGTCGAACTGCGTGAACTCGGGCATCCGGCGCATCGCGCATCCTGCACGCAGTACAAGGCGCACCAGCTCATCCGTGCACGTGCAGCGCGGCTGGAGCTTCCTGCGCCGGACGCTTCAACGAGTTCGTCGAGCTGCTGCCGGCGCAGCAGCGCGTGGACGGCTCGTGGTACCAGCGGCACCGCGGACGCCGTGTACCAGAACCTCGACATCATCCGCGCGCACAAGCCCGAGCACGTGCTGATCCTCGCCGGCGATCACATCTACAAGATGGACTACGGCCCGATGATCGTGCACCACGTCGAGCGACGGCGCCGACATCACCGTCGGCTGCATCGAGGTGCCGCGCGCCGAGCGCGCGCGAGTCTCGGCGTCATGGCGGTGGATCCGGAGATGCGCGTCGTCAAGTTCCAGGAGAAGCCAGCGGACCCGGAGCCGCATGCCCGGGCGGCCGGAGGTCGCGCTCGCGTCGATGGGCATCTACGTGTTCAGCGCCGAGTTCCTGTACGAGCGAGCTGCGCCAGCGACGCCGAGGATCCGAGCTCGAGCCACGACTTCGGCAAGGACGTCATTCCGACCGAACGCGCCGAAGGGCAAGATGTTCGCGTATCCCTTTCTCGACGTGAAGACTGCGCGCGCAGCACTACTGGCGCGACGTCGGCAACGTCGATGCCTACTTCGAGGCGAACATGGAGCTCGTGTACGTGCATCCCGAGCTCGAATCTGTACGACACAGAACTGGCCGATCTGGGACCTTCCAGCCGCAGACTGCCGCCCGCGAAGTTCGTGCTGGACGAGGAGGGCGGCCGGCGCGGGCACGCGGTGAATTCGATGGTCTCAGGCGGGTGCATCATCTCGGGCGCGTACGTGAGTCAGTCGCTGCTGTTCTCCGATGTCCGCGTCGAGTCGCATTCCGAAGCTGAGCCGCTGCGTCGCGCTGCCGGGAGCGCGCATCGGGCATCACTGCCGCATCACGAACGCCGTCATCGACGAGCGCTGCACGATTCGGATAACATGATCATCGGAGATGACCGTGCTGAGGATGAGAAGCGGTTCTACGTGACGAAGAAGCGGGATCGTGCTGGTGACGCCGGACATGCTGGGGCAGGAGACGGTGGTCGGGATCTGAGATGCGCATCGAGCATCACACGCATCGTCGAGCGACACCCCGGTTCTGCGGAGTTGTCTGATGGCCGGAGGCTGGACCAAAGACGGAGCGGTTCAGGATCAGATCGACGCCAGCGTCGAGGACGCCGTGAAGCGCGCCCGCAGCCGGTTGCCGCGGGGCGAAGCCTGCACGAATGCGAGGAGTGCGGCGCGGAGATTCCCGAAGCGCGTCGACAGGCCGTGCCGGGCGATGCGTACCATGCGTTGCCTGCCAGGCTGAAGAGGACAAGAAGCAGGTGGACAACCCCGGCTACAACCGCCGCGGGAGCAAGGACAGCCAGCTCAGGTAGCTGCTACGTGCAGCCGCCGCGGTCGAGCAGCTCTTTGATCGGTGGTGCGGCCGCGTTTTGCAGCGAGCTCAGCTCGATCTCCGTCTGACTCAATTGAGCACCCGACTGCGGAACGAGCGTGCTCTGCGTCAGCTTGGTGAGCGCCGGACTGCCTGGCGGCGTCACTGTGACGTTGAGCGATAGCTTCTGACTCATGATCTGGCGCGGCGTGTTCGCGGCAGTCGTCTTCGCCTGCGTACACATCGTCTCGTACAGCCATCCCTTCTTGGTGCAGATCTTCAGAGCCTGCTGTGCGGCGTCGTACTGCGGGTTGTTCACCGGGACATGATCCCAGGACAGCACTTCCACCTGGAGCTCGCATGCACCCGGGGAACCGGAACGGTGCCCTTCGCTGCATACACTGTGCGCCCCGCCTTCTCCGTCAGCCACGCCTGCACATAGGTACTCCAGTTGGGATTCGGCTGACCGTGCCAGAGGACGCCTGAATAGCTGATCGCGCCGCCGTTGCTCGCGCTCACGCGGAAGCGGTCGCCGACCAACTGGTCGATCATGTCGAATCGCATCACGTCGACGCGATCCGCGCCTTCATCGACGGTCTGGACGATCCCGGCGGCCTTGCCGTCCAGCCCACGAGAGCGCACCGCTGTCCGATGCGATGATCCGGAACTTGTCGGCCGGTGCGAGCGTGAGCAGGTAGCTTGATGCCGCCCGCGTAGGTGAGACGCACGATACTCTCGCGACCGTCCGCATGGTTGATGGTCGCGTGAACTCACTCTTTGGCGTGAAGCTCGCGCGCCAGCCATCCAGGCTGCGTCAGGCCGGGGCGTCGTGCAGGCGACGGGGGATTGTCCGGCAACGCGATCAGCGCGAGATCGTAGGCCGCGTTGTCGTAGCTGCGCGTGCCCTCCGCTTTTGCACCGGAGCGGTCGAATACCGTAATGGGCACACCGGTCTCGGGTACGACGTGGTGCGCCGTCAACACCAGGCAGGTCGCACCGCGACGGAATGAGTTGCCTGAACCGACGTGGTCCGCCTGATGGATTTCGACGGGCTCGGCGCGCGCGGGGGACGCGATCCGCCGCATGATGCCGGCGAACGCGAGCAGACAGACGGACAAGGCCCGTGTTTGCCGGACGCAGAGCTCGTGCTCGCGGCCTTCCTGTGCTGCTCTTCGCGAGCACCTGCCTGCACCGGATTGCTGGGCCTGTTCGTCCGTCGCGCGAGCGTTGTCGCGCTGGTCGGAGGCCAGCCGACATCCCGTGGAATCGTCTTCATGCCGCTCCAGAGTGCGGAGAGGGTCACGAGGATCGAGGGCCAGCGCCTGCAGCGGCGTCGAGTGCACGGCGGCGGAGAACGCCGAGATCTCGAGCAGGTGCTCACGACCCCGGCGAAGGCCTGCACGCTGACCGGTCCGGGTGTGTAGAGCTGAACGGCAATCCGCCGTCGCGCTGCGCGCGACAATCCGCGACGCCGGCACGGCGTCGCGCCAGTGACAATCCTTCGCGCGTTGCGTGGCGTCAGCCTGCGCGCAGGAGTTAGTGTCAGGATTCCGCCTTCGTCGAGGATTCGGTGCGTACGTAATGCGCTCGTCGCCCGCCCACGGCACGACGCGCATGGTCACGGTTCGACTCAAGCAGTGCCGCGCCTTCATTCCCCATCCGGCGCCGAGCTGCACGCTCTGGCCGAGCACCGACGCGGCCCGAGGCGGCAGAGGCCTGTTCGATGGCGTTCGTGTCACCGGGACGCGCTCTCGTAGCTCAGGCCGATCGGATCGTATTCGGCATCGCCGTCGTTCACGCTGGCCGAGTAGGCCTGATCCGCACCCTTGCCACACGCCTGGGCGATCTCCTCGGCGTGCTCGACGGCGACGCTCAATACCGCGCTGGTTGCGAGCACGCGAGCGCGTGCACCAGCCGCCAGCACGAGCGTCAGCGGTCGACGGCATCGGCCGCAGTACCGCGCAGAGCGCTGCGTCGCAGAGCGGCGCCCGCCGAGTCCCGGATGAGCGCGTTCGCCGCACAGGGGCTCGAGGATCAGAGAGCCGGTTGCGCCGAGATTGCAAATGCCGCGTTGTTCGAGGGCTGCAGCATCATCCAGAGCGCGAGCGTGGACAACGGCAGTAGCACGCCGGCGAGAATGAACCACTTCTTCTTGCCCCTCGACGTTGGTACGCGACCGGCGGCCTCTCTTCCTCGCTTTCCTTGCGGCGTTGCTCACCGCACTCTCACCGTGAACGGTCTGCTCTTCAGACTGATCGCGTCGTATCAGCATGAGTTGACCATCTGCGGGCAGCTCGGACGGCAGCGCATCGCAATAGGCGTCGAAGCGCTCCGGCTGGGAATGTCCAGGCTGTGGCAGCGATCGACGCGGCTGCCGACGCTTAGGAACATCTCGCGCGGCGGCTGTTCACGTAGATACGCAGCGGTCTCGCTTCCGCTCGGTGCCGGCGCTGCGCCCCAGCGCGCGACGCACAGGCTGCCTTGGAATCGCGGACGGCGATGGATAGCGCCTCCGGGTTTGCGGGACGTTCCTTGTCCTCGCTTGGCCACCTTGAGCAGCGAGCGGGAGTGTCGCCCATTCCGCGCCTGGCTCTTGCCGTCGAACAAGCCCTCGCCGCGAAAGCTCCCATCGGCACTGATCGTCTCGAGTCGAAGCTGACCTGCGAATGGCTCGGGAAGACCTGCACGACGTTGGCGCGCTGATCAGTCCTTGCTCGCGGCGCGGAGCGCAAGACCCACCACGGCTTCGCCGCGGACGGGATTCACCGGTTTGTGGAACTCCCGGTATTCGTGTCCGTCGACCGCCTGAAACTCCGCGGCGGACACCGGACGCACCACTGCACAGCGTCCAGATCGCGCACATGGTCAGCTGTGGAATGCTGCGACCGAGTCGCAAACGCAATGGGACCATCGAGTGCATCCTCCGGCGGCCGCGGAGCCACTCTGGCGGCGTGCCGCAGGTGCTTATTCCTCTTCTTCGAGTGCTTTTGATCTTACTCGATGGTACCGGAACAGGCGCATCGAAAGCAGCAGTGCCTGATGAGGGCGGCATCGCGGCTCGGCATAATCGGCGCTCGCATTCATTCTGAGAGTCATTGCTGCCATGCCTGACGACCTTCGACAGCAGATGCGCGCCAACGCGGTCGCCCTGATCAGCCTCGCGGTGGCGCTGTGCAGCCTCGCCTACAACACGTGCACGACGAGCACGAGAGCACAATCGCAGCGTCCGCGTCGCGGCTTTCCGAGATGTGAAGAACCTGGGCGAGCTGCGGGTCAGCGTGAATTTCGGCTACTTCGCCAAGAACGAACAGGCTCGGTAACCCGATGGCCGGCTGGGGCCACGTGGCGCTGATTTCCGACCTGTCGCAGCTGCTGCCGCCGCCAGCGCCCGAGCATGCGGGAAAGCTGTTCCAGATGTGGCAGGCCGACTGGCAGCAGCTACGGGACGATCAACCGAGCGTCGAGCGCATCACGACCGAGATCGATCAGTCGCGCGACGCGGTCAGGAAATCCTGCGCGGGCTGAACTGAAAACGGGCGCGTCAATCATCGCTCGTCATTCGATAATGCTTCTCATTCCAAAAACACCTCCGCGGAGGTGTTTGCGATACCTGCGACGTTTTCTGCGCCCCGTCACTCAGCTTTCAAGGAAGCCATACGTCGATGGAGAAGCGGTACTTCGTCGGACTTGAGCAGCCGCTCGTAGGCCTCGTTGACCTTCTGGATGGGAATGACTTCGACGTCGGCGGTGATCTCATGCTGCGCCGCAGAAGTCGAGCATCTCCTGCGTTTCGGCGATGCCGCCGATGGGCGAGCCGGACAGGCTGCGGCGGCCCGAAGATGAGGCTGAACGCCGCGACGGACAGCGGCTTCTCAGGCGCGCCGACGAGCGTGAGATTGCCGTCGCGGCGCGAGCAGGTTGAGGTAGGCGTTGATGTCGTGGTCGGCGGCGACCGTGTCGAGGATGAAGTCGAAGCTGCCGGCGTGCTTCTGCATCTCGTCGGCGTTGCGCGAGACGACGACCTCGTCGGCGCCGAGGCGCAGCGCGTCTTCCTTCTTGTTCGGCGACGTCGTGAAGCAACGACGTGGCGCGCCGAAGGCGTGGGCGAACTTCACGCCCATGTGGCCGAGCCCGCCGAGCCCGACCACGCCGACCTTCTTGCCCTTGGTGACGCCCCAGTGCCGCATCGGCGAATAGGTCGTGATGCCGGCGCACAGGAGCGGCGCGGCTCCGGCGAGGTCGAGGTTGGACGGGACGCGCAGGACGAAGCGCTCGTCGACGACGATGCTGTCGGAGTAGCCGCCGTAGGTGACGCCGCCGTGGTGCGTGTCCGGCGAGTTGTAGGTGAGCGTCAGGTTCGGGCAGAACTGCTCGAGGCCGGCCCGGCACTGCCGGGCAGGTGCCGATCCGAGTCGACCATGCAGCCGACCGCGGCGAGGTCGCCGGGCTTGTACTTCGTGACGGCGGCGCCGACCTTGATCACGCGGCCGACGATCTCGTGGCCGGGGACGCGGGGTAAACGGTGGGCATGTACTCGCTCCACTCGTTGCGCACCTGGTGCAGGTCGGAGTGGCAGATGCCGCAGTAGAGGATCTCGATCTGCACGTCGCGGTCGCGTCGGATCGCGGCGGTCGCGGATCTTCAGGGCGGCGAGCGCGGTGAGAGTCGAATATTGAGCGGGCGGCGTAGGCCTCCTGCGCTGCAAAGGCCATGGGTCGCCTTCCTCGGTGGTTGACTCATCTATGAGCTGACAAGATAGCGGCTGCCCGCCGGCGCGGGCTAGATGGAACCAGCGCGCGCGGGCTCATGAGGGAGGATTCATGAATGGGCCGCGAAGCTGTCGGTGATCTGCTGGCCTTCCTCGCCGTGGCGCGTGACCGGAGCTTCACGGCGGCGGCCCAGGTCAGCGTCTCGCAATCGGCGCTGAGCCACACGATCCGCCTGGGCTGGGAGGAGAAGCTCGGCGTACGGCTGCTGACGCGCACGGCGTCTCACCGCAGGCAGTGGTGGCTGCTCGCGAACGTAGGTTCGGTTTTGAGCGACATCGGATTTGCGCTCGATGCCCTGAGCGACCTTCGGGAGAAGCCCGCCGGCACGGTCGCATCACGGCCGGTGCGCACGCGGCGCACACCATCCTCTGGCCGGCGTTGCGGAAGCTGCCTGGGTATCGGACATTACCGTCGAGATTAGCGTGGACCACGCGCTGACGGACAGCGTCGTCGCAACTTCATCAACCGTGCGACTTCCTACCTATGGCCTCTATGCGTGGGAGTTCGAGAAGGGCGGCGCGAGCTGAAGGTGCGCGTCGAGGGCGCTCATCTTCAATGACCTGACGCAGCCGTTTGGATGCTGCGCTGGCGGGGATGCGGTCTGGCGTATCTGCCGGAGGATGCGGTGCAGGCGCACGTCGACGGAGGCGGAAGCGCCGGGCGGGTTCTGGAGGACTGGTGCCCGCCTTTCCCGGGGCATCACCTCTACTACCCGAGTCGCCATCAACTATGCACCAGCGTTCTCGTTCTGCTGGTCGATGCACTACGTTATCGGCGTTAACGCGAGCGCTTCCGGATAGTGCTTCGCATTCCAAAAAACACTTTACCTCCGCGGAGGTGTGGTGATGGACATCAAGCGGCGGTGACCTCTTCGCCAACGCCGCCGCCTTTCATTACACCGCTGCTTCCACACGAGCCTGGATCTCAAATTTGGCTCACCAAGCGGCACAGAGCCCATGCTTCGACCGCTCGGTATTGATACGGTAACGAACGTCCGACGCCCGGAACTTTGTCCGAGAGTCGCGAACCACCAGTCTTGGGTCCTCGTGCAGCGGTCTTTGCGGATGTTCTGCTTCCATTTGCCAGGCGTCGCTTGGCCAATCGAAATTCAATTCAGTGGAGAGAGGTGGATTCCGTGGTGGCATATCTGCTGGGGCACTCAGCCGAAAGTCGCGCCTAACGGTGCGAAGGCGCGGCTCTTGGCGCCAATCACGAAACGATTCTTTCTTGAGGCGGGGATCGTCCCGGGCATGCGAGTCCTTGATGTCGGTAGTGGCATGGGCGATGGCCACTCTGGTTTCCAATAGTAGGCCCGGGAGGTGAGGTCATCGGCGTTGACCGAGCACCTCGATCATCTTCCCGGCTCAAATCGGACCGAGCCAGGCAAATGTCGAATGTTTCATCTCCTTCGTTGTCGGCGATCGCGGAGATGTTGTTCGACGAGCCTTTCGATGCGGTTGTCGGGCGATGCATTTGCTGATGTATCCAGCGCGACCCCGCAATGACATTGAAGGCTTTGCGCGAGCCGCCCGGCCCGACGGCGTGATCGCCTTCCACGAACTCCGATTGGGGAGGAGCGCGGTCGTTTCCTCCGGCACCAACGTATGACCAATGCTGTCAGTGGTCGTTGAAGCACTTTGCGATGTGGCGATGCCGAGGCGTACATGGAGCAAGATCTTTTCGGCGTTCACGCGCGCCGGGTTGCCGGCGCCGGTCTGCGGTTGGAGGCAGTTGTCGGTGGCCCCAGCGATCCTTCAGGCTGCTTGAAGATTTCTTCGCCACCATTCCGGCCTCCGTTGTCCCACGCTCGAGCGCAATGCAATTTACCAGTGCCGCCGACATTGATGCTGAAACACTTCAAAACGGATGTCAGCAGAAATCGCCGGGCTCGGGAGCGTTGTCATCGGGCGGTCTGAGATCGGCGCCTGGACACGACGACCGTAATGCTCGCGCGGACGGTCCTGCTTCGCGATAGGCGTTCGCTGTCCCGTGCGAGCACTCCGCGCACGTCGTAGTGGCAGAGTCAACAGAGCCGCCGCACCGCCGCGCCGCTCAGCATCCAGAACCCCATCGTGTAGCTGCCAGTCTCGCTCCTTAGAGCGCCGACAAGCGCGATCGGGCCCACGAAACCAGATAAATTCGTGATGGTCGCGATCAACCTGATGCCGCCCGCCGCGGCCTCACCGGCGAGGAACGAGGTTGGGATCGACCAGAACGGGCCGTAGGCCCCGCTCCCATGCCAGCCGGCACGAGGACGAGAAGCAATGGCGAGCGGCGACGAGCCGCACGCGGCGGTCGCGGCGAAGCCGGCGCATCACCAACAGCGGAATCGCGACGCATGCAATGGGCGCTCACCGGAGCGGTCCGAGTGCGCGCTGTTCCACACAACATGACGGCGATTACGATGGCACTGATTCCTCTCCAGATACGATTCCGACGCCATGGAAGTCCCTCGCTCGTCCCGACGAACGACTTGATGATCTCGCGGTGACCAGATCGAGTATGCGTAGAAGCCAATGTTCGCCCAGGAAGAAAATGGCCCCGAGGTGCCATACGGTTCGGTTCGTCAAGGCTGCCAGTGTGCCGATCGGATGTGCGGCCAGGTGGTCACGGCGCTCGGCGTTGAGCTGCGTGATCCAGCCAAGTCCGCTCAGGCTGCGCTGTCAAGCCCGCGGGCGTCCTCGGGGCGGTCAGTCGAAGTGAGCTAAGCACTACCAGGTCCGAGCAGCACGGATGGGACACCCTCGAGCGAGAGCAGCCACTGCCATCCCGCGAGGCCATAGAGCCCGTCAAGTCCCAGGAGGGCGCCAGATAACGGCCCGCCTACCAGGCCGGCAACAGGAATGGCGGCCATGAACCTGGCGATTGCTCGCGCACGGTCAGCGTAGGGGTACCACTGGCTGAGGGTAATAGATCACGCCAGGAAAGAAGCCGGCTTCGGCCGCCCCAAGCAGAAATCGGAAGGCCACATAGAAGCTCTGGGGCGTTCGGACGAACATCATCGCCGAAAGGCGATTAGAGCCCCGAGCTGACCGTGGTGCGGGCGAGGCCACAGTCGCGCGCCGACGCGATCCAGAATGAAGTTGCTCGGCACCTCCGAACAAACAGTATCCGAGGGAAGAAGACCCCCGGGCCGGGCCCAAACGCCGCCGAGCTGAACTCAAGGTCGGGTTCCATTTGCAGGGCAGCAAACCCGACGTTGACTCCGGTCGAGCCATGACGCGATACTACAGCACGAACAAGAACGGAATCAGGCGTCGCGTGACTTTTCGGACCGCCGCGGCTCGGTGTTGTTGGTCACTCATTCGGCGCTCCCGCATGTCGAATGGTCGGATGCCCGTCCTTCTGCATTCTGCGGGGCGATCCGGTCCGGGCTGGCTCAGATGGCAACTGGTTTGTCCGCGACTGGAGTCAGATCACTGCTGCGCTCCTCGTCCGTTTGTCGCGCCGTGCTTTCAGATTGGCTCCCAAAGCTGTCGCTTGCGATTGTCCGCAATGGTCGATTGCAGTCGTTCGGGCCGAGCCGAAACCCACTCGGCTCGACTCCTGCGCAGTAGGCAGTCGCGCTGTAAAGGTGCCTACACACCTCCCGCGGCGAAGCTATGCACCGCGCTACGCGGCGCATCCCGTCGGTGCGTCTTTTCGCATGCCGAGCTCGTTCAAGCGGTCAGGGGCAAGCTCGCGGGATTGCAGGCGGAAGATCACCCGCTCATGCTCACCCGCGCATGAATACGTATCGTCCGCGCGATATCATCCATGATCCCCGCAACGCGTCGTAATCCGGATGCCTCATCCGCATCCACGCGTTCGCCATGTACCCGCCTTCCACCGGCGCCGCCGGATGCCCCGGCGGCGGGAAGTGCGTGGCGACGATGTGCCGCCGAAGCGATGCTGATCTCCTCGACGCCTTCGTAGCTGCGTGATGCGCCCATCCCGATCAGGCCGCAGCGCGATCATCCCGCCTGAGTACCGCCGCGACGGACGCTGGAGCGTGCGCCCGTGCACGATCGCCGTCGCCCCACTCCTTGTACAGGTCGATGTCGTTCGCCGCGCCGTAGACGTCCCACTGTCGCGCACGCCCGGCGGCCGGCAGCCGATCTCCGAGAACTTCAAGCCCTTCGGCCCGACGAACCACTCCATGTGCGTCGCCGACGTGCCGATGCCGAGCGCCTGGATCACGCTGCGCGCCCATCAGCTTGCACCTCGTCGTAGCTCGGGCGCGTCGATGCGGTTCGTCGCGACGATCTGCGGCGAGATCCAGCGCGTGCGCATCGCCTCGAGCACGTTCGGGTAGTAGTGCGTGACGAAGTCGTGCGACGACTGCGCCGCTCGATCGCAGATCGTGTCGTAGAAGCCCTCGTGGCCCTCGATGAACTCCTCGACCGCGACCTGCGCGCCGCGGTCGACACCGCGCTCGCGGATCGCCCGCTCGAGCTCGCGCGCGTCGTCGACCGCGTGCGTGCCCGACGCGCCGGCCGCGCTGCGCGGCTTGACGATGAGCGGGAAGCCGACGCGCCGCGCGAACGCGCGCACCTCGTTGCCGCGATCGCGCGCCGATCGACTGCGCGCACGGGATGCCGGCCTCGCGCAGCGCCTCCTTCATCGCCGGCTTGTCGCGGCACAGGAAGGCCGTGCGCACCGACGTGCCGGGGATGCTGGCAGGCCTCGCGCACCTGCGCGGCCGGCATGATGTGCGCCTCGACGGTCGCCTCGAGCCGATCGACCCACTCGCGCGCTCTGCACGCAGCGCGACGCGCCTGCGCAGCGCGCCTTCGTCGACGACGCGATGCGCACCTGCATCGTAGTGCGAACAGCCAGCGCTTGATCTGGCCGTCGAGCGAGTCCTTAGCGGCCGCTCGCCGATGCCGGTGACGCGTGGCGCCGACCTCGGCGAGCGCCGCACGAACTCGCGCTGGTTGTACGGGAAACGCGGGCTCGACGAAGACGACGTTCATGGTTCGTATCCTCGCATGAACCTAGTCGTGCGGCTACAGCATCCTCGTAGAGCGCACGTACGCGCCCCTGGCGCTCCCACGAGATAGTCCTCGGCCATGCCGTTAGCGATCAGCCGCCGCCACCGGCGCGATCGCGATAGCAGGCGCGAGCGCCGTCGTCAGCGCCCAGCGCGAGCCTTCGCGGTTGTAGTCGTTGAACACGATGCCGCGTGCCGGCGCGTCGGCGCGGGTCGAACAGCTGTCACCGTGTCCGCGAGGCCGCCCGTCCGGCGCACGATCGGCACCGTGCCGTAGCGCAGGCTGTACATCTGGTTGAGCCCGCACGGCTCGTACAGCGACGGCATCAGGAACATGTCGGCAGCTTCGCGCCTCGATCAGGTGCGCGAGCTCGTTCGCTGTAGCCCGCGGTGGAAGCACGACGCGACTCGGGAACGTGCTGCTGCAGCATGCGCGAAGAACTGCTCGTACCGCGCTCGCCGCTGCCGAGCACGACGACGGCGCAGATCGTCGCTGCGCAGCAGCCGGCAGCACGTCGAAGAGACAGGTCGAAGCCCTTTCTGCCCGGTGAGGCGCGACGACGATGCCGATGACCGGCGCGCCGTTCGCGGGCGTGCAGCCCCATCCGCGCGCAGCAGCGTCTGCTTGACGCTGCGCCTTGCCGGCAAGATCGTCGCGCGAGTAACTGTGCGGGATGCAGCGATCGTGCTCCGGATCTCCACTCGTCGTAGTCGACGCCGTTCAGGATCCCGACGACGGTCGAGCTGCGCGTGCGCAGCAGTCGCTCCAGTCCGCGCCCATGCCGTGTCCGCTCTGCACTCTCGCGCGCGTAGGTCGGGCTCGACCGTCGTGCAGCATGTCGGCGTGACAGGATGCCCGTCGTTCAGGCAAGTTGACGCGTCCCGCGCGCAGGTCGCTCCTGGTGGCACGCGCTGCGCGTGGTCCGCCGAGGCCGACGATCGTCGATCGCGCGGCGGCGAACACGCCCTGGTAGCCGATGTTGTGGATCGTCAGCGAGCGTGCGCGTCTCGAACAGGCGGTCCCAGCGATAAGAGGCATCCAGATACACGGTGCGATGGCTGCTCTGCCATCGTTGCAGTGGACCGACGTGCGGCGGCGAAGCCCATGCTGGCAGGCTCTCGAGACGCGGCGCGCGTCAGCAAACCAAAGCGCATGTGCTCGTCGACATCGGACGTGTACAGCTCCGCGCGCGCGTAGAGCGGCGGGCACTGCACGAAATAACCCACGAGCGTCGAAGCCGCTGGAAGCCATGCGAACATGCGAGAAGTGATATAAGTGTGCGGCCCGAGCCGAACCGGGATGTTGAGCAATACGTAA
>ERZ1370068.8867-contig-7688_pt1 | contig 60090 bp, 79 predicted proteins | sample MGYA00561227_ERZ1370068 | MGnify/ENA primary metagenome ERZ1370068 (study PRJEB38410, sample SAMEA6850437) | metagenome | study: Metagenomic assessment of the ecological functions of the soil: analysis of the soil microbiota associated with the... | reverse complement strand
GGCCACGGCGCTTGCTGCCTGCCGCGGTGGGCAGGGCGATCATGGTCGCCTTTGCGGCCGGACCGGAAGTCGTGCACGGGCCAGTGGTTGGCCCGCGCCTCCGCCCGCAGCTCCGCATCAGGGGTTGACCACGCTGGGATGCCCGACCAGGCGCAGCATCGGCGAGGTCGTTGGCGGAGTCGCTGTAGGCGGAGCACCGGGCCAGGTCCAGGCCTTCGCGCGCGGCCAAGGCCTTGATCGCGCGCCGCCTTCGCCTCGCCGTGCAGCAGCCCGCCGACCAGCCGCCCGGTGTAGACGCCGTCGACGGACTCGGCAACGGTGCCGAGCGCCCCGGTGAGAGCCGGTAGCCTACGGGCGATGATGCTTACCAGCTCCACCGGCGAGGCGGTCACCAGCCAGACCCGCTGCCCGGCCTCCAGGTGACGCTGGGCCAGTTCCCGGGTGCCCTCCCAGATCCGGTCGGCCATGGTGTCGTCGTAGATCTCCTCGCAGAGGGAGACGATGTCGCTCGACCCGGTGCCCGGCCACGAACGCCAGGGCGGCCTCCCGCGCCGGCGTCGATGTGATCGGCGTTCTCCGCGCCGCGCATCCGGTAGCAGGCCTGCCCCCAGGCCATCTTGGCCAGGTCCATCGGGCCGAACATCTTCCGCGGCGGCCAGGCCGCGCGCGAAGTAGTAGATCGAGGCGCCGCGCATGAGGGTGTTGTCCACGTCGAAGAACGCGCCTGCCGCCGGGTCGGGGATCGGCGTGCGGGTGACTCCACCTCGGCGGCGGCCGCCGACGCCTCGCCGGCGAGCGCCGCCCGGTCCTTGCGCAACGGCCTCATCCACACCCTGGGCGCCCGTAGTGCCTGGTAGGCAGTCATCCACCGGGTCACCCGCGCCGGGCTCGATGCTGACCGGGCCCGGTGGCCTGAAGCCGTCCCCGCAGCAGGCTCATAGCGACTTCATGCTTACCCGCGGCACGGCCCGGCCCGGTCCGTCTGGTCAGCCATCTGGGCAGCATCATCGGCCGCCGTCAGGCACCATAGGCAGCGATGTCTGTTTCTTTCCTGGCGGCGGGCGGCGCCGCTGCCGTCGCGGCCGTCATCACCGGGATACTGGCGGGGCGGTTCGCTCCGCCTGCCCCGGCTGGACCAGGCCGCTCTGGGCATGCGCGGCCGCCGGGCTCACGGATCGCCCTGGCGGCGCAGGCACTGGGCTACCACCGGGGCTTCAACGCGGCGGCGTTCCGGGCCATCGAGGTCGGCGCCCGGCCTGGCCGCCCCGATGGCCCTGGTCTGGGGCTGGCCGAGCCTGACCGCGAAGAGCTTCGGGGTGCGGTTCGGCGCCAGGCTCGCGCTGGGAGCGCTGACGGCGATCGCCGGCGGTGGTCCTGGCGTCCGACCCCTCAGCGGTGTGACATTCACCACTGCCTGGCCCACGTCCGCGACGCACTACCAGTTCATCCCGAACGTGGTCCTGGTGGCGATCGCGGCCGCCACCGTGATTCCCGCGCTGATCGCGCTGGCCGTGGCCGGCGGTGCGCGCCCGGCGTGAGCCCGGCTGGCGGGACGTGTTCCCGGCGGTGGCCGCCGCCGCGGGGCCGCCCTGCTGACCTGGCGCTGCAGGTGAAGCTGCCCGTCAACTCCGGTCTACGCCGCCATCCTGCCTGGCCGCCGCCGCGCTCACCTGGTTCGCGGGCATCCGGTCCGCGCCGCAGCTGCAGCTGGCGGACCTGCATGAGGCCGCCCCGGCCGAGTGACGATACCGGCTGGGGCGAGGCGTACACCGACAGCGGGCTACGGCCGGTACCGGCCTGACACCGGCGGATACCGGGCGGGTCGGCAGCGACACCGACTTCGGCGCCTGTACCGGCCGGACACCGGCGGGATCCGGGCAGGTCAGCAGCGACACCGACTCGGCGGCTCGTACCGGCCGGACACCGGCGGATCCGAGGTCAGCAGCGACAGCGCCTCGGACATGGCGCACACCGGCTACGGCTTCTACCGGACGGATACCGATCTCAGGCCGGTCGTCAGCAACGGCGCGGACGGCCCGCCGCGGCGAGCCGGTGCCCGGGATCATCGAGACGGGTGACATCCTGCCGGTGTCGTTCGACGTGTTCACGCCTCGCCGCGGGCCGGTCAGACGGTCAGGCGCAGGAGGAGACCGCCCGCCTGTACGGGCAGATAGCGATCTACACCCTGATCGACGGCCAGGCGGAGGAGTTCGACCGGCTCGCCCAGGCCGTGGTCGAGGCAGGTGAAGGCGCTGGAACCCGACACGCTCGCCTACATCGTGCATGGTGTGCCGTCCGCGCCGCTGCAGCGGATCCTCTACGAGGTGTACCGCGACGGACCGCCTTCGACGGAGCACGGTCCAGCAGCCCTACATCCAGGACTTCGAGGAGGAGCGCAAGCCGTACGTCCTCGCGACGAACGTGATCGAGCTCGGCGTCCGGCAGGCAAAAGCTCGCCGCTGGGCGGCCCGCCGGGCGGCCCGCCCGGCCCCGCCTCGCGCCGGTCCCGGCCTGCGCCCCGCCTGGCGCGGCGCACCGGCCCGCAGGCACAGCCCGCGCGGTCGCGGCGCGCCCGGCCCGCCCGGCTTGACGGCCTGGGCCGGCCCAGGCGCGCCTGGTGAGCCGGGCCCGCGCGTCTCGGCCCGCTGCCCCGCCGGCTGACCGGCCAGCTGGCCGCCGGGCGACCTGTCGCCGTGGCTCGCCCTGGCCAGCCGGCTACGCACCCAGCCCGGTCACGAGTCGCCCGGCCTGCAGAGCGCCTGGCCCCGTGGCGTCCCGCTGGCGACGCGCCGTCCCGCGCACAGGTCGCCCGGCCTAGGCGCCTCGGCCGCCTGGTCCGCTATGACCGGCCCCATGACCAGCCGGTCCCGCTGGATGGCGCAGCCTCGCCCGGCGCTCGGGGCAATCGGCATCCCGGTGACCGCGCAGCCTCAGCGTCATCACCCCTGCTCAGCCGGGCGGGATGTCACCTGTGCGACGACGCGCGCGAGGTCATCGCCCGGGTCGCGGCCGACCTCGGTGTGCCCTGGGAAGAGCTCGATATCACCACGTCCGACAGCCACCTGCGGCAGTACTGGGACCAGATCCCGGTAACCCTGATCGACGGCGTCCAGCATGACTTCTGGCATGTCAGCGAGGAGCGCCTGCGGCGCCGCCCTGGCCCGTTAGCCGCGCGCCGGCCTGGTGGCACGGGCCGCCACTTTGTGCAAATCGTTCACAAGGGCGTACCGTGAGACAAGAGTTGCCCCACGGGCGCCCGGCCAGCCCGCGGTGCCCGCAGCGTCGATCCCTCAGGAGCACCGGCGAATGTCCCGCCGCCCGGCCACAGGCCAGCAGCAGTCAAGGCATCCCGGAGGCGACGATCGCCCGCCTCCCGCTGTACCTGCGGGTGCTGTACGCCTGCGCTGAGCAGGGATCGCCACGGTGTCGAGCGAGGAACTGGCCGCCGCCGCGGGCGTGAACTCGGCCAAGCTGCGCAAGGACCTCTCCCACCTGGGCTCCTACGGCACCAGGGGCGTCGGGTACGACGTCGACTACCTCGTCTACCAGGTCTCCCGCGAGCTCGGGCTGACCCAGGACTGGCCGGTGGTCATCGTCGGGGCTTAGCAACCTGGGGCGGGCGCTGGCGAACTACGGCGGCTTCGCCTCCCGCGGCTTCCGGATAGCGGCGGTCCTCGACGCCGACCCCGCCGTCGTCGGCACCGAGATCGCCGGGCACGTGGTCGAGGGCGCCGACCAGATCGAGCCGGTCATCGCGCGCCATCGGGTGTCGATCGGCGTGATCGCCACCCCGGCCGGGGCGGCGCAGGGGTCTGCGACCGGCTGGTCGCGGCCGGCGTGACCAGCATCCTCAACTTCGCTCCTGTCGTACTTGAGCGTGCCAGTGGGCGTAGACGTGCGTAAGGTCGACCTGTCGATCGAGTTGCAGATCCTCTGCCTTCCACGCGCAACGGAGGTCTGTTGTGCGCGTCGCCCAGGATGGGAAGCGTCACCACCAGGGCCGGGTTATGCCTGCTGACGGCCGGTCAGCGGTCAGCGGGGGCGTGGTCGGCGAATCGGCGGTCGCGGCGCCATGAGCGTGCTGATCGTCGGGCTCGAGTCACACGCAGCGCCCCGGTCGCGACCCTGGAACGGGCCGCCGTCAGCGGTGACCCGCTCGGCAAGCTGCTGCGCGACATCTTCGAGGCGGAGCCGGTCGCGGGCACGTTCGTCGTGTCCACCTGCAACCGGGTGGAGGTCTACGCCGAGGTCGACAAGTTCCACGCGGGCCTGTCGGCGATCTCCGACCTGCTGGCCCGCCACTCCGGCATCCCGCTGGCCGAGCTCACCGAGCACCTGTACGTGCACTACGAGGACCGGGCGGTCCAGCACCTGCTCACGGTGGCCGCCGGGCTGGACTCCATGGTCGTCGGCGAGAGCCAGATCCTCGGCCAGGTGCGGCAGGCGATCGCCCTGGCCCGTGAGCAGGGCACGCTCAGCCGGGCGCTCGACGGCCTCGGCACGCTCGCGCTGCGCACGGCCAAACGGGCCCACGCGGAAACCGGGATCGACCGCGCGGGCGCGAACCTGGTGAGCGTCGGGGTGGGGCCTCGCGGCGGCGCGAGCTGAGGCCCGGCGCACGGCGAGGACGCCCCGACCCGGTCCATCCCCTCGACCGGGCTGCAGGTGCTCGTGGTGGGGGCAGGCTCGATGAGCGCACTCGCCGTCGCCACGGCCCACCGCCTCGGCGCGGCCAGCATCGTGGTCACCAACCGCACCCCGAGCGGGCGCGAGCGGCTGGCCGAGTCGCGTGTCCGCGGTACCACCGCCGGTTTCGCCGCGAGCTGCCCGCCGCGCTCGTCGCGTGCCGACCTGGTCATCTCCTGCACCGGGGCGGCGGGCCTGGTCATCACGGCCGAGATGGCCGCCGACGCGCTCCGCCTGCGCCGGCTGCGGCGGGGAGGCGGGAACGCAGCCGCTGGTCATGTCTCGACCTCGCGCTGCCGCGTGACGTGGACCGCGGCCGCCGCGCAGCTGCCGGAGTCAGCGTGCTCGGCCTGGACTCGCTCGAGGCCGCGGGCCTGGCCGTCGCGGTGACGCAGGCCGACGACGTGGCGGCGGTCCGGGCAGATCGTCGCCGAGGAACTCGCCGCGCGCATCTCCGCCCGGCACGCCGCCCGGGTGTCGCCAACCGTGATCGCACTGCGCGCGAAGGCCGCCGAGGTGGTGGAGGCCGAGCTGGACCGGCTGACCGGCAAGCTGGGGCCGCTGGACGAGCGGGCCACGGCGGAGATCTCGCCGGGCCGATGCAGCGGGTGGTCGGACAAGCTGCTGCACGCGCCGACGGTGCGGGTCAAGGAGCTGGCTGGCATCGCCGGCGGCGACTCCTACGAGGCGGCCCTGCGGGTGCTCTTCGACCTCGATCCAGGACGCGATCGACTCCGTCACCCGGGCAGACGCCGGACCTCACCCTGGGCGGTGGCCGGATGAGCAGGCACGCCGCTGCGGCTCGGCACGCGCAAGAGCCCGATGGCCATGGCCCAGTCCAGCGGCCGTGGCCAGCCTGATCACCGAGCGGACCGGGACCGGGGTCGAGCTGGTCGGGCTGACCTCGTTCGGCGACGTCAGCCAGGCCGAGCTGACGCAGATCGGCGGCACCGGCGTCTTCGTGAGCGCGCTGCGCGAGTGCCTGCTCGCTGGGGACATCGACCTCGGCCGTCCACTCGCTCAAGGACCTGCCCACCGGCCAGCGTGCCCGGCATCGCTGCTGGCCGCGGTGCCGACCCGCGGACGACCCAGGGACGCGCTGGTGGCCAGCGGGACGGCGCCAAGCTGGCCGACCTGCCCGCCGGGGCGCTGATCGGCACCGGATCGCCCCGCCGGGCCGCCCAGCTGCGGCTGCTGCGCCGGACGTGCGCCCGGTCCCGGTGCGCGGCAACGCCGGCACCCGGCTGGCGCAAGGTGACGTCCGGCGAGCTCGACGCGCGTCGTGCTGGCCCGCGCGGGCCTGGACCAGGATCGGCCAGCTCGATGCGATCGCGCGAGATCTTCGAGCCGGATGAGATGATCCCCGCGGCCGGGCAGGGCGCGCTCGCGGTCGAATGCCGCGACGGACGACCAGGAGCTGGCCACGCTGCTGGCCCGCGTGGACGACCGGACGAGCCGTGCGGCCGCCACCGCGGAACGCGCGGTGCTGGCCGGCGCTGCAGGTCATTCGCTGCCACGCGCCGGTCGGCGCCTACGCCGTTGCCACCGGACATGCTGCACCTGAGGGCGGTCGTCGTCGGCGGATGACGGCGCGCCGCCGCTGGCCGCGGGCGCGGCCGCCCCGCCGGGGAGGCCGAGCGCCTGGGACTCCAGGTCGCTCGTGAATTGCTCCGCCGCGGGGCGGAAGGTACCTGACGGCGGCTGCCGTACACACGAGCAACGGGGACGATGCCTGAGTGAATCCCACACCGGCGACCAGCAAGCCCGAGGCACCACCTGCCCAGCCGGACTGGTCGCGCTCGTCGGCGCTGGCACCGGGCGACGAGGGGCTGCTCACGCTGCGCGCCGCCGAGCTGCTGGCCCAGGCCGACCTGGTCGGGTGCGGCCGGAGCTGACCGGCCAGCTGGCCTACCGGCTGCCCGAGCGGGCGGCCATCGCCGAGCCGGCCGATCCCGGCACCGACACCGCGCAAGCTCGATCGAGGCGGCCAACGTGCGGCCAGCCTGGCGGTCCGCCTGTTCACCGGCGACCCGCTCCTGTTCAGCCGGGCCTCCCAGCAGGCCGACGCGTGCGCCCGGGCCCGGGTACGGGTGGAGATCGTGCCCGGGGTGTCCGCCGCGACCGGGGTCCCCGGCTTACGCGGGCATCCCGCTGACCGCCGACACCGGCGGCCTGCGGGTGGTGCACGCATCCGACCTCAGCGGGCCTGACGGGCCCACGCCCGGCAGCCTGGCGGTCCTCGGCGCGGAGGCCGGACCGGTCGACATCGCCAAGATGCTGGTGGCGGCTTGGCTGGGCGGACACCACCCCGATCGCCCTCACCTGGAACGGCACCACCACCGACCAGCACACCGTGGTCCGCAGCGCTGGGATCGGTCGGCCGCCGATCTCAAGGCGGCCGGGGTGAGCATGCTGACCGAGCCAGGGCCGCCTCGGCCGTGGTCGGCGAGGCGGTCGCCGCGCAGCGGGCGCTGTCCTGGTTCGAGACCAAGCCGCTGTTCGGCTGGCGGGTGCTCGTGCCGCGCACCAAGGAGCAGGCGGCGTCGCTGTCGCGACCGGCTGCGTGCGCTACGGCGCGGTGCCGCGAGGAGGTGCCGACCATCGCGGTCGAGCCGCCGCGCACCCCGCAGCAGATGGAGCGCGCGGTCAAGGGCCTGGTCACCGGCCGGTACCAGTGGGTCGCGTTCACCTCGGTCAACGCGGTCCGCGCGGTGCGGGAGAAGCTCGAGGAGTACGGCCTGGACGCCCGCGCGTTCGCCGGCGTCAAGGTCGCCGCGGTCGGCGAGCAGACCGCGGCGGCGCTCGGCCGGTTCGGCATCAAGCCCGACCTCGTGCCCGAACGGCGAGCAGTCCGCCGAGGGGCTGGCTGGCGGCCTGGCCGCCGCTACGACGACGTGCTCGACCCGATCAACCGGGTGCTGCTGCCCCGCGCCGACATCGCCACCGAGACGCTGGTCGCCGGGCTGACCGAGCTGGGCTGGGAGGTCGAGGACGTCACCGCCTACCGCACGGTGCGCGCGCGCGCCGCCGCCCGCGCCGATCCGCGAGGCGATCAAGGGCGGCGGGTTCGACGCGGTGCTGTTCACCTCGTCCTCGACCGTGCGGAACCTGATCGGCATCGCCGGCAAGCCGCACGCGGTCACGGTCATCGCGGTGATCGGCCCGCAGACCGCGCAAGACCGCCGCCGAGTACGGCCTGCGGGTCGACGTGATGGCGCCGAAGCCGTCGGCCACGGCGCTGGCCGAGGCGCTGGCCGAGTACGGCGCCGGCCTGCGCGACGGCGGCCATCGCGGCCGGGCGAGCCGGTGCGCAAGCCCAGCGAGCGGCGGCGCCGCGCCGCCTGCGCGCGGTGACCAGCGTACGACCTGATGCCAGGAGGAGCCAGCCAGTGACCGCTGGATTCCCGGTCGCCCGCCGCCGCAGGCTGCGGCGGACCGCGCGCGCTGCGCCGGCTGGTCGGCCGGCACCACGCGTCCACCGGCCGACCTGGTGCTGCCGCTGTTCGTCAAGGAGGGGATCAGCGAGCCGGAGCCGGTCGCCTCGATGCCGGGCGTCGTCCAGCACACCCGGGACAGCCTGCGCAAGGCGGCGGCCGAGGCGGTCGGCGGCCGGGGTCGGCGGGCTGATCGCTGTTCGGCATCCCGGCGGTCAAGGACGCGCGCGGCTCGGCCGCCGACGACCCGGACGGCATCGTCCAGCTGCGCGCTGCGCCGACCTGGCGCGCCGAGGTCGGCGACGCCACGCGTGCTGATGGCCGACCTGTGCCTGTGACGAGTACACCGACCACGGCCACTGCGGGCTGCTCACCGCGGACGGCGAGGTGGACAACGACGCCACCCTGGAGCGGTACGCCGCGATCGCGGTCGCCCAGGCGGCAGGCCGGGGCGCACGTGGTCGCGCCGAGCGGGATGATGGACGGCCAGGTCGGCGCGATCAGGCGGCGCTCGACGCGGGCGGGCTCACGCGAGGTCGGCGATCTGCGCCTACTCGGCCAAGTACGCCTCCGGCGTTCTACGGGCCGTTCCGCGACGCGGCCGAGTGCGCGCCGCAGTTCGGCGACCGGGCCGGCCTACCAGCAGGACCCGGCGAACGCCGGCGAGGCGCTGCGCGAGGTCGCTGCTCGACGTCGCCGAGGGCGCCGACATCGTGATGGTCAAGCCCGCGCTGCCGTACCTGGACGTGATCAGCCGGGTGCCGCGGCCGGCCGACCGTGCCGGTGGCGGCCTACCAGGTCAGCGGCGAGTACGCGATGGTCGAGGCGGCGGCCGCGAACGGCTGGCTGGACCGGGACCGGGTGATCATGCGAGACCCTGACCGCGATCCGCCGCGCCGGCGCCGAGCATCATCCTCACCTACTGGGCCGCCGAGGCCGCCCGCAGGCTCGGTTACGGACCGTCCGCTCCGGCCGGTTGGCAATCCGGCCGATCGGGGGACTAAATACCACACAAACGGCTTATCTACCGTCACGGCGGGCCGCGCGCCTCCGTTAGGTATCGTCTCGGCCTCAGCTGGGGCAGCGGCCTCGCGCGGTGCGCGGACAACCGGCATCATCGGGAGGGTACGCCGATCCCGCTAGGGGAGCGGGAGTTGGGAGCCGACAGTCGAGGCGATGCTGCGTCGCGGCCGCCGCCGGACCGCCGACGCGATGGCCGCCGTCGCCGTGGACTACGCCACGCGGCTGGGCTGGCCTGGTCTGGCCCATGCCGCGTGAGCGAGCGGCGCCCGCCATTCGCTGCACGGTGCGCTGCCGCGCGGGCGGGTGCTCGATGGCCGCGCCTGCTCCTGCGACCGGATCGGCTGCCCGGCGCCGGGCGCGCATCCGATGTCGCCGCGCGTGGCAGATGCGAGGCGACGCAGCGATCCCGGCGTGGTCCAGCCGCTGGTGGCGAGAGCGGCCGGAGGCGAACATCATCCTGGTCACCGGCCGCGTCTTCGATGTGCTCGACGTCCCAGCCGCGGCCGGGCTCGCCGCGCTGCGGCCGGATGGAACCGGCCGGGGTGCCGGTCGGCCCGGTGGCGCTGTCCCGCAGGCGCTGGCCGAGACGACCGGGCCCTGTTCTTCGTCGCCACCAGGGGCGCCCCGGCGGACGAGGACGAGTGGTGGTCGTGCCGCCTTGACTGCGAGCCGGACGACTGTCGGGCCGGTCGACGGGCTGCGCTGGCACTGCCAGGGACAGCTACGTGCGTCGCCCCGCCGTCCCGGCTGACGCGTCCGGCAGGCCGCGCAGCTGGCTGCGCGCCCGGCAGGAGCATCCGCTGCCGGACGCGCTGCGGCTGCTCGAGTTCCTCGCCGACGCCTGCGAGGAGTAGCCGTTGCTGCGTGACAAGTCGCAGCGAGGTCCGACGCGCTTTGCCCGCGCGCGTGCGCCGTCATCCCGGGCGGGGTGAACTCGCCGGTCCGCGCGTTCGGCGCGGTCGGCGGCACGCCGCGGTTCATGGTCCGCGGGCCACGGGCCCTACCTGACCGACGCGGACGGGCCGCGAGTACGTCGACCTGGTCTGCTCGTGGGGCCCGATGATCCTCGGCCACGCGCACCCGGCGGTGGTCGACGGCGGTGACCGCGGCGGCCGGCGCGACGGCACCTCGTTCGGCACCGCCACGCCCGGCGAGGTCGAGCTGGCCGAGGAGATCGTGGCGCGCGCCCCGGTGGAGCAGGTGCCGGCTGGTCAACTCCGGCACCGAGGCCACCATGTCGGCGCGTGCGGCTGGCCGCGCGGCTTCACCGGCCGCCCGCTGGTGGTGAAGTTCGCCGGGCTGCTACCACGGGCACGTCGGACGCGCTGCTGGCCGCCGCGGGTTCCGGGGTCGGCCACGTTCGGCCTGCCCGACTCGCCCGGCGTGACCGGTGCCGCGGCCGGGGACACCATCGTGCTGCCCTACAACGACGCCGACGCCGTGTCCGGCAGGCGTTCGCCGAGCACGGCCAGTCAGATCGCCGCGCGTCATCACCGAGGCGTGCCCGGCGAACATGGGCGTGGTGCCGCCCGCGCCCGGCTTCAACGAGCTGCTGCGCCGCGCTGTGCCGCGAGTACGGCTGCGCTGCTGATCATGGACGAGGTGCTGACCGGCTTCCGGGTGACCCGGTCCGGCTGGTACGGCCGTCGACGGCGTGGCTGGCGACCTGGTGACGTTCGGCAAGGTGATGGGCGGCGGGCTGCCCGGCCGCGGCCTTCGGCGGGCGGGCGGAGATCATGGACGCGGCTGGCCCCGGCCGGGCCGGTCTACCAGGCCGGCACGCTGTCCGGTAACCCGCTGGCCACCGCGGCCGGGCTGGCCACGCTGCGGCCGTGCACGCCGGAGGTGTACGCGCCGGGTGGATGAGGCCGCCGCGACCGTGGCCAAGCTCGCCGCCGACGCGCTGACCGCGGCCGGGGTGCCGTTCCGGCTGCAGGAGGCGGGCAACCTGTTCTCGGTCTTCCTGGGCCGACGGCGCCGGTGCGCGACTTCGCGCGAGGCGCGCGGGCCAGTCCGGCGCGGCGTACGCGGCGTTCTTCCACGCCATGCTCGACGGCGGCGTCTACCTGCCGCCGTCGCCGTACGAGGCCTGGTTCACTGTCCGCCGCGCACGACGACGACGGCGGTCGGCCGGATCGCCGGGGCGCTCCCGGCCGCCGCCGCAGCGCGCCGCGGCCGCGCTCGGCTGAGCGGCACCGGCCCCCGCCCTGGGCTGCCGCCCGGCTCCTGCTGCGCGACTGTCTCAGATGCTGGACTATCACCGGCGACCTATCACGGATTTTGTCGCCCGAACCGGGGCGAAACGGACGTGATCATGACCAGTCCGCGACATGTCTTCCTGGAGCTACCCAGTGCGTGCGGAGGTCGCTTCGATACCGGGCAGCCAAGCCGCCGTGGAGGACGCCAGCGTCAAGGGCCGCCCGCGGGCGGGTGGTGTCAGCCGACGGTCACCGCGATGATCGCCGGCCACGATCGCCGCGGCCCGATGAGCCGGCGGGCCAGCCCGCCCTCGCCGAGCATCCTGGCGCCCCAGCAGCACCCCGAACAGGACGCTGACCTCCCTCGCATGGCGCGACCGCGGCTGACCGAGGTGAACGTCATCGCGACCAGCACCGAGGATGTAGGCCAGCGGCGAGAGCAGCGCCGCGCCGAGCACCTGGCGCCGGTAACGGCGCCAGACCAGCCGGGTCCGCCCGGCGTCGGCCGGCGAGCGCGAAGGGGGCCAGCACCGGCACCATCCCCGCCAGCGCGGCGTAGCCCTGCAGCAGCGGCGGGTTGCCCACCGTGGTGACCGCGATCTTGTCCCAGATGGTGTACGCGGCGATGAAGATGCCCGTCGCCAGGGCGAGCAGGATCGCGGCGGGAGTCGGCGATTGCCCGGTGCGCGCGGGCATGCCCACGACGATCACCCCGGTGACCAGCAGGCCGATGCTCAGCCAGCCCGGCGGGGCCGGGCCGCTCGCCGAGTATGGCGATGCCGCGCCAGCGCGGCCAGCAGGGCGCCCGAGCCCCGCCCGATGGGATAGACCGCGGACAGGTCGCCGACCCGGTAGGCCCGCAGCAGGAACACGAAGTACCCGGTCTGGAGCACCGCCGTGCCGACCAGGAACACCCACGACCGCGCGGTCAGGTGCGGTGGGCTGGCGATCAGGCTGACCGCCAGCACCGGGGCGTAGATCGCGGCCGCGGCCACCGACATGAGCCACATGAAACAGGCAGCGCCCGCCTCCGACGCCTGCTTGCTGAACAGATTCCAGCTGGCATGGGCAACGGCGGCGACGAGGATGAGGGTGAGGGCGGTGGCGTTCAGTCAGCGGCTCCTGCGTGCATCCGGCCGTCGGTGAGGGCCACTCGGCGGTCGGCGCCGTCCGGCCGCCGCTGCCGGCACTTCATCCTGCCCGCGGAAAGGCCCAGTTCACCTGCTGTTCATCATGCCTGCAGTCCGCCCGGTGCCCCGGCCAGCCCCGGTAGGCTGAGCGGGCCATGTCTGACACCACCGTCGTCCACCTGCTGCGCCATGGCGAGGTCAGCAACCCGCGTGGCGTGCTCTACGGTCAGCTCCCCGGCTACCACCTGTCCGAGGAGAGTGGCTCAGCATGGCCAAGGCCGCCGCCGGGTTCCTGGCTTAGCCGGGACGTGACCGTGCTGCGCTCCTCCCCGCTGGAGCGTGCGCTGGAGACCGCCGCGCCGCTCGCGGCCCAGTTCGGCCTGGACGTGGAGATCGATGAGCGGCTGATCGAGCCGTGGAACCACTTCGAGGGGACGACGTTCGGCGTCGGGGACGGCGCCCTGCGTCGACCAGCGAACTGGCGGCACCTCCGCAACCCGTTCCGGCCGTCCTGGGGCGAGCCGTATGCGGACATCGCGGTCCGGATGCGCGCCGCCATGGCCGACGCGGTCCGCGCCGCCGCGCGGGCACGAGGCGGTCCTCGTCAGCCACCAGCTGCCCATCTGGGTCGCCCGCCGGCGAGGCCGAGGACCGCCGCCTCTGGCATCATCCCGGCCGCCGTCAGTGCGCGCTGGCCAGCGTGACCAGCTTCACCTACGACGGGGACACCATCGCCGCGATCAGCTACGCCGGTACGCCGGGGCCGCGTCCGAGCCGCAGGTTCCCGGTGCCTGCAGCGGCCGCCCCGCTGTCACCGTCGCGGGCCCGGTCCGGCACAATAGGGCGCGGCACTACTGCCCGTAGGAGATCGCCCTGTGTCCCGTCCACCGCGATGTCCGCGCCGTTACCCACACCACGCGGCCATCGGCCTCAGCTCGCGCACGCCGCGGCGCCGCGGCTCGCCGCCGTGGCGGCGGCCTCACTCACGCTGAGCCGCCTGCGCGGGCGGGGCGATCGCGCAGAGCACCCCCGCCAGCAACGGCCAGAGCTTCGTGTCCGGAGACGGCGGCACCACCGTCTTCGGGAGCAGCGAGCGCGCCGCAGGCGCCCCCGGTCACCGGCACCACCCTCGGCGGCGCGAAGCTCAGCCTGTCGCGGTTCCGCGGTCACGTGCTGGTGCTGAACTTCTGGGGATCGTGGTGCACCCCCTGCCGGGCCGAGGCGCCGAGGCTCGCCTCGCTCGGCCCGCGCGTTCAGCCCCTCGGGCGTCGCCTTCCTGGGCGTGGACATCAGGGACACCCCGCCAGCGCCGAGGCGTTCCAGCGCAACTTCAAGATCACCTATCCCGAGCCTGAACGATCCCGGCGGCGCAGATCGCGCTTGACTTCCGCAGCACCGTGCCGCCCGCGGGCATCCCGACCACCCTCGTCATCTCGCGCAGCGGCCGGATCGCGGCCCGCGTCATCGGCGAGGTCTCCTATCCGGGGCTGCACGGGCTGATCTCCAAGACGCTGGCGCAGCCGTCATGACCAGGCACATCGCAGCCGGGCCCATCGCAGCCGGCCCAGCGCGGCCGGGCCCAGCGCAGCCGGGCTCAGCGCGGCCGGGCGGGGACGGGTGGCCGCCCGGTGACCGGGGTGCGCACCCCGCCCACGCGGCCGGGGTCCCGTCCCGGGCCGGAGTCCCGGAGGGACGGCGAGCACCCCGGTATCGTCGTTCGGCATCGCGGACTGGGCGCGGTGGGCCTGGCTCCAGCTGACCTCCATGCGGACCGCGCTGGTGCTCCTGTTCCTGCTCGCGCTGGGCAGCGTGCCCGGATCGGTGCTGCCGCAGCAGGGGATCGACCCGCAGGCGGTGCAGCAGTATTACGCACGCTCACCCCTCGCTGGCGCCGCTGCTGGCCCGGCTGTCGCTGTTCAACGTCTTCGCCTCGCCCTGGTTCGCCGCGATCTACCTGCTGCTGTTCGCCTCGCTCGCGGGGTGCGTGATCCCGCGCACGTTCCGGCTGGCGGGCTCGGCACGGCAGCGGCCACCGCAGGCGCCGGCTAACCTGTCCCGGCTGCCGCTGGCGGCACGTCACGAGACCGCGCTCGCCCCGGACGAGGCGCTCGCGGCGCGCGGCGGCGGTGCTGTCGGCCAAGCGGTTCCGGCTGCGCACCGGCGACGGCTGGGTCTCGGCGGAAAAGGGCTACCTGCGGGAAGCCGGGAACCTGCTGTTCCACCTGGCGCTGCTGGCGCTGCTCGTCGCGGTCTGCGTGGGCGGGATGTTCGGCTACAAGGCGAACCGGCTGCTGGTGGTGGGCGACTCGTTCGCGAATACCGCCACCGACCTGGACGCGTTCCACCCGGGCGGGCGGTTTCCGCCGCCGACCTGCAGCCGTTCACGATCGCGCTCGACTCGTTCCAGGGCGTCGCTACATCACCTCGGGCGCCCTGCGCGGGCAGCCGTCGCGGTTCGACGCGCCGGATCCGCTACTCGCCGCAGCCCGGGGCCGCGATGCGCGGCTACAGCCTGCGGGTGAACCATCCGCTGAGCGTGGACGGCGTGCAGGTGTTCCTGATCGGCCACGGCTACGCGCCGGTGTTCCGGGTCACCGACGGGACCGGCCGGGTGGTCTTCGACGGCCCGGTGCCGTTCATCGCCGTGGAGCAGGCGGGCCTCACCTCCGAAGGCGTGATCAAGGTGCCCGACGCCCACCCGCAGCAGCTGGGGTTCGCCGGGGTGTTCCTGCCCACCGCGGTCGACGTCGGGCGGCAAGCTCGGGTCCGCCTTCCCGCCGCCGCTCAACCCGGCGGTGAGCCTGGTCTCCTACGCGGGCGACCTGGGCATGAACAGCGGCCCGGCGCAGTCGGTGTACCAGCTGGACACCTCGGGCCTGCGCCAGCTGCCGGTCGAGCCGCGGCCGCTCGCGCCCGGCCAGTCGATCAAGCTGCCGGGCGGCGACGGGACCCTCACCTTCACCGGCTACCGGCAGTGGATCAGCCTGGCCATCACCTACGACCCGGGCACGCTCCCGGCGCTGATCGCCGGGATGACGGCCCTGGCGGGCCTGCTGCTGTCCTTCTTCATCCGGCGGCGCCGGATGTTCGTGCGGGCCCGCCCGGCCCCGGCGGCCGCACCGTGGTCGACGTGGGCGGCCTCGCCCGCTCCGACGCCGCCGGAGGCTTCGAGACCGAGTTCACTCAGCTCTAGGCCAGCCGAGATCGCCGCCGCCCAGCAGGGCAGCTGCAGCTGCGCCGTACCGGGCCCGGGGCCGTGGCACCGGTCCCCGCCGCCGGCGCCGGTGGCCGGTCCGCCCGCAGCCGCCGACCCGCCAGCCGCCGACGAACCAGACCGAGGGGAGTGAGCGCCGTGCCCATCAACGAGGGGCTGGCCAACCTCAGCCACTACGCATTCGTGGTCACCGTCGTGGCCTACGCCCTGGCGGTGCTGGCCTTCGCGTGCGACTTCGCCTTCGGGCGGCACGCGCTCGGCCCGCTGCAGTCAGCCCGGAGCCAGCGGCACGGACCTCGTCGCGGTGGGCTCGGCGCCCGCGAGCCGCCGACTCCGGGGACGCCCCGCGGCCCGGCCCAGGCACATCCCGCGTCCGGCACGCCCGGACCGGGCGACCGCGGGCGGGATGCCGGCGGGATGGGCCGCTGGGTGCAGGTGGCCATCGGCCTGACCGCCCTCGGGCTGGCGGCGCACATCCTCGGTGTGGTCAGCCGCGGGCTCGCCGTGCACCGGGTGCCGTGGGGCGACATGTACGAGTTCGTCACCACGGTCACCTGCGTGGCGGTCATCTTCTTCTTCGTCCTCATGTTCCGCTACCGCGCCTGGCGCCTGGGCCTGTTCGTGATCGGCCCGGTGGTGATCCTCCTCGGGCTCGCGGAGACGGTCATCTACACCCCGGCCGGGCAGCTCGCCTCCGGCGCTGCAGTCCTACTGGCTCGCCATCCACGTGACCTCGATCACGCTCGCGACCGGCGCGTTCGTGGTGGCGGCCCTGTTCGCGGCCGTCTACCTGCTCGCCGACCGGCACGCCAAGCGGGACCGCCGCGGGCCTGCCCACCCGGGCCGACGCGATCTTCCGCATCCTGCCGGCCGCCGAAGGTGATCGACCAGCTTGCCTACCGCACGGTGGTGTTCGGCTTCCCGCTCTGGACCTTCGGCATCATCGCGGGCGCGATCTGGGCGGATCGAGGCCTGGGGCCGGTACTGGGGCTGGGATCCCACCGAAACCTGGGCCTTCATCACCTGGGTGGTGTACGCGGGCTACCTGCACGCCCGCGCCACCGCGGGCTGGCGGGGACGCAAGTCCGCCTACATCCAGCTGATCGGCTTCGGGTGCCTGCTCTTCAACACCATCGTGGTCAGCATCCTCGTCAAGCGGGCTGCACTCCGTCGCTGAGCTGCTGCGCCGCCTCGGCTGACTGGTCCGGCGCCGCGGCGCCTCAGGCCAGCCCGCCGGGGTCCTCGCCCCGGATGAGCCGCTCCAGCGCGCTGATGAATTCCGGATCGTCTTCCGGCCCGGTCGGCGGCCTGGGGCCCGCGCCGTCCGGCTGGCTCAGTGCCACGCAGGCCGTCCGGCTCCAGCCATCGCTCCCGGCCCGCCGGGTGGCGCCGGATCGCCGCCTGCGCGCCCTGCCCGTCCCGGGACGGGTGCCGGGGGCGGGGAAGCGTACGGCCCGCCAGCCACCAGACCCACATGCCGCCGACCAGCAGCCCCGCGATGAGCAGGGCGGACAGTACTCCCAGCAGCACCATGGCCGCAGCCTAACCTCTGTGGTACCTGCCTGCCGGTAAATCCGGTGACTCCCGGCTCACCGGAGGTCCATGACATATCACTGACAGTCAGGGCAGATGACGATGTGGGTAATTCCGTCGTACGCTGGCGGCTTGGCACGCGATCGCGGGGAGTACGAGATATGCGGCTGCGGCTCTTTGCCCGCTTCCGCCGGTCCGTCCGGCCACGGCCGGCCCGCGGCGACAGCCGGGCACCGTGGACTGAGCCCCGCCACGAGCAGCCGAGCCCGGGCCCGCCTGCCGCCGGCCGCCATCGCCGGGACGGCGGGCGGGAGGAGGTCACCGACGCACGGCACGCGGGCCGTGGGCAGCGGGATCCGGAGGTAAGCCCGTTTGGCTCCCCGGTCGGTGACGTGCTCCCGCGCCGGGCGCAGGCCACGCCGCCCCGAGCCAGGCCAGGGAACCGGGTACCGGGCCGGGGCGGCCAGGGCCGCCATCAGGACGACGCCCCAGGCCAGGTCGGATGCGCGTCCGGCCACGGCGCCCGTCCAGCCGCGGCCGGAGGTGGCGGGCCGGGGCGGGCTGCCCTGGTATGAGGTGGCGCACGCGCGCCGGGCGGCCGAGGGGCGCCGGGACTGCGGCGAGCTGGAACACCTGCTCCAGCGGGAGTGGTCGGAGGGTGCGGTGCCGCCGCCGGAGACCGTCCGCGCCATCGACCGGCTGGCCGAGCTGCCGTCCCAGGTCAAGCAGATCCTCGCGGTCCGCCTCGATGCGATCTTCGTCGGGCCCGGCGGCGTGCCCGACCTCGACGACATGGCCAGGCTGCGCGGCGTCCCGCTGCCATCGGGGCGCGCCACCTGGGATGCGTGCGCTGACGCCTATGGCGAGCGCAAGATCATCGTCGGCTCGCGGCGATCGGCCGCCCCGGACGTGATGTGCCATGAGATCGGGCACGCGCTCGACGACATCGATGGATCCGGCGAGATGTGGCAGTCGGATTCGGATGAGTTTCGCCGTCTGTATGACCGCTGCCTGCCGCGTCTGGTGAGCTATTTCCACCGGCAGGAGGGGGCGATCGGCCGCCGCGAGTTCTTTGCCGACGCCTTCGCCGCGATTGCCTCCCGGCAGCGGCCCGCGCTGGTGGACATGCTGGGCGGTGACACCAGGATCGCGCTGGACGTCATGCTCTACTTCAACGTGCGGTACGGCATCTAGAGTGGGAACGCGATGTTCGTCATTAAGCTCCCCAACGGAAATCTCATGGCCCCGGAGTCGGCCATGGACGCCGACGGCCAGGTGGTGGGGGACGCTTACGTGGAGGTCTTCCCGACCGACCCGGAGTATGCGCGCCTGGCCCAGCAGGCGGTCACCGAGGCCGGAACTCGAGGACCGCCAGCGCCGGTGGCGCGATGGCGACGAGGCGCTGCGGCGGGAGTTCGAGATGTACCTGGCCAAGCCAGGGGCTGCTCCGGCCAGGACAGCACCGGTCCGGGCTGACCCCGGCCAGCTGTCACTAGGCGGGCGGGCGGTCCGCCGTGGCCTGCGATTCGCCGCGGAGCAGGGCGCGAACCTCGGACTCGCGGAACCTCCCGTGGCCTCCGGGCGTCCTGATGCCGCTGATGCGCCCAGAGCGCCCAGCGGGTCACCGTCTTCGGGTCGACTCGGAAGAGAGCAGCGACCTCTCCAGGAGTGAGGAGCCGCTCACTGTTCCCGTCCACGCCTCTCCCCCCTGACCTCCGTTGTGCGGAGCTTGTCATCAGTGTCCCGGACAAAGACCCGTTATCTGCCCGATTTCCGGAAATCGGTGACCCGCCCGTAGCGTCTCGGTGTACGCTGGACGCCCGGCTGGCCGATGAACAGGCCGGTCGGCCATAGGGTGGGCCGGTGTCGTCGCTGGTCTCGGTCGATGAAATCCGGGCCGCAGCCACGCGCTCGCCAGGGGTCGCCTTCCGGACCCCGCTCGTGCCGTTCCCCGGCGCGGATCCCAGCCTGCTGCTGAAGGCGGAATCGCTGCAGCCGACGGGCTCGTTCAAGCTGCGTGGCGCCGTATGCGGCGATCAGCGGCCCGCCCGCCCGCGTGCGCGCGGGGGTGGTGGCCCACTCCAGCGGGAACCACGCGGAGCCGTTGCGCTATGCCGCGGCCCTGCTGGGCGTCCCGGCCACCGTGGTCGTCCCGGACAATGCGCCGCCGGTCAAGCTCGACCCCGTCCGCCGGCTGGGGGCCCGGATCGTCACCACCAGCCGTCGCTGACGGCGCGGGTGGCGGCCACCGACGAACTGGTCCGCCGGCACGGCTATACGCTCATCCCGCCCTTCGATGACCGGGCCGTGATTGCGGGCCAGGGCACCATCGGCCTGGAGATCGCCGCGGACCGCCCCGATGCCGACCAGGTCGTGGTCCCGGTCGGTGGCGGTGGCCTCATCTCCGGGATCGCCGCCGCCATCCGCGCGCTGTGCCCGGGGACGCGGGTCGTCGGGGCCGAGCCCGAGCTGGCCGCCGATGCGCATGAGTCGTTCCGCAGCGGCCAGCTGGGTGGCATGGCGGGCGCAAGACACGCAGCGGACCATCGCCGACGCGCTCCGGGTCGAGCAGGTTGGCGCGCTGCCCCTGCAGCACCTGCTCGGCCAGGTCGACGATCATCGTGACCGTCACCGAGGACGAGATCCGCGAGGCGGTGCGGCGGATCGCGATGCAGGCGCGCTTGGTCGCCGAGCCGGGCGGGGCGGTCGCCGTGGCCGCCTGCCTGTTCCGCGGACGCGAGCTGCCCGACGCCGCGGACCCGGCGTGGCCGTGCTGTCCGGCGGCAACATCGATCCCGCGCTGCTGGCGGCCATCCTCTCGGCATAGGCTGGGTGCGTCATGCGCGCCACATTCGCCTACACCACGGCACTGGATCCTGCTCTTCGCCGCCGCCACCGGCCTCGTTCTACCTGGCTGGCGCCCGCGGCCTGCTGCTGCTGCGGGCTGGCCCTGCTGGTGAGCGGGGCGGCCAGCTACGTCCTGCTCTCGCGTCAGCGCGACGCGATGTCCGGGGCGCTGATGAACCGGTTCCGCACGCTGCGCGCACGGATCGACGAGGGCGTCAGGGCCGAAGACGACCGGTAGCGCCGCCGCGTCAGGGGCGGGCTCGTCGCTGGGCAGCCACCCACCGGTGATGAGCAGCCGCAGCACGGCGTCGACGGACTGCTGCCGCGACATGCGCCGAGGTGTCGATCGTGAGCTCGGCGTCGGTGGGTTCCTCGTAGGGGTCGGAGACGCCGGTGAAGTTGTCGATCACGCCTGACCTCGGGCCTTGGCGTACAGGCCCTTGCGGTCACGCGCCTCGCACACCTGCACGGGCGTGGCGCACATGGACCAGCAGGAAGTCGCCGACCTCGCGGACCATGCTGCGCGCCCGGGCGCGCGCCTCGGCGTACGGCGCGATCGGCGCGCAGATGGCTATCCCGCCGTGCCTGGCCACCTCCGTGGCCACGAAACCGATCCGGGCGATGTTCAGGTCGCGGTCGGCGCGGGAGAACGTGAGGCCCGCCGAAAGCAGTTCCCGGACCAGATCCCCGTCGAGCAGCGACACCGAGCGGTCGCCGCGCTCGCTCAGGGCGTCGCGCAGTCCCCGGCGATCGTGGACTTGCCGGACCCCGACAGGCCGGTCAGGAAGATGACCAGGCCGCGCCGCTGCGCGGCGGCCGGGCCCGGCGGAGTTCGGCCGCCACGGCTGCGCAGGGTGAACCAGGCGGGGCACCTCCTCGCCCCGGTCCAGCAGGTCTTCGCAGCTCACCCATGGCCAGATCGGCCCGCTCCGTGCCGGGCTCGATCAGGGCCAGCGGGCGCCAGCCTCGGCCGCCCGGTCGTAGGCCCAGTCGCCAGCGGACATCACCGGGATGGCGGTCGGGACGTTGGGCGCCTCGGGCTCGTCCGTGAACAGGTGGGTGGCGCCATACGCGGCCGCGACCAGCGCCCGGAGCGCGAGCTCGCGTTCCGGGCTGACGTCGCGCGAGGCCAGTGCCAGCGGCACGACGAGCGTCCGTGAGCGGCAGGTGCCGGGTGGCGGCGCGGACGGTCCGCACCAGCGCTCGGGCGTCACGACCACGTCTGCCGTGCCCGTGACCAGGGAAGCAGCAGCAGCCGGGCCTCGCAGCTGGCCCGCCACGTGGCGCAACTGGCCGATCTGGCGGGCGTTCAGCGGGCGGCGGCTGATGAAGGCGAGCACCGGGCCTTCACCGAGCTTCCGCTCGCACCTGGGCCGGCTGACCGCCGCAGCTGCCGGAAGGGGCCATGCTCCGGGTCCCGGCACTGAATCACCTGCCCGCTCAGCCGCACCAGGCCGGTCGCGGCGGGCCTGGCGTCCGGCCGGCCCGGCCGGGCCGGGCGGTCGCCCGCGGGCACGCGTGCGTACTTGCCGCCCCGGCCGTCCCGCGTCGTGGACGGTACCAGGGCCGGGGACCGCTCGCTGATATCGAGGACGGCGAGCGGCACGCCCTCGGGTCGTTCAGTGCCAGCCGCCGCTGGGCTGGCGGCACGGCGTCCTCGGGGACGTCGAGCGTCACCGGGACCGGCCACGGGAAGCCGTCTGGCGAGCGTGCCCGACTCGCACACCGCCGACACATCGGCTGGCGGTCATGAACCCCGTCAACGGCGCGAACACGCCCGACAGCAGCATCTCCAGGTCGGCTAGCTGGTTCTCGTCGAGAGTCCAGGAAGGAAGGCTCGCGAACCCCGCGGCCAGCCCGGTCACAGCCCCAGCGGTCACGTCCACCTCCGTCCGGGGCATTGCCCGCTTCGATGGCCCGCGGCCCATGCCGCATCAATCCGCCGAGCCATGCCTGAGAGTACTCTGGCGCGGGCCAGGAAGACATATCGGCGCCGCCGCGGCGGAGGGGCGCCTGGCCGGGTCAAAGTATCCTGGCGAACCTGTCCTCCGGCTTGCGCAGGACGTAGACAAGCTCCTCGTGCGCGGCGGTCAGCTGACCCCAGGAGAGCCAGGCGATCAGCTTCTGCGCGGCCGAGGAAACCGCGCGGCTCGGCCAGCGCCCCGGCCAGCCCGCCCAGCGCCTGCCGCTCGGCTATCACCAGCTCGCGCATGAGCGCATAAGCCTGAACGCCCCGCGCCGACGACAGCCGTTCGTAGACCGGCCGGGTACAGGCCGGGCCGACTGGGCCGTCGTTTGCGCCACACCACGCTCCGGGCCACCGAGGGCATAACCCGGTCGAGGAAGCCTCCGCCGCTGTCCCGGTCGCTGAACCGCAGCAGCAGCAGCCCCCGGGCTTGATCGCGGCAACCAGCCGGTCGAGCACCAGTTCCGCGTGCTTGATCCGCTGCAGGAGCAGGGCACACAGCACAATGTCGTGGGAGCGCGGCGGCAGCGGCACCGTGCGCAGGTCACCCTGAACGCACCTGGCCAGGCTCTGGTCCATGCTGAGGGCGGCGCGGGTGACCGGCTGGTCATCGTCGATGAGGCTGACTACGATGTCGGCGCCCGCCCCTGCGCAGCGCGTCCACACCCAGGTCGTCGTGCCGCCTACCGGTGCAGCCTACCTGCAAGATCATGGACCTGGTGCCCGGCATGCCCGCTGACGTAGTCGCTGGTGTACTGGGCGAACAAACCGGCATCGGCCAGGGCGGAGGCACCCTGTCCGAGGCGGGCGTGATCTCTGCGGGAGTGGCCTCGGCGACGGCAGCATCCGTGGCCTGACGTGGCCTCGGTGGGGTGGCTTCCGCGAGTGAGCGCCAACCGCGGCCGGTACCTGCTGCCTGGCGCCGCCGCGGCCCGTGCGGGCGCGGTGGCGCTGTGCCGGGGCGGCGTCCTGGCCCAGGAGGATCACGTTTTGACTCCGGGCCGGCCGGTGCCCCCGGCCTGGCCCGGCGCGGTTGCCGGTGCGCCCGGCTGTCGGCACCCGGTCTGCGCCCCGTTCTCTTGCGCTGTGCCCGGCGCCTGCGCGCAGGTTCTGTGTCTCCACCTGGCCGTCCTCGCTCCCGGCCAGCCTGTCCACCGACATAGCCCAACCCTCTTCGATGACACCGATAGGGGAGCCCCCGTTATTCCCGGCATCTTGCCACAGCCCGGATGGGCTAGGCCATGGGGCGGGGCTGGGCCATGACGGCCGGGTGGGGCCACGGGGATGCGCAAGGCCGTAAGCTGGAATCGTCCCGCATCAGGCCTGCCCGCCGTGACGCCAAAATGCGGGCGTTTGTGCTGCCTATCGAAGGACACCAGTGAGTCCTCGCCGGACTACTCAGCGTCATCGGGGGCGATCCCACGCTGCGGGAGGCGCTCGGCTCCACCGGCCCTGCGGGCGCCGCACCGGGCACTGGCCCCGCCGCCACGCGGGACGGGAGCGGACTTCACCGCGCCGCCCGCGCTGCGGCCGTTCCTGGCGGCTGCTCTCACCGGCCTGCCGGGGAGCGGGACCGCAGGCCAGCCAGGACCGCCGGTTCGTGCTCGCCGTCACGGCCAGCGCCCGCGAGGCGGAAGCGCTCACCGACGCCCTCGGCTCGCTGCTGCCGGGCGAGGGCGTTGCCTACTTCCCTGCCTGGGAGACGCTGCCGCATGAGCGGATCTCGCCAGGCTCGGACACGTGCGGCCGCTACTACCGCGGTGCTGCGCTTACTGCGCATCCCGACCCGGCCGACCTCCGGACCGGCCCGCTCACCGTGGTGGTCACCCCCATCCGCGGCCTGCTGCAGCCGATCGTCGGCGGGCTCGGCGACATCGCGCCGGTATCGCTGCGGGCGGGCCAGGCGGCCGCCCTCGACGACGTGCTCGCCAGCCTGGTCGAGATCGGCTACACCCGCACCGACCTGGTCGAGCGCCGCGGTGAGATGGCCGTGCGCGGCGGCATCGTCGACGTGTTCCCGCCCACGGAGGAGCACCCGCTGCGGGTCGAGTTCTTCGGCGACGAGGTCGAGGAGATCCGCCAGTTCCGGGTGGCCGACCAGCGGAGCCTGCAGACCGCCGACGGGCTGTGGGCGCCGCCCTGCCGCGAGCTGCTGCTCACCCCCGCCGTGCGGGACCGGGCCAAGCAGCTGGCCGACGATCACCCGGGCCTGGCCGACGTGCTCGGCAAGCTCGCCGACGGCATCGCCGTGGAGGGCATGGAGGCGTTCGCTCCCGCCCTGGCGGCCCGGATGGAGCCGCTGCTCGACCACGTGCCCGCCGGGGGCCGCGTGCTCGCGTGCGACCCCGAGCGGATCCGCGCCCGCGCCGCCGACCTCGTCCGCACCAGCCAGGAGTTCCTGGCGGCGTCCTGGGTCAACGCCGCCGCGGGCGGGCAGGCGCCGATCGACCTCGGGCGCCGCCGCGTTCCAGCTCCATCACCGAGATCCGGGCGGCGGCCGACGACCTCGGGCTGCCGTGGTGGACGGTCACGCCGTTCGAGAGCCGCCCGGCGCGGCCGGGGGACGGCGCAGGCGCAGCGGTAGCTGGACCGGCCGAGCGGAGGATCCAGGCGGATGCCGCCCGTCAGTTCAGCATGCGGAGCTGGCCCCGCGGAGGGGTACCGGGGCGACACCGCGCCGGCGCTCGCCGACGTGCGCCGCTGGCTGGCGGACCAGTGGCGGGTGGTGCTCGTCACCGAGGGGCACGGGCCTGCGCAGCGGCTGGCCGAGATGCTGCGCGCGAGACGGCCTCGGCGCCCGGCTCGGCGACCTGGACGACCCGCCCGAGCCCGGCGTACCGCACGTCACGACCGGGTCTCATCGACCACGGGCTTCACCTGGGAGGCGGCCCGGCTGGCGGTGATCTGCGAGGCGGACCTGGCCGGGCCAGCGGACCGGCGGCCAGGGACACCCGGCGGATGCCCAGCTGCATGGCGCGGGGGATCGACCCGCTCGCAGCTCACGCCCGGCGACTACGTGCGTGCACGAGCAGCACGGCGTCGGGCCGCTACCTGGAGATGACCAGCCGCAGCGTGCAGGGCGCGATCCGGGAGTACCTGGTCATCGAGTACGCGCCGGGCAAGCGCGGCCAGCCGCCGGACCGGCTGTACGTGCCGACCGACCAGCTGGACCAGGTCACCAGGTACGTCGGCGGCGAGGCAGCCGACCCTGCACCGGCTCGGGCGGCGCCGACTGGGCGAAGACCAAGGGCCGCGCCCGCAAGGCGGTCAGGCAGATCGCCTCCGAGCTGATCCGGCTGTACTCGGCCCGGATGGCGTCGCCGGGCCACGCGTTCGGCCCGGACACCCCTGGCAGCGCGAGCTGGAGGACGCCTTCCCGTACGTGGAGACCCCGGACCAGCTCGGCGCCATCGACGAGGTCAAGCGCGACATGGAGCGGCCGGTCCCGATGGACCGGCTGATCTGCGGCGACGTCGGCTACGGCAAGACCGAGATCGCGGTGCGGGCGGCGTTCAAGGCGGTGCAGGACGGCAAGCAGGTCGCGGTCCTGGTGCCCGACCACGCTGCTGGCGCAGCCAGCACTACTCCACGTTCACCGAGCGTTACGCGCCGTTTCCGGTGGTGGTCAGGCCGCTGTCGCGGTTCCAGAGCGACGCGGAGGCGGCGAGACCCTGGCGCGGCCTGGCCGACGGCACCGTGGACGTGGTGATCGGCACCCACCGGCTGCTGTCGCCGGAGACCAGGTTCGCCCGGCCTCGGCCTGGTCGATCGTCGACGAGGAGCAGCGGTTCGGCGTCGAGCACAAGGAGTACCTCAAGCGGCTGCGCACCGAGGTGGACGTGCTCGCCATGTCGGCTACGCCGATCCCGCGCACGCTGGAGATGGGCGTGGCCGGGATCCGGAGATGTCCACCATCCTGACCCCGCCCGAGGAGCGGCACCCGGTGCTCACCTTCGTCGGCGCCTACGACGAGAAGCAGATCGCCGCGGCCATCCGGCGCGAGCTGCTCCGCGACGGCCAGATCGTTCTTCGTGCACAACCGGGTCAGCCGCATCGGCAAGGTCGCCGCCCGGCTCGCCGAGCTGGTGCCCGAGGCCAGGGTCGCGGCGGCGCACGGCCAGATGAACGAGCACGAGCTGGAACGGATCATGGTGCGAGCTTCTGGGAGCCGCGAGCACGACGTGCTGGTCGTGCACCACGATCGTCGAGTCCGGCCTCGACATCCCCAACGCCAACACGCTCGATCGTGGACCGGGCCGACGTCTACGGGCTGGCCCAGCTGCACCAGCTGCGCGGCCGGGTCGGGCGCGGCACGCGAGCGCGCCTACGCCTACTTCCTGTTCCCGCCGGAGCGGCCGCTGACCGAGACCGCGCACGAGCGGCTGGCCACCATCGCCCAGCACACCGAGATCGGGCGCGGGCATGTACGTGGCGCATGAAGGACCTGGAGATCCGCGGCGCCGGGAACCTGCTCGGCGGGGAGCAGTCCGGGCACATCGCCGGGGTCGGCTTCGACCTGTACGTGCGGATGATCGGCGAGGCGGTCAGCGAGCTGCGCGACTGACGGCCCGGCCGAGCAGCCCGAGGTCCGGGTGGAGCTGCCGGTCAACGCCCACATCCCGCACGAGTACGTGCCCGGCGAGCGGCTCCGGCTGGAGGCCTACACGCGGATCGCCGCCGATCGACTCCGACGCCGACATCACCGCGGTGCACGCCGAGCTGACCGACCGGTACGGCGCCGCCGCCCGAGCCGGTGCTCGACCTGCTGGCGGTGGCGCGGCTGCGCGCCGCAGGCCGCGCGCGGGCCGGGCTGACCGACATCACCCAGCAGGGCACCCACATCCGGTTCGCGCCGGTGGAGCTGCCCGACTCGCGGCAGGTGCAGGTGGCAGCGGCTGTACCCGAAGACGGTGCTGCAAGCCCAGCGGTGCGTACGATGCTCGTACCGGTGCCCAGGGTCAGCCCCGGTGCCCGGCCCTCGGCTCCGGCACCGCCGGGCGCGCCGCTGCTGCGCGATCAGGAACTGCTCGCCTGGTGCGCGCAGCTCGTCGAGGCGGTGTTCGGCGAGGCCAGCCCGGCCGGGGTGCCCGGCCGGCCGGATCGGACGCTTGAGAAGGGACGCCGTGGTGCTCCGCACTCGATCGCAGTGACACGCTGGCACGCTGGCCGCGCTGGCCGCGCTGACCGCCTGCGGGACCGACCCGGATGGGATCGGCGGCGATCACGGGCAGCCAGGGGATCTCCACCTCGCAGCCTGACCAGCGAGGTCAGCAACCTGGAGAACGCCTACCAGGCGCAGCCACGGGAAGATCCAGCTGCAGTTCCCGCAGTCGCAGGCGCCGCAGCAGGTGCTGAGCCTGGCTGGTGCGGTTCCGCATCCGGGAGCAGATGGCCATCCGCAACGGTGTCACGGTGACCCCGGCCGATGCCCAGCGGGCCCGCGCCGGCCATCGCGGCGCAGGCTCAGCAGAGCAACGTCTCGCTGAGCGATTCGCGGTGGCCAGCGGGCTGCCGCCCAGACCTGCTGCCGGAACTGGGCCGGTACCAGGCGATCGAGTCGGCGCTCGTCCGCAAGCTCGACGGCGGCAGCGCTGCCGACCTCGCAGAGCGGGCTGAGCGCCCTCAGCCAGAAGTTCGCCGCCTTTCAGTGCCGCGCGGCCAAGAGCCTCGCGATCCAGGTCAATCCCGCAGTTCGGCCGGATGGACTACGGCCAGCTGTCCATCATCCCCGCCGAGCTGAAGCTGTCGGCCCCGCAGGTCGGGGCGCCCACCCCGTCCCCAAGCCGCAGCTGACTCCACCGTGCTAGGGCCGGTGCGGTGGACTCACCCTGTGCGGGATGCGTGCCGCCGCGCAGCAGGCCGGGATCCGCGGGAGCCGTCCTGGATCCTGCCCCGGCGGTGAGCCCTGGTGACCGATGACAGGCCCGGCGCGGCCCTGCTGCGCCTGGTGGCGGTCATGGACAGGCTCCGGGTCTCGTGCCCGTGGGACGCCCGGCAGACGCACGAGTCGCTCGCGCCGCACCTGCTCGAGGAGTGCTACGAGGCGCTGGACGCGCTGGAGAGCGGTGACCCGGCGGCGCTGCGGGACGAGCTCGGCGACGTGCTGCTCCAGGTGGTGTTCCACGCGCGGATCGCGGCGGAGGCGGCCGACGGGACCGGCTACACCATCGACGACGTGGCCGAGGGGATCGTGGCTAAGCTGATCCGGCGCCACCCGCACGTGTTCGCTGACGTCACCGTCTCCGGCCCGGAGGAGGTCAAGCGGAACTGGGACGCGATCAAGGCGGCCGAGCGCGCGGAGGCGGGCGGGGCAGCCGCCTCGGTGCTCGACTCGGTCCCGTTCGGCCAGCTTAGCTCTGCTGCTGGCCGCCCAGCTTCAGCGCCGGGCCGAGCGGGCCGGGGTGCCCGCGGGCCTTGCCGACCTGCCGCCGGGTGGTCTCCGCCGGGCTACCCGGCCGATGGCCCGGCCTGCGGGTGACGGGCCCGCCGAGGGTGGCTGGGCCACGACCGGGGATGACGGCCAGTCGGGCGGCAGACGGCGGACCGGCCGGGGGCCAGGCCGTCAGCGACATCGGTGCCGAACTGTTCGCGCTGGTGGCCAGGGCCCGTGGAGGCTGGCCTCGACCCCGAACTCGAACTCCGCGCGGCGGCGCGGGCCTACCGCGACCGGGTCCGCGCCTGGGAACGGTCCGAGCGCGGCTAGCGCGCTGGCACCACCACCTCCCGTCGCCACATCGCGCCGTCTCAGATGCTGGACAGCCGCTGGCACATGTCACGGAATTTCGTCATAGATGCCGGGACGAAACGGACGTGATCATGACCAAAATCCGCGACATGATCGGCCGCGGCCCGGCGGGCCGGTGCCTCTTCGGGCCGCCGGGCCGGACTCGGCTGGCGGCGTGGCCGTGGCCAGCTGCGCCGAGTCGGCGGGACGCGCTCCAGTACGGCTCCATAGGCCGAGCGACACCTCCTCGCAACCATCAGGAGTCACCCGTGGCCTCCATCGAAGCGGTCTTCGCCCGGCAGATCCTGGACTCGCGGGGCAACCCGACCGTCGAGGTCGAGGTGATCCTCGATGACGGCACGCTGGGCCGGGCGGCCGCCCCGAGCGGCGCCTCGACCGGCGCGTTCGAGGCGGTCGAGCTGCGCGACGGGGACGGCGAGCTACGGCGGCAAGGCGGTCACCCAGGCGGTCAGGGGGTCATCGAGGAGATCCAGCCGACGCTGCTGGGTTACGACGCCGACGATCAGCGGCTGATCGACCAGGCGATGATCGACCTGGACCGCACGCCGGACAAGTCCCGGCTCGGCGCCAACGCCATCGTCGCGCGTCAGCATGGCCGTCGCGAAGGCCGCCGCCGAGTCGGCCGAGCCTGCCGCTGTTCCGCTACCTCGGCGGACCCAACGCGCACCTGCTGCCGGTGCCGATGATGAACATCCTCAACGGCGGCGCGCACGCCGACAACAGCGTCGACATCCAGGAGTTCATGATCGCCCCGGTCGGGGCGGCCACCTTCGGCGAGGCGCGTGCGCTGGGGCGCGGAGACCTACCACGCGCTGAAGTCCGTGATCAAGCAGCACGGGCTGTCCACCGGGGTCGGGGACGAGGGCGGCTTCGCCCCGACCTGGCCCAGCAACCGGGCCGCGCTCGACCTCATCGTCGAGGCGATCGGCAAGGCCGGGTTCACCCTGGGCGCGACATCGCGCTGGCCATCGACGCCGCGGCCACCGAGTTCTACGCCGACGGGTCCTACACGTTCGAGGGCCAGGCCCGCACCGCCGACGAGATGACCGAGCACCTACGCGGAATGGCTGGACGCCTACCCGATCGTCTCGCTGGAGGACCCGCTGGCCGAGGAGGACTGGGCCGGCTGGCAGGCGCTGACCGCGGCGCTCGGCGACCGGGTCCAGATCGTCGGCGACGACATCTTCGTCACCAACCCCGAGCGGCTGCGCCGCGGCATCGCCGAGGGCGCGGCCAACGCGCTGCTGGTCAAGCTGAACCAGATCGGCACGATCACCGAGACGCTGGACGCGGTCACGCTGGCGCAGCGCAGCCGGTTATGCCTGCATGATCAGTCACCGGTCAGGCGAGACCGGAGGACACCACGATCGCCGACCTCGCGGTGGCGACCAACTGCGGGCAGATCAAGACCGGGGCCCCGGCCAGGTCGGAGCGGGTCGCGAAGTACAACCAGCTGCTGCGGATCGAGGAGCTGCTCGATGACGCCGCCGCGTACGCGGGCGCGAGCCGCCTTCCCCGGACGCCATCGGGGCAGTGATGCCGGAGCGCAGGCGGCCGCAGCCAGCGGACCGGGCCCGGTTCACCAGCCGGGCCGCGGTGCTAGCGGTGGTCATCTGCGCGGTCGCGCTGAGCCTGGCCTACCCGGTGCGGGAGTACATCGCCCAGCGGCGCCAGATCGACCAGCTGCATGGCGCAGCGGCAGATGATGCTGGCGCAGCTGCGGTACGCTGCAACGGCAGCAGCAGCGGCTCAACGATCCCGGCCTACGTCGAGCAGCTGGCCAGGGACCGGCTGCACTTCTGCATGCCCGGCCAGACCTGCTACGTGATCATCGGCGGGCCAGGGTCCGGCTCCGCGGCGGCCCAGGCCGCAGGCACGCGCCCTGGTACGACCGGCTGTGGCGCTCGGTACAGCAGGCGGACGCGCAGACCGGGGCGCGGCCGGCAGCGTGAGTCACGGCGGTGACCGACGAGGCGGTGGTCGAGCGGCAGCTGGGCCGCCCGCCGCGGGCCGCTCCGCCGGGTCGCGCACCGCTGCCCGTGCGGGCTGCCGGACGTGGTCGAGACCGCGCCGCGGCTGCCCGACGGCACGCCGTTCCCGACGCTGTACTACCTGACCTGCCCGCGCGCGGTGGCCGCGGTCAGCAGGCTGGAGGCGGCGGGCGCGATGCGGCTGATGCAGCGAGCGGCTCGCGGATGATCGCCGCGCTGCGCCGGGCCTACCTGGCGGCGCACCGCGACTACCTGGCCAGGCGGGACGAGGCGGCCCGCGCGCGCGGGGTCGACCCGCTGCCGCCCGGCACGCAGAGCGCGGGCGGGATGCCCGACCGGGTCAAGTGCCTGCACGCGCTGGTCGCGCACGAGCTTGCCGTGCCGGGGGCAAACCCGCTGGGGCGGCAGGCGGCGGAGGCGGTCGGCGCCTGGTGGGACGCGGGCCCTGCGTCGGTTCCGGGGCCCGGTGAGCGCCCAGTTGAGCGCCGCCACGCGGACGCCGCTCACGGTGCGGTGGCGGCGATCGACTGCGGCACGAACTCGCTGCGGCTGCTCGTGGCCGACGTGGACCCGGCGCGTGCGCACGCTCACCGACGTGGACCGGCGGATGGAGATCGTCCGGCTCGGGCAGGGGTGGACGCCACCGGGCGGCTCGCCCCGGCGGCGCTGGCCCGGACGCTGCGGGCGCTGCGGTCCTACGCGGAGATCGTGGCGGCCGCGGGGCGCGTCGGCGGTGCGGATGGTGGCGACCAGCGCCACCCGGGACGCGGCGAACGCGGCCGACTTCGTGGCCGGGGTCCGCGAGGTGCTCGGGGTCGACCCGGAGGTCCTGAGCGGGGACGAGGAGGCCCGGCTGTCGTTCACCGGCGCGACCACCGAGCTCGCCGCGGCGGCCCGCCCGGGCGTGAGTGGCGAGCGCGGGGTGGCGGGCCGCGGCGGCCGGTACGGCGGCCCTGCCGTACCTGGTCGCCGACATCGGCGGCGGCTCCACCGAGTTCGTGCTCGGGGACCCGCCCGTGGTGAGCGGCGGCCGTCTCGGTGGACATCGGCTGCGTCCGGATGACCGAGCGGCACCTGCACGGTGACCCGCCGACGTCGGCCGGAGGTCGCGGCCGCGCGGGCCGACATCGGCGCCGCGCTCGACGTGGTGGCGGCCAAGATCGCGGTCGGTGACGCCCGCACCCTGGTCGGCCTGGCCGGGTCGGTGACCACGGTCGCCGCGCTCGCGCTCGGGCTGGACGCCTACGACGCCGACCGGATCCATCACGCCCGGATCGGGGTCGGCGCGGTGCAGGAGCAGACGGCCCGGCTGCTGGCGCATGCCGCAGGCCGAACGGGCGCGGCTGGGCGTGATGCACCCGGGCCGGGTGGACGTGATCGGCGGCGGGGCGCTGGTGCTGGAGGCGATCATGGCCCGGTTCGGGTTCACCGAGGTGCTGGCCAGCGAGCACGACATCCTGGACGGCATCGCCTGGTCGCTGGCGCTAGGCGGCTCCGGTGACCTGGCCTGAGCCAGCGGTCGGGGCCTAGCCACGCCCGGCCTGAGCCGGTGGCAGGACCGAGCCGGTGACCGCGCCAAACTGGCAGCCGGGGCTGGGCCAACGGCCGGCCTCCGATGGCTGCCGACGGGCCGGTGCCACCGGGGACCGGCTGGCCGGGTGACCCCGCAGCCGCCGCGACGCCGGTCGCGCACGATGCGGCGGAGGTGCGTGCCCTCGCCGCCGAGGCGGGCACCCTGGCCGAGCTGGTGGCCCGGCAGTCCGTCTGCCGGGCCTGCCCGCGGCTGGTCGAATGGCGGGAGCAGGTGACCATCGTCAAACGGCCGTCATCACGCGCGGCGAACGGTACTGGGGCCGTCCCATCCCCGGCTGGGGCGATGAGCGGCTTAGCGGTGCTGGTCGCCTACTTCGCCCGGCCGCCCACGGCGGCAACCGGACCGGCCGGATCTTCACCGGTGACCGCAGCGGCGATGTCCTGTTCGCGTCGCTGTACCGGTGCGGGCTGGCCGCCCAGCCGACATCGGTCGCGGCTGACGACGGCCAGCGGCTGATCCGGGCGAGAATGGTGCGCCGCGGTCCGGTGCGCACCTCCCGCGAACAAGCCGACCGTGGCCGAACGTGACACCTGCGCCCCTGGCTCTCGGCGGAATTCGCGCGGGTCGCCGGGTCGGTGCGGGTCGTCGTCTGCCTGGGCGGCTTCGCCTGGCAGGCGATGTGGCCGGTGCTGCGTTCGGCTGGCTTCGCGTTGCCGCGGCCCCGTCCCTCCTTCGGTCATGGCGTGGAGGCCCGGCTCGCGGCGGCCTCCGGTGGGCCCGGCGGAGCAGCCAGGTCCTGCTCATCGGCTGCTACCACCCCAGCCAGCAGAACACGTTCACGGGCCGGGTGACACCGGCAATGCTCGATGCCGTTTTCCGGCGGGCGGCGGCCGAAGCAGGTCTGGCCTGACGTCCCGGATGCGCCAGGCGCAGGGTGGCGCCCGGCGCAGCCAGCCCGGGAGCGACTACTCTCCGTATGCGATTCGGGCAAAACAGGGCAAAGTTGTAACGCTCCGTATCCGAGCTATGATCGAAGAATTGAATATATGCACCTCAGGGGATCTTTCTCCACCCCATAGGCTTAGCCTCGAATAATCGGGCTCAGCCGAGGTATCATTACCCAGCCCCGTAGCCCAAAGGAAGAGGCTTACCCTAAAAGGGTCCCCAGTGTCGGTTCGACCCCGACCGGGGGCACGCGCGTCTTCAGCCTTCTGACCTGCAGAAATGCAGATCCGATCGGCCACCGTCGGCCCCAGCTGTGCCAGCCGGGCGAGGTGCGCGTGGCCCAGGTCGGGGCTGAGAACGAATATGCCAGCCATTCAGCGGCAACAGCTGATCACGTTCGAGTAACTGGCGTGTAAGTGAATGGATAATCGCTCGTTTCCGATGCTGCGAGCAGGTATTTGCGATCTCGGAACTTGTGATCTGGAAATGGGCTGGCAGTCAGTCTGGCCAGCCCGCGCCATGATGGGACGCTGGGCGGCCCGTTCACCCCGCGCCCACGGACGGCCTCCTCCGCCCAGGAGAGACGGGATCCGCTCGGGGCGCTCGCCGGCCTGCCGCCCGGCGCGCGCTCGGCGGGCGGCTTGGCTTACCTGCTGGCGCGTTCCGCCCGGAGAGCCGCTGACCTGCAGCGTTACCTCCAGCTGGCGATGATATGCCGCATTTGCGCCCGGCGTGGCGCGTTTTCACGGGGAGGTGCCGTGCGTGGCTCTTCCGGCGCAGTTCGCCCGGGCGCGCGACCATTTCCTCGGCGGCCGCACGCGGCGGATGGATCCAGCAGACATGCCCGCGCGGCGATCAGCCGCCGACGTCGGACCCGGCCCGGGTGAGGCTGATCCGCAGGATGACCCGGCGCTCGCGCTCCATCGCCGCCCGGTAGTCGTCCCAGTCGGAGTGCTCGCTGTAGCGATCCGGCGGTAGTAGTCGATGAGGAGTTCCATCGCATCGGGCAGGTGAATGATCTTCCGCCTCGCCCTCGACCTGGACCCACTCGCCGAAGAAGCCGTCGTTGATGACGCACAGCGATGCCCGGGGTCGCGCCGGAGGTTCCTGGTCTTGATCGCGGTCTCGCGGGTGCTGATCAGCACCCGCCCCTTGTCGTCGACCGCGCACAGCACCGGGGAAAGCTGCGGCCGCCCATCCGACCTGGACGTGGCGAGAACCGCCCGGTGATGGGCATGCAGGAACTCACGCGCCAGGTCAAGATCCATGTCAGGCGTAGTTGAGCCGGAAGCGCCGCTGCCGCTCGTACTCGTGCACGATGGCACGCGCGTAGCCGTGCGAGAGCCCGTGCTCGTCGGACAGCCAGTGGGCGCGTTCCTCACATCTGAGGAACGCTGGTCCCGATTCCAGGCTCTTGAACCACTCAACCAGGTCACGTCCGGTTACGGACGGGATGCGCGCGATCAGATTCTTGTGCGTCTCCGGGGAGTGGTTCAGTGTCACGGGCACCTCCAGGGCCGACCGACTCCTTGCTGTCGAGACCTGCCTACGCGGAACGTCGCTGACAACCCCTGGCCGGTGCGATGTCGGCTTCTTGCAACTTCCCGTTCAGGACGAGCCGCTCGACGATCATCGCCATCCCCTGGCCGCCGCCCACGCACATGGTTTCCAGGCCGAACGTCTTGTCGTGGAACTGCAGGCTGTTCAGCAGCGTGCTGGTGATCCGGGCCCCGGTCATGCCGAACGGGTGGCCGACCGCGATCGCCCCGCCGTTGACGTTCAGCCTGTCGATGTCGATGCCCAGCTCACGGTAGGAGGGGATGACCTGCGCGGCGAACGCCTCGTTGATCTCGACCAGGTCGATGTCGTCGATGGTCATCCCGGCCCGGTCCAGCGCCTGCCGGGAGGCCCCGACCGGGCCCAGCCCCATGATCTCGGGCGACAGCGCCGACAGGCCGGTGGCGACGATCCTGGCCAGCGGCGTGATGCCCGAGCTCGGCCGCCTTGCGGTCGCTCATGATCACCACGGCCGCGGCGCCGTCGTTGAGCGGGCAGCAGTTGCCCGCCGTGACCGTCCCGTCCGGGCGGAACACCGGCTGCAGCGCGGCCACCTTCTCCAGGGTGGTGCCCGGCCGCGGGCCGTCGTCCGCGCTCACGACGGTGCCGTCCGGCATCGTGGCCGGGGTGATGTCGCGCTGCCAGAACCCGTTGGCGAGCGCCTTCTCGGCCAGGTTCTGCGACCGCACGCCGAACTCGTCCTGCTCGGCCCGGGTGATCCCGCGTATCTGGGCGACGTTCTCCGCGGTCTGGCCCATCGCGATGTAGATGTCGGGGACGGCGCCGTCCTTGCGCGGGTCGTGCCAGACCGGAGTGCCTGCCCCGGACCGCGCTCTCCGTCCGCGCCTCGGCGTCGGCGAACACCGGGTTCTGGTGTCCGGCCAGCTGTCGCTGCTGCCCTTGCGCGAACCGGCTCACGCACTCCGACGCCGGCCGAGATGAACACGTCGCCCTCGCCGACCTTGATGGCGTGGAAGGCCATCCGGGTGGTCTGCAGCGACGACGAGCAGTACCGGGTGACCGTCGTGCCGGGCAGGTGGTCGAGCCCGAGCATGACCGCGACCACCCGCGCCATGTTGAAGCCCTGCTCGCCGCCGGGGAGGCCGCAGCCCAGGATCAGGTCGCCGACGTCGGCCGGGTCGAGCTGGGGCACCTTGGCCAGGGCGGCGCGTCACCATCTGGCAGGTCAGGTCGTCGGGCCGGACGGTGGTGAGGGATCCCTTGAACGCCCGGCCGATCGGTGAGCGGGCGGTGGCGACGATGACGGCCTCGGTCATTGGCACGCTCCCTGACGTGGTCGTGGCTTCGCCGGTAAGCAGCCTATGCCAGCCCGTCCTGGTGTCCCAGGCTCGCTGGCGGGCGGCGGCACGCAGCGCAGGCGCGGCGGGGACGCGCGGAGTGGGATAGCGTCGGTGGGCGAGCCGGTGCCTGACCGGCCGCAACGGCGCGGCCGTGTGATCGGGGCCTACCAGGAGGGGTGGCTGATGCAGGTCCATGAATCGCTGATCGAACTGGTCGGCAACACCCCGCTGCTCAGGCTGCGCGCGGTGACCAGCGCGCTGGGCCAGGGCGGCCGAGCGCCCCGGCCGTGCTGGCCAAGGTGGAGTACTTCAATCCCGGCGGGTCGGTGAAGGACCGGATCGCGCTGCGCATGGTGCGAGGCGGCGGAGGCCTCCGGCGCGCTCCGGCCCGGCGGCACGATCATCGAGCCGACCTCCGGGCAACACCGGGGTGGGGCTGGCCATCGTGGCGGCGGAGAAGGGGTACCGCTGCGTGTTCGTCTGCCCGGACAAGGTGGCCCAGGACAAGATCAGCGTGCTGCGCGCCTACGGGGCCGAGGTGGTCGTCTGCCCCGGCACGGTCTCGCCCGACCATCCCGATTCCTACTACTCGGTGTCCGACCGGCTGGCGCAGGAGACCCCGGGCGGCTGGAAGCCCGATCAGTACGCCAACCCGGAGAACCCGCACTCGCACTACCACTCCACCGGGCCGGAGATCTGGGCGCAGACCGACGGCCAGGTCACCCACTTCGTGGCCGGGATCGGCACCGGCGGGACGATCACCGGCGCTCAGCCGGTACCTGAAGGAGGTCTCCGGCGGGCAGGTGAAGGTGATCGGCGCCGACCCGGAAGGCTCGGTGTACTCGGGCGGCACCGGCCGTCCCTACCTGGTCGAGGGCGTCGGGGAGGACATCTGGCCGACGACCTACGACCCGGCCGTCTGCGACGAGGTGATCGCGGTCAGCGACGCCGAGTCGTTCCTGATGACCCGCAGGCTGGCGCGCGAGGAGGCGCTGCTGGTCGGCGGCTCGTGCGGGCTGGCCGTGGTCGCCGCGCTGCGGGTCGCCGCCGCCGCCGGCCCCGGATGACGTCGATCGTCGTGCTGCTGCCCGACGGCGGCCGCGGCTACCTGTCGAAGATCTTCAACGACGAGTGGATGGCCGACTACGGGTTCCTGACCACGCCAGACCGCCGAACCCAAGATCGCCGACGTGCTGCGCGCGCAAGCAGGCCGGGCTGCCGCAGTTCGTGCACACCCACCCGGACGGAGCAGGTCGCCACGGCCATCTCGATCCTGCGCGAGTACGGCGTCTCGCAGCTGCCGGTCATGAAGGCCGAGCCGCCGGTGATGGCGGCCGAGGTGGTCGGCTCGGTGGTGGAGCGCGACCTGCTCGACGCGCTCGTCTCCGGGCCGGGCCAGCCCGAAGGACCCGGTCGGCCAGCACATGTCGCCGCCGCTGCCGATGGTCGGCTCGGGCGAGCCGGTCGGCCGGGCGGTGGACGAACTGGAGAAGGCGGGCGCGGCGGTGGTGCTGGTGGACGGGCGCCCGGCGGCGATGATCACCGCCCAGGACGTGCTCGCCTTCCTGGCCGGGAGCGCCGCATGACGCGCCGGCGGCCGGGCGCCCGGTCGGCCAGCGGCGGAAGCGCACGGCTTCGAGACGCTGGCGATCCACGCCGGGCAGGAGCCGGACCCGCGCACCGGCGCCGTGGTGCCGCCGATCTACCAGGTCTCCACCTACGCCCAGGACGGGGTGGGCGGGCTGCGCGAGGGCTATGAGTACTCGCGGAGCGCGAACCCGACCCGGACCGCGCTGGAGGAGTGCCTCGCGGCGCTGGAGGGCGGCGCCCGCGCGCTCGCCTTCGCGTCCGGGATGGCGGCCGAGGACTGCCTGCTGCGCACCGTGTGCGCGCCCGGCGACCACGTCCTCATCCCGCACGACGCCTACGGCGGCACCTACCGGCTGTTCGACAAGGTCCTGTCCGGCTGGCAGGTGAGCTACCGCCCGGTGCACCTGGCGGACGCTCGGCGCCGTCCGGCGCGGCTCTCGCCGAGCGCCCGGCGCGGGTGGTGTGGGCGGAGACGCCGACCAACCCGCTGCTGTCGGTCGTGGACATCGCCGCGCTCGCGCAGGCGTGCCGGGAGGCGGGCACGCTGCTGGTGGTGGACAACACGTTCGCCTCTCCCTACCTGCAGAACCCGCTCGCGCTCGGCGCCGACGCGGTGGTCCACTCCACCACCAAGTACCTGGGCGGGCACTCCGACGTGGTCGGCGGCGCGCTGGTGGTGGCCGACCCGGCGCTCGGCGAGCGCCTCGCCTTCCACGCAGAACGCGACCGGCGGCGTGGCTGGCCCGTTCGACGCGTGGCTGACGCTGCGCGGGATCAGGACCCTGGCGGTCCGGATGGACCGCCACAGCCGCAACGCGCGCGCGGGTGGCGGACATGCTGCCCAGGCATCCGGCCGTGACCGAGGTGCTCTATCCGGGGCTGCCCAGCCACCCGGGCCATGAGGTGGCGGCCAAGCAGATGCGCGGCTTCGGCGGCATGGTCGCCTTCCGGGTCCGGGGCGGCGAGGAGGCGGCGCGTGGCGGTCTGCGGCCGGACCCGGCGTGTTCACGCTGGGCGAGTCGCTCGGCGGGGTGGAGTCCTGATCGAGCATCCCGCCCGGATGACCCACGCGTCGGCGGCCGGGTCGCCGCTGGAGGTGCCCGGCGACCTGGTCCGCCTGTCGGTCGGCATCGAGACCGGCGACGACCTGCTGGAGGACCCTGCGGCCTGCCCGCGCTAGGCGGCGGTACGATCGTATGTAGCGCAGGTGCGGGTCGGCGAAGAATGCCCGGACCAGCCCGGGGCGTTTCTGGAGCCGCCGCAGGGCGCCGATGGCCTTGGCTTTGAGGTCGCGCTTGCTGGTGACGCCGGTTTTGCCGATCCGGTCGTGCTTGACGTTCTTCCAGACCCATTCGTCGGGGTTGAGCTCGGGTGAGTAGCCAGGCAGGAAGAAGAGCTTCAGCTAGCCTTCGGTGGAGGCCGCGAATTCCTTCGTGGCGGTGGCGCGGTGGGCGGGATGCCCGTCCACGATCAGGTAGACCGGCCCGGCCGCGTCGTGCAGCAGCCGCTTGCAGAAATCGATGAACGTCGCGGCGTTCGTGCTGCCCTCATAGATGGCGAACCGCAGCGCGCCCTTCGCGGACACCACCGAGATCATGTTCACCGAATACCGGGCCCCGGTGTTCTTCACCTGCGGGGTCTGGCCCACCGGTGACCAGGTCGTGCCCGCGTGGTAGTCCGAGCGGATCCCGGCCTCATCAGCGAACCAGACCGTGGCGCCCTCCGCTTCGGCCTGCGCCCGGATGGCGGGGTATTCCTCGGTCTTCCACCGTTCCACCGCCTGCGGATCCTGCTGATAGGCGCGGTGCAGCGGCCGCTGCGGCGACATCCCGAGCTTGCGCAAAGTCAGCCCACGCTGACCACGCTCAATGCCACGCCGAATTCCCGGCGGATCACCTCGCGGACCATCTCCCGGGTCCACAACGCGAACTCGAACTGCATCTGCCGCGGATCCCGCCCGGCAATCAGCGCATACAGCCGCGACAGCTGCGGCCCGCCCAGCTTCGGCGGCTAGGCCCGGCACCGGCTGTGCCTTCAGCGCGTCCTTGCCACCCTCGCGGTATCTCGCCAGCCAGGCATAGACCGTCTTGCGGTGCAGGCCCAGCGCAGCCGCCACGTCTTCCGGATGCGCGCCTTCCCCAACCTGATCCACCGCCCGGATCCGCAGCGCCTCAAGCGTCTTGTGATCAAGCTTCCGGCCGTCATTGGCCGCCGGCCGAACTGCGACGAAAGCGGCTATTATCGGCGCCGCCAGCGTCACAGGCGCGGCTGCCAGGAGCCGCCCACGGCGGCCTCGTCCACTCTGGGGGACCAAGTAATGCGTCAGTAAACGCTGGCAAAGGTAACTCGCGGCTGACGGGAACAGGCGTGTCGCTATTCCGGCGGTGCGTCGGCGCGCAGCTATTCCGGCGGCGGGAACGTAGGCGGGCGGCTATTGCGACGCGGTACCATCTTTGCCCGTGACGAGTAACGGGTGGGCGGGTCCGTGCTGCGGGCTAACTGGGCTGATCGGGCTAGCTCGGTGGCCGGGTGCGGCCGTGATCAGGCGTTCCAGACCATGAGCACCAGGATGACCAGCCAGATCAGGCTGACCACGCCCCCATGGAGACGATGCGGCCGCGTTCCACGTTGTGGCGATGTGCGACTGCGGCGGTCGCCGGGCGCGGCCGCCTGCGGTTCGCGGCCGCCGGCCTCCTCCTCCTCCCCGGGCCCGCTCCCTGCGAGCTCGGCGGCTGGTCGCGGGCTGCGGCGCCGGGACCTCCTGCTTGTCCGCCAGCTTCAGCGCGGCGAGCGGCCCGCCGCTGATCGCGCATGATGAGCACCAGCAGCACCAGGGCGACCACGAACAGCGTCGATCACGACACGGTCAGCCACGCCTGGGACAGCTCTTTCTGCTGCTGCCCGAGGATGATCCCGAAGACCAGGACGCCCAGCGACGCGGTGCCGAAGATCCTGGTCATCACCAGCAGATACTGCAGCACGACGGCGTTGCGGGTCCGGATGCGCCCGGGGGCTGGACATGATCGCGATGGTGACCGGCCCGATGGTGAAGATGACGAAGGCGACGTGGAGCCAGAGCACCAGCCGCTCGATAGCGGACATGGGGCGATCTTAGTGGTAAGCCGGATGGGGCGTCGACGCACGATCCCCGGCATCACGGCGCCAGGGGATCGTCATCGATCAGGCGGTCCCAGCGAGGGTCTGCGGGCGGCCGGGGCGTTCCCCCGGATCCATGCCGCAGGCCGGAGAACCAGCGGCAGTGCCTCAGTCGCGGGTGGATGCCTCCGCGGGTGCGGACGCCACCGGCGTCCGCCGGTTCGGCCTTGCTGCCCTTGTTGACGAACCACGCCCCCACCAGGCAGGCCACGCCGACCACGAACGACGACCGCCATGCGCACCACGTGGTGGCCGTTCGCCGGGCGTGGTGTGGCCGAAGATGGAGGGCAGGTTTCCTGCGGGCACGGCCAGGTAGACGATGCCGAGGATGATGCCAAGGACGCCGATGATGGCAAGCACCAGCGCGATCGGCCGCTTGCTGGAGCTGGCCGTCCGCGTTGCTGACAGAACTCACGTGGTCCTCCTAGAGAAGATGTGCCGGGCCCCGCTCCGCTGCCGCCGGTCCGGCCGCTCATCAGCTGTGACGGCCGAACGCTACTACGAGAAGGGAACGTGCGTGGCGATGTCTCAAAATGCTTATGTCAGCCTAACGCCTCGTGCGCACGGCGGGTGCGCAGGAAGTCCTTGACTACAAACTCGCCCAGCCGCTCCGGCTGAGCGCGCAGGACCCGGCCGCCATTGCGCCGCGCGACCTCGTCCACAAATGCGGTCAGCCTTTCATCGTCGACGAGCATGAAGATGTTTAGCGACGGCCCGGCGCCTGGTCATCTTGTCCACTTCGGCCAGGGTGAGTTCCAGCGTCTCCGGCGCGGGCGGCCAGTCGAACCAGGAGCTCCCGTCCCGGCGCAGGTGGGCGGTGGGCTCGCCATCGGTCACGATGAGCACGACCGGATCGTGCTCGGGACGGCGGTCAGGTAGCGCCCGGCCAGCACCAGCGCGTGGTGCAGGTTGGTGCCCTGCACCATGTCCCAGCCCAGGCCAGCCAGGTCGGTCTCGCGCAGTTCGCGCGCGTAGTTGGAGAAGCCGATCACCTGCAGCGAGTCCTGCGGGGAACCGGCTGCGCACCAGCGCGTGCAGGGCCAGCGCGGTCTGCTTGGCCACGCCCCAGGTGCCGCGGATGGCCATCGAGTAGGACAGGTCGACGAGCAGGCAGACCGCGGCGCTGGCCCGGCGCTCGGTTTCCCCACCTCGAAGTCCTCGGCCGACAGCCGGACCCGGGGCGGGTCACCCTCCCCGCGGGCGTAGATCCTGCCCGGCGGCGGCGGGCGGCGGGCGGAGCGCGCTGGCGTCCCGCAGCAGCGCGTTCCGCACGGTGGCGGGCGCGTCGATCGACTGCTCGTCCCCGAACTGCCAGGGCCGGGTGGCGCCGGTGTACTCGCCCGCCTGCCCGGCGTCGCGCTGCTCGTGATCGCCGTAACCGCCGTCCGGCAGATCGGCGAAGACCCGGCGGAGCGCGGTCTCACCCAGCCTGCGCACCGCCTTGGGGGTGAGCTCCAGCTTGCCCGCATTGCGCTGCAGGTAGCCCTGCCGTTCCAGCTCGCGCTCGGTCTGCCGCAGCGCCTCCATGTCGTCCACGGCCGCCCGGCCCGGAGGCCCGCCGGACGGCCGTCCTCGTCGATGTCGTCGAGCCGGGCGCCCGGGTAGTCCTGGCGCAGCGCGGCCTCCAGCTCGGCCAGGTCGGCCAGGTCGGCGAGCGCGGTGGTGGCGTCCCCGAGGTCGAGCGGGCTGGTCGCCGGTCATCGTCTCGCCCGGCCAGCTCGCCATGTCCAGCTCCGGGCGGCGGGCGCGCAGCGCGTCGGCCAGCCTGGCCATCTCCGCCGCCAGGCCCGCGTCGGCGAGCGTCTGCTGCATCAGCCCGGCGAGCTTCGTCCCGCTGCTCGGGGCTGAGCGATGCCATCAGCCGCTGCGCCGCCATGGCCCGGCGGGCCAGCGCGTCGACAAGCTCCTCCAGGTTGGCCGGGTTGTCCGGGAACATGTCCCCGTAGCGGTCCATGAACGGCGTCGAAGTCGGCCTGCGTGTGCTCGCCCCGCGCGTCCGCCGCCAGCATCTGGTTGAGGTCGGCCAGCATGTCCTTGACCCGCTGCATCGCCTCCGGGTCCGGGCTTCCAGCGCGTCCTTCATGCCGCGGAACTGGCTGTCCAGCACCTGGCGCCGCAGCAGGTCCTTGAGCTGCTCGAACGTCTCGCGTGCGGCGGCCGACCGCCAGTCGTAGTCGGCCAGCCGCCGGATCGCCTGGGCGGTGTCGGAGGGCAGCGAATCCAGTTCCGCCTCGCGCAGCCTGGCATCGTCGCTGGGGTCGGGGAACAGCTCGGCCCGCTCCTGGCCGATCGGCCGTGTCCAGCAGCGCCCGGGCCTGTTCAGGATGCCGTCGAGGCGGCCGCGGCGGCGCACCTCCTGCTGCCGCTCCCGCACCCGGCGCAGCATGTCGTCCAGCCCCCGCTGGCCCCGCATCCCGCGCCGGATCAGGTCACGCAGGGCGCTGGCCGGGTCGGACCCGCCGAGTACGGCGTCCCCATCTCGTCCAGGGCCAGCGCGGGCGTCGTAGGGCGGCGCGAGCGGATCAGGGCCGTCGCGGTACTGGCCGTACCGGTAAGTCATGTCCGCGCTCCGTTCCTTCTGCCTCCCTCGCAAGGCGCTTCGCCTGGTCGTGCCGGAGGCGCGTCAGCGGCACAGCGGGAGGCGGGTCCTCGGCGCCGGGACCCCGCTGGACGCTGCGGCGTTCGGCCCGGCGCCTGCGGCGCTCCGGTGCAGCCAGCCGTTCATGGGAGCCCGTCACGTGCGGTAGACGGCCCCGCCGTCGACCGTGTCCTTGGACAGGCGGCGCATCAGGTAGAGGCCCTCCAGCGCGAACTCCACCGCCGCCGCCGCGTTGCCCGGCGACTCGCTGCCGTCCATGCCGAGCCGCTTCATGATCTTGGCCAGCCCGGGCACCTCGCCGACCCGCGCCAGCAGGTCGGTCGCGGGCACCAGGTCGCCGGTTTCGACGGTGCCGCCGGCCTCGAACGTGGCGAGCAGGCCGGACAGGTCGGCGCTGCCCAGATGCGCGCGGAAGGTGTCGGCGGTGGCCCGGCGCAGCAGGTGCTCGAGCACCTCCTGCTCCCGGCCCTCCTCGCTGACCTCGAACTCCGACCTTGCCGCGCAGCGTGCTCACCGTGGACGGCAGGTCGCAGATCCGGGTCACCGGCTGCTCGGCTCCCCGGCCAGGGCCGCCCGGCGCACCGCCGAGGCGGCGGCGGACTCGGCGGCGGCGATCGCGAACCGGGCCGAGACGCCGGAACGGGAGTCGATCGCGGGCGAGGCTCGCGCACCAGCCGGGTGAACCGGGCGATGACCTCGACCAGGTGGCTCGGGCAGCGCGCACCCGGGTCACCGCCGGGCCAGGAGATCGCCGCCTCCTGCCGGACGAGGGCGAGCTCGTCCTCCAGCGTCGCCGGGTAGTGGGTGCGGATCTCGGCCCCGAACCGGTCCTTCAGCGGCGTGATGATCCGCCCGCGGTTGGTGTAGTCCTCCGGGTTGGCGCTGGCCACGAGCACCAGGTCCAGCGGCAGCCGGAGCGCGTAGCCCCGCACCTGCGATGTCCCGCTCCTCCAGGCACGTTCAGCAGCGACACCTGGATCCGTTCGGCCAGGTCGGGCAGCTCGTTCAGGCAGAACATGCCGCGGTTGGTCCGCGGCACCAGGCCGAAGTGGATCGTCTCCGGGTCGCCCAGGGTGCGGCCCTCGGCCACCTTCACCGGGTCGACGTCGCCGATCAGGTCGCCGACGCTGGTGTCCGGGGTCGCCAGCTTCTCGCCGTAGCGCTCGCCGCGGTGCCGCCAGGCTCGACCGCCAGGTTCGTCGCCCATGCTCGGCCGCCAGCCGGCGGCAGCGGGCGCAGGCTGGGCGCGAACGGATGGTCGTTGATCTCGCAGCCGGCGACGGTGGGCGTCCACTCGTCGAGCAGGCCGGCGAGGCGTCCGGATCAGGCGGGTCTTGCCCTGGCCGCGCTCGCCGAGCAGGATCGATGTCGTGCCCGGCCAGCAGGGCGCGCTCCAGGTGCGGGAGCACGGTCTGGCCGAAGCCGATGATCCCGGGAATCTGTCGTCGCCCGCGCGCATCCGGGCCAGCAGGTTGCGCCGGATCTCGTCCTTGACCGTCAGGTACTGTGTGGCCGCTCGCGCGCAGCTCCCCGACCGTGGTGATCGCAGGGCGGGGGACTGGCTTGCGCCGCTACCGGCCTGGCTGTGTGAGTGCACCATTCGACACTATGTCCATGCTTACCAGCTGCATTCGCGACACGCCGGGCCAGTGCAGGCTGGGCTATCAGGGCACGGGAGGTGCGGACATGACAGCTGCATATCCGGCGCTGGCCATCGACATCAGGCGGCACGAAATTCGCGGTCGGGCTGGTCGAGCCCGGGGGCGGGTGATCTCGTGGTCGCAGGCGGCGACCCCGCGGGAACTGGATGCCGAGCAGCTGTGGCGCACGCTCGACGCGCTGGTCACCCGGGTGCTCACGGAGGCTGATGTGCACCCCGCCACCGAGCTGGCCGGGGTCGGGTGCGGCTGCGGGGGCCCGATGGAGTGGCCGCGCCGGGAAGGTCTCGCCGCTGAACATCCCTGCCTGGCAGGCGTTCCCGCTGCGCGACCGGCTGCGGGAGCGGTTCGACGGGGCTCCCGGTGCGGCTGCATAACGACGCGATCTGCTTTGCGGTCGGCGAGCACTGGCGGGGGCGGGTCGGGCCGCACCACGATGCTCGGCATCGTGGTGTCGACCGGCGTGGGCGGCGGGCTGGTGCTGGACGGCAAGCTGATCAACGGTGCGACCGGTAACGCCGGCCACATCGGCCACGTGGTGGTGGACCCGGACGGGCCGCCGTGCGTGTGCGGGGGCAGAGGGTGCGTGGAGGCGATCGCCCGCGGGCTCAGCCCTGGCCGCCTGGGCCCAGGCCGAGGGCTGGCGGCCCGGCCAGCCGGAGGTCACGGCCAAGGATCTGGCTAGACGACGCCGCGCAGGGGCACCCGATCGGGCTGACCGCGATGCGCCGGGCGGGCCGGGCGCTCGGCATCGCCATCGCCTCGGCGACGCACCTGTGCGACCTGGAGGTGGTCGCCGTCGGGGGCGGCCTCTCCCAGGCCGGGTCGCTGCTGTTCGAGCCGCTGGAAGAGGCGCTGCGGACCCATGTCGGGCTCGACTTCGCACCGGGACGTGGCGGTGGTCTAGCCGCCGCTCGGCCAGAGCGCGGGGCTGGTGGGGGCGGCCGCGCTGCTGTTCGCCGCCGACCGGTACTGGGGGCCGAGTAGGCCCCTGCGGGTGCAGACTGCTGCAGGCATGACAATGACGTCGCCCCAGGTCCGCCCGGACGATGTGGCCGCCGCACGGGACGTGCTGCGCGAGGTCGTCGCGCTCACCCCGCTGCTCCATTCTCGGGTCCTGTCCGACCGGCTCGGCGGGCCGGTCTTCCTCAAGTGCGAGAACCTGCAGCGGACCGGGTCGTTCAAGCCGCGCGGCGCTTACCTGCGGATCAGCCAGCTGACCCCGGCCGAGCGGGAGCGCGGTGTGGTGGCGGCGAGCGCGAGGCAACCACGCCCAGGGAGTCGCGTTCGCCGCCGCCCTGCTGGGCACCAGGGCGACGGTGGTGATGCCTAGTAGGCGCGCCGCTGCCCAAGGTAGAGGCGACCCGGGGGTACGGGGCGCACGTCATCCTGCACGGCGAGACGGTCGAGGACGCGCTCGAGGCGGCGCTCGCGCACGCCCAGCGAGGACGGCTCGGTCTTCATCCACCCGTTCGATCACCCCGACGTGGTGGCTTAGCCAGGGCACCGTCGGACTGGAGATCATCGAGCAGTGCCCGCAGGTCAGGACCATCGCGGTCCCGGTCGGCGGCGGCGGGCCTCGCGGCCGGGATCGCGGTAGCGGTCTCCGGCACCAGCCCGGCCGTCAGGGTGATCGGCGTGCAGGCCGAGGCGGCCGCCTGCTACCAGGCGTCACTCGCCGCCGGGCACCCGGTGCGGATCGCCTCGGCCGGGACGATGGCCGACGGGATCGCGGTCAGCCAGCCCGGCGACATCGGGTACGAGATCATCTCGCGGCACGCGATCCGGATGGTGACGGTCTCCGAGGAGACCCTGTCGCGGGCGCTGCTGCTCTGCCTGGAGCGGTCCAAGCAGGTCGTCGAGCTACTGGCGCGGCCGGGGTGGCCGCGCTGCTGGAGCACCCGGAGGCGTTCGAGCCGCCGGTGGTGGCGGTGCTGTCGGGCGGCAACATCGATCCGCTGCTGCTGGCCAAGGTGCTGCGGCACGGCCTGTCCGCGGCCGGGCGGTACCTGATGTTCCGCTGCCGGATCGCCGACCGGCCCGGCGCGCTGGCGACGCTGCTGGGCGAGCTGGCGGGCCTGGGCGCCAACGTGCTCGACGTGGTGCATGAGCGGGTGGCGCCCCGGCTGCGGGTGGACGAGGTGGAGGTGCTGCTCCAGGTGGAAACCCGCGGGCCGGGCCACTGTGACGAGGTCATCAGCTCAGCTCCGGCAGGCGGGCTACACGCTCCTGTTCGGCTGAGGAGCCCCAACGGGCGCCGGGCGCCAGTGTCGCTCGTCTTCTTGACGACCACCGTGCGTACCGCCTTGTCGTGCAGGCATTGCCGCCGCCGGATCCCACAGCAGCCACGACTCGTTGATCAGCGCGAACAGGCCGCCCACCGAGGGCACCACCGGCACCAGGGCGTACACGGCGGCGCGCCCGCAGGCGGCCTGGCCCGAGATCGGTGAGCGGGTATCCGCGGTGACCACCTTGGTCCCCATGATCCGCTTGCCGATCGTCTGGCCCCACAGCCCGTGCTGGAGCCAGTCGTAGCCGAACGAGATGACCCCGATCGCCAGCGCCGATCAGCAGGAACGTGCCGACCATCCCCGACATCAGCTGGCTCGACGCTGTTGTTGAACGCCTGCGCGGCCGCGGGCTGGCTCAGGTCCGGGTACTGGCTGGCCAGGCGCTGGATGCGGCGGAACAGCGGGAGCAGGCCGACGGATCCAGACCGGGCTGGTGAGGATGACCAGGATGAGCGTCATCGACGAGGCGGGCCAGCAGCCGCTGCCACCATTCGGCCAGCGCCGGGTCCCTGGTTGGCCATCACTGCCCGTGCCGTAGCTGGGCGCAGGGCTGACCGGGCAGTCACGTCGCGGGGGTGTCCGCCGCGGGGCGTCGCGGGCGTAGGAGCTGCCCGGGTAGGGCTGGTGGGCGCCGTACGCCGGGCCGGGGGCGGCGCCCCGGCGGATCCGGGATCCCCGGCCGGAGGCGGGCTGGGCATGGTGAACGGCTGTGGCGCAGGGGGCTCCTGCCACTGCTGATCATCCGGTGGCTGGGTCACGCCCGTCATGATGCACCCGTTTGCCATGGCCCGCCCGCCGTTTGGTGGCGCCGCGCGGTGGCAGCGGAGCCGGAACTGCCCGCGCCGGGGCGGCGATGCCGGTAGCCAGGCGGCCGGGCATCTGCCACAGGGTCCGCGCCGGGCCGGGTAGCCAGGTCGGCACCGGCGGCCGTCGCAGGTTGCCGCGCCGGAGTGCCGGGAGCATGCGGCCGGGCGGCCGTGGCAGCTCCCGCGCCAGAGCGGTGCCGGTGGCAGCTGGCCGGGCGGCCGTCAGAGGTTGCCGCGCCGGGCCTGCTCCCGCTCGATGGCCTCGAACAGCGCCTTGAAGTTGCCCTTGCCGAACCCCTGCGAGCCGTGGCGCTCGATCAGCTCGAAGAACACCGTCGGCCGGTCCTGCACCGGCTTGGTGAAGATCTGCAGCAGGTAGCCGTCCTCGTCCCGGTCGGCCAGGATGCCGCAGCTCCTGCAGCGCGCCGATCGGCACCCGGGTCTGGCCGACCCAGCCCGCCGAGCGCGTCGTAGTAGCTGCCGGGCGTGTCGAGGAACTCCACCCCGGCCGCCCTCATGCCGCGTGACGGCGGCGACGATGTCGTCGGTGGCCAGGGCGATGTGCTGGACGCCCGGCCCGCCGTAGAACTCCAGGTACTCGTCGATCTGCGACTTCTTCTTCCCCGACGCTAGCTCGTTGATCGGGAACTTCACCCGGCGGGAGCCGTCCGCGACGACCTTGCTCATCAGCGCGGAGTACTCGGTGGCGATGTCGTCCCCGACGAACTCCTTCATGTTCGTGAAGCCCATGACCCGGTGGTAGAAGCTCGACCCACTCATCCATCCGGCCGAGCTCGACGTTGCCGACGCAGTGGTCGATCTCGGTGAAGTACGGCCGGCTCGGCCGGTGCCCGAGCGGGCCGGCGGCGACATAGCCGGGCAGGTAAGGGCCCGAATAGCTGGACCGCTCCACCAGCGTGTGGACGGTGTCGCCGTAGGTGGCGATGGTGGCGAGCACCGCCTTGCCATGGTCGTCCTCGACCGTTTCCGGCGCGGCGAGCCCGCGGGCGCCGTGCGCGGTGGCGTAGGCGTAGGCCGCTTCCGCCGAGGGCACCTCGATCGCCAGGTCGATCACGCCGTCGCCGTGGTCGGCCACGTGCCTGCCGAGGCCGGTGCCCGGCCGGACCGGGCCGCGCAGCACGAAACGTGCCCGGCCGGATTCGAGGACGTAGGCGGCCTCGTCCCGGCAGCCGGTCTCCGGGCCGCGGTAGGCGACGAGCCGCATGCCGAACGCGGATGAGTAGTAGTGGGCGGCCTGCCGCGCGTTGCCGACCGCGAAGACGACCGCGTCCATGCCGGTGACCGGAAAGGCGTCCGGAAGCCCGTGCCCGCCATCCCGGGAACGGTCCTGCCGCCTGCGTCCGTGCCGTCTGCGGTCGTGTCCGCCGCCCTGGGGCCCATGCTCGCCCTGCGCTGCCATCGTCGCTCTCCTTCGCGCCCGGGTACCGCTCCTTGCTGGCAGCATCGGCCTGGTCGGCAGGATGTGCAACACTTGGTTATCTAGCTAGGCAATTTGCATAGTTATAGGCGGCGAAAGGCCGCAGAACTGTACATCATGTATCGCTTCTGCCGGGCAGGTAGGCAGCCAGGCTGGACAGGGAGGCGACCCACGGGGAGGCCGAGCCTCGGGAGGCCAGTCCGGACCGGGAACAGGGAGGCCGAGCTGAACGCAGCAGCCGGGCCGATCGATCGGCTGGATGCGCGGCTGATCGAGCTGCTCGCGGCCGAGCCCCGGGTCGGGATGCTGGAGGCATCGCGGCGGCTGGGAGTGGCGCGCGGCACCGTGCAGGCGCGGCTGGACCGGCTGCAGGCCCGCGGCGTGGTGACCGGCTACGGGCCGGACGTGGACCCGGTCGCGCTCGGCTACCGGGTGACCGGGTTCGTGACGCTGGAGATCCGGCAGGTGGGCGGCCACGACCCGGTCGCCGAGCGGCTCGCGGGCATCCCCGAGGTGCTGGAGGTGCACACCATCACCGGGCCCGGTGACATGCTCTGCCGGGTGGTGGCCCGCACCAACGCCGACCTGCAGCGGGTGATCGACGCCATCGTGGCCGTGGCCGGCGTGGTGCGCGCCTCCACCGTCATCGCGCTCGCCGCCCCGGTCCCCTACCGGGTGCTGCCCCTGGTGCGTCTCAGCCAGCGCCGCCGGGGACTGACCGGCCATCGGCACGGCGTGGATGTGGATACCGTCAATGGTCGGATGCCGCCAGGGCTGATAGCCGGCCAGGATGCTGCTGGGCAGTCAGGGGAGCTCGGCGTCGGCGAGTTCGCAGGCGACGCTCGAGCACGGCGTCGTGCAGTTCCTCCGGGCTGGCCGCCTCGCGCTGGAGGATCATCGGGCTCATGCCGATGGAGATCACGGCCGTGACGGCGCGCACCCGGTCGGCGAGCGGGCCCCGGGCGGCGCGAGCAGGTCGCACAGGCTCATGAACTGGTCACGGAACATCTTCTTGCGGGCGCCGCTGTCCGACATCAGCGTGTGCATGGCGGCCTGGTTCTGTTCCATGAAGCGGATGACCGCGAGCTGCTCGCTGACAATGTCGGCGTAGCGGGCGCAGGATCTCGGCCCGGGTCTCGGGGGTCCGCGGCTGGCTGGCGCCCCAGGCGATGACCTGCTCCAGCTCGGCCCGGTAGTCCTCGACGAAGCTGCGGACGATGTCCTCTTTGGACTTGAAGTGGTAGTACAGGGCGGCCTTGGTGACGCCAAGCCGCTCCGCGATCTCCCGCAGCGAGGTCTTCTCGTAGCCCTGCTCCGCGAACAGCTCCAGCGCGATCGCCTGGATGCGCTCCCTGGTGCCGCCGCGCGGGAACTCGCCGCGCGCCCGGTGCCGGACCGGGGACTCACCGCGGGCCGGGCTGGCGCCACGGGAGCGGCTCCGGTCGCGGGACCGGCTCCTGGCCGGGGCAGGGGCGACCTCCAGCGCCGGGGCGCGCGCCCAGCGCGGTGGCGCGAGTCGGCTCATCCATCGTGCCGCGCCTCGTACTCTCTCAGCGAAACTTACTTGACGACCGGTTAGTTGCTATCTCTAGCCTGTCTCTTGACGACATACTAACCGGTCGGCAAGTAGGTAGCGAGTATCTCGCGGCGGCGCGGCCGCCCGCAGGCGGCGCCGGAGCCGCGGAACCGGGGGACGGGGCCGTGGATCGGTGCCCGGCCCGGCGGGGCGGAGAGCCGCAGGATCCAGTGGCTGGCCTGGGTGGTCAGGCGGCAAGGCCTGACGGAATCCGGCTGACAGAGCCGGGGGAAGGAAGCCCAATCATGGCACAGAACGCGCCCGCGGAGGCCGCGGCGGTCCCGACCGGTCCCCGGCGGGAGGTCCTGATCATCCTGCCGGGCCTGCTGCTGGCCATCATGCTGGCCATGCTCGACCAGCTGGTCGTCTCCACCGCCCTGCCGCGCATCGTCGGCGACCTGGGCGGGGTGGCCCACCTGTCCTGGGTGGTCACCGCCTACGTGCTCGCGTCCACCATCACCACGCCGCTCTACGGCAAGCTGGGCGACCAGTACGGCCGCAAGCGCCTGCTCATGTTCGCGATCGTCCTCTTCCTGATCGGCTCGGCGCTGGCCGGCCTGTCGCAGACGATGGACCAGCTCATCGCGTTCCGCGCGCTGCAGGGCCTGGGCGCGGGCGGGCTCCTGGTCGGGGCGATAGCGACCATCGGTGACCTGGTGTCCCCGCGTGAGCGGGGCCAGTACATGGGCTACATCATGGCGGCGATGACGCTGGCCATGATCGCCGGCCCGCTGGTCGGCGGGTACATCACCGACAGCCTCTCCTGGCGCTGGATCTTCTACATCAACATGCCGATCGGCGGCGCCGCCCTCATCTACCTCGCCCTGACCCTGCACGTGCCGGTCCACAAGGTGAAGCACAAGATCGACTACCTCGGCGCGGTGCTGCTCGCGGTGGCCGCTTCCTCGCTGGTCCTGCTGACCACCTGGGGCGGCACGCAGTACCCTGGCGGTCGGCGCAGATCATGGGCCTGGGCGCCGTGGCGGTAGCGGCGACGGCCGGGTTCATCGCGCGCCGAACGGCGCGCCGCCGAGCCCGTGCTGCCGCTGCACGTGTTCCGCAACCGGAACTTCTCGCTCGTCACGGCGATGAGCTTCCTGCTCGGCCTGGCCATGTTCGGCGCGATCACCTTCCTGCCGCTGTACCAGCAGACGGTGCAGCACCTGTCGGCGACCGCAGAGCGGGCTGATGCTGATCCCGCTGATGCTCGGCTCGACCGTCACCGCGCTGATCGCCGGGCGCAGTCACCACCCGGACCGGCCGCTACAAGGCGCTGCCGATCATCGGCGGCGCGCGTCATGACGGTGGCCATGTATCCTGCTGACCATGCTGGACGTCAACACCAGCCTGGTCACCTCGGGCCTGTTCTTCTGCCGTGCTCGGCGTGGGCATGGGCTTCCTCATGCAGATCACCACGCTCGTCGCGCAGAACAGCGTGGGCCAGCAGCGACATCGGCGTGGCCAGCAGCTCGCGGACGTTCTTCCAGCAGATCGGCGGGTCGATCGGCGTGTCCGCGTTCGGCGCGATCTTCGCCCACCAGCTGACCAGCGAGATGCACGCCAGGCTGCCGCCGCGTGCACCTCAACGCCGGCGGCGGGCAGCTCAACCCGGTCGTGGTCGCCCACCTGCCCGCGGCTGGTCAAGCACGTCGTCTTCGCCGCGATCACGCACGCGACCACGCACAGTGTTCTTCTGGGCCGCGCTAACTCGCGGCGGCGGTGTTCATCCTGGCCTGCTTCCTCAAGGAAGTGCCGCTGCGCGGCCGGGCGACGCCGGCCGAGCAGCCCGCCGCCGAGCCGCCTGAACTCGTCGGCTGATGAGGCGCAGCCGGCCGGCAACGGAGCAGCCGCGCCGGGCCGCTGAGCTGTCCCGGCGGCGCGTCCGGCTGATTCGGCCCTGCAGGGTTCAGACTCCCCGTAGGGGACCGCCTCGAGAATCTCGACCGTGGCGGCGCGGCCGTTCGGCATGGTGTAGGTCGCGGTTCTCGCCGACCTTCTTGCTCGACGATGGCGCTGCCCAGCGGCGAGCGCGGGGAGTAGACGTCGATCGGCGACCCGCTCTCCTCGCGCGAGGCGAGCAGGAAGGTGACCTCGTCGTCGTCGCCGTCGAAGCGGACGGTGACCGTCATCCCGGGCCGACCACGCCGTCGGTCCGCGGCGGCTCGCCGACCTTGGCGTTCTGCAGGATGTGCTGGATCTGGTTGATGCGGGCCTCCTGCTTGCCCTGCTCCTCCTTGGCCGCGTGATACCCGCCGTTCTCGCGCAGGTCGCCCTCGTCGCGGGCGCGCCTCGATCTTCTTCGCGATCTCCACTCGCCCTGGCCCCGAGAGATGGTCCAGCTCGGCCTTCAGCCGGTCGTATGCCTCCTGGGTAAGCCAGGTGACGTGGTCGTCGCGTGTCTCGGTCACGGGTACTCCTTGGCTGCAGGGCGGACTGTGCAAGTCCGCCGGAGCCATGCGTCGGTCCTCGGGGTAATCTCTTGAGGCTAACAAGGGTTAACGCATGTGTCGTATCAGTCAATAGCTAGCGGCGGCGGATGGGAATCCGGCCCGGTCAGGCCGGGATCCGCACCGTGACGCTGAGGGAATGACGTTCCCCCGTCAGCCGGTTGTCATGCAAGATGATTTTCCGGCGTTGCCGTGCTGGTGCTCCCAGGTGCCCCGGCCGCGCGTGATGGTGCCCGCTCACGCTGCCGAGGGGACGTTTTGCCTGTCATGCCCGACGATTCTGCCGCGACAGCCTGCCGCTGGCCAGGGCTGCGGCTGATGGCGGTGCACGCGCACCCGGACGACGAGTCGAGCAAGGGCGCGCGCGACGATGGCGCGCTACGTCCGCCGAGGGCGTCGAGGTCCTGGTCTGCACGCTGTACCGGCGGCGAGCGCGGCGACATCCTCAACACAGGCCATGGACCGGCCCGAGATCCGGGCCGACCTCAGCCGCGGTCCGGCGGGCAGGAGATGGCCCGGGCCCGGGAGATCCTGGGCGTGCGAGCAGCAGTTCCTCGGCTTCGTCGACTCGGGCCTGCCCGAGGGCGATCCGCTGCCGCCGCTGCCGGAGGGCTGCTTCGCGCTGCAGACGCTGGAGGACGCCGCCGAGCCGCTGGTCCGGGCGATGCGGGAGTTCCGGCCGCACGTGATGCTCACCTACGACGAGAACGGCGGCTACCCGCACCCCGACCACGTGATGACCCACCAGGTCAGCGGTGGAGGCGTTCGACGCCGCCGCCGACCCGGACCGCTACCCGGGCTCCGGCGAGCCCTGGCAGCCGCTCAAGCTGTACTACTTCGTCAGCTTCCACCGGGCGCGGTTCGCCGCGCTGCACGAGGAGATGCTCGCGGCGCGGGCTGGAGTCGCCGTACGCGGAGTGGTTCGAGGCTGGGACGACGAGGACCGCGCGCCAGCCAGGCCGCGAGCCGGAGATCACCACCCGCGTCCCGTGCGCGCGACTACTTCGCGCATCCGCGACCAGGCCCTGATCGCCCACGCCACCCAGATCGACCCGGAGAGCTCCTGGTTCCGCCTGCCCGCTGGAGGTCCAGCAGGCGGCGTGGCCGACCGAGGACTATCACCTGGCCAGGTCCGTGGTGGATACTGAGCTGCCGGAGGACGACCTGTTCGCGGGCGTCCGGGAGAAGGTGAGCCCGTGACCGCACGTGCGCGCGCCGCCCTGCGGCCAGCGCCGTGCGTGACCCGGCGTGCTCGGGTTCCTGGTCGTGGCCGGGATGGGCGTGGCGCTGTTGCTTCCTGCTGCGCTCGCATGAACAAGCAGCTCCGCAAGGTGGCCCCCGGCCCCGAAGTGGCGCGAGGGAGCACGGGCCAGCGGCCACCGGCGCCGCGGCCGGAGGCGCCCGCGGCCCCGGGCCAGGCGCGAGCACCAAGCCGTAGGCGAGCAGGGTTTCCCCGGCCGCGGCGACCAGTCACGGTCGGGGCAGCAGCCTGAACCCGGCCTGGGTGTACAGGCGGTGGGCGGCGCGCGATCTCCGGCAGGGTCAGCAGCACCAGGTGCCGGATCTCCCGCCCGGCGGCACGCGCTCGATCACCGCGGTGACCAGCGCGGCGCCGATGCCCTGCCCGCGGGCGTGCCGGGGCGACCGCCAGCGCCCTGACCTCCGCTTCCCCCGGGCCCCGTGCCATCCGCCCGGCGGGCCAGCCCTGGAGCATGACGGTGCGCCGACTGATCGGCCGCCGTCCACGGCGCCAGCCACCTCGCCTCGGCCGTCGGCCCCGAGCGCGTGCGCAACGTGGCCGCGTACCCGGAGGCGGCAGTACAGGAACCCGTCCGCCCGGTAGGCGCGCGACCCGCAGATCGCCGATGCCGGCGAGCTCGTCCGGCCGGGCGTCGCGCACCGATCACGCCCGGCCCAACCCGCCCGGCGGCCCGCGCGTTCCGCACCACCCTCACCGCCTGGGCACCCTGGCCTCGCGATGGCTTACCGGTCATCACGGGAGCGGCAGCCGAAGCGTGGAGGAGCGCGATGAGTCAGGGCGGCGCTGTGCCCAGGTGCCCGCGGCCGAGGTGCCCGCCGACGCGTTCCTGCTGGACGTGCGGGAACCCGACGAGTGGGACAGCCGGGCACGTGCCCGGTGCGCTGCACATCCCGCTGGGCGAGCTGGGCGCCCGCTATCATGGAGATCGACCGCGGCAGCCGAGGTCTACGTGATCTGCCGGTCGGGAGACCGCTCGGACCACGCCGCACGGGCCCTCGCCGGGGCGGGCTGGCAGGCGCTCAACGTGTCGGACGGCATGATCGGCTGGCAGGCGACGCCGGACGTGCCCATGACGAGCGAGTCCGGCCAGCCGTTCGTGGCCTGACCGGCCCGCCCGCCGGGTCGTGCGGGGTGTGAGCTGTCCGGGCGGGGCTGTGTGGGAGGACATGGCCCGCGCTGTCAGCTGGCGTCAGGAAGGCTGGCGCCGGACGTAATCTGCTTACACAGACCTGTCCGATGACCCAGCGATCATGAGGTGATCATGTGAGTACGCCAACCTAGGCGCGACGGGCACTGCGCGTGTCGCGCGTGTGCCTCGGGATGATGAGCTTCGGCAACGACAGCGACCGGCCGTGGGTGCTCGACGAGGACGCCGGCCGAGCCGATCGTCCGGCGCGCGGTCGACGGCGGCGTCATCTTCTTCGACACCGCGGACGTCTACTCCGGCGGCGCCAGCGAGGTGGCCACCGGGCGCCTGCTCGGCAAGTTCTTCGCAGCGCGACGAGGTGCGTCGTCGCCACCAAGGTGTTCATGCCGGATGATGCCGGGCGAGAACGGCGGCGGCCTGTCGCGCAAGCACATCCTGGCCGCGATCGACGCGTCGCTGCGGCGGCTCGGCATGGACTACGTCGACCTCTACCAGATCCACCGGTGGGACCCGCGGACGCCGATCGAGGAGACGATGGAGGCGCTGCACGACGTCGTCAAGGCCGGCAAGGCCCGCTACATCGGCGCGTCAGCAGCATGTTCGCCTGGCAGTTCGCCAAGGCGCAGCACGTCGCCGACCGGCACGGCTGGACGCGGTTCGTCTCCATGCAGAACCACTACAACCTGCTCTACCGCGAGGAGGAGCGGGAGATGATCCCGCTGTGCCTCGACCAGGGCGTCGGCGTGATCCCGTGGAGCCCGCTGGCCCGCGGCACTGCTGGCCGGCAACCGCGACCGCGAGCGGCGAGCGGCGCACGACGCGGGCCGAACACCGACCCCTTCGGCGACGGCCTCTACAGCACCCGAGCCGACTTCGACGTGGTGGACGCGCGCGGCCGAGGTGGCCGCGCGACGCGGCGTCCCGCCGGCGCAGGTCGCGCTGGCCTGGCTGCTGCACCGGCCCGGCGTGACCGCGCCCGATCGTGGGCGCCACCAAGCTCGGTCACATCGAGGACGCCCTCGCCGCCGTGGAGCTCGACCTCTGACCGACGACGAGATGCGCCCGCCTGGAGGAGCCGCTACGTCCCGCACGCCGGTCCTCGGCCACCGGTAGCCGCGCCTTCTACCACGGGCGGTCTTCAGGGACAGCGGCACCGCACCAGCGGGACGGCACGGCCTGGCGCGCACGCGATGCGCTGCCGGGATGCCGCGGCGGGCGCCTCTAGCGAGGCGGCGTAGGTGCTGCAGGCCGACCAGGCTCAGCGGCGAGGCTCGGCGAGGGTGTACTCGAACAGGGGAGCCGCGTCGTCCGAGGGCGAAGTGCAGGTGGCCGAAGACCTCGGAGGCTGACCATGCCGTAGAGCCGGACCCAGCAGCGCAGGAACGTGAGGCCCGCGCCGAGCCTGCAGGTCGACCCCGAGCAGATCCCGGTAGTGCGCCAGCTGCTCGCGCAGGCCTGGGTCGATCTGGTCGTCGGCGGGGACCGGGAACGGGTGCTTGCGCCACAGTTCCAGGAACAGCGCGCAAGAACTCGCCGCTGAACTTCGCCGCGCAGTCGTCGATCACGTCGTCGTGCACGGCCTCCGGGCCAGGCAGCGGGGTGCCGAACGGCAGGCCGAACTCCTCTTGTGGCCGAGCGACCAGGAGCGGAACTCGCCGCGCAGGCGGCGATCAGCTTGGCCACCATGTCGCGCCGCCTGACTGGCCTGGGCCGGCGGCCTCGACCGCGGCGTGAATGCCGCCTGCGCGATCTCGGTGAAGATGTCGGCGACACGTGCTTGATCAGGTCCTCGCGGCTGTCGAAGTACCGGTACAGGGCGGGTGCGGTCATGCCCATCTCGCGGGCGATCGCCCGCAGCGAGCACGCCTTCCGGCCCCTCGGCCACCAGGATGCGGCGGGCCGTCTGCTTGATCTCGTCAGCGGTCGCGGCCCGTACCCGGTCCCGGCGGCTCGGTGCCTGTACCACCACGCCTACCTCCGTTCCTTAACGCACTTGACAATCGTGAACAGTGTATGCCAAGTTAACACTGTTCGCAGTTTACATCAGTTCACCAATGTAAACGCCAGATAACAGTCTTAGCGGCGGAGGGAGCCGAATGTTCGAGGCATGGGGGCGTTTCGTATACCGCCGCTCGGCGGCTGGTCCTGCTGGTAGCGGCGGTGGCCGTGGTCGGCGCGGCGCTGTGGGAACGGGTGTGTTCGGCGCGCTGCAGTCTGGCGGGGGCTTCACCGCGCCGGGCAGCGAGAGCGAGCGGGCGGGCACCCTGGCGACCCGCGCGTTCGGGCGGGACATCGGCCGATGTGGTGTGCTCTACCGCAGCCCGGCTCTGACCGTGCGGGACCCCGCTTACCGGGCCGCCGTCACGCAGAGCCTGGCCGCGCTGCCCACGGACAAGGTCCTCTCCTACCAGACGTACTGGTCCACCGGGTCGCCGCTGTTCGCCGGCGCGAGCGCGGCACGAGACCTACGCGGTGCTCCAGCTCGGCGGGCGCACGACGATGCCGCCGCAGATGAAGACCTACCAGGCCGATCAGCGGCGAGCTCGGCGTCCGCGGGCCTGACCACCGCACGGTGGGCGGGCAGATCCCGACCGAGCTGGCGATCAACGATCAGGTCAAGGCCGACATCGGCCGAGGCCGAGGGATCTCCATGCCGGTGCTGCTCATCCTGCTGCTGGTGATCTTCGGCAGCCTGGCCGCCGCCAGCACTGCCGCTAGCGATCGGCGGCGATCGGCATCCTCGGCTCGTTCGCCGCGCTGCGGCTGCTGACCCTGGTCACCGACGTGTCGATCTACTCGATCAACATCACCACCATCCTCGGCCTGGGCCTGGCCATCGACTACGGCCTGTTCATGGTGACCCGGTTCCGGGAGGAGCTGCGCAGCCGCCCCTCGGTCGAGGATGCGCTGGCCCGCACGGTGGCCACCGCGGGCCGGACCGTGGCCGTGTCCGGCGTCACCGTCGCGGTCGCGCCTGGCTCAGCCTGATGCTGTTCCCGGAGATGTTCCTGCGCTCCATGGGCTACGGCGGCGTGGCGACCGTCGCGGTGGACATGCTGGCCGCGCTGACCGTCATGCCCGCGCTGCTCGCGGTGCTCGGCTACCGGGTCAACGCGCTGCGCATCCGCCGCCGGCGAGGCTGCTACCGGCACCGGCCGCGGACGAGGCCAGCGGAGCCTGGTACCGCATCGCCGCGCAGCGTCATGCGCCTACCCGGTTGCCTACGTGGCCGTGATCGTCGTGCGTGCTGCTCGCGCTCGGCTCCCCGTTCCGCTCATCACCTGGGGCGGCACGGACGCCCGCGCCCTGCCCGCGGCCGCGGCGCTGCGGCTGGTCTCGGAGGCGCTCGCCAGCGACTTCCCGGCCAACGCCACCACTCCCATCGAGGCCGTGGTCAAGTTCGCCGGACCTGCCGATGCTCCGGCGCGGCAGGCCGCCCTGGTCAGCTACCTGACCCGCCTGCGGCACGTCCCCGGGGTCGTCGCCGGGCAGGTGACCGGCGTGGCGGGCAACGTGGCGCGGGTGGATCTGCGTTACGCCGCCAATCCCGGAGTCCGCGGCGGCGCGGGCACTGGTGGAGCGGGTCGCGCGCGGTGCCGCCGCTAGCCGGGGCGCAGGTCTGCGTCGGCGGCGCTGACCGCGCAGCTCGTGGACGAGCTGGCCAGCCTGGGCCACACCCTGCCGTGGATGGCGCTGGTGGTCGGTGCTCGCCACGTTCGTGCTGCTGTTCCTGGCGTTCGGGTCGGTGGTGCTGCCGCTGCAGGCCATCGTGATGAACGCCCTGTCGCTGACCGGCGACGTTCGGCGCGATCGTGTGGATCTTCCAGGAGGGCCACCTGTCCGGGCTGCTGCAGCTTCACGCCGACCGGCACCGATCGACCCGACCATGCCGATCCTGATGCTGGCGATCATCTTCGGGCTGTCCATGGACTACGAGGTGTTCCTGCTGTCGCGGTTCGTGAGCGCTACGACGTCACCGGCGACAACACAGCAATACGTAACTGAACGAAGTACAAC
>ERZ1370068.10636-contig-9318_pt1 | contig 60095 bp, 65 predicted proteins | sample MGYA00561227_ERZ1370068 | MGnify/ENA primary metagenome ERZ1370068 (study PRJEB38410, sample SAMEA6850437) | metagenome | study: Metagenomic assessment of the ecological functions of the soil: analysis of the soil microbiota associated with the... | reverse complement strand
ATGTACTTCGTTCAGTTACGTATTGCTGACGTCGCGGTGGCTGCTGCTGCGCACGTACGTCGGCTCGTACTCGCTCACAGTCGAGCCTCTACGGCGCGCCGCTGCACCGGCGCGTCGAGAGCGAGCGCAGCCGCTCGTGACGACCGGGCACGCGCCGCTCCAGAAGGTGTCCGATCCGGCGCTCTTCGTCGGGCCAGACGTTCCGTCGAGGAGACGCGGCACGCGCCTCGCGGTCGACCGAGCGTCGGCGCAGGGTCTACACCGGCGGCGGCGCACTGCTCTACGACAACACCTGGTACTCGTCTATCGCGGCGAGACGCGGCATCGTCCACGTCGGGACGAAGCCGAGGCCGAAGAAGAAGGGTCGAGCGGGCCGAGCTAGGGCCGAGCAGCCCGACCGGCGCCGACCGGCGTCAGCTCTCCGCAGCGGCTGATCTCGTCGGCGAGCCAGCCCGGAACGCGCGTCGGCCGGTGTGTATCGCGTCGACGCAGGCGTGGCAGCGTCCAGCGCGTCGGCGATCGCCTCGCTCGTCGCGCTCGACCGAGTAAGTCGAAGCGGAAGCGCGCGCCGCGGAGGCTCGCCGCAGCGCGCGCGGATCGTGAGCCGGTCGTTCGAAGCGCGCGGGCGCGAGGTAGCGGACGTGCGACCTCGATCGTCAGCGCCTCGATCCCCTCGGCCCGCAGGCCCGGGTAGCCGCCCCGGAAGCGGCGCCAGGTAGTCGATGCGCGCGAGCCTCGGACCAGACGAGGTAGAACGGAGTTGTGCGCGACGCCCTGCGCGTCGGTCTCGGCGAACGCACGCGCACCGTCGGTCTGCGAAGCGGAAGTCCACGGCGGCGAACTCTCTACGATCGGCCGGATCGTGGCGCGAACTCGCTTGGCCGACGCTGATCCGTCGAGCGGCAGCCGTGCGTCGTCTGACCGGAGCAGCGGGTGTCTCGACCGAGAGCGGCATCCCGGACTTCCGCTCGCCGACCGGTACTCTGGGCGAAGTTCGACCCGCTCGAGTACGGCTCGATCCGAGGCCTTCCGCGCGCGACCCGATGAAGGTCTGGAGCTTCTACACGCCGCGCGTGGCGATGCTCGACGAGGCCGAGCCGAACGCCGGACACCTCGCGCTCGCCGAGCTCGGCGGCTCGGCTTCGTCGAGGCCGTCGTGACGCCAGAACATCGACCTCCTGCACGAGCGCGCGGGCAGCCGAGGTGGTCGAGGTGCACGGCTCGATCCGCACCTCGACCTGCCCCGGCTGCGGCGAGCGCTACGCAGCTGCTCAGCGTGCTCGAGCTGCCTGGCCGAGGCGGACGCGCCTGCCGCGTTCCGGCGTGCGGCGCGATCCTGAAGCCCGACGTCGTCTTCTTCGGCGAGCTGCCTGCCCGGCCGAGGCGATCGAACGCGCGTACGGAGCTCGCCCGCGCGCGCCGCGGCTGCTCCTCGTCGCGTCGGCTCCGCGCTCGGAGGTCATCCCGTGGCGGGCTGCCGCTGGAGACGCTCGGGAGCAGGCGGGCAGCTCGCGATCGTGAACCGCGGGCCGACGCCGCTACGACGCACAGGCGTCGCTGCGTGATCGACGGCAGCGCCGGTGAGGTGCTCACCGGCAGGTGGTCGAGGCGCTACGCCGCGAGGCAGCCGCAGCAGCCGCAGCCACAGCGGCTTCGGTGACCGGAGCACGAGCCCGCGGATCGTCAGCTCCCCGCCGAGCTGCCGCTTCGAGCGCCTGACGGCCGGCCGGCGACCACACCGCCGGGCACCGCCGCTCGCACGGGCATCCGCGTCAGCGCCAGGATCGCGTCCTCGTCGCCGAGGATCCGAATGCGCGGGCTCGTCGCGGCCTCGCCGTCCGCGATCCGCACGCGCCCGCCGGCGGAAGTCGAGCGTCACCGCTGCCCGGTCCTCGGCCCGCAGGAGCACGCGCCTCGAGCTTCCCGGGCTGCGCGTCGCTGCGCGATCGCTTCGGCAGGGCGATTGCGAGCTGGAGGAGGTGTTCTCGGCGAGCGTGACTGGTGAATGTTGCGGCACGGGGGCATTGGCCCGGCGGGCACCGCGCAGTGCTAGGCCGCGGCGCGCTTCACCAGGCGCTCTGTCGAGCACGTGCCTGGCACTCGCGCAAACCGTCCGCTCGACCTCGTACGGGATGCCGAGCCGCTGGAGCAGCACGTCGCGTACGAACTGCCGGTGTGCGGTGGGGCGCGCTTGCGATGGGTGGGAAGAGCTGGACATCGTCCTCGGACTCAGCGTAGCGATGGGTTCGGAAGCTACGACGCTCAAAAGGGTGACGAAGTTGTGACGATTGCGGTGTACAGCGGCTCGGCGGCGCCGTAGCTCTGCGTGGGGTGAGACATCCGCTCCGCCTCGCTTCGCTGCCGCTCGGTGCTGCTCATGCGGTGCCGCGCGATCGCCACGGCGAGCCGCAAGCGCAGCGCCCGCCGCCGGCGAAGCCCGCACTGCCACAGCGGGTTCGCGCGCGCTGGCATCGAGCCGCGCTTGCCGTGTCGCCGCGGTCGTCCGCTGGCACGCGCCGCCTACCGCCGGCCCGGCGCGTGCAAGGCCGTTCGCCACTTCGGCCACCTGAACCAGAACGCTCTCCGACCGTCTTCCGCGTGCCTCGCCGCGCTCCGCCGGCGCGACTGCACGTGCGCGTGGTACCGCGTCAGCTGCCGATCAAGCCGAACGGCGTCACAGGCTTCGTCGTGCTCGCGCCGTCGAGACTCGGCCGCCGTCCGCTCGCGCGTCCTGGTCGATCGTCTCGCGCCGAAGGCCGGCTGACGCTCTTCCGCCGCGGCAGCGCGTGTGCTACGCACGACGGGTCGCGGTCGGCTCTTCACGGCCACGCCGACACCGACCGGGAGCTACTACGTCAACCAGCGCCACGTCCCGACTGACCCGAACGGCCGCTCGGGCCGGGCGCGATCAGGATCTCGGCGTTCTCGAACGTGTCTTACCGGCTGGACACAGGGCGGCCCGATCGCGATCCACGGGACAGACGAGCCGTGGTCGATCGGCCACGCGGTCTCGAACGGCTGCATCCGCGTCCAAAACGCGCGTGCTCCGGCGGCTGCTTCGCGCGCGCCCGCCGGGACGCCGGTGTGATCCGCCGGTGAGGCGCGACGTCGGTGTCGTGCGTCGCGCGGCTCACCGCCGGGCTGGCGCGGCGACGCTGGCGGCGCTCGCGGCGCGGCAGCACGGGAGCCGATCCCGCAGACGCGGAGGCCGTGGCTCGACGGCTGCGGCCGCGACTACCTCGCCAGGCGCGGCGCGGCGATCCCGACCTGGGTCTACGTCAGGCGACCGCAACGCCCCGGCCGCCAGGTCCGCCGCCGCCGCCGCGACGGCTCGAGGGCGCGGTCGTCTCGCGCTACGTACCGCCGAGCCTCGCCGTGCACCCGACGCCCGAGGACGCTACCGACCGATCCACCGCGGCTACGACGTCAACTTCGACGTCGCTCCCGGACCGCGCGCTACCGCGGCCTCCTCGGCGCTCGGCGGCGCTGCCGCGCACGGCAACTTCGCCGGTCGCGGCGCGTCGACCGGCCGCGTGCACGTCGAGCGCGAGCAGCAGGCCGCTGCCGTCCTTCGCCTGGCCCGAGGCCGGCGACCGGGTGGCGATCGATCGGCTTCTGGGTCTGGGACTGCGGCCACTGGGCCGGCGCGGCGAGCGCACCGAGATCCACTCGTACCGCGCGCTCTGGGTCGAGCGCACCGGCCGTCCTTCGGGCGCGCGGGGAAAGCGAGCGACCTGTTCTCTCGCCAGCGACAAGACCTATCGCCGGCGTCGAGGCCGGACTGCGCGCACATCATGGCGAAGGGCGCCGTCCCGGTCTTCCAGTAGCCTGCCTGCGCGACCGAGCCAGCGTGGCAGGGACATGCCAGCGGCATCGTACCGCTTCGCCTGCGGCTGCCCGGCCGCCGCGCCGGCGCGCGGCTGCGCGTGCGCGTGGTCGGACGCCGGGAGCACGCCGGGTGCTATGCGCGCTCGGCGCGACTGCAGCGCGGCAGCACGGCGTCGAGGTCAGGCTCGACGTCAGGCCGACGCCGGGCCAGCGCTCGTGATCGCGAGCAGCGCGTGCTCGCTCGCTGACCCGAGGCGCGAGCACCGAGTCCGCGGCGTCACTTTCTCCGCGCATGCTCGTCCGGCGTGCGATGGACCCTGGCTGTCCAGACGGCGCAGCCGACCTGCGGCTCGAACGGAGACGACGCACGGCGAGCAGGTCTCGACGCCGCCTGGCGAGTGGAACGTCTACGTCGACGCGGCCGGCGTCTGGGGACGTGGGGCAACGGCCTGCTGCGGGCGCGCGACGGCCAGGTCTTCCGCGACGGCCCGACGCTCGACGTCCGGCTTACGCGCGGCGCGGCCCTGGCGTGTGCTCGTGTTCACGCGCGAGTGCGACTTCGGCTCGCTCGGCAACGCCGACGGCGCCACGCCACGCCATGACGCCCGTGCCCGCGCTCGACCAGGAGTTCGGCACTTTGCGACGGCGACGGCGTGCCCGGGGCTCGCGATCGTGCGGTTCGCCTCCGCCGCCGGCTGCACTCGGCTTCCACCGCGGCCGCCCGCCGCGGCTCGCACCTGCCCGGCCGGTCAGGCTCGGCTGCTACGAGCTCGGCTATGTCGACGCGTCGTGAGCGCGGGTCCCCGCAATGGCTGAGCGCAGAAGCATGATCAGGAGCATGCCTTATCGCCGGCTCGCCGACCGCGGCGAGGACGTGGTCGGCCGGATCGCGGACATTCCGCGGCGCGCAGCGGCTCGTCGAGACCGCGAGCCAGCTCGAGGACGCGGGTCGACGAGCTCTGCGAAGAACGTTGCGCGGGCTCGACGCACTCGAGCGCGCGCGTCGCACGCGCTCGAGAAGAAGGTCGACCAGCTGAAGCTCGCGGCCTCGGCTGGCTGCGCCGGAAGACGCGCCGCCAAGCGCCACAGCCACGCAGCCCAACGCCGAGAAGCCGACGCCCTAGGCGCGGCGACCCGCAGCCGCAGGCCCGCGGCACGACCTCGAGCAGCCGGCGTCGTGCCCGGCTGCTCGCCGTCGAGCTCGACCGGCAGCGGCTCGGCGCGTCCGACCTCGACGCGTCGCGCCGCGCAGCAGCTCGGCCTTCGGGTGCGGCAGGTGCGTGCCGCGGTAGGTCTTCGGCAGCGTCAGCGACGCAGGTCGCGCTTCGTCAGGTCGCCGATCAGGAGCACGTCGAAGAGGCCGTCGTCCGGCTCGGCCTCGGGGCAGATCATCATCCCGCCGCCGAGGTAGCGGCCGTTCGCGACGACGACGTCGTGCATGCGGCCGCTGCGGCTCCTCGCCGTCGACGCGGACGCGCACCTCGCCGTTCCGCCAGCGCGCGAAGACGGCGAGCGTCGCCCAGCGCGTACGGAGACCTTGCCGCCGAGCGCCTTCGACGTCTCGTTCGCGCGCTTGGCGATCGCGCCGCTCATGCCCGCGCTGGCGATGTTCGCGAACAGCGACTCGTCGCTCGCCGCCGTCCCACGCGCGGTAGGCGGCCCGGCCGAGGTCGATCTCGCGCGTCGCCCGTTGCAGCGCGACGTCGACCGCGCCCTCGAGCTTCGTGCGGGATGCCGTAGCGTGCGGACGAAGTCCCAGCCGGTGCCGCGCGGGATCACGGCCAGCTCGACGTCGAGTGCCGGCGATGCCCGTTCGACGACCTCGTTCACGGTCCCGTCGCCGCCGACCGCGACGAGCAGCGCGCGCGCCGTCCGCGCGCCTGCCGCGCGAGCTCGCCGAGCTGGCCCGGGCCGCTCGGAGAAGCAGCGCGTCGCCGCGCGAGCCCGAGCGCGGCCGCGACGGTGCGCGAGCTCGGGCCAGCGGCGCCCGGTCGACGCCGTTCTCGGACGCCGGGTTGACGAGGAAGACGGTCTCGCTAATGAGAGTCCGACGTGACCGTGGCGAGCGCGACGCGCGTCATCCGGTCGACCGCGGCCGCGCAGCTCCTCGTCGGAGATCCGCGTGAACTCCCCGCCGATCGACGATGTCGCTGACCGTCAGCAGGCAGCCGGCCTGCACGCCTGCGCAGCGCGCCGATCGTGAACAGCACCGCCGCCTCCATCTCGACCGCCGAGCACGCCGCGCGCCGACCAGCGCTTGTGCCGCTCCGGCGTCGGGGTCGTAGAAGGTGTCGCTCGAGGCGATCGCGCCGACGCGCAGCGGCTGCCCGAGCTCCTTGGCCGCGTGGACGGCGCGCGTGGACGAGCTCCCAGTCGGCGGTCGGCGCAGTGCGGCTCGCCGCCGACGTAGTGCCGCGCCGTCGCCGTCGGCGGGAACGGCCGAGACCGCGACGATCAGGTCGCCGAGCTCGAGGTCCTGCTGGAGGCCGCCGCAGGTGCCGACGCGCAGGAAGCGCTTGACGCCGAGCTGCACGAGCTCCTCCATCACGATCGCCGCGGACGGGCAGCCCATGCCGGTCGCCTGCACCGAGACCGGCTTGCCTTCGCACTCGCCGGTGTAGCCGAGCATGCCGCGCTCGCCGTTCCGCTGCACGGGATTGTCGAAGTAGGTCTCGGCGATGTACTTGCGCGCGCAGCGGGTCGCCCGGGAGGAGGCAGGCCTCCGCGTACTCGCCCGGCTCGGCGCGGACGTGGATCGGCATCGGCGAGAGCCTAAAGTTGCGATCAGTGGCACGCGCTGATCGAACCGGCGCTGGACGAGATCCTCGCCTTCTGCGCCGAGGACCCGATCGAGCGCGTCTTCCTCGGAGGACGTCGCGCGGCGCGGGCTCGGCCGCTTCACGGCGCTCGAGCGACGAGCGGACGGCTCGCCGGCGCTCTGCCACGTCGGCACGAACGTCGTTCCGTCCGGGAGCGGCTGCGGCGCCTTCGCGCGGCGTCGACGGCGCGCGCGGGCACGGATGGTGATCGGCGAGGAGAACGCGGTCGGCGACTTCTGGGCGGCGGCGCGGGACCGGCTGCCGACGCCGCGCGAGTGACCGGTCCGGGCCAGCCGGTCTACGTGCTCGAGGAGCCGCCCGAGCCCGGCGGAGACGGCGCTTGCGCGCCGCGACGCCGGACGACTCTCGAGCTGCTCGTCCCGGCCTGCGCCGCGCGCGCACCGCGAGGAGCTCGGCGATCGACCCGCTCGCGCGCGACCCGGACGAGCTTCCGCTGGCGGACGCGCGTGCAGATCGAGGACGGCCGCTCGTGGCTCTGGGTCGAGGACGGCACGATCCTGTTCAAGGCGGAGGCGTCGCGCGTGGACGCCAGCGGCGGTGCAGCTGCAGCAGGTCTGGGTCGACCCGCGCGTCGCGCGGCCGCGGCTACGCGCAGCGCGGGCATGCGCGACCTCTGCCGGCTGCTGCTCGAGCGGGTGCCGGCCGTCTGCCTGTTCGTCCGGCGCCGAGAACGCGCCGGCGATCCGCGTCTACGAGAACGATCGGCATGCGCCACACGATCTCGTACCGCAGCCTGGTCTTCGTCTGAGCTGAAAGCCCCGAACGGGGAGGCACGGAGAGCAGCAACTGCCGAGAGGTCCGGGCGTGCGGCGACTCGGCCTCACTGCGGCTGGCCTCGCTCGCCATCGTCACGGTTGCGCTTGCGCTCGTGACGAGCGGACGCGCGAAGCCAAATCTGGTTCACACCTGCTCGGCGACCGACCGCCAGTTCATCGAGGCGGCGCGGACGAACGCGACCGCGCTCGAGCTCTGGAGCGAGCAGTACCAGAGCGGGGACGCCTCGGCCGAGGACGTGGTCGGCGCAGGCGCACGCGGCCTCGAAGATCATGCGCGGCACCGGCCCGACCGACTCTCTCGCTGCGGCAGACGCAGCGCCTGGTGATCGGGATGCTGACCGAGTACGCGAAGGGCGTGCAGATCCACGGAGCAGCACCGCGACGCCGGGCCGACGATGTACCGGGCCTACGGCCTCGCGAACTACGCGCACACCGTCCTCGCTGCAGTCGAGCGGCCGCTCGCGAAGCTCGGCTGCGACGTCACGCCGCTGCTCTGAGGCCTCGCGCCGCTGCAAGACTGTGGCGGTGACGCCAGAGAGCCGCCGAGCGCGTGGATCGATTGAGCACATTCGCGAGCACGAGCTGATCTCCGCCCGGCGGCGAGGTCGTCGCGCTCGTTTCCGGCGGCGCCGACTCGACCTGTCTCTGGCACGCGCTCGGCGCGCTCGGCTACCGCGTCTCGGCGCTGCACGTGAACCACGGCCTGCCGCGGCGCGGAGTCGCGACGAGGACGCGCGCTTCTGCCGCGACGTGCTCGGCGCCGGAGGTCGTCGAGGCGCAGTCGCCGGGCGGCCGACCGAGGAGGCGCTGCGCGAGCTGCGCTACTCGTTCGCCACCGACCGCCTGCGCGCGACCGGGCACACCGCCTCCGACCAGGTCGAGACCGTGCTCTACCGGCTCGTCGCGAGCGGCAACGCGAAGGGCATCAAGCCGAAGCGCGAGGACGGCGTCGTCCGCCCGTTGCTGACGCTCTGGCGGCGAGGAGACCGAGGCCTACTGCCGCGCCGAGGGGACTGGAGTTCCGGCGCGACAGCTCGAACGCCGAGCACGCGCCGCGGCCTTGATCCGCGAGGAGCTGCTGCCGCTGCTGCGCCGCTCCACCCCGGGCGCCGAGCAGAACCTGCTGCGCCTCGCCGAGCAGCGGCCGTCAAGCTCGACCTGCCTGCTCGCCGCTCCGCCGGGGGCTCAGGCCGCATCGACCTCGGCCAGGGCCTCACCGCCGTGCGCGAGTACTGACCGCGTCTGGCTCGAGCAGACCCCGTCGCGCTCGAGGGCCGGGTGCGCTGGGGCCCGTGGACGATCGAATCCGAGCTCGCAGGCCTTAAGGTACGAAGCTGGCGACCGGGCGACAGGCTCGCCGGGCGCCGCAAGAAGGTGCAGGACGTGTTCGTCGACGCCAAGATCCCCGCGGTCTGAACGCGAGGCGTGGCCCCTCGTCGTACGCGGGCGCAGAAGTCGTCGCCGGTGCCCGGCTCTCGTCGAGGCGCCGGGCGTGACGGCGGAGCGGCGCGTGAGCCAGACGGAGCTCGAGGCGGCGGTCGGCGAGATCCTGATCGACCGGGAGACGCTCGCCGCGCGCGTGGCCGAGCTCGGGAGCCGAGATCTCGGCCGACTACGAGGGCCGCGACCTGCTGCTGATCGGCGTGCTCAAGGGCGCCGGTCTTCTTCATGGCCGACCTGATGCGGCACCTGACCGTTCCCTGCGAGGTCGACTCTCATGGCGATCTCGAGCTACGGCGACGCGCACCGACTCCTCGGGCATCGTGCGCATCCTCACTGACCTCGACATCAACATCGAGGGCCGCGACGTGCTCGTGGTCGAGGACATCATCGACTCCGGCCTGACGCTCTCCTACCTGATCCGCAACCTGGAGTCGCGCGAGCCGGCGACCCTCGAGGTCTGCGCCCTCCTGACCAAGCCCTCGCGGCGCGAGATCGACGTTCCGGTGCGCTACGTCGGTTTCGAGATCTCCGAACAAGTTCGTCGTCGGCTACGGCCTCGACTTCGCCGAGCGGTACAGGAACCTGCCCTACGTCGGCGTATTGGACGAGCACCTGCTTCCCGACACGCTTTAGGCAACCCCAATCCGGGTACCGGTCAGGCTCATACTCACTGGTACCCTGTGCCGATAGAGGGCCCGTGAACCGTTTCTTCCGCTCAGCGCTGTTCCCGCTCGTCGTGATCGTCCTCCTCGTGTGGGTGGCGAGCCAGACGCTGATCCCGCATTCGAAGAGCGAGAAGAAGGTCACGCTCTCCGCAGTTCACCAGCGCTGGCGCGGCAGGGGAACGTCGACAACGTCGTCTTCAGCCCCCAGCAAGCACTCGATCAGCTTCACGATCACCAGCGAGGGCGGCAAGAAAGCGACCGTCCACTACCCGGCTGACCAGGCGATCCCGGCAGATCATCGACACCTTGGAGAGCAAGGGCACCACGTTCGACTCCAAGGGCACCGGCGGCTTCTCGTGGGTGAGCGCGTCCTCTCTCGCTGCTGCCGTTCATCATCCTGATCGCCTTCTGGATCTTCCTGATGAACCAGGTGCAGGGCGGCGGCTCGAAGGTGATGAGCTTCGGCAAGAGCCGCGCGAAGCGGATGGCGCCCGACTCGCCGAAGATCGGCTTCAAGGACGTCGCCGGCGTCGACGAGGCGGTCGAGGAGCTCCAGGAGATCAAGGAGTTCCTCGAGAACCCGAAGAAGTTCCAGGCGCTCGGCGCGCGGATCCCGAAGGGCGTCCTGCTCTACGGGCCGCCCGGCACCGGTAAGACGCTGCTCGCGCGCGCGGTCGCCGGCGAGGCCGGCGTGCCGTTCTTCTCGATCTCCGGCTCCGACTTCGTCGAGATGTTCGTCGGCGTCGGCGCCTCGCGCGTGCGCGACCTGTTCGAGCAGGCCAAGCAGGCGTCGCCGTGCATCGTCTTCATGGACGAGATCGACGCCGTCGGCCGCCACCGCGGCGCCGGCCTCGGCGGCGGCCACGACGAGCGCGAGCAGACGCTGAACCAGCTGCTCGTCGAGATGGACGGGTTCGAGCTGAAGGACAACATCATCCTGATCGCGGCCACGAACCGGCCCGACATCCTCGACCCGGCGCTGCTGCGCCCGGGCCGCTTCGACCGCCAGATCGTCGTCGACCGGCCCGACCGCATCGGCCGCCGCAAGATCCTCGAGGTGCACGCGAAGGGCAAGCCGATCGCGCCCGAGATCGACCTCGACACGCTCGCCGCCGGCACGCCCGGCTTCACGGGCGCCGACCTCGCGAACCTCGTCAACGAGGCCGCGCTGCTCGCCGCGCGCCGCGGCAAGAAGACGATCGAGCAGGAGGAGCTCGAGGAAGGGATCATGCGCGTGATCGCCGGCCCCGAGAAGAAGACGCGCCTGCTCTCCGAGGAGGAGCGCAAGATCACCGCCTACCACGAGCTCGGCCACGCGATCGTCGGCCACTACCTCGAGCACACCGACGAGGTGCACAAGATCTCGATCATCAGCCGCGGCCAGGCGCTCGGCTACACGATCTCGCTGCCGCGCGAGGACCGCTACCTGACGACCGAAGACCGCGCTGATGGAGCAGCTGGCGATGACGCTCGGCGGCCGCGCCGCGGAGGAGCTCGTCTTCCACGAGGTCACGACCGGCGCCGCCAACGACCTCGAGAAGGTCACCTCGATCGTCGAAGCAGATGATCATGCGCTTCGGGATGAGCGAGAAGCTCGGCCCGCGCGTGCTCGGCCGCAACCACGACATGCCGTTCCTCGGCCGCGAGATGGGCAACGAGCCCGACTACTCGGAGGAGATCGCGCGCGAGATCGACGACGAGATCCGCCGCGTGATCGAGGAGGCGCACGAGCTCGCCGTCACGACGCTCGAAGACGCACATGGACGAGCTGCACCAGCTCTCGGCGATCCTGATCGAGCGCGAGACGATCGACAGGGATCAGTTCGAGCGGCTGCTCGCCGGCGAGGACGAGGCGAACGTCTTCCCGGACGAGAAGCGGGGCCGGAGGCGGAGCCGCCCGCCAGGAGCAGGGCGCCGCCCGCAGCCGAAGCCGATCCCCAGGCCGTTTCCCGGGCGCGACTATGATGCGACCGCCGCCGAGGAAGCACGCCGTAAAGTCCGGCTCGCGCTCCGCGCGGGCCGCGACGACTACGTCGTAAGACGCTGGCAACTTTGGGCGTGTGCGGTGCCGAGCTAAGCCCGTCACCGCGGCAGGCGCTAGCGAAATGACGCATGCCGCGCAACGTGGGTCACCCTCGCGCGTGCTGACTACCGACCAGCCGCAATCGCCAGACGCGCGAACGCGTGGAGGCTGGGTATCAAGGCTCGTCACGCTCGGCGCGGACAAGATCCTGAGCGGCTCGAGATCGACTTTCGGCGAAGGCGCGCGGCAAAGGCGCAGATCGCGGAGGCGCTCGATGCGTCGATCCGCGATGGCGGTGTTTGTCCTCTATCCACCGAGGCGCGCTTCGAAGCGAAGAGGCGAGTAATCGCTGGGCGCGGACTCAGCCCGGGTAGGCGCTCAGGTTCTGCGTGGTCTTGGCATCCTCTCGAGATGACCGAACGGCGTCGAGACATCTGGGCGGAGTGGCTTCGCCCAGCACGTTCGCTACGGCGGCGATCGCCGCCGTAGCGCCGAGCGGATGCTGGCGCAGACGTCCGCTCTCCGGAAGCGAGTCCGCGACGGGGTGCTGGACGCGCCGGGCTTTCCGCGGCGAGACGCTCCTCGGCGTCGGCTGCGGCGAAGGGACTGATCGGCTTCGGCGCGCTCGAGCGCGGGGCGCGGGAGCCGCGTCGATCTTCTCGCGACATCTCCGACGACCTCCTCGACCTCTGCCGCGAGGCGGCTGAGTCGCTCGGCGCCCTGTCGAGCGGTGCAGCCTTCGTCAAGGCGGGCGGCCGACGACCCCGCCGGGCGTCGGCCGACGCCAGCGCGTCGATCGCCGTCACGACCCGCTCCGGTCCTGATCTTACGTCGCCGACAAGGCCCGCGCGTTCGGACGAGTTCATCCGCGTCCTGCCGCCCGGTGGGACGGGTCTCCGCTCTTCGAGCCGATCAGCCGCTTCTGAGATGGACGGAGAAGGCGCAGGCGGTTCTGGGGCTACTCCGAGCCGATGGGCGTCGCCGGACCCTCGCCGCTCGGGTCACGAGCGGATCTACGGGGAGATCCAGCCCCCGAGCTGACCCGATGCTCGCACTTCCGACGAGCGCGACCTTCAGGCTCGCCGAGGACGCGGGCTTCTTCCCGATCGAGCTTGAGCTCCAGGCCGAGATCCGCGTCTGATCGAGCCCAGGCCCGGGACGCCTTCCCTGAACACGCTCGGCAATCCGCAGATCCCGACGATCGGCGAGGCCATCGACCGGCGCGCTCGCACGCCGGACGAGCGCGAGCGGTTCATCGAGCATCTCCGCGCCGCTCGTCGAGCAGGGCGCGGGCACTGGCGGCACTGGCGCACCGCGCGTAGCGTCGTCGGCGACCAACCGTCCTAAGACCGGTGCCGGCGGTCGACGCCGGCCCTGCCAGATGCCCACAGGCGGGCGTAGCGCTCGCCCTGCGCGACCAGCTCGTCGTGCGCGCGCGACCTCGACCACGCCGGCCCGTCGTCCATCACCGACCACGCGGTCGGCTCGCTCGGCCGTCGAGACGGTGAGCGATCGATGATCACCGTCCGGCCCTCGACGCACCGCGGCCAGCGCTCGCTCGACGGCCGCCTCGGTCGCGGGATCGAGGCTCGAGGTCGCCTCGTCGAGGACGATCACCGCCGGGTCGGCCAAGCGCGACGCGCGCGATGCCCGACCAGCTGGCGCTCTGCCCGCGGACAGCCGCACGCCGCGCGTCTGCACGTCCGTGTGGATCCCGTCCGGCAGCGACTCGAAGCGCTCGAGCGCGCCGATCCGTCGCAGCGCGCGCAGCACCTCCTCGTCCGGACGCATCCGGGTCGGCGAGCCGCACGTTGTCCGCGATCGTGCCGCTGAAGAGGTGGCCCTCCTGCGGCAGCATCACGATCCGCCGACGCAGCGACTCGAAGCGTCGCCGTCGCGCAGGTCGACGCCGCCGAGCGCGATCGCGCCCCGCCTGCGGGTCGTACTGGCGCGTCAGCAGCTTCGCCAGCGTCGACTTGCCTGCGCCGGTCACGCCGACGAGCGCGACGTGCTCGCCGGCATCGAGCGCGCAGCGAGACGTCCTTCACGACGCGGCCGCCCGCCGTCGTAGCCGAAGCGTGACGTCGCGCAGCTCGAGCGCGCCGTCGCGCGGGAGCTCGACCGCGCCAGGCGCGCTCGGCGACGGCGTTCGTCGGCCTGCAGCAGCCCGACGACCTTGCCGAGCGCCGCCAGGCCCTGCCGGAACTCGCCGAGCCACTCGCTGAAGCGCGCGATCGGGTCGAACAGCTGCACGAGGTAGAGCACGTACGCGGCGATCGTCCCGTCGAGATCTGACCCGTCGCGATACATCGAGGCGGCGGCGAGCAGCACGGCGATCAGCGCGACCGTCTGCGCGAGCGGGATCATCGTGAAGAGCCGGATGTTCACGAACGACGCGCGCCGCCACGCGCCGACCTGCGCGTGGCTCGCGCGGCTGGTAGCGCGTCGATCGTCTGCCGCTCGCGCCGGAACGCCTGCACCACGCGCACGCCCGAGAGCCCTTCCTGCAGCGCGGTCAGCGTCTCGGCGACCCGGTCGCGGATCGCGTGGTACGCGCCGGCCCGCGCCGTGGTGGAAGGCCCAGCTCGAGGCGATGCAGGACCGGCAGCGCCACCAGCGAGACGAGCGCCAGCGTCGGCGAGAGGATGACGAGCACGACCACGGTCAGCGCGATCTGCAGGCCGCTGCCGACGACCTCGACCAGCGCCTCGCGCAGGAACTCGTCGAGCGCCTGCACGTCCGAGGTCAGCCGCGAGACGAGCACGCCGGTCGCGCTCCTGCTCGAAGAAGCCGAGCGGCAGCGCCTGCAGCTTGTCGAACGCGGCGCCGCGCAGGCTGTCGAGGAACCGCTCGCTCGCGGTCGCGGCGAGCAGCGTCTGCGCGCGCACGACGAGCGGCTTCAGCAGCGCGAGCCCGAGGAAGCGCGAGCGCCGCGACGTTGAGCGGATGCAGGTCGTTCTTCGACGATCCCGTGGTCGACCGCGTACCGCACCAGCGCGGGCCCGGCGAGCGTGATCAGCGTCGAGACGATCACCGCCGCGCGCCGCGCCGAGGTACAGCTTCTGCACCGGCGCGCGTCAGCGGCCCGCGTCTCGCGCCAGACCTCCGCGCTGAAGGCGCGCTCCATCATGCGGCCTCGCTCCGAGCGCGAGCAGAGCGCGGTAACGCGCGCGAGCGGCGCATCAGCTCCGTCGTGCGTTCCCTGCTCCGACGATCCGGCCGCCCTCGAGCACGGCGACGCGGTCGGCGAGCGCGATCGTCGCCGGCCGGTGGGCGATCACGAGCGTCGTGCGGCCCGCGCATCACCTCGGCGAGCGCGGCGCGGATCTCGTGCTCCTTGGTCGCGTCGACCGCCGAGGTCGCGTCGTCGAGGACGAGCACGGCCGGGTCGGCGAGGATCGCGCGCGCGATCGCGATGCGCTGGCGCTGGCCGCCCGAGAGCGAGAAGCCGCGCTCGCCGAGCACCGTGTCGTAGCCGTCGGGCAGGTCGTCGACGAACGCCGCCGCCCCGGCCAGCTCGGCGGCGCGCGCGCACGTCCTCATCGCTCGCGTCCGGCCGCGCCGAAGCGGATGTTCTCGCGCACGCTCTCGCTGAACAGGAACGTCTCCTCGAAGACGAGCGCGACCGCGCGGCGGACGTCGGCGATCCGCAGCTCGCGCAGGTCGTGGCCGTCGAGCAGCACGCGGCCCGTCCTCCGGGTCGTAGAGCCGCGCCAGCAACCCGGCGACGGTGCTCTTGCCCGAGCCGGTCGCCCCGACGAGCGCAAGCGACTCGCCCGGCGCGACGTGCAGGTCGAGGCCGTCGAGCACCGGACGGTCGCCCTCGTGCCCGAAGCTGGACGCCGTCGAGCCGGACGTCGCCGCGCACGGGCCGCTCGAGCTCGACCGGATGGCGCGGCTCGCGCAGCTGCGGCTCGGCCTCCAGCACCTCGGTGATCCGGCTGCTCGCGGCGAGCGCCTTCTGCAGCGTCGTCACGCGCTGGCCGAGCACGCGCAGCGGCCAGACGAGCATCACCGACGTAGGCGTTGAAGGCGACGAACGAGCCGACGGTCAGGTCGCCGTTGATCACGCTGCGGCCGCCGAGCCAGAGCACGGCGAGCGATCCCGAGCAGCGGCAGCATCTCGAGCGTCGGCATGAAGACCGCGTCGAGCCGGGCGAGGTCGAGCGCGCGGTCGCATGATCTCGAGCGCTGCGGCTGCGGAACGCGGCGGCGAGCGCGTCGCCGGCGCCGAGCCCCTTGACGACGCGGATGCCGCTGACCGTCTCCTCGACGAGCGTCGACGCCTCGCGCCCAGCGCTCCTGCAGCCGCTCGGTGCGCGCGTGTCGTACGCGCCGCGAGTAGAGCCAGGCGCCGACGGTGATCGAACGGCACCGGGATCAGCACGATCGAGCGCGAGCCGCCAGTCGAGGATCAGCATCACGATCGCGACCGCGACGACCGTCAGCACGTAGCCGATCGTGTGCCCGATCGAGTCCATCATCCGCGCGACGTGCTGCGAGTCCGGACGACGCGCGGCTCAGCAGCTCGCCCGGGCCGACGCGGTCGTGGTAGGTCGCGTCGAGCCGCAGCGCGTGCGCGAAGATCGCGTCGCGGACGCGCGCGTCGGACGTGCGCGCGGTTGCGGATCGCGTACAGGTGGCGGAACGCGCCCGCGCACGACCTCGAGCAGCCCGACGCCGAGCAGCACGGACCAGCCAGATCGAGCAGCGCGTGCTGGTCGCGCGGCACGATCCCGTGGTCGATCGCGTACTTGACGACGAGCGGCGCGGCGACCGCGCCCGTCTGCCAGAGCAGGCCGGACAGCACGGCGCCGGTGACGCCATGCGCTGCGAGCGGACGACCGCGCGCACGAACCTCCACGCCGCGCGCCGGCGCGCCTCGTGATCGCCCATGGCCCTAACCTACCCACGTGATGCAGACGACGCCCATCGAGCGAGCGTTTCCCGCGGCCGTCCGTGATGGGCGTCGTCAACGTCACGCCCGACTCGTTCTCGGACGGCGGCGTCAACTTCGCACCGCGGCCGACGCGGTCGCGAGCGCGCCGGCGGATGCTCGACGAGGGCGCGGCGATCGTCGACGTCGGCGGCGAGTCGACGCGGCCGGGCTCCGAGGGCGTCTCCGTCGACGAGGAGCTCGCGCCGCGTCGTGCCGGTGCTCGAGCAGCTCGCGCGGCGCGCCGGTCTCGATCGACACCTCGAAGGCCGAGGTCGCCCGCGCGCGCGCTCGAGCTCGGCGCGGAGCTCGTCAACGACGTCACCGCGCTCCGCGGCGACCCGGCGCTGGCCGAGCGTCGTCGCCGAGTCCGGACGCGTACCTCTGCCTGATGCACATGCAGGGCGAGCCGCGGACGATGCAGGCCGACCCGCGCTACGACGACGTCGTCGTCGGAGGTCGCCGCCTTCCTCGAGGAGCGGCTGCGCGTCGCCGTCGCGGCGGGGATCGCCGAGGAGCGCATCTGCCTCGATCCCGGGATCGGCTTCGGCAAGACGGTGGAGCACAACTTCGAGCTCGTCCGCCGGCTCGACGAGCTCGACCGCGCTCGGCCGGCCGGTCGTGATCGGCTTCTCGCGCAAGAGCTCGCTCGGCAAGCTCGCTCGGCGACCCGCAGGCGACGACCGGCTCGGTCGCCGCGAGCGTCGGCGCGGCGGTCGCCGCCTACGAGCGCGGCGCGACGATCCTCGCGCGTCCACGACGTCCGCGAGCACGTCGAGGCGCTGGCCGCCGCGCGGGCGGCGCTGGCATGACCGTCGTCGTCGAGCTGCGCGGGCTCGAGCTGCCTGGCCGCCACGGCGTGCTCGAGGGGGAGCGCGAGACCGGGCAGCCGTTCCTCTACGACGTCGAGCTCGAGCTGCCGGAGCCGCCGGCGGACGAGCTCGAGGAGACGGTCGACTACCGCGAGGTCGTGACGCTGGTGCGCGCAGCTCTCGGACGAACCGGCAGTTCCAGCTGCTCGGAGTCGCTCGCCGGGGCGGTCGCCGACGCGCTGCTCGAGCGCTTCACCAGCCGAGCGCGTGAGCGTCCGCGTGCGCAAGCCGGAGGTCGACCCCGGCGCGTCGGTCGAGTTCGCCGCCGCTAGCGTGCGGCGGGAGCGACGCTGAGCGAGTACGAGGCCCGCACGCCGGTCTTCGGCAGGAACACGTCCGCGTAGACGAACTGCGCCGAGCCCCGGCCCTTCAGCGTGATGCGCTCGAAACGCGCTGCCCGCATGGGCCGAGACGCCGAGCAGGTCGCGCTTCGCGGCGCGAGCCCTGCTCGAAGACGGTCGTCGTCTTCTTGCCCCAGAGCTCGAGGTTGACGTTCGCGTTCGGCCGCACGGTGACGACGACCTTGCCTTTCGCCGGCAGGTAGATGCGGTAGACGTCTTCCGGGTCCTCGCGCCGCTCGAGCTGGGCGCTGATCGTCGCGCGCGCGCCGGTGCTGCGCCGTGAGCGGCGCCTTGCCGTCGCGCGTGAGCCCGTTCGGTTTCGACCAGGTAGATGTCCTCGTTCGGCTCCTGCGGGTCGACGGGCGGCGGCTTGCGCGCCAGGGCGGCGGGGACGTTGAGGATGCCGTAGCCGGTGTCCGGTCCCAGCCCGCCTTGCCGACGTCGCGCGCCGAGCGGCGCATGACCTCCGAACAGCTGCGTGTTCGACAGGGTCGGCCGCAGCGTCCAGACGGCACGCAGCGGCGCCGGAGACGAGCGGAGCCGAGAAGCTCGTGCCGTCGACGGCGTCGCCAGCCGGCCGGGTCCCAGAGGGTCGGGATCGCGGCCTCGATGTCCTGGCCCGGCGCCGCGAGGTCCATCGCCGCCGACGCGCTGGAGAAGACGGTCACGCGGTCGGCCTCGTCGGTGGCGCCGATGGTCAGTACGTGCGCGAAGCTCGCGGGAAGGAGGGCGAGCTGCCCTCCTCGCGGTCGTTTCCGGACGAGGCGACGACGAGCGGGCCGGCGCCGAAGGCGCTCGCGATCGCGTGCTCCTCGATCGGCAGCCGGTCGAAGCCGCCGAGGCTGAGGTTGATCACGCCCCGCCCGTGGCGCCGCGCCGCGGCGAGGCCTGGCGATCTCGTCGCCGACGGTGAGCTGCCCGGTCGGGCTCGCGTCCCAGAGCTGGAGCTTCGCCTGCGGGTAGATGCCGACGATCCCTGGCCGTTGACCGGCGCGCTGACGACCGAGGCGGTCGACGGTGCCGTGGAACTCGTCCTGGTTCGCGTCGAAGGTCTGCGTGTTCAGCGCGATCGTGTTCGGCCGTCCGGCGAACTCCGCGTGTGCGAGGTCGACGCCGGAGTCGATCATCGTCACGGGGACTCCGGGCCTGGCGCGATCCATTCGCTGACCCCGATGTGCGACGGCCACCACTCCTGCGGCGAGAGCGGGTCGGTGAACTGGCCGAAGAAGCCGCTCGCGCCGCGAGGCTCGGTGCCGATCGGCACGTCGGGCGTCACCGAGCGGACGAGCCCGCGGCGCTGGAGGCCCGGCAGCAGCCGCTGCGCGGTCCAGCTCGGCAGGCGCCAGAGCGCGAGCGAGCGGCTCGATCAGCCGGCCGCCCGCACGGCTGCAGCGCGGGCACGGCCGCGCTGCCGCGGACGTGGTCGAGCTCGACGAGCGTGCGCGGTAGGCCTGCAGCCCTGCGAAGGTGCGCGGGCCGGAGAGTGACCGGCTTCTCCGGATGCGCGAGCACGGCCGCCTGGGCGGCCGAGCTGAAGCAGAGGGCGACGACCCGATCAGTACGCTGAGGCGCACGGCGCGTGACACGGTAGCTGCGATCGCGCGGGATGACGGACAATCGCAGCCATGACGCAGAAGCTTCGTCGGGCTCGGCGCGAACCTCGGCGACCCGCGGGCGCAGATCGAGCGCGCGCTCGAGCTGCTCGCCGCCGAGGACGGCATCGAGCTGGTCGCGGTCTCGAGCCTGCGCGAGACCGACCCGGTCGGCTATCGAGGACCAGCCGCGCTTCCTCAACGGCGCGGCCGAGCTGCGCACTCGCTCGAGCGCGCGCGAGCTGCTCGAGCGGCTGCTGGCGATCGAGCGCCGCCTGGGCCGCGTCCGAGGCGACGGACCGCGCTTCGGGCCGCGCACGATCGACCTCGACCTGCTCCTCTACGGCGACGAGCAGATCGACGAGCCGGGCCTCGAGCATTCCGCACCCGCGCCTGCACGAGCGGCGCTTCGCGCTGGAGCCGCTGGCCGAGCTCGATCCCGCGCTCGAGATCCCGGGACACGGCCCGGTCCAGGCCGCTGCTGGCAGGGCTATGATGATGCGCATGTCGCACCTCGACGAGCTCGACGAGTTCGAGGCCGAGCTCGAGCTCGCGCTGAAGAAGGAGTACTCCGCGGTCTTCGGCCTCTTCCGCTACTGCGTGCTGACGCAGGACGCGACGTACCTCTGCAACAAGCTCGACCTCGCAGTACGTGCCGCAGCCGAGCTACCCGTTCTTCCAGCTGAAGATGGAGGACGTCTGGGTCTGGGACAAGAACCGCCCGACCCGGATCATCCCGCGCGCCGAGGTCTACACCTCGAGCGACGTGACCGTCGAGGAGCTGCGCGGCGAAGGCGACGAGCCGCAGCCTGACCGCCGGAGGCGCTGGCCGAGCGGATCGGCGAGTCGCTCGGCTCCGACGACGAGCCTTAGGCGTCGCTTGTGATGCCGACCGTGGAGGATCGTGCCGCTTTGCCGGTGCGGCCGTTCTAACTCGCTCGCTGCCGCCGCGTCGTAGGTAGCAGATGTCGCGCACGCTCTGGCAGGGGGTTGGAGCGCTCGTGCTCGGCGCGCGCGTGTCTGGTCGCGGCCGGCCTGGCGGGGGCTTCGCGCGGCTTCGCGCAGGGCAGGATCTTCCGGGTCGGCTACGCGGGCGCCTCGGTGCAGATCGACCCGCAGCTCGCGTACGTGCTCGACGGCGTGGTCGCTCGAGTACGCGACCGCGGCGAAGCTCTTCAACTATCCCGACCGCGCGGGCGCGGCGGCGGCGCCTGCGGCCGGAGGTCGCGGCCGGCTACAGCGGTCTCGCGCGACGGGCGCACCTACACGTTCACGATCCGGCGCGGCTTCCGCTTCAGCGACGGCGCGCCTGTGACGGCGAAGAGCTTCGCCTATGCGATCGACCGCGTTGCCAACCACGACCTCGCCTCGCCCGGAGCGTCGTTCATCACCGATCCGAGCGGCACGGACATCGTCGGGGCGATCGCCGTCAGCGCCGGCAAGGCGACGCACGTACAGGGGCGTCGTGGCGAAGGGCACCGCCTGGTGATCCGCTGACGAGGCGCGACCCGACGCTGCTGACGAAGCTCCGCGATGCCGTTCTTCCAGGCGACCTCGCTCAGGCTGCCGCTGACGAGGAAGTGGTCGCGGGCGGCTACCCGTCCGCGGGTCCGTACGCCTTCACGCAGAACACGCCGAACACGATCGCCCAGCTTCGCCGCAACCCGTACTACCGCGGGCTGCGACCCCCGCGTAAGGGCGTCGTACGTCCGCTGGAACCTCGACCAGCAGGACGGCTACCGGCAGGTCGAGGCAGGCAGCCTCGACGAGGGACCGCTGCCGGACGCCGAGGTTCGCGGGGTCGCGCGCAGGTTCGGCGTCAACAAGAGCCGCTTCTGGGTCGAGCCGACCAACTGCGTCGGCTACGTCGGGATGAACAGCCGGCGGCGCGCTGTTCCGGATCAAGCGTCGCCCTGCGCCAGGCGCTCAACTGGATGATCGACCGCCGTGCCCTGCTGGCCCCGCTTCCGCCCTACACCGGCTCGCCAGTGGACCCACCTGCTGCTCTCGTCCGTTACCCGGCTCGGTCACCGCGACGAGCTGCAGCCGTACCGCGGCGCGCCGAACGCCCGCAAGGCCCGCCGGCTCGCGGCCGGCCACCTGCGGGCGGGGCTCGTGAACGTCGGCTACCGCAGCTCGGCGCCTGGCGGCCTGGCGCAGGGCGCAGTACGCGCGACGTGCTCGTGAAACTCGGAGTCAAGGCGGAGCGGATCAAGCTGAAGGGCGTTCACAGGGGCGGACATCTACAACGCGATCGGGAGGCGGAACGGCGACCTCGATCTCGGCGTCTCGCTCGGCTGGTGCTCCGAGTACCCGGAGCCGCTGGGACTGCTCTCCCTCGGGTTCAACGGGCTCCGGGACCGCCGGGACGAAGTTCCAATCCAGGCTCGGCGCGCTCGAAGCGGCTGCACGGCGCCGCACGGTTGCGCGCGCTCGGCAGGCTCGACCTCGACCTGATCAGCACGCTCGCGCCGGTCGCGGTCACGCGAACGTACAACGGGCGGCTTCTACTTCTCACGGCGCGTCGAGCCCGAGAGCCTCGTCTACGTCGGCGTCTACCAGGACTGGAGCATCCCCGCGCTGGCGCTGAGTAGCCTCGCGCATCGGCACCCTGGCGATCGACGTCGGGAACACGCAGACGGTCTTCGGGCTCTTCGAGGGCGAGGAGCTGCGCGAGCACTGGCGCGTGGCGACCGAGCGCAACCGCAGCGGCGATCGAGCTCGGCGCGCTCTACGGCAGCTTCGTCGACCTCGACGCCGTCGAAGGGATCGCGCTCGCGTCGACGGTGCCCCAGCTGCATCGCTCCTACGAGGACTTCGCGCATGGACTACGCCAAGGCTGAGCTGCTCGATCTCGGGCCGGGTGTGAAGACCGGCGTTCCGATCCGCTACGACGACCCGCGCGAGGTCGGGCCCGACCGGATCGCGAACGCGGTCGCGGCGCTCGAGCGGTACGGCGCCGCCGGCGATCGTCGTCGACTTCGGCACCTCGACGAACTTCGACGTCGTCTCGCCGGAGGGCGAGTACGTCGGTGGCGTGCTCGCGCCGGGCATCGAGGTCTCGATGGATGCGCTCTTCTCGCGCGCGGCGCGGCTGTTCAAGGTCGACTTCGTCGAGCCGGAGACGGTGATCGCGAAGAACACCGCCTCGAGCCTGCAGTCGGGGCTCGTCTACGGGTTCGCCGGCCAGGTCGACGGGATCGTCGAGCGCATCCGCGGGCGAGCTCGGTGCCGAGGCGCAGACGGTCGCCACCGGCGGCCTGGCCGACCTGATCGTCCCGCACGCGCGCACGCTCGAGACGATCGACCCGTTCCCGACGCTCGAAGGCATCAGGCTCGTCTGGCAGCGCAATCACGAATGAACGTCTACGAGTGGGGCCGCCGGGGTGACCCGGCCCTGCTCTACTGGGACGGCCTCGGCGGGACCGGGCTGCACGCCAACGAGATTGGGCCGCTCCTGGCCGGCCAATACGGCCTGCACGTGGTCGCCCCGGATCCGCCGGGCCACGGAGGCTCGCCGTCGGGCGACGCCGACTCGTTCCGGCCGACCCGGCTCGCCGAGAGCGCGGCGGTCCTGCTTCTGAGCTCGGAATCGACTCGAGCCGCCTTCCTCGGCTTCTCGTGGGCGGCGCGTGTCGGGCGTGTGGTTCGCCGCCCAGTACCCAGAGCGCACGACGGCACTCGCGCTGCGTCGAGGGCGGCCATCACGGCTCACGGCAGCCGACCGGGCTCAGGCCGCGATCGCCGAGGCGCGCGCGGAGCGGGAGGATGAGACGTTCGACAGCTGGGACGCCTACCTCGCCTTCGAGCGCGAGACGCTGCGCCGCTGGACGCCCGCGCTCGAGGAGGCCCACCGGGCGATCATGGTCGACGAGGACGGCCGCGTGGCGCCGATCCTTTCGGTGGAAGCGCTCGGAGCGATCAACCAGGGGAGCCGGCTCGAGCCGGTCGCGGAGGCCTACCCGGCGATCGCGGCGGCCGGCGTGCCCGTAGCTGCTCGTCGTCGCGTCAGGGGTCGGCCCCGAGTCGGTCGAGCGTTTCCGCGCGGCGCTGCCGGACGCACGGATCGAGTCGATCCCGGACGGGATCCACGACCTGATCTCGTTCGCTCCCGAAAGGATCGCCGGCCTCGTCGGAGAGCTTGTCTCCGCTCAGCCGCCGCCGTAGATCGAGATCGGCAGAGTCGAGCACGATCGTCGTCCGCCGGTCCGGCAGCTCCGCGACCAGCTCGCTCGAGAATCTCGGCGGCGCCGGGTGCGGCCGCCAGCAGGCGGGCCTCGACCTCGTCCAGCGTCTCGAGCTGCACGAGCTCCTGCCTTGAACGGGCGTCGGGAATCGGCCGCGGCCGAGGTACCAGCCGTAGAACTTCTTCAGGAAGCCGGTCGCGCGCCGCTCGCCGAGCTCGCGCACGGTCTCGCGCATGAACAGGATCAGCTCGGCGACGACCTCCTCGCGCGACGGCTCGCCGGCGTCGCCGTCGAGGATCTCGCGCAGCGCCCACGGGTTGCCCTGCGCGCGCGCGGCCGACCATCACGGCGGCGGCGCCGGTCGTGGCCAGGATCGCCTGCGCCCGTGCGCGCGAGGTGACGTCGCCCGAGGCGACCACCGGCACGTCGACGAGCGTCGACGAGCTCCGCAGTCAGCGAGTGGTCGGCCTCGCCCGTGTACATCTGCCGCGCCGAGCGCGGGTGCAGCGTCAGCGATGCGGCGCCGGCCTCGACCAGCCGCGGCCCGACTCGAGGCAGCGCGCGGGAGCCGTTCTCGAGCCCGCGGCGCATCTTCACCGTGACCGGGCACCGACGACCGACTCGGCCACCGCCGACGATCACGCGGCAGGCGCGCTCGGGGTCCTCGAGCAGCGTCGCGCCGGCGCCCGTCTTCGTCACCTTGCGTCACCGGGCAGCCGAAGTTGACGTCGACGATGTCGGCGCCGGCGTCCTCGACCATCCGCGCCGCCTCGGCCATCACCCGGCTCGGAGCCGAAGATCTGGACCGCCAGCGGCCGCTCGTCGGCCGACGATCCGCAGGTAGCCGAGCGTGCGCTCGTTGCGGTGGTGCAGACCGGCGCAGCTGACCATCTCCGAGCACACGAGCCCGGCGCCGTAACGCCGTCCCTGGCGGCGAAAGGCCTGCACGCTGACACCGGCCATCGGGGCGAGCACGAGCCGCGTCGGGATCTCGACCGTCGCCGAATCCACCAGGACTCGCGAAGATCTACCTGCACAGAGCGGGAAATAGTATCCGTCAGCACGGTTGACGTCCATCCACCGCTGTAGGCTAACATATCGCGCCCGCGACGGCGCCCTGCGCCGCGCGTTTTTCTTGCAAGGAGGCGCAGCTGTGAAGGAAGTCATCCTCACTCCCGAGGGCTACGAGAAGCTGAAGCAGGAGATCGAGTATCTCTCGAACGACAAGCGCCGCGAGGTCGCCGAGCGCATCCGGCATCGGCGCGCGAGTTCGGCGACATCGCGGAGAACGCCGAGTACGACGACGCGAAGAACGAGCAGGCGCTGCTCGAGCACCGCATCGCGACGCTCGAGGAGCGGCTGCGCAACGCGCGCGTGATCAGCAAGAAGGACATCGCGAAGGACGTCGTCTCGATCGGCTCGAAGGTGAAGCTGCGCGACATCGACGCCAAGCAGACGGTCGAGTACCGCATCGTCGGCTCCGCCGAGGCGAACCCGGCCGAGAACAAGCTCTCGAACGAGTCGCCGGTCGGCAAGGCGATCATCGGCAAGAAGAAGGGCGAGACCGTCGAGGTCGCGGCCCCGCGCGGCTCGATGAAGTTCAAGATCCTCGAGATCAAAGCCGCCTAGACTCACCGGCACGATGCTGCCGAAGCGGTTTCCCGACCGGGTCGAGATCGCGGCGGTCCGGGCCGCGGCTCGAGCGGGCCGAGAACGGCGAGACGCTCGACGACGAGCTGCGCGTCGCGGGCCGCGTCATGGGGCGGCGCGAACTGGGGAAGCTCACCTTCCTCGACCTCGTCGACCGCTCGGGCGGATCCAGCTGATCGTCGCAGCGACGGAGCGTCTGAGCGCTCGACCTCGGCGACATCGTCGGCGCGACCGGCGCGCCGGCGACGCTCGCGGCGCGGCGAGCCGTCGCTCGTCGTCGAGCCAGGTCGAGCTGCTGGCGAAGATCCGCAAGCCGCTGCCGGACACGTTCCACGGCGTCACCGACCGCGAGCACGCGCTACCGGCAGCGCTACCTCGACCTGCTGATGAACGAGGAGTCGCGCGAGCTGTGCCGCGACGCGCGACGCAGATCGTCGGCGCGATCCGCGCCTACCTCGACGGCGAGGGCTTCCTCGAGGTCGAGACGCCGATCCTGCAGCCGCGCTACGGCGGCGCGCTTCGCCGAGCCGTTCGTCACGCACTCGAACGAGCTCGACGCAGGACCTCTACCTGCGCATCGCCGACGAGCTCTACCTCAAGCGCCTGATCGTCGGCGGGCTCGAGAAGGTCTACGAGCTCGCGAAGGACTTCCGCAACGAGGCGATCTCGTACAAGCACTCGCCCGAGTTCACGCAGCTCGAGTGGTACGAGGCGTACGCCGACTACCGCGACACGATGGAGCGCACCGAGACGCTCGTCGAGCGCGCGGCCGCCGAGGCGATCGGGACGACGCAGGTCACCTTCCGCGGGCACGAGATCGACCTGCGCGCGCCGTGGCAGCGCGTGAAGTTCGTCGAGGCGCTCGGAGGAGAAGGGCGTCTGGTCGCGCGACGAGCGCCGAGCTGCGCGCGAAGCTCGACGACGCGCGGCGTCGACACCGAGCGCGACACGACCTGGTCGCAGCTCGCCGACCACGCCTACTCGCACTTCGTCGAGCCCGAGCTGATCCAGCCGACGATCGTGCATACGACTGGCCGATCGAGCTGTCGCCGTTCGCGCGCACGACCGACGACGACGACGACGCTCGTCGAGCGCTTCGAGGCCGTCGTCGGCGGGATGGAGTTCGCGAACGCGTTCAGCGAGCTGAACGACGCCGAGGAGCAGGCGCGAGCGCTTCGCGATGCAGGAGGCCGAGCGCGGCGGCCGGCGACGCGGACGAGCCGAGGCGGGCGATCCGGACTACGTCGAGGCGCTCTCGTACGGGATGCCGCCGACCGGCGGCTGCGGGATCGGGATCGACCGGCTGGCGATGGTGCTGACCGGCAGCGACGCGATCCGCGACGTGATCCTGCTTTCCGGCGCTGCGGTCTCGGCGTAGTGGAACCGGAGCGGCGGTACGCGCTCGACGCGCTGCTCGACGCGCTCGGGCTTGCCCTTCGACGAGTCGGTGTGCCGGTCGAGCCGGCGGTGCTCGACGAGGTGTTCGGGCTGCTGACGCTCGCGCACGAGCAGCGACGCCGAGCTCGACCAGCACGGACGGCCGCTGCGCCGGCCGATCCGCCGGGCCCGCGGGTCGCCGAGCTCGCGGCGGGCCTCGGGCTCGAGCGGCGCGGCTATCCGGGCGGCGAGCGCTTCCTCGTCGCGCTGACGCACGACGTCGACCTGCTCGGCGGCGGCGGTCTGCCGACCGCGGCGCGAAGCTCGCAAGCTCGGTCGCGCACCGCTCGCGGCGGCGGCTGCGCGAGTCGACCACGTTCGCGGCGGATGCCCTGCGCGGGCGCGATCCCGACTACCCGCTCGAGGAGATGCTCGCCGCCGAGGGCGCGCGCGAGCTCGACCTGCTTCTTCCTCACGCGCCAGGAGAGTCGCCGCAGGACGGCTACCCCGACCGCTACGGGCCCGAGCTCGCGGCGGCGGCTCGAGCGAACGCGCGCGGCCGGGGTCGAGAGTCGGGCTGCACGCCTCCGTACCGGGCGCGAGAGCTCCCGGCGCGATCGCGGAAGAGGCGCAGCTGCTCGGCGACGTCGCAGGGCCTGCGCCACCACTACCTGCGCAGCGACCCGGCCCGGCTGGCGGCGGAGCTGCGGGAGGCGGGCCTGCGCTCCACGACTCGAGCATCGGCTGGCCCTCGCTGCCCGGCCTGCGCGCGGGCACGCCGTACCCGTACCGGCTCTGGGACGCGGAGCGGCGCGAGCCGGGCGCGTGGGAGCTGCCGCTCGTCCTGATGGACGCCACGCTGGCCGAGGAGCGCTACCTCGGTCTCGGCGCCGACGGACGAGGCGTACGAGGTCGCGGTCGCCGCGCTGGAGCCGGTCGCCGAGCACGGCGGCGCGGTCGCGATCCTCTGGCACCCGCCTCGCACCACGCCGCGACTCTCCGGACGGCTACGACCGTCTCTACCGGCGACTGCTCGAATGGATCGACGAGCACGGCGGCACGAGCCGGCTCGGCGGCCGAGACGCTCGACCGCTGGGCGGCTAGGCGAATACGGTCGTCCACCAGCTCGGTGACCTGTTCGGCCACCTGCCGAGTGCAGTCTCGCGCTGCTCGGCCGGCGAGAGGCCGAGCGGGTCGCGCGAGCTCGGACAGCGGGGCGTTGCGGAAAGCCCGGGCGGGGACGGGCAGCGTGCGCCTGCCGGATCGGACCCGGGCCCGCTCGGCAGGCTCGCGCGGCAGAGGCGGCCCGGGGATCCCGTCCAGCAGCGCAGAGCGAGTTCCGGCAGCGTGAACGTGCGCTCGATCTTCGCCTTGGCGTCGACCACCGACGCGACGACGTGCTTGCGCTCGAAGCCGAGCACCGAGGTCGAACGCGCCGAGCTCGGAGTCCGGCGACGCTGCGCGCTCCGGTGGTTGGAGCAGGTCAGGCCGAGCTCCCGCGCGACGCCACCGCCTCGGGCAGCGCCGGCTCGTCACCGAGCTCGAGCGTGCCGAGCGACGCGATCCGACCGGCAGAGCCCTCGGCCTCGACTCGAGCAGCGCAGCGCGGCCAGAGGGCTGCGAGAAAGCGGTTCCCCGTGCACGACGAAGGCGACCCGCAGGGCTCGCTCACGCGACAGGCGCTGCCCTCGCCGGAAGCCGACGGTCCTGCTCGATCCTGAGCTGGCGCGCGCCGGACGAGCGGGCCCGGTCAGCCAGGGTGCGAGGCGCATCGCACGGGCTTTCCAGCGGAGGCGCGCTCACTGGGACAGAGAGCCGGCGGCGCGCGTGGTAGCTCGCGGCCGCGTCGCGATAGCGCTTCGCGCGAAGTGCGCTCGCTCGCCGTTGCGGCCGAGCACGGCCGGGCCGGGACCAGAGAGCCGCCGCTCCAGGTACTCGCGCTCGTCCGCGGTCAGGTCGTCGCGCTCGGCGACTCGGCGGAGCACGGCCTCCGCGTGCTCAGTCCATCCGCGCCGGCGCGGCTGGAGAGCTCTCGAGCCCCAGCGGTAGAGCGCGAGCGGCCGCGGCTGGAGCGCGACTCGGTGGCCTGCGTAGATCGCGCGCAGCCGAGAAATCAGTCCTCGGCTGACCGCAAGCTCAGAGTCGAACGGCCCGATCTCCTCGACGAGGGCCTTCGGGAAGAGCGACATCGTCGAGACGAAGTTCTGCTCGAGGATCGCGAGCCGCTGGCGCGCCGGCTCGGGAAGCGGCCCTTGTAGCGCATGCGGGACAGGTGGATCCCGTTCGGGAAAGAGCCAGTAGCAGTTCGAGGTGGCGATCCCACCGCCGTGCCGGTCGAAGTGTCTCGACCAGCGCCTCGGGATGTCCCGGGCAGGAGACGTCGTCGGCGTCGCAGAAGGCGATCCAGCTCGCCGCGGCCTCGGCGATCCACCGCGGTTGCGCGCGACGGCGACGCCCGCGTTCTCCTGGGAGACCACGCGCACGGGCTCCGGGAACGAGCCGGCGATCTCGGCCGTCGCGTCGCGCGACCGTCGTCGACGACCACCACCTCGAGGTCAGCGGACGTCTGCCAGAGGAGACGAGGAGATCGCAGCGCCGACCGTCGCCTCGCGCGTCGAACGCCGGGATCACGACCGAGACTCTCACGCCGCCAGCCTCTCGTTACAGCTCGGGATACTGCGCCACGAGCCGCGCCGGTGCCGAGCCGGCGCCCTCGACCTGGCGTCCGCATCGCCGAAGCCGCCTTGCCAGTTCGGGTCGTCGAGGACCGCGCGCAGCGCGGCGGCTAGCGCGTCGGATCTTCCGGAACGAGCAAGGCGTCCCGACCGTCGACGACGAGGCTCACGCAGGCGGCGCGCACGCTCGGTCGCCACGAGCGGGGTGCCCGACGCGAGCGCCTCGAGCGCGAGAGCGGCAGGCCGACTCCCAGCACGAGCAGCATCACGACTACGTCGGCGGCGCCCATCAGCGCGTCGTCGCGTCTGTCCGGATCGCGAGCCGATCACCGCGACGCGCTGTCTCTGCGGCGAGCCGCTCGAGCTCGGCGCGAAGCGGCCCTCACCGGCGATCGCTGGCTGTCGCGTTCGGCACCTGCCGCAGCGCGACGATCGCAAGCGCGTGGTTCTTCTGCTCCGCCAGCCGCCCGACCGCGAGCACGAGGCGGTTCCCGGCTCGTGCTCGAGCTCGAAGCGGCCGCGCGCCGGAGCAGGGCCGACAGCGTTCGACGACCGTCGTGGCGAGCGGCAGGCCCATGCTGCTCGAGCGCGGCAGCCACGCCGGGGCCGCACGCCACGGCGCGGCAGACCGGCAAGCGCGCAGCAGGCGCACGGTTCAGGCCAATCCTCCTCGGGACGCCGTCGCTCACGAGTGCCGGGCGGTCGCCGGCCCGCGGAGGCGTGGCGAGACCGGTCGCGAGGCGCCATGGCCGGATTGTGGACGTGCACGACGTCGGGCCGCGTTTGGCGGACGGCTCGGCGAACCGCGTTCGCCGCTGCGGGAATTCGCCACGGCCGCCGCTGGACGAGCGGCACCGGCAAAGGGCTGGCCTCCAGCTGGGCGGCCAGCGGGCCCGGCGCGCGCGGCGACGAAGACATCATCGTGACCCGCCGCCGGGCGCCGCGGTAGGTGGAGAGCAGCACCTGCTCGGCGCCGCCGGTGCCGAGCTCCTGGATCACGTGGAGGATGCGCACAGCTCCTCGTAGAGCGCGACCGATCCGCCGGGCGACGCCATCGGCGGAGAAGTGCTCTGCGGCTCGCTTTCGCGCCGCTGCGTCCGCAGCTTCGAGCCGCCGTTCCGGGCTTCCCGGCGAGCTAGCTCGAGGCGCCGCGCCAGCGCGCCGGGTCCGCTCTGGCTCGACGACACAACCCGGTCTCGCCGTCGACGACGAGCTCCGGGATCCCGCCGACGCTGGTCGCCCACGACCGGAAGCCGCGTCGCCATCGCCTCGAGGATCGCACAGCGGCAGGTTGTCTGCGCGCGACGGCTGGACGAGCACGTCGAGCTCCGGCGAGGCGTGCGCGGCATCGTCGGCGACGAAGCCGTGGAAGCGCGCGTCGACGCCGCCCTCGCGCGCCTGCAGCTCGAGCTGGTCGCGCGAGCGAGCCGATCGCCGTAGATCTCGAGCCGCAGCGGCGCTCTGCGACGAGCCGGGCCGCCTCGAGTCAGGACGTCGATGCCCTTCCAGTACTCGAGGTTCGCAGCCACGCCCGCGACGAGCACGGTCGTGACTCCGTCGCCGGCGCGGACTCGTCGGGCTCGACCCCGATGCGGAATCACGTGCAGCAGGTCGCGGCGAAGCCGTGCGCGACCATGAAGTCGGCCATCGCCTGCGAGGGCGCGACGACGTGTCCGAGCGCGGTCAGCCCGGCCTCGATCGGCAGGTAGCCGTGCTCGAGCCAGGCGAGCCGGCCTGCGCGGACACCCTGGCGGGTCAGGCGCGTCGTCCGGGCGGCCGATCCGCGCCGCGATCTCCTCAGGCATGCCGTGGAGCGTATGGACGCACGCGGGCGCCGCGGAGCCGCGCCCGGCGAGCCGGCCGAACAGGCCCGCCCGGCGGTCGTGCGTGTGGACGACGTCGGCGCCTGGAGCTCGCGCCACGAGCCGGCGCCGCCGCGCGCGTCGAGCTTGTGGCCGACGGACACGGCCTCGCGCCGGCACTCCGAGCCGCGCGGAAGCTCTCGGCCAGCGCCTCGCTGCCGCGCGAGCACGTGGACGTCGACGCCCGGCCGCCGCGACGCGCGGAGCGAGCTGTCTCAGGTGCGTGAGTGGGCCGCCGCGCTCGATCGTCGAGACGTAGACGACCTTCATCCGCGATCCGGCTGTCTGCGCCGCTGCCCGTCGGCCCAGATCGCCGCGGCCAGACCGCCGATCAGCCAGAAGGGCAGGAAGTACTGCTCCGAGAGGAACATGGCGCGCTCGACGATCGCGATCGTCAGCGAGATGCGTAACGTCCGGACGAAGCCCTCGTCGCCGTAGCCCCGCTGGATCGTCGCTGTCAGGCGGAAGAAGGCCAGCAGCAGGTACAGCCCGAGCAGGCACATCGCGACCAGGCCGAGCTCGGCGCCGACGTCGAGCAGGGCATTGTGCGCCACGGTCAGCGTGAACGTCCCGAGCGGCTGGCCGGTTAGGGCGTTGTAGTGGAACTGGAAGTTGCCCGGCCCGACGCCCAGCAGCGGATGATCGGTCGCGAGCCGGGCGGCAGCGCTCCACGCGCCGAAGCGGGTCGAGACGTTCTGCTGGGCGATCTGCTGCTAGCTAGCGAGGGACTCGTGGAAGCGCTGCGGGTTGCTGTGGATGACGAACAGCGTCCCGACCGCCGCCACGAGCCCGGCGGTGAGCGTCACCTGCAGACGCCGCCGGTCGGTCAGCACGAAGAGGCAGGAACCCGGCCGCTGAGCCCGACGAGCGCGCGCCGCGCGAGAGGCTGAGCACGATCGCCGCCGAGACGAGCCCGATCGCCGCCGAGCAAGAGCGGCCGCAGCAGCGCGCGTCCGGCCGAGCAGGAAGAACATGAACGGCAGCGAGGTCGCGAGGATGAAGGCGAAGTCGTTCTGCTGGGCGTACTTGCAGGGTCGCGAGCTGCGCGGAGCCGTTCAGGTACTCGTTCAGGCCCAGCGCCGCGGCGACCGAGCACGTGATCGTCAGCGTCCAGGCGATCCGCCGCTGCAGGACGCGGTCGGCGCCGAACTGCGTGATGATCACGTAGATCGCCGCGAAGCTCGCGTAGCGCGTGGTGGTGGTGATCGCGGCAGAGGACTGCTCGGCCGCCCAGGCGGTCGAGAGGAGCGCGATCCCGAGCAGCCCAGGCACGAGCGCCTGGCCGCGTTCGAAGACGATTGGCCGCCGGTCGCGTTGACCAGCGCGTACAGCGAATGCGGCGATGCAGAGCCCCCGGCGAGCTTGGTGACGCTGATCCCGGCCGGCCCCGAGGCGAACGCGCCCTCGAGCGGAGCGCTGGCGACGACCAGCAGGATCGCCCAGTCGACGTGCGTGACGAAGAAGACGAGCAGCGCCGCCCCGACCGTCAGGAGCAGCGCCGATTCTCGGCGACGCGACCGGAGCCGAGCACGAGTCAGCGCCCCGACCCCGGCGACCCCGGCGAGGCCGAGCGCCTGCTGGCCGTCAAGGCGGCGGACGGCTGCTTCTACGCGGGCCGTTTCGAACACTGGAGTTCGCTCAGCTGCTGGCAGCGCCGCGCTGCTTCCTGGTGTAGCGGCGGGCGCGGCGCGGCTCGGGGTCGGACTCGTTCGGCCGCGACGTAGTACGAGGAGCGGCTGACCTCGGTCGAGTGGTTGAGCACCGACTGCGGTCGGCTTGACCGAGATCAGCGCGCAGCCGCTCGACCGCGGCGCGCACCTGCCTGCGCGTCGCGGTGCCGGCGCGCGCGACGAGCACCGTCGCGTCGGCGTAGCGCGCGCGACGATGCGCGCGTCGCTGATCGGGATCACCGGCGTGGCGTCGATGATCACCGCCTCGTACTCGCTGCTCGAGCTCGCGCGCGAGCAGTCGCCGGGAAGGCCTGGGTCAGCAGCTCGCCCGGATCGGCCGAGCGGCGCCCGCCGACGGCAGCACGTCGAGCGCGTCGCGTGTCGTCGGGCGGATCGCGTCCGCTCCAGCTCGGCCTCGGCGAGCAGGACGTCCAGCAGCCCCGGCGTGCGCGGGAGCATCGAGCAGCTCGGCGACCCGGCCGCGGCGCAGGTCGCAGTCGACGAGGATCGTCGTGCGCTCCCGCGCGGGCGAGCGTCGCCGCGAGCGCCGAACGCGACGGTCGTCTTGCCGTGGCTGCCGTCGGGACTGGTGACGACGACCGAGCGGATGCTCTCGTCGGTGAAGAGCAGGTTCGTGCGCAGGTCGCGCAGCGCCTCGGCGACGACGCGCAAGCTGCGGCTTCGTTGCGAGGTCCTCGGGCGGAGTGCATCTTCAGGATCGCCGACTCGGCGGGGATCTCGCGAAGACCGGGCGCGCCGCTGGCGCTCGCCAGGTCGTCAGCCGTCTCGACCTTCGTGGTCAGGTTCTCGCGCAGCAGAGCCGCGCCGAGGCCCAGGCCGAGACCCAGCAGGCAAGGCGACGAGCAGCGTCAGCCTCGTGCGCGGGAAGACCGGCTGTGGTCGGCAGAGCCGGCGGGTCCAGCTCGAGCAGCTTCAGCGACGGGATTCCGACCTGGTTCTGGCGGACGCGGTCGAGCAGCGCCCGAGTCGCCGCGAGCGGCGCTCACGCTGCGCCAGCCGCGGCTTCGTGCAGCGGGCCTTGATCTTCATGATCCCCGTCCCGCTTGAACGTCTCGACCGTGATCGTGGCGAGAGCGCCGCCCGAGCCGGTTCGCTGCTCCGCGTCGTCGAGCGTCCTGCGTGAGAGTCCCCGCTGCCGCGTAGGACGGCATTACGGTGTCGAGGACCCCGAACAGCACGAGGTCATTGACGGAGCTCGACTTCGGCGTCAGCGTGAGCGTCGCGGTCGACTCGTATTTGGGGGCGACGAGCTTGCGTCGCGACGTAAGCCGGGCACCATCACGCCGATGACGACGAGGACGATCAGCAGCTTTCGCCGCCAGAAGACCTGCAAGAGCTCGTTGAGGGACACGTCGTCCTTTCGGGCGCCCGACCAGGTTCCGCGCTCTGGTTCGGGGAGCGAACAATACCCTGCGCGACGTGGCCCGAATTCGGCTCCTCCTCGCCGCGCAGCCGCTCGACGGCGGCGTCGTCGCGCCATCCGTCGTCACCCTGGTGCGGGCGCTTCCGGCCGAGCGCTTCGCCGTGGACGTGGCCTGTCCGCGCGGCTCGCTGACCTGGACGCTCCTGAGGGCAGCGGCGTGCGCCTGCACGCGATCGAGAGCCACCGGGAGCCGCGGCCGGGCGACGCTGCGCTCGTGGGCGACGCTGGTCTGGCTCGCCGGGCGAGCCGACGTGATCCACGTCCACTCGGCGAAGGCCGGCTTCCTCGGCCGGCTCGCGGCGGCCACGCGCGGGCGCCGCCGTGACTGCGTGTTCACCCCGCACGGCTGGTCGTGGTGGGCGGCGGAGGGAGTGGAGGCGCGGCTCTACCTGAACCTGGAGCGGCTGGCCGCGCACTGGTGCCGGACGATCGTCGCGCTCTCGACGGACGAGCGCGACGCCGGCCTCGCCGCGCGGGTCGGCCGATGCGGAGCAGTACCGCGTGATCCCGAACGGCGTGCCGCTCGAGCGCTTCGCGTTGCCGCGGCGGCCGGTGCGCGGCCGGATCCTGATGGTCGGGCGGCTCGCGCCGCCGAAGCGGCCGGATCTCGCGATGCGGGCCCTCGCCTCGGTACGGGAGCAAGTCCCGGACGCCGAGCTGCACGTCGTCGGTGACGGCTCGCTGCGCACCAGGCCGAAGCGCTCGCCGCCGAGCTCGGGCTCGGCGAGCGCGGTCCGCTTCCTCGGCACCCGCGAGGACGTGCCCGAGCTGCTCGCCGAGGCCGAGTGCGCGCTGCTGGCGAGCGACTACGAGGGCAGCCCGCTGGCGGTGGTCGAGGCGATGGCCGCATCGGTTGCCGTCGTCGCCACCAGGTCGGCGGGGCCGGCGAGCTCGTCGCGCCCGGGCGTGACCGGTGCGATCGCCCCGAAGGGCGACGCCGCAGGGCCTCGCGGCGCGCTCCTGCGACGCCCTCGGCGACCCTGAGCGGGCGGCCGCGCTCGGTGCCGAGGGCCGCCGGCTCGCGCAGCAAGAGCTCTCGCTCGACATGCATGGTCGGGCGCCTGGTCGGGCTCTACGAGGGCTCGCGGGTTGATGCCTCGAACGAGGGCGTAGCCCCAGGCACGCTCGGACGATGGCAACGGCGTGACCGCCGCAGGTCCACGCCGTTTCGTCCTGATCGCCGCCAGCTTCGCCCTCGTCCTCCTCGCCGGACAGGCGACGGTCGCGCGCGCCGCCTCCGCGCCCGGCAGCATCGCCGCGTTGCGTATCTGCAGCGGCTGCGCCCAGGCGGGCGGCGACCTCTCCCGTTACCGCTACGTGATCCTCAACTCCTGGACGCGCCGATGCTCCCGGCGCTGAAGGCGGCGAACCCGAACCTGAAGGCGCTCGTCTACAAGAACCTCAGCTTCACCGTCTCGTACGGCTGCTCGGGTGGCGTCGACCTGCCGTACCAGTCCGACCGGCGTCGGCTACTGCGACGCCGAGCTCGAACCATCCCGACTGGTTCCTCACCGAGCCCGGCCGGCGAGCGACTCAACTCGCGCCGGCGTTCCCGCAGGCATGGATGATGGATGTCGGCAGCCCGGCCTACCAGGCGAAGTGGCTCTCGAACGTGCTCGCCGACGCTCGCTCGGGCGGCTGGGACGGCGTCTTCATGGACGACACCAACACCGACATGTCGCTGGCACCTGAACGGCCGGCACGATCGCCAGTACCAGACGCCGGCCGCCTGGCGCGCCGCTACTCGCAGCATGCTCGCGACCGTCGGGCCCGCGCTCAAGCTCGGTCAGGGCTGCCTCGCGGTGCCGAACCTCTCCGCGCCCGTGGGCCGCCGACTACGACGCGCAGGCGACTTGGAGCGACTGGCTCCAGTTCACCTCGGGCGCCGCCGCAGGAGTACTACTCGAAGTGGGGCTCGGACAGCTCCGAGCTGGTTCGCCGGCAGCGACTGGACGTACCGCCAGAGGTTCCAGACGCTCACCGAGCAGGCCGGCAAGATCTTCATCGGCATCACGTACGCCCCGAAGTCCGACGACGCGGTCGATGGCGTGGGCGCGCGCGAACTTCCTGCTCTTCGACGAGCCTGCGAGCAACAGCGCCCTGATGTTCGAGCTCAGCGACCCGGAGGCGCAGGACCCGTACGCGCCCGACTGGACGGCCGACGTCGGCTCGCCCGCTCGGGGCCCGCTTCCAGGTCGGCTCGGCCTGGCGGCGCAACTTCAGCGGCGGCACGGTGCTCGTCAACCCGACCGGCTCGACGGTCACCGCGTCGCCCTCGAGCAGCCGTACCTACGCGACGACGGCTCCTCGGCGACCTCGGTCACGCTCGGCCCGACGAGCGGCGCGATCCTGCACTCCTCGTCCAGCGCGGCGGCTCCGCCCCGCCGCCGCCAGCACCGCCACCTCCTGCCGCGCCGCCCTCGCTGAGCGCGTCGGTCAGCGGGATGAAGAGTCGCGCTCCACTGGGCCGGCCTCAAGGCCCCACGCGTCGACGTCTTCCGCAAGCGGCAGGCCGCAAGGCGACCGTCGCCAACAGCGGGTCGTTACACCGACGATCTCAAGCGCAAGCCGGCGGGGACGTACTTCCTACAAGGTCTGCGCTGCCGGCACCTCGACGTGTACGGGCACGATCAGTGTGACCGTCGCCCCACGCGCCCTCCGCTGCGGGAACGTTGAGCCGGCGGGCGTTTCACATCGCCCGCTTCGACTGGTCGCGGCCTGCCAGGCCCGGCGGGCTCAGCGCGCCATTCGGCGGTAGAGCTCGACGAGCGGCTCGGTCGCCGGGCCCGGCGCATAGCGGCGCTCGAAGTCGGCCCGTGCGGCCGACGCCGCGCTCCCGCTGCGTGCCGCGCGGTCGTTGAGCAGTTCGGCGGCAGCCGCGGCCAGCTCGCCCGGCTGCTCGAGCACGACGACGCCGTCCGAAGGCTCGATCCCCTCGGCGCCCGCGGCAGGTCGTCACCACCGGCACACCGCTCGCCATCGCCTCGAGCACCTTGACCTTCATCCGCTTCCGCGGCGCGAGCGGATAGAGCAGCAGCGAGAGGCCCTGGAAGAAATCGCGCGCGCGATTCGACCTCGCCGAGCCGAGCCCGAGCTCGGCCGTGCCGCGGCCAGCGACCACGAGCCGGGCTGCGGGCGCCCTCTCGCTGGACGCGCGGCCAGACGTCCTCGCGCAGCGTCCGGATCGCGTCGATGGTCGGCGGCCACGCCGCGGTTCGATCAACCCCGCCGTCGGCGGGCCGTCGAGCGGCGCGGCGGGGTACAGCGCCAGGTCGAGCGAGGCGGCGCGTGTACGACCTCCGCGTGCGGCGCGGCCGCCCGCAGCGCGTCGGCCACGCAGCGGCGAGCTCGCGACGAGATAGCGGTGGCGCCGTACCGCTGCGCGCTCCGGCGCGCGATCGCGCGTCGAGCACCTCGCGGAACTGCTTGCTCCACGGCGCGCCTGAGGTCGCGGTCCCGCCGCGCGAGGTAGTGGACGTGCACGAGCGACGGGCAGCCGCGATCCCGTCGCCGGCGCCACGCAACGTCTCGGTCTCCTCGAGGTGCAGCGACGTCGGCGCTCGCTCCGCGCGCCTCCCGGACGCTCCGCGAACGACGCCGCACCGAGCTCGCCGCGCGGGCCGCCGCATCGCCCGAGCCGCGCCGCCCACGGGCCCGGGCGGCTCGACGTCCGACCAGCTCCACGGGCAGGTCGGCGGGCGTCGCCCGTCACCGAGAACCCGCGGCGCCGCGATCCCGCTGACGTAGACGCCCGTGCTCGCGCAGCCCGCGCAGCAGGCCGATCGCAGTCTTGCCCGGCGCGCCGCCCTCGACTGGCAGCGGCTGGCTGGGACGACGAACGCCCGCACTGGTTCTTCACGTTGCCCGGTGCCGATGCGCAGATCGTGACTGATCGCGCGGCTAAGGTCTCCGCGTGCCGGACCGCAGCTCTCGGTCGTGATCTGCACCCTGGGTGAAGAGCCCGTGGCCGAGACGGTCGAGCTCCGATCGCAGCGTCCGCGGACGCTGCAGGCGCCGACGTCGAGGCGATCGTCGTCGTGGCAGAGCGCCGGGCCCGCGCCCGAGCTCGACCGAGCCGTCATCCTGAGCACGTCTTTCCGGTCAGGCCTGGCCTACGCGGAACCGCGGCCTCGCCGCCGCCCGTGGCGAGCTCGTGGCGTTCGTCGACGACGACGAGGTCGGTCGACCCCGCGCTGGGTCTCGCCGGGCTCTTCGACGCATTCGCTCGCGCGGAGGCTCCGGCGGGCGTGTTCAGGCCCATCGCCCCGCGCGACGAAGCGCGGCCTGCCGTACTGCCGCTACGACGGCGGCGGCAGCTTCAGGCTGATCAGCCCGAGACGCCTCCTGGCGCGTCGGCAGCGGAGGAACCTATGGCTTTCCGGCGCGACGCCTCTGCTCGCGGTCGGCGGGTTCGACCTCGCTCACCGGGGCCAGCTCGGTTTCGAGGTCGGCGGAGGAGACGGAGCTGATCCACCGGCTGCTCGAGTCGGCCGCACGCTTGCGTGGTCACCCGACCCGGTCGTGTGCCACCCGTCGAAGACGGAGGACGAGCGCCTGCAGTCGGGTACCCATACGCGTACAGGCTTGGGAAGGTGGTGCGACGACACCGCTCGCCCGTGCTGGCGGCGCGCTACGGCTCGGAGATCGCCCGCGCGCTGACGGCGGCCAGGCCCGCGATGCGCGCCGCCTGCGCGAGACGCGCGGCACGCTGCGATGGCTTCCGCGGCGGCGGTCCGTCGACGCGCGCCTCCCCTTCGCACGCCCCTTGCTGCGCTCGACCGCGCGCCCGAAGGCGGTTGCGAGCGGCGCTGGACCAGAGGCGGTCGGTGCCCTACGAGGTCGTCGTTCCGGCCGCGACCCGCGCGCCCCGTCTCCCTGGGTCGGCGGCGGCCGGAATCCTCGCGCGCCTGTGCCCGCCCTCGGCGAGGCCTGCGCGCCGGGGCTGCATCGTCGCGACGCCGTTCCAGGCCGGCCCGGGATACCAGGATGCGCAAGAGGGCCGCTGGGGTGGGCCGCGCTCTGGGTGCCGCTCGAGGAGTACCGGGCCGGGCGCCCGCCGCACCGCCGACGGAACCGGGGTCGCTCGAAGTTCGGTTTCCCGACGTGGACCGCCGAGTGGGTCGCTCGAAACTCGGGGCCGGCTCGGGTGCCAATGGTTCGCAGGCTGGATCAGTGGTGGGCCGGCGAGTCGGGGATCGCGCGCTCGCGCGGCAGCGCCCGGGCTGGCGTCCGGCGTCGAGGCCGCGCGCTCGAGACGGTCGAAGCGGCGCCACGTGGGCGGCCGTGTCACGGGGACTTCCAGCGCAAGAACGTGCTCCTCGGCGGAAGGCTCGGCGGCGCGATCGACTGCAGGAGCACGCCACCCACGAGGGACAGGGCCGCCGGGGGCTCGACGTTCTGTTCCTCGCCACAATGAGACGCGTCACGGTAATCCCGACGCGCGCAGCTGCTGCGCCAGACCTCGCGCGTGCGCGCGACCCGGCGTGGGCGCCTCCGCGAGACTCCGCCTGCGCCGGGCGGGCGTCGGCGAAGAGGTGTTTGCGCCCATTCCTGCTCGCGGTGCTCGCCGTGTGGAGCCGCGGACGAGCAGGCCAGCGCACGGGCGTTCCCGGCTCCGCGCGCGCCGAACCGATCTACCGCCGCCTACTATGGGCGAGCTCCTGGCCCGGGCCTCGCCGGGTGACGGACAGCGGCGTCCTCGAGCGGCTCGACCGGAATCGATGCGCAGGTGCGCGTGGAGTGGGCGCTGCGCCGAGGCTTCCCCGGGAACCCGTTCGCGACCCCGGGTGGTGCGGGAAGCTGGCTCGCGCACATCGGCGGCGGTATCGAGCCGCACCTGTTTGCGGCACGTCGGGACTGACGGGACGCTGTTCCGCGATCCCTGCCGTTGGTGGTGACGGCGCGGGCGCTGCGTGCGCAAGGCGCGGTTCCTGGGCTTCCGAGGCCGTCGAACGAGCTCAGGCCGATCGCCCCTGCCCGGCGACCGCGAGGCTGCCGGGTCGGCGCTATGACCAGACGCCCACGGCGACCACCCGCAGGCTGGGACGTCTTCATCGGGGAACAGCTCCCGGGCAACGGGTGGGCCAAGACCGCCTCGCGGGCGACAGCTCGTGGAGCGGAAGGCGGGCCCGGTCGTGCGCGGGACGTGGAAGTGGGAGCTGGGACCAGTACCTCGCCTCGCGCGAGCTCGAACTTCCGCCAGGAGCTGCCGCGCGCAAGAGGCGCCGACCTGGCCCGGGCGGGGAGCTCGCCTTCCCGCCAGGTCGAGGACGCGCCACACCTCCGCAGCTGGGCGCACGCGCTCTGACGTCCTCTTCAGAGCTGCACCGCGCCCGCCCAGGAGCGACAGAAGGCGTCGCGGTGGATCTCCGGGCGGGAACAGTTCCACCACGCGACTTCTCTGCGGAGTCGCGTTCGAGCGCGGCTGGCTGCGCGATCTCGGTGCTCGAGGCTCGATGGGCGACCGGTCGCCGCGTACCACGGGCTGCGCTTCGGCGTGGCGACCGCGTGGTCGTACCAGTTCGGGCGCGACCCAGCTGAGGACGCTCTACCGGTCAGGCGCCTGCCGCAATGGCCCGCGCCCATGCGGTGCGACGGCTCGATCGAGGAAGGCGCGACTGCGTTCCGCCTCGAGGCCGGGCAAACCGAGCCGTACAAGCTGCGGTTCACGCGACCGGCGACGATGGGCTGGAGACGAGTCCGGACGCGCACGGGAGGCCTGCGCAGGCGGGCGGCCCTCCTCGCGGCGGGCAAGCGCCCGCGGCGCCTGGCGCTCGCGGACCCGATCGAGGCCAGCACCAGGCGACGAGGCGACTCGCGCGGCCCGCGCGACCGACGACGTCGAGAGCCGCAACAGCGTCACTCGCGCTGCGACAGCAAGCCGACGGCGGCGGCGAGGCCCGAAGAAGACCGCCGAGCCCGCGAGCGGCCCGAGAATCCAACCCCGCCAGCTCCGCCGACTCCAGCGGGATGGCCGCTACCCCAGGCCGCGGCGCGCTCCAGCCCGCGAGACACGCCCCGCGCAGCGGGCAAGGCTGCCCCCACCCCAGTCGGTCTGGCCCATGCGATGCGGGCGGAGTAGACGATCGTCGGCACCTTGGCGATTGCTTGCGCCGCACCGTTCGCGATCGCGGCCCAACGACGGCCCCGTCGGTGCGGCACCGAGCACCGCCGCGAGGCCAGATGGTTCGACGATGCCCGGCGGCTGGCGGCGGCGACGAGCGGCAAGCCTCACGTGCGCGAAGGCCTTGCGAGCAGGGACGACGCGAAGCAGCCTGGTGGGCGGGCGTGAACAGCGAGGCCGCGACCGGCGATCAGCAGCGGCTCTGCCCTCGTCAGCCAGCGTGCGCGTCGCCCCAGAAGAGCGCGAATCTGCCTCCGGGCCCAAGGGCGGCGGTCGCGGCCGCGATCCCGGCAGTTGTGACGATCAGGGAGCAGCCACGCAGCGCCCGGCTGGCCCGCGGCGGATCCGCTCGTGAGCCCCAGCGCCGAGCAACGATCCGCCACGGCGGGTGCGAGGCACCTGCCCATCGCAGAAGGCAGGCGGAGCGAGCCGCGGCGACCAAGGGCCGAGCAGAATCGAGTAGAAGGCAATCGCCGCGGTTGGCGCAGTGGTGGTTGAGGAAGAAGAACTCGAGCGCCGCCACACGATCAGGTGAAACGGCGCGCTGATCGACAGGTAGCCGGCAAGCGGAGGCTCCGGCGCCGCAGGTCCGGGCGGGCGTGATCTCGTCGGAGACCGCAGAGAAGCGACCGGCGGGCGAGCACCCAGCGTCCAGACGAGGATCGCCGAGCAGAGCTGCAGCGGCCTCGGCGGCGAACATCGCCGCTGATCCGCCCACCGAGCGCGAGCGATCAGCGTGCACGGTGCCGAACCCGCCCGTGACGAGGCCGGCGATCGTTGCGTCGCGCGCAGCGCTGCAGGCCGTCAGGATCGCGCCCGGCACGCTCGCGAGCGTGCCGCTGGCTGAGCACAGGCCGGCGAAGAGTCCAGCTGCCTTCGGCTCGCGGCCGAACGAGCCCGAGCGCGATAGGGCGCCGCCCCCGGCGGCAGCCGCGACGGCCGCATGATCCGGAAGACCGAGCGGGCAAGCCACTGCGCCTGGGCCCCTCGCTCGGCTCCAAACAGGGCTCGCCGATGTACCGCTGGAGCGACATCGCAAAGCCGCTCCGTCAGCAGCTCGATGACGGACAGCTCGGCGAAGGCGATGAAGCTCTGCCGGCCCATCCCGTCCGGACCGGGTAGCGGGCGGCAGCAGTATCGATATCACCAGCGCGTAGACCTGCGGCGGCGCGTTGCCGCGAGCTTCTTCGGGAGGCCGCCGCGCACGACCGCGCAGAGCCGGTCGTCGCCTCGGCCTAAAGCGGGCGGTGCGCTCCGGCGCTCACGACCAGCTCACCGATTCGCCAGCGCCCGCACCGCCTACGTACGCGGCCACGCGCCGCAAGACCGGGCCACTGCGGCGGAACAACCGCAGCTACGACGCGTAGCGCCAGCACGCCCGCAGCTTGATGACGCGTTAGGGGAGCCCTGCTGCAAAGGCAGCCAACTGTCGCCCGGTGTGCGGTCGGTCCCGCGGCCGCGTCGGGCTGCTCGATGTTACCGGCCGAGGCGTCGGCACGGGGAGCCCGTTCTGCTCGACGATCGAGCAGCGCTCGTGGTCGGGTGGATGAGCAGGAAGGCCGGCACGAGGACCGTTCGGCGGCGCCCTCGAGGCGCTGCGCCACGAGCGGCCCAGATCGCCTCGTCGTGCTCTTGCGGGTGCTGGTGGTCGACGGAACAGGGAGTGAGACGGGCCGCCGCGCCGACGTCCACGCAGGCGAGTGCGTCACTCCTCGCGCCGGGCGTGTGCCGCCTCACCCGCGGTCGGAAGCCGGCACGTGAGTCCCATTCGCCTGCCTCGAGCGTCGGTCGGGTCTCCCGCGAAGACCGTCACCACGCGGACGCCGCCCCGCGCGTGGCGATCGCCGCTCCCAGCGAGAAGGATCGCGTCGTCGAGGTGCGGAGAGAACCGCGACGTCCCCGTCGAGGCGCTCACCGCCGCCAAGCCCGAGCCACCGCATGGTGGCCGCCAGCCGCTGGCACCGCTAGAGGCTGCCCGCGCGGCAGCTCTCCGCCCACCGGCTCCTGGGCGGCGAGTGCTCGATCACGTCGGCGATGGATCGGTCGAGGTCGCGCGTCGGTTTGCCCAGCCGATCGCGTCGCGGATCTTCTCGATCGCCGGCTCGCGGTGCAGCGTGTCCTCGATGCCCTGGCCGTAGACCTCGGTCGTACGGGATGAACTCGATGCTCCGACTCGCGCCGGTGGCGCGCGATCACGCGCTCGGCGAGCTCGAGGATGCGTGATCGCGCTCGGACGGAGCCGACGTTGAAGATCTCGCCGGAGATCGGTCGCTCGTCCATCAGGCCGTCGAGCGCGCGCGACGGTGTCCGGCGACGTGGCAGAAGGAGCGCGTCTGGTTCCGTCGCCGTGCACCTCGAGCGGCTCGCCCGCGAGCGCGCTCTCGACGAAGCGCGGGATCACCATCCCGTAGCTGGCCGCTCTGGCGCGGGCCGACGGTGTTGAAGAGGCGGACGATCACGCAGTCGAGGCCGCGCTCGAGGTGGTACGCGAGCGCGAGGTGCTCGTCCATCGCCTTCGAGTCGGCGTACAGCCAGCGCTGCTCGGTGGTCGGCCCGTAGATGCGGCGGTCGTTCTCGGTCGAGCGGCCGCTCCTCGCGGTGGTCGCCGTAGACCTCGGAGCTCGAGGCGACGAGCACGCGCTTGCCGAACCGTGCTGCAGTAGCTCGAGCACGGTCTCGGTTCCCTGGACGTTCGTGACCATCGTGTGCACCGGCTGCTCGACGATCAGGCGGACGCCGACCGCCGCGGCGAGGTGGAAGACGACGTCGCACTTGTGCACGAGCTCGCTGACGACCGCCGGCGAGAGCACCGGAGTCGACGACGAGGTGGTAGTCGCGGCGGTCGCGGAGGTGCGCGATGTTCTCGAGCGAGCCCGGTCGAGACGGTCGTCGAGCGACGAACACCTCCCAGCCGTCCGTCGAGCAGCAGCTCGGAGAGGTGCGAGCCGATGAAGCCCGCTCCGCCTGTGATCGAGCGCTTTCCTGGACACGCTACGAAGAGCGTATCGGCCGCTTCGGCAGGCGCGAGCGCCTCGGCGATCTGCGGGTCGCCCGGAGCCAGGCGGAGGGCTTGAGCAGTGGCGGCCCGCGCCCGCCGCACCTCGCCCGGCGCGGGCGTACGCGAGCCGAGCTCGTAGCGCACGTCGGCGACGCGCGGCTCCTTCCGGACAGCGGCCTCGAGCTGCTCGCACGGCCGCGGCGCGGCGTCGCGGCCTCCGACGCCTCGAGGCGGTACGGGTCGATGGACAGCGGGTCGAGGGCCTTCGCAGCCGAGAAGTCGCCGTGGTCGGCGAAGCGGGCCGAGAGCCAGGGCGGCACGAACGAGCAGCACGGCCACGAGCGCGGCGGCCGCCAGGCGCGGGCTGTGCCCTCCGCCCGAGCCGCGGCTCCTCGCCCGACGCCCCGATCCCGAGCAGGAGGAAGAAGCCGACCCCGCATGCCGGCACCGTCCAGATCCAGTCCACGGAGGCGTGCGCCAGCCAGTACGCGGCCGCCGCGAACGCCGCCGTCGCCGCGGGTCACGCGTTCGCGGCATGCGCGTGACGATGCGGATCAGCGGCAGGGCGAGCGCGCGCACAGCGAGCAGCGAGGAGCCCGACGATGCCGAGCTCGCTGAGCGCGTCGAGCTCGACCGAGTGCGCCCGGGCCGGCGTCTCGCGGGCCGTGGCGAAGCTGCAGGTACGCCGGCCCGAAGCCACGCGAGCCGATCCCGGCCAGCGGGTGGTCGCTGAACTCGTCCAGGGCGACGCGCCAGAAGTCGTAGCGGTACGACCCGAGCTGCAGCAGGTGGCTGGAGGCGCTCGCCGACCGGACGCTCGTTCTTGAACGACCGCCACTGGTCGCCGAACCAGCCCGAGTGGTAGACCTGCGTGAAGAAAGACTGCGATACAGGCCACGCGGCCACGACGGCGAGCGCGCCCACCGCAACGCCGAGCGACCGACTGCGCGTGGCCCGAGCCCGAGCCGCCGGTCGGCCAGCGGCGTAGAGCGACCCCGGCGACGGCGCCGATCGCGGTCAGCACGACTATGGTCGCGCCTGCATGCGCGGATATCGCCGACAGCTCCCGAGTCCGGAACGGTTCGGTCAGCGGCCGGTAGGCCGATCGCCAGTCAGGCCAGGCCGCAACGGTCCGGGACGAGCAGCCGCAGCCGTAGCGGCGAGAGTGCGAACAGCAGCGCGCAGGAGACGGTCATCGCGGCGATCGCCGCTTTGCTCTGCGCCGTCAGCGAGGCCGCCGCGATCGCCGTGGCCCCCGCCAGCGAACAGCTGCGCACGAGCACGTTCCGGCGCCGGTCCGCCGAAAGTACCACCGCCGGCCAGAAGCCGATCAGGAAGACGGCCGCGACGCGCGTTCGGATACGAGATCGGGAACGAGAGCCGCCGCCCCAGTAGAAGTGGTCGGCCTGGTCGGACCCGAAGCGCAGCACGAGCGCGGCGCCGAGCGCGAGCGCCCGCAGAGGACAGCGCGACCGCCGCCGCGGCGCAGCAGCCGGTCCGAAGGCCCGGTGAGCGTCAGCAGCGGCAGCAGGAAGACAGCCGCGTAGAACAGCGTCAGCAGCGCCTCGTCGCGTGCCAGCGAGGGAACGGCCGACCAGGAGATCGAGATCGCCTCCCAGCCTGCGAGCGCGACCAGGGCCGCAGCGCGCCGAGCTCCGCGGCGGCCGGGCAGCCGGGCTCCGCCCGAGACTGCCACCACGAGCACGAGCAGAGCGGCGAGGGACGGCGTACGGAAGCCAGTCCGCGGCGTCGATGCTCCCGGTCGCCAGCCACGCGAGCGCCCACGCCGTCGCCGCCAACAGCACGGAGGGCAGAACCCGAAACCGCAGTCTCCGCGTTGAATACTCATGGATGGATGGTTTACAACTCAGATTCTCGGTTGCGGAACTAACTATTCGCGTTCCTGCAGAGTCGCGATCTACGGTTGGACTGTCTCGAACGGCCGGCGGAAGACAGCGCCCGTCTGAGGGAAGAACTCTGCAGCAAGTTGCGTCCGGGTAGGAAGGGCAGTGGTTTCGTTACGTGGGCGTTCGCGTCCACAGGAGGAGGAGAACAGCAATGTTGCGGCGATTTACAGTCTGGGGGTTTTGGCGTGCGCGGTGCTGGTCTTGGCCGGCTCGGCGCTGGCGGCGACACCCCAGCAGATCTACCGGGATTACGCCGACAACGGATCGGCTCGACCATCAAGTATTCGCAGGCGGACCTGCAGCGGGCACAGCGTGACGCCGCGCTCCAGGGCTACCCGCGCGTCGGGGTGCAGGGTGCAGTCGAGCAGGCGCTCGGCGCGCAGGGCAGTCAAGGCGCAGCGGCGGTCTGCCGTTCACCGGCCTCGACCTCGCGCTCCTGGCTGCCGGCGGCGCGCCTGCTGCTGATCGCGCGGCACCGGGTTGCGGAAGTTCGGCAAGGCCAAGAGCTAAGTACGCGGGCTCGACCGGGACTGGAAGCGCGCGATGGCGACGCGACCGTTGACGAACGCCGAGGCGCTGCCGGCGCTGCCGAGCCGTTCGAGCTCGGACCTGCTCCGAGAGCGGGCTACGCACCGTGCCCGGACGCGGCGCATGGGCGCGCGGTGCGCTGCGTCCTCGACGCCGGTCGCTGCTGGCAGCCGCGGCGCGCGGCCACGCAGCTCGGGTCGGGCGACGCCGGCATCCTCCGCGTCTCGCCAGTCTGGCTCGTCACCTACGCCGGCCTCGTGCTCGGGATGCTCTGCAGCTGCGCGGCCTGTACTCGTGGCGCTCCGCGTCTCGGTGCTCGACGACCTGCGCGGCATCCTGGCGGCGACGGCGCTGGCGTCGATGGCGTCGCTCAGCCTCCGCATCCTCCTTCCAGGAGACGTGGACGACCTCGCTCCGCAGTCGCTGCGGCTGCTGGCCTTCAGCGCCGTCTACCTCGCCGCGGGCCGCGTGGCCTACGACTGGGCGCAGTTGAACGCGCGGCGCCACGGCGAGCTGGCCAAGCCGACGCTGATCGTCGGGGCGGGCCGGGTCGGCCGGCTGACGGCCAACCGCCTGCTCGAGCAGCCGCGAGCTCGGCCTCGCGCCGGTCGGCTTCATCGACAAGGAGCCGCTCGACGAGCCGGGCCTGCCCGTGCCCGTGCTGGGCGCCGAGCTGGGATCTCGAGCGCGCTCGATCGAGCAGCACGGGATCGAGCACGTCGTCGTCGACCTTCTCGACCGCGCCGAGCGAGGTTCTGCTGCGCGAGGTCGGAGCGCTGCGAGCAGCTCGGCGTCTGCGTCTCGCTCGTGCCGCGCCTGCTTCGAGCGCGTGACCGAGCGGCTGACCGTCGATCACCTCGGCGGCCTGCCGCTGCCTCGTCGGCACAGCGCGCCGATCCCAAGGGCCTGCAGTTCGCGTTCAAGTACGCGGTCGACCGGATCGTCGCGTGCGCTGCTGCTGCTCGTGCTCGCTGCCGCTCTTCCGGCTGCTCGCGCTGGGGACGCTGCTCTCGGTCGGGCGGCCGATCTTCTTCCGCCAGCCGCGCGTCGGCCGCGACGGGCGCGAGTTCGAGATGCTGCAAGTTCCGCTCGATGCGCGCGGCTGCCGGAGCAGCTCGGCGTGCCGGACGCTGCCTCCAGACATGGCGCCGGCGGTGTCGAGGGCGACGACCGGCGGATCGCTTTCGGGACGCTGCTGCGCCGCACATCGCTCGACGAGCTGCCGCAGCTGCTGAACGTGCTCAAGGGCGAGATGAGCCTGATCGGCCCGCGACCCGAGCGCGCCCGACTTCGTCCGAGCTGTTCGAGGACGAACGTCTACCGCTACGGCGACCGCCACCGCGTCAAGTCCGGGATCACCGGCTGGGCGCAGGTGCACGGGCCTGCGCGGCAAGACCTCGCTCAGCGACCGCGTCGAGTGGGACAACTACTACATCGAGAACTGGTCGCTCTGGCTCGACGTCAAGATCCTGCTGATGACGCTCTGGGCCGTGCTCAGCTACTTCGCGCTGGCCGAGTAACCGGCCCGCCTCATATCCCTCGAACGAGGTGGCTCGTCGGAGGGATTCCGTGCGAGCCAGCGCGCCTCGCGCACGCCGATGGATGCCTCGAGCAGGAGTGCGGTTGCCGCCCGACCGCCGCCGAAAGAAACTGCCGACAGCCGGCCGAGAACCTCGGCCGTCGCGGTGGTTCGAGACCAGGCCTTCAGGCTCCGGCCGCGTCGAGTCGGCCACCGCGCACTACGAGCTGAACGGCTGGTTCGTCCGAGTCGAGGCGCCGCCCCGCCGCCCGGGGCGGCCGCTCGCTGGACAGATGCGAGCGGCAGCCGGTTCCCGCGCGAGCAGCGAGCGTCGCCGCGACGAAGCTGGTGAGTGCCGGCCCGGCCGCGATCAGCGGGCTCGAGGCGTGGCCAGCATCAGGTAGCCGGCGACGAACAACAGCAGTGACAGCATCCTTCGACCCATCCCCATGAAGTCCGCATTTAACGCGATTTGGAGGCAAAGATACGGCTGTCGAACGCCCCGTTCGGGGATGCGCCACCCCCGACCTGTTCGCTACGATGGGCGACTCAGCCATTCCGCGGCGTCCGCGGAGGAAGGAAGAAGCGACTTTGTTCGAACGCTTCACCGAACGAGCCCGCGCAGGTAGTCGTCCTGGCCCAGGACGAGGCCCGCGCGCTCAAGCACAACTACATCGGCACCGAGCACATCCTGCTCGGCCTGCTCCGCGAGGAGGAGGGCCTTGCCGCCCGCGTGCTCGAGTCGCTCGACATCACGGTCGAGGAGGTGCGCGCGCAGGTCGCCCGCATCGTCGGCCAGGGCGACGAGGTCACGACCGGCCAGATCCCGTTCACGCCGCGCGCGAAGAAGGTGCTCGAGCTGGCGCTGCGCGAGGCGCTCTCGCTCGGCCACAACTACATCGGCACCGAGCACATCCTGCTCGGCCTCGTGCGCGAGAACGAGGGCGTCGCGGCGCGCATCCTGCTCGACTTCGACGCCGACGCCGAGAAGATTCGCAACGAGATCATCCGCATGCTCTCCGGCCCCGGCCGGCGGCCAGCAGGGCGCAGCGGCGGCGCGCCGGGCGAGAAGTCGAAGAGCTCGAAGCTGCTCGACCAGTTCGGCCGCAACCTGACGAAGCTCGCCGCCGAGGGCAAGCTCGACCCCGTCGTCGGCCGCCAGACCGAGATCGAGCGCGTGATGCAGATCCTCTCGCGCCGCACGAAGAACAACCCGGTGCTGATCGGCGAGCCCGGCGTCGGCAAGACCGCCGTCGTCGAGGGCCTCGCCGCGCGCATCTCCGTCGAACCAGGTGCCCGAGCTCCTGAAGGGCAAGCAGATCTACACGCTCGACCTCGCGGCGCTCGTCGCCGGCTCGAAGTACCGCGGTGAGTTCGAGGAGCGCCTGAAGAAGGTGATGAAGGAGATCACCCAGCGCGGCGACATCATCCTGTTCATCGACGAGCTGCACAACCTCGTCGGCGCCGGCGCGGCCGAGGGCGCGATCGACGCGGCCTCGATCCTGAAGCCGGCCCTGGCGCGCGGCGAGCTGCAGACGATCGGCGCGACGACGCTCGACGAGTACCGCAAGTACCTCGAGCGCGACGCCGCGCTCGAGCGGCGCTTCCAGCAGATCCGCGTCGACGAGCCGTCGGTCGACGACACCGTCCAGATCCTGCGCGGCCTGCGCGACCGCTACGAGGCGCACCACCGCTGCAAGATCTCCGACGAGGCGCTCAGCGCCGCGGCGGTGCTCGCCGACCGCTACATCCAGGACCGCCACCTGCCCGACAAGGCGATCGACCTGATCGACGAGGCGGCCTCGCGCATGCGCATCAAGACGATGAGCGCGCCGCCGCGCTACCGCGAGCTCGAGGACGAGATCGAGAAGGTGCGCAAGGACAAGGAGGCGCTCGATCGAGGCCCAGGAGTTCGAGAAGGCCGCCTCGCTGCGCGACAAGGAGCGCAAGCTGACGCAGAAGAAGCGCGAGCTCGAGGAGAACTGGCGCGCCGAGGAAGGCGCCGAGCGAGCAGCCCGAGATCGGCGAGGAGGAGATCGCGCGACATCGTCTCGATGTGGACGGGCATCCCGGTCTTCAAGCTCACCGAGGCCGAGTCGCAGAAGCTGATCCGCATGGAGGACGAGCTGCACAAGCGCGTGATCGGCCAGGAGGAGGCGATCGTCGCCGTCTCGAAGTCGATCCGCCGCGCGCGCGCCGGGATCAGGACCCGAAGCGCCCGACCGGCTCGTTCATCTTCCTCGGCCCGTCAGGCGTCGGGAAGACGGAGCTGGCGCGCACGCTCGCCGAGTTCCTGTTCGGCGACGAGGACGCGATGATCCAGGTCGACATGTCGGAGTACATGGAGAAGCACTCCGTGTCCCGGCTCGTCGGCTCGCCGCCCGGGCTACATCGGCTACGACGAGGGCGGCCAGCTCACCGAGGCCGTGCGCCGCAAGCCGTACTCGGTCGTCCTGCTCGACGAGATCGAGAAGGCGCACCCGGACGTCTTCAACATCCTGCTCCAGATCCTGGAGGACGGGAAGCTGACCGACGCCCAGGGGCGCAAGGTCGACTTCCGCAACACGATCGTGATCATGACCTCGAACATCGGCGCTGCCTCGATCTCGAAGAACCAGGCGCTCGGCTTCTCGGTCGGCGACGAGCAGCGGCCTCTCGTACGACGACATGAAGTGACCGCGTCATGGGCGAGCTGAAGAAGGTCTTCCGGCCCGAGCTGCTGAACCGGATCGACGAGGTGATCGTCTTCCACAAGCTGACGAAGGACGAGATCATGACGATCGTCGACCTGATGATGAAGCGGCTGCGCGAGCAGATGGGCGAGCACGAGGCCGCGATCGAGCTGACCGACGGCGCGAAGGAGCTGCTCGTCGAGAAGGGCTACGACCCGACGATGGGCGCCCGGCCGCTGCGCCGCGCGATCCAGCGCTACATCGAGGACCCGCTCGCCGACTTCGTCCTCGGCCGCGAGCTCGGCCCGGGCGCGACGATCCTGGTCGACCGCAAGAACGAGGACGAGGTCGACATCACGGTCATCCCGGCCGAGATCACGCCCGAGAAGGTCACCGTCCCGCCGGACGAGCCGACCGACTCCGGCGCGACGAGCGAGCGTCCGAGTAGCCGGTAGCCGGCGCTAGCCGTCTGGAGCCGGATCGCGCGGCTGGGCCTGCAGTTGCGTTTCTGGTCGGGGGCGCGACGCTTTGCGACCGAGATCTGCGGCCTCGCGTCTGCTCGCGCCCGTACTTCGGCGCCTCGACGGTGGTCTGGGCGAACATCATCGGCCTGACGCTCGCGCTACCTGCGGCTCGGCTACTGGCTCGGCGGGTCGGCTGGCCGACCGCCGGCCCGAGCCGCGGGTGCTGGCGGCGATCCTGCTCGTCGCGGCGGTCGGCGCTGGCGGTGACGCCGCTTGCCGCGCGGCCGGCTCTGCGCTGGGCGGTCGAACGGGCGTCGACGCCGTCTCGGTCGGCGTCGGTCGTCGGATCGTTCTTCGCCGCGCTCGCGCTGTTCGCGATCCCGGTGACGGCGCTCGGCGCGGCGGCTCCGTTCCTCGTACGGCTCTCGCTCGACCATGTCGACGGAGGCCGGGCGCGTGGCGCGGCCGCCTGTACGCGCTCTCGACCGCCGGCAGCCTCGTCGGGCACCTTCGTCGCGGCGCTGGTCGCGATCCCGTGGATCGGGACGCAGCGGACGCTCGTCGCCACGGCGGCGTCTGCGTCGGCCTCGGCGCCGCGCTGCTTGCCGGCGCGCATGGGTGGTTGCCCCGGTCGCGCCGCCGCGCTTGCTTGCGATCGCCGCCCGCCGGAGATCAAGCGCGTCGCTCTTCGAGACCGAGTCCGAGTACCAGTACATCCGGCGTCGTCGACGACGGCCACGGCGGCCGCGACCTCGAGGCTCAACGAGAGGGCGTCGTCAGCCACTCGACGTGGCGCCCGCGACACCGTGCTGACCGGCCGCTACTGGGACCTGTTCCTGCTGTTCCCGCCGCTCCTGCGCGAGCCGCCTCGAAGACATGCTCGTGATCGGCAGCGCCGGCGTGTGATCGATCGCGCCTGTGCGCACGGCTTCTACCCGCAGGTTCGCGATCGACGGCGTCGAGCTCGACCCCGAAGCTGAACCGGGTCGCCCGCCGCTGGTTCGGCGCCGGCGACAACCCGCAACATGCGCCTGATCGCCGCCGACGGCCGCCCGTTCCTCGAGCGGACGGGCAAGCGCTACGACCTGATCGTCGTCGACGCCTACCGCCAGCCGTACGTCCCGTTCTACCTCGCGACCGCCGAGTTCTTCCGGCTCGTGCTGGGAGCACCTCGCGGCCGGGCGGTGCAGTCGCGCTGAACGTCGCCACCACGCCGCACGACCAGCAGCTCTCGCGGGCGGTCGGAACGACGCTGCTGACCGCGTTCCCGCAGGCCTGGCGCTGGCGGGCGCTGCGCTTCAACGACGTGCTCTTCGCCCTACGCGAGCAGGTCACGCGCGCGGAGCTCGAGCGCCGCGCGGACAGAGCACCTGCGGGAAGCTGCGCAGCCTGCTCCCGCTGCTTCGACGAGCGCCTCGACGCCGGTTCGACCGCACGGAAGGCCGCTGACCGACGACCGGGCGCCGGTCGAGTGGCTGACCGACCGGATGATCGTCGACCAGGCCGAGCGCGGCGGGCGCGTCGACGAGCCCGCCTTGCCGACCGCGCCCGGCCGTTAGCCTCGGGCGCGTGCCGTCGCGCCTCACGACCGGCCGATCGGGGCCGCGCTGGCGGGCGCGCTGGCGATCTCCTTCTCGGGGATCCTCTTCCGCGCCGCCCACGTCTCGCCCTCGACCGGCGCCTTCTACCGCTGCGCGCTCGCGCTGCCGGTGCTGATTGCCGCTGTCCTGGCTCGAGGACCGGCGCTTCGGGCCGCGGCCGCTCAGGCAGCGCGCGCTCGCCTGCGCTGGCCGGAGTCTTCTTCGCGATCGACCTGATCGCCTGGCACGAAGGGATCGAGCAGGTCGGCGCCGGGCTCGCGACCGTGCTCGGCAACCTGCAGGTCGTGTTCGTCGGCCTGCTCGCGTGGATGATCCTCGGCGAGCGGCCGCTCGAACCGCGTCGCTGGCCGCGATCCCGGTCGCCCTCGTTCGGCGTCGCTGCTGATCTCGGGCGTGCTTCGAGAGCGGCGCCTACGGTCAGAACCCCGGGCTCGGCGTCGCCTACGGGATCCTGACCGCGCTCGCCTACTCGGGCTTCCTGCTCGTCGCTGCGCGCGGGAACGCGGACATGCGGCAGGCCGGCCGGGCCGCTCTTCGACGCGACGCTCGTCTCGGCGCTTGCTACGATCCCGATCGGCCTCGCGATCGGCGACCTCGACCTGGACTCCCGGCTGGCCCGCAGTGGGGCTACCTGCTGCTGCTGGCCTGGAGCTCGCAGGCGCTCGGCTGGCTGCTGATCTCGATCACGCCTCCCGCGCCTGCCCGCCGCGCTGACCTCGGTGCTGCTGACCTTCCAGCCGGTGCTGTCGGTGCTGTTCGCGTGGGCGATCCTCGACGAGTCGCCGTCGCCGCTCCAGCTCGGCGGGGTCGCGCTCGTGCTCTGCGGCCTGCCTGATCGTGACCTGCGGGCAGCCAGGCAGAGGCGGGCGGCGGCCGAGCCCGGCTACGTGCCGGCGGGACCTCCGCGAGTCGCTCGGCTCGTAGTTCTCCGCAGATGGACCGCCGGGCCTTCATCGCCGGAGCGGCGACGCTCGTCGCGGCGCCTCGCGCGCTCGCGACGGCTGGCCGCCGGCGCTCGAGGTCGCGCTCGTCACGGCCGACGAGGAGGCACGGCTCGTGGCGGTCGACCTGGCGAGCGGCCAGGTGCGCCGCTACGTCCGCACGCTCGCGAAGCCGCGCAGCATCGAGGCCGTCGGCCCGATGGCCGTCGAGTCGCCCACTCGGAGCTCGGTGCCGTCTCGCTCGTCCGCGCGGCGACGCTGCGGGTCGAGCACGCGCTGCGCGGCTTCGGCGAGCCGACGGTACACCGCCGGGCACTCCGACGGCCGGCACGCCTACGTCAGCGACTGCGAAGCGCGGCGAGGTGGTGGCGCTCGACGTGATCCGCGGGGCCGTCCTCGCGCGGGTGCGCGTGGGCGCGCTCGCGCGGCACATCACGATCGACCCGCGTGGCCGCACCCTCTGGATCGCGCTCGGGGCGAAGGCGCAGGAGGTCGCGGTCGGTGGACGTATCGAGACGCGCCCGGCCGCGGCTCGTGCGCCGGTTCGGGCCGCCGTTTCTCGCACACGACGTCGGCTGGGCGCCGGGCGGCAACCGCGTCTGGGTCAGCTCGGGCGACCGCAACGAGCTCGCGCTCTACGCCGCGCGCAGCGGCCGGCTGCTGCGGCGGCTCGCCGCCGACCGGCCGCCGCAGCACTTCACCTTCCGCGGCGAGCTCGTCTACGTCGCGAGTGGCGAGAGCGGCACGCTGCGCGTGCACCGCGTCGGCGGACGAGCAGCTCCGCAAGACGGCGCATCCCGGACGACTCGTACAACGTCCAGCAGGCGCACGGCTGGGTGGTCACGCCCGGTCTCGGCACCGGGCACGCTCTGCGCGCTCGACCGCCACGGCCACGTCAGGTGGCGGCGGACGGTCGCGCGCTCTTCGCACGACGCCTGCATCGTCACGCTTTCGTGACGATCGGCGTCCGCGCCCGGCCGTAGGATCTGGCCGGGTGGCGAAGGCTGCGACCCAGTTCGCGTGCACCGACTGCGGCTACTCGGCCGGGCGCTGGTTCGGCAAGTGCCCGCAGTGCGGCGAGTTCGGCACGCTCGTCGAGGACGTGTCCGGCCGATGCGCGAGCGACCGGGCCGAAGGCGACGCTGCGACTGGTCGACGTCAAGGCCGAGGAGGCCGACGCGGATTCCGACCGGCGTGCCGGAGCTCGACCGCGTGCTCGGCGGCGGCCTCGTGCCCGCGCTCGCTCGTGCTCGTCGGCGGCGAGCCCGGAGTCGGCAAGTCGACCCTGCTGCTGAGCGCGCTCGCGGCGATCTCCGAAGCGAGCGCCGCGCCGTGCTCGTCACGGGCGAGGAGTCGGCTGCGCAGGTGAAGCTCCGCGCCGCACGCCTCGGCGGCGCCGAGAACGTCGAGATCCTCGCCGAGACGGAGCTCGACGACCGTCTGCGCGACGCTCGAGCAGGAGCGGCCCGACGTCTGCGTGATCGACTCGGTGCAGACGCTCTACTCGTCGGAGCTCGGCTCGGCGCCGGGGTCGGTCGGCCAGGTGCGCGAGGCTGCGGGCCGGCTGCTGCGCGTGGCCAAGGAGAGCGGCGTCGCCACGATCCTCGTCGGGCCACGTGACCAAAGGACGGCGCGGTCGCCGGCCCGCGCGTGCTCGAGCACCTCGTCGACTGCGTGCTCCAGTTCGAGGGCGACCGCTACCACGAGCACCGCGTCCTGCGCGCGTCGAAGAACCGCTTCGGCTCGACGAACGAGCTCGCGCGTCTTCGAGATGACCGGCACCGGGCCTCGTCGGCGTTCCCGAGCCGTCGGAGCTCTTCGGCCGCACGGTCGAGCGGCGAGATCGGCGCCGCCGTCGGCTGCGTGCTCGAGGGCTCGCGGCCGTTGCTGCTCGAGATCCAGGCGCTCGTGGCGCCGACCGACCTGGCGATGCCGCGCCGCGGTCGGCACCGGCGTCGATCCGAAGCGCCTGGCGATGATCGTCGCCGTGCTCTCGCGGCACGCGCGGATCGCGCTCGGGCAGGCAGACGTCTTCGTCAACGTCGCCGGCGGCGTCCGCATCGACGAGCCGGGCGCCGACCTGGCGATCGCGCTGGCGATCGTCTCCGCCGGCCAAGGGCGCGCCCGTCAAGCCGCAGGTCGCAGCCTTCGGCGAGATCGGCCTCACCGGCCGGCTGCGCCCGGCAACGCAGGCCGAGCGCCGGCTCGAGGAGTGCGCCAAGCTCGGCCTCGTCGCCGCGGTCGCCCCGGCCGGCACGCCACTGCGTGGCAAACTACGCGTGCTCGAAGCCGAGACGCTGAGCCAGGCTGCAAAGGTGGGGATCGATGCAGAGCGAGCCGAGCCAGGATAGGGACCGACCCGCGGATCCCGCCGCCGCTGGGCATCGTCCGCCAGCCCACCCAGCACGACCCCGCCTCGACTCGAAGATCCTCGCCGCCGTCGGCCGCATCGCGCCGGGCACCGCGCTGCGCTCGGCGATCGACGACATCATCCGCTCGCGCCGAGGGCGCCCTGATCGTGATCGGCGAGCCGAACGAGCTCGCGTTCCTGTTCAGCGGCGGGATCAAGCTCGAGGTCCCGTTCACGCCGCAGCTGCTCTACGAGCTCGCGAAGATGGACGGCGCGATCATCGTCAACGCCGGCTGCACGAAGCTCGCCTACGCGAACGTCCAGCTGATGCCCGATCCGACGATCGCGTCGGACGAGACCGGCACGCGGCACCGCACGGCCGAGCGCGTGGCCAAGCAGACGGACGCGCTCGTGATCTCGATCTCGCAGCAGCGCGAGACGGTGACGGTCTTCGTCGGCCAGAGCCGGCTACCAGCTCGAGCCGATCGCCCGACGTGCTCGCGAAGACCAACCAGGCGCTCGCGACGCTCGAGACCTACCGCGCGCCGGCCTCGAGCAGGTGCTGACGCGGCTGACGGCGCTCGAGTTCCAGAACGCGGTCATGCTCGACGACGTGCTCGTCGTCCTGCAGCGCGCCGAGCTGACGACGCGCATGGCCGAGGAGATCGAGCGCGACTGCGTCGAGCTCGGCGAGGAGGGCCGGCTGATCCGGATGCAGCTCGACGGAGCTGGTCGGCCGACGTGCCCGACGAGAAGGCGCGCACTCGTCTACGACTACCACGCCGAAGGCGGCGCGGCCCGGACGCAGGCGAGGGCTCTGAGGCGCGCTCGCCGCGCTGCCCTACGACCAGCTGCTCGAGTTCGAGCTGCCTCGCCGTGCTCGGATACCCGCGCCAGCATCAATCCGATCGGACCACTCGGTCCGCCGCGCTGGCTACCGCGTCTCTCGCACATCCCGCGGCTGCCCGACGGGCGTCGTCAAGCGGGTGGTCGCGAGCCTGGACGGCCTGGACGGGATCGTCCGTGCGTCTCAGCGCGAGCTGGAGGCGGTCGAGGGCGTCGGCACCGTCCGCGCGCCAGCGAGATTCGGGAGAGGGCCTCAGCGCCGGCTGCAGGAGCACAATCTGGTCGATCGCTACCTGCAGATCTAGCGCTGAGCAGGGCTTTTCTCGAAAAAGTGGCGTGTTTCCAGCGATTTTCGCTAGTACTGGCCGAGCTCTGCCGGCGGAAGCAGTCACCCGCCGGCGTCGCTGCGGAATCAGCCAACAACTGAACGGGGAGGCTACGGCGTTGTACAAGGTCGGCGACAAGGTGGTGTATCCCGCACCACGGGGCAGGGACGGTCGTCAAGAAGGAGACGCGCGAGGTGCTGCGGCGAGAAGCGCGAGTACCTGACGATCAAGATCCTGCACAACGACATGACGGTGAACGTCCCTGCCGACAACGCCGAGCGCGTCGGGCTGCGCAAGGTGATCGACGAGGAGGTGGTCTAGAAGGTGCGTGAAGGCGCTGACGGGCAGCGGCACCGACGATGCCGAAGAACTGGAATCGGCGCTTCAAGCACAACCGCGACAAGATGAAGACCGGCGACATCTTCGAGCTCGCCGAGGTCGTGCGGAACCTTTCGCTGCGCGATCACGAGAAGGGCCTCTCCACCGGCGAGAAGCAGATGTTCGTGAAGGCGAAGAAGATCCTCGCCTCCGAGCTGATGTACGCCAAGGAGATGGACGAGGACGAGGCGGCCGAGTGGCTCGACGGCGTTCTCGACCGACGGCGGCAGCGAAGAAGAAGCTCGACGCAAGCGTCGCCGCCACGGCCTAAGTCTCGCTGGTGTCGGTCTGGGCCGTCCTCGCTGCTGCAGGGCGCGGCGAGCGGCTCGGCTCGGACCGGCCGAAGGCGTTCGCGCGCCTCGGGGGCAGGCCGCTGCTCGCCGGAGTCGCCTCGAGCGTCTCGAGGAGTCCGACTGGATCGACGCGATCGTGATCGCGGCGCCGCCCGAGCTGGGAGGAGCCGTCGATCCTCGTCGCCGAGGAGATCGCCGCGACCGAAGGTGCACTCCGGCGATCACCGGCGGCGAGACGCGGTCGGAGTCGGTGCGGCTCGCACTGGAGGAGGTGCCCGAGGACGCCGCGGTGGTGCTCGTGCACGACGCCGCGCGCCCGCTTGCTGCCCGAGGGCGTGATCGAGCGCGTGCTCGGCGCCGTCTCGGCGAGGGCTGGGAGCGGCGGCTGTGCCCGTGCGTCGCCGCTGGCCGATACGATCAAGCGCGTCGAGGGCGACCGCGTCGTCGAGACGCCTCGCGCGCGCGAGCGACGTGGTCGCGGTACAGACGCCTCAGGCCTTCCTCGCCGACGCGCTGCGCCGGGCGGCTCGTCAGCGGCGACGTCTCGGACGGCGACGGACTGCGCGCCTCGCTGGTCGAGCCGCCAGCGGCGGCCGGATGAAGGTCGGTCGAGGGCGACCCGCGGCTGCTGCAAGGTGACCGACGCCGGACGACCGGGCGCCCGTGAGAGCTGGCTCGAATGAGATCCGGTATCGGCGTGGACGCCCACGCGCTGGTCGAAGGCGTTCCGCCCAGTGCTCGGCGGGGTCGAGAGCTCGACCCGCCGCGCGGGCTCGCGGGCCACCGACGGCGACGGATCGCGCACGCGCTGGATCGACGCCGTGCTCGGCGCGGCCGGGCTGGGCGACATCGGTTCGCTGTTCCCGGCGCGCGCGCGGAGGTGGGAGGGCGCGTCGTCGCTCGATCTGGCTCGCGCGCCTACGCGCAGGTGCGCGAGGCGGCTTCGAGCCGAGAACGCGGACTGCGTGCTCGCTCTGGCGAGTGACCAGCCGAAGATCGCGTCCGTGCGCGGGGCGATGCAGACCAAGCTCGCCGACGCGATGAGGCGTCGAGCCGGGCCGCGTGAACGTGCGGGCGACGACGACCGACCGGCTCGTGCTTCACCGGCCGCGGCGAGGGGCTGGCGGCGGTCGCGGTCGCGCTGCTCTGAAGATCGTTCCGGTCGACGCCGAGGTTCGCAGCAAGAGCTTCCAGGGGCTGCGCCGGGCCTGGCCCGAGATCACGTTTCACGACCTGATCTCGAACGCCAACTGGGGCAGGCTCTCGCGAGCAGAGCGGCCCGGAGTTTCCAGTTCGCGCCGCCCGCCGACGACGGACGGGTGCTGGCCGAAGGCAACTCGATCCCGGCCGCCGGGATGCCGGCCACGTGGCGCGACAGCGCTGCGCGATCTGGCTTCGACGCCGACGAGCCCGACCGGCTCTCGCGCGAATCGCGGGTCCTGATCGACCCGACTTCCATGGCCGCGGCTCGTCGCGACGCTGCCGGAGCACATGCGTCGGGCTCGCCCAGGTCCGCGGGCCGTAGTTTCCGTCGCGCCCGTCCGCCCGACGCTCAAGCCACCGCTATCCGTCTGACGCCGCCGATCTGAGCGCTGGCGTGCGGCAGGCGAGCGCGAGGACGGCCTGCTCTTCGATCCACGCTCCGTGCGCCAACGATGCGGCTCGGCGCGGAGCTCATGGGAATCGCGCTCGGGCCCGCTCGTCTCCCGAGGGCACGGTGGTCGAGCTCGAAGAGTGGTGCGGGCTTGCGTTCCCAGAGAGGCGGCAGCTACGTCGTCGAAGGCGGCGCTCGTGCCGGTCGAGATCGACCGCGAACGGACCGCGGCAGCTACCGCGAGCCGAACGTCTGGATGCGCCACCGCGCGGCTGAGAGAACCGGGCCACCGCTGCCCTGTACCAGTGACCAATCCGAGAGAGGAGCAGCATGCGCCTTACGAAGATAACACGTAACTGAACCGAAGTACTACC
>ERZ1370068.6067-contig-5064_pt1 | contig 60114 bp, 83 predicted proteins | sample MGYA00561227_ERZ1370068 | MGnify/ENA primary metagenome ERZ1370068 (study PRJEB38410, sample SAMEA6850437) | metagenome | study: Metagenomic assessment of the ecological functions of the soil: analysis of the soil microbiota associated with the... | reverse complement strand
TGTACTTCGTTCAGTTACGTATTGCTAGATTGGCGGGCGGCGGTGGACGTCTTCGCGCGGAGCACCCCCGCCGGCCATCATCCGCTCTACGCCCTCGGGACAATGCTCGTCCTCTCGCCGCATCGTGTCCGGCTTCCTGCCGAGCTACGACGACAAGTGCGTGGCGCTCTTCGCGGTAGAACCTGCGCCGCTATCTCGCCGGCGGCCCGCTCCTCAACCTGGTGGACCGCGCCCGCGGCTACCGGGGCCGCCTGCGGCAGGCCATCCCGGGCTCGCAGCGCCGAGCCGGGTGGCGAAAGAGCAACGGCGCTTAACCCGGCGACGGACGAGCGGTGGCGCGCACGCGCCGAACGCGAGATCGGCAGTAGGGAGCCGGTGAGGTCACCGTGGAGAGCCTCGCCGCCGCCGGGCCCACCGGGGCGGCCCCGCAGCGCCAGCCCAGGGTGAGGATGCCCATGATGGCGCCGAGCGCGCGCATGCCGAACGAGATCCGGGCACCACCTTCACCACCATGGTGTCGGCGGCGGCGAAGCCCGCGCCGAAGAGCGCCACCGACGCCAGGAGCACTCCTGCGCGATGGGGATCCAGCGCAGCGGCGAGGCAGGGCAACGGCGCGGTGGGGCCGCAGGCGACGTAGATCGCGGCCCGCGGCCCGAGGCGAGTCGGACATGCGCGCCGCCGCTGAGCCGACCCGAGCTGCCGCGCCCAGCCCATAGGTGGTGAGCGCGAGCGACGCCCCGGCCAGCCCGATGCCCTGGTCCCGCGCGAAGGGCACGATGTGGGACGGACAAGCATGAGGCGCGCAGCGCCCTGGAGCAGCCAGGAGCCGTTGAGGTACCAGTGCCGCGGATCGGCCAGCGCCTCGCCGTGCGCGGCGGAGCGCCGGGCCCGGCGCTTCCGGCGCGCAGCCCCGGCGCCGCGCCGGCGCGAGGCGCAGCGAACCCGGATGCTCGTGGCGGCTCGCGCTCGCGCGCGCGCGGGAGCCCGCGACCGAGATGCGCGGCAGCGGGCTGTCATACGAGCCCGGAACGCACTCCGGCCAGCCACGTCATGGGCCCAGTCGCCAGCCCACTGCGTCGATCAGCCAGGGCCGCCAGCGGGCCTGGTGATGTACCGGAGACTGAATCCCACCAGGACGACGGCGAGCGCGAGGCCGCGGCGCGCGACGAACCAGTCGGCGACCGTGGACGCGCGCTCCGTGCAGATAGAAGCCCGACATCCCGACTCCGGCCAGCACGCCCACGAAGAGAGTAGAGCTGCCAGAGGCTGGTCGCACCGTGGCGACGAGCATGATAGCCCGTCCGAGGCCGGGGTCATGCCGGTGACGACGAGCAGGAGCCGCGGCCCGTGACGGTCGGCCAGCGCGCCCACCAGCGAACCCGGCCACGCCCCCATGATCAGGTCTCAACGAGAGCGCGGCGGAGATGGCGCTCCCGGCTCCAGCCATGCGTCGAAGGCGTCGGCGAGCGTGGCAGGAAGGCGCCGCAGGCGGCGAGCGCAGTCGGAGATCCCGGTGGCAGACCGCGAAGAGCGCGGCCACCACGAGGCCAGCGGCGGGCGTGGGGGCGCAGAGGGCGCTGAGGCGCCGCGCGCGTTTCGCCGCAAGGCGACGAGGTGCTCGTCGAGCTACTCGGCGACGCTCTTGAAGAGGGCCAGGTCGTGGGCAGGGCGCGGATGATGTCAAAGGCCTTGGCCACACCTGGGGCTGGGGACTGGCCAGGACCACGGTGCCGCCGCGCGCGGGCCAGGGCGCTTGCGGGCGGTCAGGATCACCCGGATGCCCGCGCTGCTCATGAACGCCAGCCCGGTGGAGGTCCAGCACGAGCACCGTGGCGGCGCCGTTCAGGATCGGCGCCAGCGCTCGCGCTCCAGCGCGGGCGCGGTGACGCTGTCCAGGCTGCCGGCGGGGAGACCCGCACCGTGTGGCCGCTCGCGTCATCGGGGAAACTCGGATGGTCAAGGGCCATACGGCACTCCTCTCCGCCGCCACTATAGCAACGGTTTGGCGGCGGCTCATCGCGCCGGCGGAGGGAGCCGCTTGGTGAGACGCAGCCGGTTCTCGCCGTCCTCGCGCGCGTACTCGATGGCGTCGGTCACCGAGCGGGCGAGGCGATGCCGAGCCCGCCGATGGCCCGCTGCGAGAGGGATGCTGAGATCCGGCGGCGCCGCCGCGAGGGGATCAGAGGCGGGAGCCGGTCCCGATCTGAGCTCCACTGCTCGGTGCCCCGGCGGGCACGGAGCCGGATGGTGCCCGCGGGATCGCCCCGGTAGCCGTGCTCGATGATATTGGCGAGCATCTCGTCGAGCGCCAGGATGAGGCTCGTCCGTCGTGGCTCCGGGCAGCGCGAGCGCGGCGCAGAACTCCCGGACGGCGGTCTGGGCATTTCCACACATCCGCCGAGGTCGCGTGCAGGTCGAGCACGAGATCGCCCGCGTCCCCCGCGGGTGGCGCGGCGCCGACGAACCCGATGGCGAGCATGGCGATGTCGTCGGCCTACTCGGCCTCGGCGGCGAAGGCGCGCACGCCGGCCAGCACGGCTCGCACCGCCTCCCGCCCCGTGGGAGGTCGGCGACGGCCAGGGCGCCTGAGGCGCTCGTCCCCGAAGAGGCACCGTCCGGAGCGAGCGCTTCGGTGACGCCGTCGGTGTACGCCAGCACGAGATCGCCTGGCTCGAGCCGGACCTCCGCGCCGGAAAGGTGAGTCCGGTCAGGGCGCCGACGAGCGGCCCCCGCGCTCGAACAGCGGCCGCGGGGCCTGTCCCGCGCGCAGGAGGAACGGCGGTAGGGCCGCCGCTGGCATAGGTGAGGACGCCGGTGTCCGTGTGCAGCACCGCGAAGAACAGGGTAGACGAACATGCTGGAGGGGTTGTCCGCCGCGAGCGCCTCGTTGACGCGCGCGAGCACCTCGTCCGGGCGCGAGGTGAGACGGGCGATGCTGCGCACCAGGCGTGAGCGTCATCACCATGAACAGCGCGGCCGGGATCCCCGTGCCCGACACGTGCCCCAGCACGGGCGCGAGCCGTCGCTCGTCGAGACGGAACACGTCGTAGAGGTCGCCGCCCACCGCGCGGGCGGGCTCCAGGCAGGCGAAGAGATCGGGGCCGCCGGGGGCGGTGATCCGGTTGAAGTCGCGGGGCACCAGCCCCATCTGATCTCGCGCGCGATGCGCAGGCTCGCCCCTCGGAGCAGCCTCGCGATCGCGTCCTGATAGGCCTCGCGTGGAGCAGGCGCGCATCGCGCTCTGACCTCCAGCACCACGAAGGCTTGGTGACGTAGTCGGCGGCCCCCAGCTCGAACGCCTCCGTCTTGCTTCGGAGCTCGGTGAGCGAGGTGAGGAAGACCACCGGGATGTCCCGCGTGGCCGGGGCCCGCTTCGAGGCGGCGGCACACCTCGTAGCCGTCCATCCCCGGCATCATGATGTCGCAGGAGGACCAGATCCGGCGGGCGGGTCTCCGCGACCCGCAGGGCGGTCTCGCCGTCGAGGGCGACCGAGAGCCGATGGTCGTCCCTGAGCGCCGCGACGGGGAGATCCCACGTTGGCGCGGACGTCGTCCACGATGAGCACGCGGCACTCCGAAAGGTCCTTCACTCCGGCTTGCACCTCAGGGTGCTCGGCGAGGGCGACGAGCAGGCGTCCCACCACCGCGCCGGCCTCCGCGAACTCGTACTGCTTCACGCGCTGGGCGAGCTGGGCCATCACCGGACGGAGCGGGGCGGGCGTGCCGGCCGCTCGCGCCGCCGCCAGCGCCGCGGTGGCCCCCGAGGAGATCCGCCTCGGCGAGACACCCGGAAGCAGCATGGCCAGGAGCGGACCGGAGCGCGGCGGTGTCGGCGGTGGCGGGAAGGGGCGCGTCGTCTTCCGGCCCCGGCCCGGCGCCGCCGGTGGGTGAGGCTCGCGACGGAGGCGAGCACCGTCCGGCCCCTCGCGCGCCACTTCCGCCGCGAGGGCGCCCAGATCGGTCCCCCTGACGCCGCCGCCGCTCGAGCGCGCGCGCAGCGCGTTGCAGGCGCGCGGCGCCGAGATTCGCCGCCGCCCCCGCGAGGGTATGGGCGAGGCGCCGTGTCCCTCGGCATCGCGGGCCGACACCGCCGCGGCGAGCACCTCGAGATCCCGATCCGCCTGAGGCCCGAAGCGACGCAGCAGCTCGACGTAGGAGGCGGGATCGACGCCGAGACGGGCGAGCGCCTCGGCTACTTCGAGACCGGCCAGCTCCGGCAGCGCGCCCGTCTCCGCGTCCTGTCCCTCCAGCATCCGCGGCTATGGTACCCCAAGCCCGTGTACAATGCCGGGGCGCGGTGGCGACGAGACGCAGGCGCGACGTGACGCGGTAACGAAGCGACGCGGTGCCCCGGTTCCCAGGGAGAGCGGATATGGCCGACGCCCGGACGATCGAGCATCTGTGGACCCACAAGACGCAGGACCATCCGCTGGCTGGCCGACGAGGACCTCGTCATCGACCATGCCGAGGGCGTGTGGGTGTGGACCGAGAAGGGCAAGAAGCTCATGGATGGCTTCGCCGGTCTCGCGGTGGTGAACGTGGGCCACGGCCGCCGGGAGATCGCCGAGGCCATCGCGGAGCAGACGGTGCGCCTGGCCTATTACCCGACCACGCGTCAGTTCTCCAACCGGCCCGCGGCGGAGCTCGCCGCCCGGCTGGCCAGCCTCACGCCGGGCGACCTCCGCTACTCCTTCTTCGCGGTGAGCGGCTCCGAAGCGAACGAGCGGTCCATGCAGATCGCCCGGCAGTACTGGCTGGCCCGGGGCAAGACGGCCAAGCACAAGGTCATCTCCCTCGAGGGCGGCTATCACGGCGCCACCATGGGCACCTTCGCGGTCTGCGGTCTGCCCCAGCTCGCGGCGCCCTATGCCCCGCTGCAGGTGCCGGGCTTCGCCAAGGTCAACGCCGCCGCATCCCTTCCGCGACCGCGGCACCGGGACCGACGCCGAGCTGATCGCGCGCCGGGCGGCCGAGCTGCGGGACGCCATCCTCGCGCGAGGGGCCGGACACGGTGTCGGCGGTGATCCTCGAGCCCGTGCTCTCCTCGGCCGGCTTCATCATGCCGCCCATCGGCTGGCTGCGTGCGGTGCGCGCGATCTGCGACGAGCTGGACGTGCTCGATGATCGCGGACGAGGTCATCACCGGCTTCGGGCGCACCGGGCGCTGGTTCGCGTGCGAGCACGACGGCGTGGTACCCGATCTCATGTCGGTGGCCAAGGGCATCACCTCGGGCTATATCCCGCTGTCGGCCAGCATCGCGCGGCCCCATCTGGCGGACGCCTTCCCCGCCGGCAGCACGCAGGAGAACGTGCATCCGAACACCTACGCCGGCCCATCCTGTTGCCTGCGCGGCCGCGCTGGCCACGCTGCGCATCATGGAGCAGGACAAGCTGGTGGACAACGCGGAGGCCATGGGACAGCGTCTCCTCGCCGGATTGCAGGGGGCGCTCGGGCGCTCGCCCATCGTGGGCGAAGTGAGCGGCCGAGGCCTTCTGGTCTGCGTGGATCTCGTCGAGCCGGACGGGTCCGGGAAGTCGCTTGGATCCCAAGACCGTGGCCGAGCTGGACCGCAAGGCGTGGGACCGAGGCGCCATCGTCTACGCGCGGGGCAACGTGCTCCGGCTGGCGCCGCCGCTCTGCATCACGGGCGCCGAAGTGGACGAGCTGGTGGGCGTGGTGGCGGACAGCGTGAACGAGCTGGCGCAGCGACCTCAGCAGCGGCCGGGGTCGGTGACGGTCAGCCCCAGCGAGCCCGGACGCCGGGTCGTAGTCGAAGTCTCCGCCGGCGCATTGGAACCGTGGCGGCCCGGCCATGAGCGCAGCCACTGCGCTCTTGTCGGGCGGCCACTTCCCGTCATGCTCCGCCTGATAGGTGCGGAGCGCGCCGACCATGGCGGCCAGGGTGGCCTGGTCCGCGGCCAGCCGGGCATGACCGAGCGGGCGCTCCTCCTGGAACTTTTCGACCGTCTTGGCGGTGGAGCCCACGTACTTGTAGATCAGGGCGCCCGCCAGCGCCACCACCACGAGCACCACCACGATCTCGATGAGGCCGAGGCCGCGCTGATTCCCCACGAGCCCGCGAAAACGCATCCGGTGTCCTCCTCGCGGCGAGTGTACCGCAGCCCTCGCGCCGTGCTGGCCTCCGCCCGTGATGGCGGTAAGATCGGGGCATGACCCTCCCCTGCGCGCGCGCTGGATCTGCTCGCCGCCGGCTCCTGGTCGGAGGCCCACGAGATCGTCCAGAAGGTGGAGTCCCCGCTGGCCGCCTGGCTCCATGGCATCGTGCATACGCTGGAGGGCGACCTCGACAACGCGCGCTACTGGTACCGAAAGGCGCATCGCGCCTTTCCGGGGCCCGAGGCCGTCCAGGCCGAGATCGCGGCGGCGCGCGTCGAGATGCGGGGCGGGGCGGCGGCCCTGTCCCCGAATGAAGCTGACCAGCCGGCTCTCCGCGTGGGCCGTTCTACCAGTTCCAGAACGGCATGATCTACGGGATCGGCTGGTTTCTCCGCCCGCGGCTTCATCATCGGCGTCTTCCTTGTCCTGGCCATGCTGTACGCGGCCGGAATCCTATTGATGCGTCTGGTCGGACACTTCCAGGGCGCCGGGTAGATTGACGCGGGCCGGCCAACGGTGCCATTCTGCGGGCGCTGTTCGCGACCGACCTATCGCACAAGCGGGGAGAGCACCCTCATGGCCATCACGTCCGCCCAGCCCATCACCGGCCCCGTCGCCTGGATCGGGGCCGATCTGGCCCGCACCATGGACTGGATCTGGCCCATCACCGCTCCGGCCGCCGGCGAGCTCGACGCCGCGCTGGCCGCGGTGAAGCGGCGCGGCCTCGCCTGGCCCGACATTCGGCGTGAAGACTTCCCCATCCCCGCCTTCGCGCGGACGCTGGCCGAGATCCGGCGCGAGCTGGAGGACGGCCGCGGGGTGGTCCTGCTCTGGGGCTGCCGGTGGACCGATATACCGAAGACGAGCTGCGGCAGCTCTACTTCGGCATCGGCGCCCATCTGGGGACGGCCCGGTATCAGAACTCCCGCGGCGAGCTGATCGGCGAGGTGCGCGACGAGGTGCGGGTCTTCGGCGCGGTGAGCCAGCCCGCCATGCCCGGCCGGGAGGCGACGGCGCCGCCCACCTCGCGCTACAAGGCGCGCTCGAGCGGGCCCCTCCGCTTCCACACCGATCGCACCGACGTGGTGGCGCTCCTCTGCGTGCGCCAGGCGCAGGCAGGCGGGGAGAGCGAGGTGGTCAGCTCGGTGGCCGTCCACAATGAGATCCTCGCGCGCCGTCCTGATCTCCACGCGCTGCTCTTCCAGGACTACCATCGGAGCCGCGAAGGGGAAGAGTCGGGCGGCGAGCGGAAGCACTACGCCCTGCCGGTGTGGGGCCTGCGGGACGGCCGGTTCACGCAGCCAGTACTCGCGCACCTTCGTGGAGGCCGGCGCAGCGGCTGCCCGGCGTGCCGCCGCTCACGTCCGCCCAGGACGAGGCGCTGGACCTCCTCGCCGAGGTGGCGGAGGAGCTCTGCTACGAGATGACGCTCGTGCCCGGTGACATCCAGCTCCTCAATAGCCACGTGACCTATCACGCCCGCGCCGCTTACGTGGACGACGCCGCAGAGCCGGCGCGATCGGCTGCTCTTCCGCCTGTGGCTGTCCATGCCGAATAGCCGGGCCCTGCCGCGCGGCTTCGAGGTCTTGTGGGGACGCATCGAGGCCGGCGCCCTCCGCGGCGGGATCGAGCAGCGATGAGCCGCGTGACGCGACGCCGGGGGCTCGCGGGCCTGCTCCTCATCCCGCTCCTCGCCTTGCTCCTGTCCCCGGTGATGCCGGCCCCGGTCGGTCCCGCGACGGCGCGCGCGCAGGCCAAGCCGGAGGGCGAGATGCGGTGGGCGCTGTACGTGACGGTGTCGCCGGTGTGGTTCGACCCCGGAGAGGTCGTGGGCGTGATCACGCCCTTCTGGATCCTCTACGCGCTGCACGACGCGCTCGTGAAGCCCATGCCGGGTAACCAGTTCACGCCGAGCCTGGCCGAGTCCTGGACGGTGAGCCAGGACCAGAAGACGTACGAGTTCAAGCTGCGCCAAGGCGTGAAGTTCCACAACGGCGACCCCTTCACCGCGGAAGACGTGAAGTTCTCCTTCCACCGCGCCAAGGGCAAGATCCTCCACGATAAGGTCAAGGACGTCGTGATCGTGGATCCCTTCCGGATACGCTTCGTCCTCAACGAGCCCTGGCCCGACTTCATGACCTTCTACGGCACGTTCGCGTCCGGCGCGGGCTGGGTGGTGCCCAAGAAGTACATGGAGCAGGTGGGGCCGGAGGGGTTCAAGAAGCAGCCCATCGGGCTCGGCCCCTACAAGTTCGTCAGCAACAACCCGGGCATCGAGCTGGTGATGGAAGCCTACGAGGGCTACTGGCGGAAGATGCCCGCGGTGAAGCGGCTCGTCTACAAGAGCGTGCCGGAGGCCACGACACGCATGGCGATGGTGAAACGTGGTGAAGTGGACCTCGCCTATCTGATCGACACGCCGATGGCCGACGACGTGAAGCGGGATCCCAACCTCAAGCTGGTGTTCTCCGGAGGCATCGGCACGCTCTACCTCGACTTCTTCGACATGTGGGATCCGAAGTCGCCGTGGGCGGACAAGCGCGTCCGGCAGGCGGCGAGCTACGCGATCGACCGCCGCGGGCTGAGCGACGCGGAGACGGCTGGGGGCGTCTCTGCCCACCGGCAACGTGGTGCCCAAGGGCTTCGACTTCGCCCTCCCCATCGAGGCGCCCCCTACAACGTGGCGCGGGCCAAGCAGCTTCTCGCCGAGGCGGGGTATCCGAACGGATTCGACGCGGGCGATCTCTACCCGTGGCCGCCGTACAGTTCCACCGGCGAGACGGTGACGAACTACCTGGCCGCGATCGGCATCAAGACGCGGGTGCGCAACATGGAGCGGGCGGCGTTCTATTCGGCGCTCGCGTCCAAGAAGCTCAAGGGCCTGTGCATGTGCATCAACGCGGTGTACGGGAATGCGGCGTCGCGGCTGTCGGAGACGGTGCCCGCCGAGGGCGCGTACAGCTACGGCGCCTGGCCCGACATCGAGGCGCTCTACACCCAGCAGGCGCGCGAGACGGATCGGAAGAAGCGCGAGGTGCTGCTCCACCGGATCCAGCGTGAGCTGGCCGAGCGCGTGGCTTCGCGGCCATCTACGACTTTATCTGGCCGAGCGCGATGAGCACACGGGTGGCCGAGCCTGCGCTCATGCTCATCAATCCGTATCCCTGGTCGGCGCCCCTCGAAGAGGTGCGCCTCAAGAAGTAGACCCGACCGACAAGGAGCCCGCCATGCTCGCGATGTGGGTGAAGGTGCGGATCAAGCCGGATCAGCGGAAGCGCTTCCTCGATGCCATCGAGGTGGACGCCGTGGGCTCGGAGCGGGACGAGCCCGGGTGCCTGCGCTTCAACGTGCTGCAGGACGAGAAGGATCCAAACGTCTACTACTTCTTCGAGGTGTACAAGGACCAGGCCGCGCTGGAGGCCCATCGCCTCATGCCGCACTACGCGACGTGGCGCGCGGCGGCCGATACGCTCGACGGTCCCACTGAGCCCACCGCGCTGCGCGACGGTCTTTCCGCCGCGCGCCCCTACTGGGGCAAGGTCTAGTCGCCCTCAGCGCTGGCCCATCGCGCGGTTCGCGACCTCGACGGTCTGCTTGGCCACGTCGAAGCGGTTGGTCTCCTTCGTCTCGACGTCGCCGCCGGTGACCCGGATGAAGAACGTGTCGTCGCCGAACTCGATGGAGTGGATGTCGCCCACGGCGAAGACGGCCGCCTTGCCGGGCTCGTTCAGGAACTCGCGCTGCAGCGTCGAGCCTCGGCGTGGCCCGGCCGGCTGCCGTCGTCGAGCCGGCGCCAGCGGCGCATGCGGGTCGGGTTCTTGTAGTTGCCGTAGATCACCCAGCACGGCCCGTGGTCGTGCACCGAGGACGTTGCCGCCTTCTGCGCGCCCGTGCACCAGCACGTGCACGTCCGTCTCCGGATCGTGGCCGATGGTCGTCCGCTCGGCGTAGGGGACCGGATCGCCCAGGTGCTTCTTGAGCAGCTCCGGGTTGCGCAGGAGCTTCTCCAGGTGGTCGCGGATCTCGGCCAGGCCGGACGGGATGCCCTTGGCCTTGATCGTGGCGCGGGTGTCGGCGAGGAACTGATCGAGGGAGTAGGACGCGGTCGCGGCCATGGCAACCTCCTTCACGAGGTGGGCACCGCGATCCCGCGGCGCGAGAGCTCGCCCATGAGATCGAGCGCGCGGTGTGACCGAGCTGGCCGGCCGGCACCGTCCAGAAGATCTCGAACTCGAGCCCGTCCGGGATCCTTGGCGTAGAGCGAGAGGCTGACGCCGTGATCGGACTGGCCCACCAGCGGCGCCCGCCTCCACCAGCTCGGCGCTGCGCGCGCACGAGGTCCGTCAGCTCGCCCACCTCCCAGGCGGAGTGGTACATGCGGGCCACGCGCTCGTGCGGCGGCGCCACGCCCGCCTGCTCGAAGAGGCCCAGGTTGATGGTCGTCGGGCGCTGCCGGGGATGCGGAGGAAGGCCGCGCGCGGATACCGCGTCTTCGACCTCGAAGCCCAGGACGTCGACGTAGAAGCGCACGCTGCGCTCCACGTCCGAGACCCAGAGCACGAGGTGCTGCAGGCCGCTTGAGCCCGATCCCGCCGTCGATCATCGCCGACGTGCTCATCGACTTGGCTCGGTCCGGATACTGGCCCGCACCGTGATCGACCGCGCAGGCGAGGAGCGCGTCGCCGGTGGGCGCGCGCAGGCCGCCCGGCCACCGGCGCGCACGGTCACCTCGCCGTGCGGCAGCTCTTTGCGGACACGCTCGACGTCGACCGTGACCGGCTCCGGGCACGCCCACGGTGACGTCCACCAGCATGTCGGCCTCCGCGCGCGCGGATGTCCTGGAAGAGCGGCAGGCTCGAGTGGCGGATGGCGTCCGACACCGCGCGGCAGGCGGCCTTGGTGCCGTCGCCGCCGTGCACGTCCACGCCCATGCCGAACTCGTAGACCAGGGGATTGCGCGCTCACCGCTTGCATGGTTCCCGATGCGGTCTCCGCTGTCAAGCCGTCCGTTGTATAGTCGGGCCATGAAAATTCTCTTCTTCGACGAGTTCCGGCTGGGCGTGCTCGAGGGGATACCGTGCACGACGTCACCGCGGCGGTGCGGGATCTGCCGCATACCGGGCCCCACGACCTCATCAACGCGCTCATCGCGCGCTTCGCCGAGCGGCGCGGGGCGCCTGGCGGACGTGGTGCGCCGCGGGAAGGGCGTCCCGCTGCAGCAGGTGCGGGTCCGGCCGCCGCTGCCGCGGCCCATCACCATCGTCTGCATGGCGGTGAACTACATGGAGGACGGGACGCGCGCGGAGCCCGCGCCCATCAACGCCTTCCACAAGTCGCCGCTCTGCGTGATCGGCGACGGCGACACCATGGTCCTGCCCGACGTCCCCGCCACCATCTTCGAGGGCGAGGCGGAGGTGGCGGTGATCATCGGCAAGCGCGCGTCCAATGTCCGGGCCGCCGACGCCATGGGCTACGTCTTCGGCTACACGAACTTCATCGACGGCTCCGCGCGGCGGCCTGCCGCCCGCCGGCAATACCTTCTACCAGATGAAGTCGCGGGATACCTTCGCGCCCATGGGCCCCTATCTGGTCACCGCCGACGAGGTGCCGCGATCCGCACCGCCTCGCAGGTGCAGCTCTGGGTCAACGGCGACGCTCATGCAGAACTTCAACACCAGCGACATGGCCCACAAGATCCCGCGGTGCATCGAGTGGGTGACCTCCATCCATCCGCTGGAGCTCGGCGACGTGCTCGCCACCGGGACCAACCACCGTGGGCTCAGCGGCTTCCAGAATGGGGACCGTGATCGAGCTGGAGACGGACGGGCTCGGCCGGCTGCACTTCAGGATCCGCGACGACCTCAAGCGCACCTGGGCCGCGCGAGACCCGGCTCGACCGGCAGCAGAAGGGGCTCGAGGGCACCACGCCCCAGCTGACCGGGAAGCACGCGCCTCCGGCTCGCTAGTCGCCCCCTTCGATCGCGCCGGTCAGGGCGCCGGAGCGGATGAGGCCGACCACCTGCTCGATGTCCGCCCGGAGCTCCCGGTCGAACTCCACGAACGGCGAGACCTTCCGCACCGCCGCGTAGACACGGTGGCTGCCCTCGCCGAGCCCCCGGCGCCGCGCAGATCGGCCGCCTGGCACAGGATGAGGAGGTGCATGGCAGCCACCTGCTGGGTGAGGTTCACCACCTCGCGGGCCTGGCGCGCCGCGGTGGCGCCCATGGAGACCTTGTCCTGGTTGTGGCAGGCGGTGGAGCGGCTGAAGACCGTCATGGGCATGCAGGCGTTGAGCGCCTCGGCGGTCAGCGCGGAGATGGCCAGCTGCATGCCCTTGAAGCCGTGATGGGTTCCCGCCTCCGGGATGGTCCTCGGGGAGCGGGTTGGTGCAGCACATCCCCAGGCCCATGTTGTACTTCTCATCGTTGATCAGCTCGAACTGGCGGTCCAGGAGGTCGGCCACGCTCGCCACCGCCGTCTTCCAGCGTGTCCATCGCCAAGCGCCACGTGGAAGCCGGAGAAGTTGCCGCCGCTCCGCACCGCGCCCGCCTCGAGATCGTAGAGGGGATTGTCGTTGCTCGGAGTTGAGCTCCACGGCGAGGATCTGCCGCCCCCAGGTCACCGCGTCGTGCAGCGCGCCCACGCATTGCGGGGCGCAGCGGATGGAGTACTTGTCCTGATCTTGGCCTCGAGGCGCCGGTAGCCCTGGCTCCATGGTGCCGAGCTCGCCGACGACCTCCGCGTAGTCGCGGGCGAGCCGGCTGCCCCGGAGAAGACGGCGCGTACGCGCGGCGGAGGCGACCTGGGCCGGGATGCGGCTTGGCGATGTCGTGGGAGGAACGGGTCGAAGGGCCGATCGATGCCCCGGAGGGCTTCAGTCGCAAGCGCGGTGCAGGCGTCCGCGATCACGCCCAGGCGATGGGCGTCCTGCAGCGCGAGCACGCCCACCGCGGTCATGAAGTTGGTGCCGTTGACCATGGCCAGGCCTTCCTTCGGCTCGAGCGTCATGGGCATCAGTCCCGCCTCGGCATAGACCGCCTCGGTGGGCCGGCGCCGCCCCGCGTGGTAGACCTCGCGCTTCGCCCATCACGACGGCGGCGATGTACGAGGCGGGAATGAGATCGCCGCTGGCTCCCACCGAGCCCATCGCGGGGATGCAGGGATGATGTCCCGGTTGAGGAGATCTGACGAGGCGCTCGATGAGGGCCGGGCGGACGGCGGAATAGCCCTTGGCCAGGCAGTTGACCCGGCGAGGAGCATGGCGCGGCAGTCATCGAGGGGCATGTAGTCTCCGACGCCGCGCAGCCGAGGCATAGCGATCAGATTGCCCTGCAGCCGCGCGGCGCCGGTCGAGCCCGATGTGCCGGTCCACGGAGTCGCCCAGCCCGGTGGTGACCCGCATAGATGGGCATGCCGCGGCCCATCGGCCCTGGTTGAGGGCGTGGGAGCGCGCGCGATCCGGTCGTGGACTCCGGGGTCGTCGCCGCAGGGCGACTCGGGCCCCGCGGCCGGGCCACCGCCTCGACCTCCTCCACGGTCAGGGACACACCGTCAACGGCGATGGAATTCATGGGGTTTCCTCCGCTTGTCGCAGGATCTGCTCGAGACGATTGGCGAGGACGTCCACGTGGCGGGTGATGCTGGTGAGGTGGTTGCCGGGAATCACCTCGACCTGCAGGCGCGGCAGGATGCGCGACCAGCCCTGATCCGGCCGGTAGGCGGGCTCCTCCTCCCCGCGCAGCAGGACGGCGCGGCCCGCGTACGGCGCCGGCGCATAACGCCGGAAGGCCGAGTGATAGAGCCGGTGACGCTGGCGTGGAAGGGGCGGCGGGGGTGACGAGAGGACGAGCCGGCGGGCGGCAAGGGCCGGCCGTGCGCCGCGCGATGCTCCGCGCGAGGTCGCGGACCGACCCGCCAGGCTCCGCCCGACCAAGCCGACTGCGTTTCGAATCGGCGACCGCGCCAGGCGGTAGAGGCGCTCCTCGTAGTAGCGGGTCCGGTCGGCCATCCGGTCCGCGCTATGCTCGATGCGAGCCGAGAGACGGGCGCGCAGCGCAGGCGGGAGACGCGAGGATCGCTCGACCAGCGTCCAGCGCGCGCTGGAGCAGGTATTGCCCCCGCAGCGGCGCCTGCGCGTCGATCCAGCACCGTCACCGGGAACGCCTCGCCCTCCGCGCGGAGCCAGCGGGCCATCTCCAGGGCGACGACGGCGCCGTTGCACCAGCCGCCGAGCAGGTAGGGTCCGTGCGGCCGCTACGGCCCGCCGCAGCGCCGCCAGCCGGTCCGCGGCCATGCCCTCGATGGTCGCGGGCAGCGGCGCGCCCGTCGATGCCGTGCGGGTCCATCACGTAGAACGGCGCTCCGCGTCCAGTCGCCGCGCCAGGGCATGGCAGTAGAGGCCTCCGCCGTTGTAGTCGCCGTGCAGGTAGAACAGCGGGCGCGCGCGCCGGAGCTCCGCAGCGCGACGACCGGCGCTGCGTCGGCGGAAGCTTGACGCGGAGGAGGGCCGCGGCGACATCTCCGCGACCGTGCTCGCCTCGAGCAGGGCGAAGGGGACGCGATGCGGCCTGCGCTTCGAGCGCGGCCACGAAGGCGGCGGCCAGGAGCGAGTTGCCGCCGAGGTCGAAGAAGTCGTCGGTCGCCCCACCGGGCGCACGTCGAAGAGCTCCTCCCAGATCGCCGCGATCTCGTGCTCGAGGGATTGCGCAGCCGCACGTGCCCGTGGCCGGCGCCCGTCGGCGGGCGGCGGCAAGCGCCGCGGTCGACCTTGCCGTTCGGAGTGACGGGGAGGGCCTCGAGGCTCACGAAGGCGGCGCGGAACCATGTAGGCCGGTAGCCGTGTCTGGAGGAACTTGCGGAGCACCGCCGCGGCTGGGCCGGGCTGGTTGGCGTGAACGACATAGGCCACCAGGTGGGTGTCGCCGCCCGGGTCGTCGCGCGGCCACCACCGCCGCTTCACGAATTCCCGGATGCTCTGATGAGCCGCCGCTCGACTTCGTCAGGGTGGACGAGATAGCCGCGGACCTTGGCCTGGTGGTCCTGGCGTCCGACGACCTCGAGGCAGCCGTCGGGGCCAGAGCCGCCCGAGGTCGCCCGTGCGATACACGCGTACCCCGCCGGCGGCGGGATCCGCCAGGAAGCTCGCGCGGGTCCGATCCGGGCGACGCCAGTAGCCCGGTGAGAGATACCGACTGCGCACGGCGATCTCGCCGAGCTCGCCCGCGCGCAGCGACGCGCCCGCCTCATCGAGGATGAGGATCTCGACGCCTTCGAGCGGATACCCGGCGGGCACGCGGCCCTCCGGCAGGGGCGTGCCGGGCTCGATACGATACTCGACGATGCCGCTGGCTTCACTGGCCCCGTAGCCGGCGATGATCACGCCGTCGGGGGCGAGACGCTCGCGCGGAGCCGCTCCACGTCGGCCCGGAACAGGGCTCGCTCCCGAGCCGGACGATCCGGAGGGACGGAAAGCGCTGCTCGGGCGGGAGACTCGCGAGGAGCTGGCGCAGGGTGGTCGCCACCGCGCAGAGCACGGTGAGGCGCTCGCGCTCGATCCAGTGGGCGAGGGCGGCGAGGCCCGCCTGCCGGAGGTCGAAGGGAAGAGCGCCGCCCCGCCGAGCAGCGCGGCGAGGACGTCGCGCAGGCCGGCACCGAACGCCGGCGAGTGGAGGCGCGCTCACGCGGTCGTCGGGCTCGATCGCGAGGGAGGCGACCGCGCAGCGCGCGCGGTGCAGGAGGTTGCGGTGCGTGCGGACCACTCCCTTGGGCTCGCCGGTGGACCCGGAGGTGTAGAGGAGGCAGGCGAGAGTGTCGGCGGTGAGGACCGGGGTGGGCGGCGCGACGGCGGCGTCGAGATCGCGCTGGTCCATCCGCAGCACCTGCGCGTCGAGGCCGGCATCCTCGAGCCGCGAGGCCGCGCCTGCGCCGTCCGTCACGACCAGGCCCACCTCCGCATCGCGCAGGATGACCTCGAGCCGCCCAGGCGGCAGCGCGCCGTCCAGCGGCACGCAGAGCCGGCCCGCCTTCCAGACGGAGAGCATGGCGGTGATGGCGGCGGCGGGTCCGTCCGCGAGCACGGCCACCGGCGCGCCGAGGGCGGCGTCCGCCCCCGCGATCGCGGCGGCGAGCGTGTCCGACCGCCGGTCGAGCTGGGCGTAGGTGAGTCGCTCGCCCTCCGTCACGATGGCGAGGCGCCCGCGCGCGCCGCCGCCACTCGCGCGAATCGGGCGGGGACCGGAGCCTCGACCTCGCCGGCGGTGAAGGGATTCACGGAGCCCCGTCAGGCAGGATCGGCGTCGTACTGCACGAGGGCGCCCGGAGCGGGACAGTACTCGAGGCAGACCGCGCAGCCCGTGCACTCGTGCGGTAGGACCTCGAACCGGTGATGGACGTCTTGCATGCGGGGATGCACGGCGGACTCGGGGCAGGACTCGCGGCAGAGTCCGCAGGCGATGCAGTGGGCGTCGTCGATCCGGACCTTCACGCCCCCGCCTCCCGCGCCCGCCCGCCGAAGGCGGGTTCATGGTGGTGGCCCATGGCTTGAGGAGGAAGTCGAAGGCCTCCTCCACCGGCCGCTGCTCCGCCGGCGTGAGGGCATAGGCGTCGAGCTGGAACTTGCCCTCCATGAAGTGCATCAGCTCCTCGGCCTGCTGGCTCTTCATCTGATGGCGGATGAGCGGGTCGTCCACCGCCCGGAGCGTGGCGGTGATGCCCAGGCAGGCGATGGCCTCCACGAAGTAGTTCTGGGCGGCGCGGGCGGGGATGGAGGTGCGCGAACATGGAGGTGAGGCCGAAGTAGGCGAGGTTGTCCTGGGCATTGGCCTCGACGCTCTCCATCAGCTCGTCCTCGTGCCGGATGCGGCCCGCGCGGAGCAGGACGTCGGCATTGAGCTGGCCGTGCTTGACCTCGTCCCAGATCTGGCGCGCCCGCATCCGCTGGAGGTCGATGAAACGCTCCTGCTGCTCGATGGACACCGAGAGGAGCTGGGTGGACATCTGCTTGATGGACATCTGCGGGCCCTCGAGCGCGTAGCCAGCCAGCGCCCGCTCCATCTTCCACTCGGTCCCCGTCGCGCGCTGATCCGCCTCGCCGCCCTTGACCGCGCGCGCGGTGGCGCCGTTCCAGACGGGCAGGCAGCGCGCGGTCATCCGCATCCGGAACTCGACGCCGGGGCCGGAGAAGCCGGTGGGATGAACCCAGGCGTCGAGGAACTCCTGGACCAGCGGATGATTGGGCCGCGGCATCAGGACGCCCTCCGCGCCACCCGCCGCTCCGCCGTCCACACCTCGGGCGGCGGCGGCACCAGGGAGCGGCCGCTCGCCGCCTCGACGATGGAGCCGGGGGCCGGACAGTACATGAGGCAAACCGTGCAGCCGGGGTAGAGGCACCGGCCGGTGTCGATCTCGAAGCGGTGGAGCGGATCGGGGGCGATCGTCACCGCGTTGAGGTCGATCTCGCGGCAGACCACGTAGCACATGCGGCACTCGGTGCAGGCCGCGTGGTCGATCCGGATGGGGAGAGTCGCGACGGCCATCGCCTCAGTCCTTCGGGATCACGACCTCGCCGGCCGGCGCGGCGAGCCCGAGGACGGCGGCGGCGATCTCGTCGAGGGCGAAGAGGTAGTTCTGGCGGACCACGCCGTGGTCGATCCGGCAAAGGCCGGCGTCGATCGCGCTCGCCACGCAGCGCTCCACGATCAAGCGCCCCATCAGCACGTGGCTGCGGGTCTCCGGCACCTGCCCGGCGAAGATGGCGCGGAGCCGCGCGTCCGGGAAATCGCGGCCGAATCGCTCGAGCCAGGCGAGCTCGATCACCTTGGCCCCCAGGTTCAGCGCCGCGATGCGGATGTTCTGGCGGTAGTTGGTCAGCGCGCGGAGCGCGAAGACGAAGTAGGCGAGCCGCGTGGCGGGGGTGAACGCGCAGTAGGGGTGGCGGAAGGCCGCGCGCTGGGTCGGCGCCCAGCCGCGGCGGAGGATCTCGTCCACGTACTGCATCTCGTGGGTCGAGTCGTCGTAGATCTGCTTGCCGAAGAGGTAGGCCACCGACGGCGGGAACTCGTTGACGTTGAGCCCCATGGCCCAGCCGCCGTAGACGTAGTACATGGTCCGCTTGAGCGTCCAGAGGCGGCCGAGCAGGCGGAAGCAGCGGTCCTCGTCGAGCTCGCCGCGGCCGGCCGCCTCGAGGAGCGCGTCCATCGGGGTGCGCCGCGCGTCCGCCTCCGCGAGGGCGCGCAGCTCGGCGGCGAGCGTCGCCCCGGGTTCCCGCTCCCGCTCGCGGGCGCCGATCATGGCAGCTCGACCACCTTTGCCTGCCGCAGCGCCTCGATCCGCTCGGGAGGATAGCCGAGGACCTGGCCGAGGACGGACCGCGTGTGCTCGCCCACCCGATAGGGCGCGGGGTCGCGCGGCCCGAGCGGCCGGTGGTCGAGGTGATAGGGGCTGGCGGTCACGCGCGCACGGTCCCGCGCGCCGGGTGGGGGACGGCCGGGAAGAATCCCCGCTCGGCCAGGTGCGGTTCCGCGATCACCTCGGCCGGCCGCAGCACGCGGCGCACAGGGAATGCGCGCCTCCGCGAGCGCGGTGAGCGCCGCCTCCACGCTGGGAAAGGTCTGGAGCCACGCGGTCACGATCTCGCGCAGCGCCCGCCAGTTCACCCGCCGCTTCTCCGTGCTGTCGAAGCGCGGATCGCTGATCGAGCTCGGGTCGTCCCATGAGGCCGAGCAGGCGCGGGCCAGAGCTCGGCCGAGCCCACGAACTGCATGGCCAGGCTCCGGTCCCCGATGGCGGCCACCACCATGCCCGGGCGCGGGTTGCCGTGCTCCTGGCCCGCCGTTGAGCGACCGCGGCATAGGTGACGCTGTCGGCGGCGACCAGCGCCTCCAGCATGGAGACGTCCAGGTGCGCGCCGCGTCCGGTGCGCCCGCGCCGGATGAGCGCCCATGATCGCGCCCGCCGCATGGGTGCCGGCGAGCACGTCGGCGGCCTGGAGGTTCGAGGCGCGCGGGGCCGTCTCGTCGCCTTGCTCCAGGTGCATGAGGCCGGACTGCGCGTTGATGATGTGGGCGAAGGCGGGTCGAGCGCGCCAGGGTCCCGTCTGGCCGAAGCCGGAGATGGAGCAGTAGACGAGGTCGGGTCTTGAGCGCCCGCAGGGTCGGCTCGTCGCAGCCGAGCCGGCCCGCCACCCCGGCATGAAGTTCTCCACGAAGACGTCGGCCTGCCGCACGAGATCGTGGATGACCGCCCGCCCTCCGGGCGCGCCATGTCCACCGCCACGCTTTCCTTGCCCGCGTTGACGCGGTGGAAGTAACTGCTCTGGTCGGCGCGCCCGGGCTCGAGCTGGAGGTAGTTGCGGCGCGTCTCGTCGCCGTCGCCGGGCCGCTCGATCTTGATGACGCGCGCGCCCAGGTCGCCGAGGAGGCGGGTGCAGTAGGGGCCGGCGAGCACCCGGGTCAGGTCGAGGACGGTATAGCCGGCGAGCGGCAGCTCGTCGGGTTCGGCGGGCGTGGGCGACACGTCAGGCGACGAGGGCGGCGGACTCCGCGCGCGGGAGCCCCAGCGTCTCGCCCGCCGCCAGCAGCTCCTCCCAGGTAGCGGCGTCCACGTAGATGCCGTCGCGCAGAGCGCTCGGCGCGCGCCAGCGCGCTCGGGATCGCCCGGCACCAGCACGGGCGCGGCCGGGTCCGCCGCCGGCGAGGCCTTGACGTAGTCCACGAAGCCGTCGATCTCCCGGCGCAGCCAGTCGACGCCGGCCAGGCGAGCGGGATCGACCAGCACCGCGAACATATTGTTGATGATGCCGCCCATGCGCGCATTGCCGGGCTGGATGGTGGGGCCGCCCGAGAGCGCGCCGGCGAGGAGCTCGGCCACCACCGCGAGGCGCATAGCCCTTGTGTCCGCCGAAGGGGAGCATGGCGCCCTGCGGCTCGCTGTACATCACGTTGGGATCGCGCGTGGGCTGGCCATTCGCGTCGATGAGCGTGCCATCGGGAGCGGGCTTGCCCTCGTTCTTCGCCACGCGCACGCTCTGCCCATGGCCACCGCGCTGGTGGCCATGTCGAGAGACCACGGCGGGCTGGCGCTCGGTGGGGGCAGGGCGATGCAGACGGGATTGGTGGAGAAGCGCGCGTCGCCCCCGCGGAAGGGCGCCACCAGCGCCCGGTGATCGGTGACGTTCACGAAGTGCAGCGAGACGAGCCCGGCGGCGGTGGCTATCTCGCCGTACACCCCCACGCGCCCGATGTGATGGGCGTTGGCGAGGGTGGCCACGGTGACGCCGGTCTGGCGGCAGCGGGCGATGGCGGCGGACATCATCTCGCCCGCCACCACGCGCCCGTAGCCGCGATTGCCGTCGAACATCAGGATGGGGCCGTCGTCCTTGACCACCTTGGCCGGCGTGTTCGGGACGACGAGGCCCGCGCGCAGATGGCGGACATAGGTCGGGATCATCCCGATCCCATGGCTGTCGTGGCCCTTGAGATTGGCCTCGACCAGGTGCTCCGCGACGAGGTCCGCCTCGCCGGCGGCGCTGCCGCCGGCGCGCAGAATGGCGCCTCCGATCCGTCGCAGCCCCTCCGCCGTCGAGCGCACGGGTTGGCCCCGGCCGAGCTTACTTCTTGGCCTCGGCGGGAAGCAGGCCCAGCCGGGTGGCCAGCACCTGCTGCACTTCCTTGGCCGCCTCGCGCCAGAGGCTATTGGGCCCGTCGTGCAGGGCCTGGTACTGCTTCCGGAACTCCAGCCAGCGCCGCGTCACTGCTGGTCGGCGGGCGGCCACGTCCACGGTCTTCGCACGCAGGCCGATCATCTTCTGGGTGGCCGCGCCGGAGCGCTTGCCGATCCAGTGGCCGATCTCGTTCCAGTTGGCGTCGAAGAAGACGATGACGGGAATGGAGCGGTAGCCGTTGTTGAGATAGAGGTCGGTGATGTCCAGGTTCTGATCGCGGAAGAAGACGCGCGAGCTCGCAGTTCGGCATGGCCTCGCAGATATGGGCCAGGAGCGGGGAGTTGCGGTGCACGTCGCCGCACCAGTTCTCGGCCAGCATGACCGCGTACTTGACCTTGCCGAGCGCGCTCCCGCCGAAGAACTTGCGCTCCTCGTCGGTGAGCTTGGTCTTGCCGTAGTTGTCCTCGGTGCGGGCCTGGGTGTCGCCCATCTGGGCCATGTAGTCCTTCCAGCTGAGACCCTTGGCGAAACGGGCGGCGTCGATCGGAACGGTGAGCTGGGCCATGATTGTGTCTCCTTGGTTCGAGGTGAGGGTTGACGATCCGGGGTTCTACGAAGGCGACGCCTCAGCATGCAGGTAATTGGGGCCGAAGGGGAGCCGGGTGTGCTGAATGGCCGGCCCGCAGGCCGCCATTGGAGGAGTGGCTGTCGTCCGCGCGATTAGATGCGGCGGCGGATCCAACCCAGCGACGTGAGGCCCAGGCCGAGCAGCAGGAGCGAGGCCGGAGCGGGCACGCCGGGCGGCGGCGGCGCCACGCCCGCGCACTCGCCCTGCTCGTTGATGCAGAGGGTGACGCCATAGAGCTGGAGCGGATCGCCCCCGGCGCCGTCCGCCACCCGCAGCGCCCAGGCGCCGTCCGCGTCCTCGCCGATGAAGGTCCGACAGCGACCCGACCGGGCTGAAAGGTCCCGTCGAGGAGCGCGCCGCCGCCGACCTCGTGTCGCCGCGTTGTCATCGAACAGGACCTCGATGCGCGCGCCCTCCAGCCCATTGTTGGGATAGGTATTGAAGGCCACGAGGGTGACCACGGTATCTTCGGGGCTGATGAGCTGGAGCTGGATCTCATTGTTGAACGAGCTCCCGGTGCCGATGCAGCCCGTCGCCGCCGGACCGGGATTCGGATCATCACGATTTCGAGAAGTCCGCGAAGACCTGGACGCTGGAGATCGTTCCGACCCCGGCCACGACGATGGCCCTGTCGAACGAGCCGGAATCGACGGAGCCGAACGTGTTGTCCGTGAAGGTCGCGGCTTCCGCGAGCCCGCCACTCGCGAGAAGCATCCCGCCGATCAGGCTTTGCCACCAACCCCGTCGCGATTCGGGTCATCTCGGGCCCCCTTGGATGAGTAGCAAAGCTTGACAGCTATCCCCATATCCCCATTGGAGCATTATGGGTGCCAGGATCCAAGTGTAAAAATCGGTATGTATCGATCCGTGATGGGTTGGTTGCAGGTGTAGAGCTTGTCGACACTACCGAAGATTAAGCCGCGAGGAAGTCTCCCACCACACGGAGGAACTCGTCGAGCCGGTCGTGGTGCAGCCAGTGCCCGGCGCCGTCGACGCCGACGACGCGTGGCGTGGCGGAAGTGGCGCGGCGCGGCCATCGTCCTGCCGGGTTGCCGGAGCGGCTCTCCTTGCCGTAGAGGAGCAGGGTGGGGCAGGTCGATGCGCGACCAGAGATGCGCGATGTCGCGCGCCGCGCATGTCGTAGGGCAACCAGGCCCGCACGTAGTTGTCGAACTTCCAGCTGTAGGTCCCGTCCTCGTTCTGGTTGACGCCGTGCACGGTGAGGTGGCGCGCCTGCTCGGCGGAGAGGTGGGGGTTCTCCTCCTGCATGCGGCGGAAGGCGTCCTCGATCGACGCGTAGCGCCGCGGCAGGCGGCCGGCGAGCGCGCTGCTCGCGGATCCACTCGTCCATGCGTCTGCGTCGATGGTCTTCGCCGCGCGCTCCGCGCAGGACGCGCGGCGACGGGCCCAGCCCCTCGATGGCCACGAGCCGCGCCACCGTCTCCGGATAGATGCCGGCATAGCGGAGGGCGATGTTGCCGCCGAGCGAGTGCGCGACGATGGTGACGGGCGCCAGCCGCTGCTGGTGGATGAGCTGAGCGAGGTCGTAGATGTAGCCCGCCATCGTGTAGCTGCCGTCCGGCGACCACTGGCTGTCGCCGTGGCCGCGCAGATCGGGCGCGATGACGTGCCAGCCGGTCGCGGCAGCGCCGCGGCCGTCCAGTCCCAGTTCCGGCAGTGGTCGCGCCCGCCGTGGACCAGCAGCAGCGGCGGCTGCCTCGGGATTGCCCCAGTCGACGTAGTGCAGGCGCAGGCGTTGCGAGAAATACGAGTGCGAGGCGGGGCCCGGCGCTCGATCGCTCCTCATCAGCGAAGAGGTCAGAAGCCGAGGAAGTCGCGGAGCGCGGTCAGCACCGCGTCGGGATTGTCCTCGTGCAGCGTGTGCACGGCCCGCGGGATCTCGACGAAGCGCCCCGGGAGCGTCGTCGCCATGCGCTCGGCGACGTCGCGGTCGAGCATCGGTGCTCTCCGCGCCGCGCAGCACCAGAGTCGGCGGTCGTGATCGTCTGCAGGAGCCCCCACCAGTCGATCTCGCCGGTGAGCGCCGCTCCTTGACGCTGGGGTGCCACGCCCAGATGAGCCGGCCGTCGGGGCGCGCCTTGAGGGCTGGATGGTCGCCACCCAGCGGTAGTAGTGGATGCCCGGATAGGGATTGCCGCGATAGAGGTGCTGGGCCGCCTGCTCCACGCTGTCCCAGGTCTCCGGCTCCGGCGGTCCGGATGACGGCTGCGCTGGCACGCTTGCTGACCTCGGGTCCGATGTCCACGATGACCAGCTTCTGCACCGCCTCCGGCCGCTTGGCCGCGAAGTAGATGGCGTTGCGCCCGCCCATGGACAGCCCGACGAGCACGAGCGACGTGCAGGCCGAGCTGCGTCGGTCACGCCGGTGATGATCGTCGAAGGCCGCGATGGGGCCGTAGGTCTCGGCGGGATCGCTTTCGCCGTGGCCGCGCTGGTCAATCGCATAGACGTGGAAGTGCGGCTGGAGCGCGATGCTCGAGCGTGTCCCAGGCGTGGGCGTGTCCGGTGAAGCCGTGGAGCAGCAGGAGTGGCGTGCGCCCCTCGCCGCCCCAGTCCAGGCAGTGCAGGCGCAGGCCGTTGACGGTGACATAGCGGTCGGTGGGCCGGAGGAGGTTCATGGGCTGAGGCCAAGAGTAGCTGAGGCGGAGAGGACGAAGCAAGGGCGGCGTTTTCCCCTTCCGCGTCGCGTGCTAGACTCGCGGGCGTCGGATTGCCGCGGCGGATGCCGCGCGGGGGAGGACGGCGCCATGAGGCTCTTGAGCGACGACGACGCTGCGGGCCCTCGAACCGGCGGAGACGGCGGCCTTTCCCGGGCCGGTTCCCACCTAGATCGTGTCCAGCGACGAGTATTTCCCGTCGCCCCAGAGCCCCGAGCAGGCGCGCGTCGAGGCCCGCGTGAAGGCCCTGGGCGACGAGCTCGGTCGCCGGCGCGGGCTTTCGCCGCCGCGCTTCTTCCGCACCGCCAGCGGGATGGCGGCGGCCTACGTGGCCATGAACGAGGTGTTCGGCCGCTACTTCGACGCGACCTGCGCCGAGGCTGGCGGACAAGGATATGGCGGCCGAGCGAGCCAAGGGGCTGGCCGGGCAGTTCGTGATGGACACGCACACCCATTTCCTCCGCGACGACACGCGCCTCGAGGGCTTCGTGCGCCAGCGCGAGGCGGTGGGCCGGGCGGGCTGGAATCCGACGCTCGCCGGCAAGCCGCAGACGCTGGAGGACCTCAAGTTCGACAACTACTTCAAGGAGATCTTCCTCGACTCGCGACACCAAGGTGGCGCTGCATCTCCGGCGCGCCCTCCGAGGTGCCTCAGGACTGGTTCCTCACCAACGACGATGGCGATGGACGCTCGCGCCAAGGTGAACGCGCGGCTCGGCGCGCGTCGGCTGCATGGCGCACGCCATCTTCACGCCGGGGTACCCGGGCTGGCTCGAGGAAGTGGACCGCGCCATCACTGCAGCTCAAGCCCGACTCCTTGAAGGGCTACACCATCGGCGACAACACCCACAAGGATCAGAGCCAGCACCCGTGGCGGCATGGACGACGAGCAGCTCGTCTATCCGGCCTACGAGAAGATGCGAAGGCCGGCATCGTCAACGTCTGCGTGCACAAGGGGCTGTTCCCGCCGTCGGTCGGACCAGCGTTCCCGCACCTCCGACGCCTACTGCGACGTGCGCGACGTGGGCAAGGCGGCGAAGGACTGGCCGCAGCTCAACTTCATCATCTATCACGGCGCGCTACCGCTTCCCGGGCGGCGGCAGTCCGGCCGACGCGCTGGCCCAGTTCGAGCCACGACGGCCGCGTGGACTGGGTCACCGATCTCGCCGAGATCCCCGCGAAGTACGGGGTCAGCAACGTCTACGCCGATCTCGGGCCAGCTCTTCGCGCCAGACCACGGTGTCGCAGCCCCGAGCTCGCCGCGGCCCTCATGGGCACGCTGGTCCGCGGCATGGGCGCGGACCACGTCATCTGGGGCACCGGACGCCGTGTGGACCGGCGCGCCGCAGTGGCAGATCGAGGGGCTGCGCCGGCTCGAGATCCCGGAGGACATGCAGAAGCAGCACGGCTTCGCGCCGCTCGGCGCAGCCGACAGTCCGGTGAAGCGAGCGATCCTCGGCGAGAACGTCGCCCGTCTCTACGGCTTCCGTCGGGATGCCGAGCTGGGCAAGCCCGGCGACCGGCTCGCCGCGCTCAAGGCCGACTACGAGAAGGCGGGCGGCGGGCGCTCGAACGCTCCGCTACGGCTACGTCATCGCCCTCACGCGCCTGAGCGGCGCGCGGCCGTCACTGCGGGGTGGGAAGCTCGTCGGGATCGATGGGAATCTCGATGACGGCGGGCTTGCCGGCGGCGAAGGCCGCGCGGAGCGTGTGTCGCCGATCTGGTCCGGCGCCTCCACGTAGTAGCCCTCCGCGCCGAAGAGCCGCGCGCAGCTGGTCATAGCGCGGGTTCCCGATGTCGCAGCCGATATAGCGCCCGCCGTAGTACGCCCGCTGATACGCCTTCTCCGAGCCCCAGCAATTGTTGTTCATGACGAGCGTCACCGCGTTGATCCGGTGGCGCACCGCCGTCTCCAGCTCCTGCACGTTCATGAGGAAGCCGCCGTCTCCGTGGACGGCGAGCACCGGCGCCTCGGTCCGGCCGAGCTTGGCGCGCCGAGCGCCACCGGGAAAGCGAAGCCGAGGCCGCCGAGGTCCAGCGGGGTGAGAAAGGTGCGAGGCCGCGCGAAGGCGAGGCGGTCATAGCCATAGGCGGGTGCCGCGCCCGCGTCCAGCGCCACGACGGCGTCGGGCGGCAGCGCCTTCCGCAGCTCCGGCGTACACCGCGCTGGAGGCTTGAGCGGGTGCGCGTCGAGGCGGCCGTCCGCCTCGAGCCGCGCCTGGCGCTGACGACGCAGCGCGTCCGCGTCCTCCCGCCAGCGCGCCGCGGTCGGTCGCGCGGCGTCGTCGGGCCAGGCGCTCGGCCAGCGCGGCGCAAGGCGAGCCCCGCGTCCGCCTCGCTACGCCCACCGCCCACGGGATAGTGGCGGCCGATCTCGCGCGCGTCGAGATCGACGTGGATGAGGGCGGTCTCGGGGCGGATGGCGCGGTCGTCGAAGTGGCTGGTGAACTGGCCGAGCCGCGTGCCGATGGCGAGAGGACGTCCGCGTGACGGCAAAGCGGCGGCGGCGCTCCGGCGTCCGGCGCGGCCGAGCGGGCCCGAGGTAGAGGGGATGCGCGTTCGGCGACCGCGTCGTTCCGGCCGTAGGCCGTGATCATGGGGATTCCGTGGCGCTCGGCGAGCTGGACCACCAGCCCGCGTGGCGTTCGCGCGCGAGACGCCGCCCCCACCAGCAGCAGCGGCCGCTCGGCCCGGCGCAGGAGCGCGCGCAGCCGCCTCCACTGCGCTCCGGCACGCGGCGGCGGCGCGGTGACGCGGTAGGTCTCGGGAGCCATCCGGCGAGAAGTCCAGCGCTTCTGGTCGTTGAGGACGTCGCGCGGGATCTCGACCAGCACCGGGCCACGGCGGCTCGGTCATGGCCGCGCGCAGCGCGGCGCGGAGCAGCTCGGGGATGCGCGCGGGGCGCGTCACCTGGAGGGCGAGCTTGGTGACCGGCCGGAACATGCCGACGAGGTCGTATTCCTGGAAGGCGTCCTTGCCCTGATGGCTCGAGAGGGATGCCGCCCACCGGACCACCACCGGCGAGTGGGCCACGTGCGCGGCGGCCACGCCGGTGAGGAGATTGGTGGCGCCGGGCCCGCTGGTGACCAGGCAGACGCCGGGGAGATCCGTGACGCGGGTGAGGCCGTCGGCCATGAAGGCGGCGGCCTGCTCGTGGCGCACGTTGATGTACTCCACGCTCCGGTCGTCGTAGAGCGCGTCGAGCACGTCGAGAAAGGTCGCGCCCACGATCCCGAAGATGTGGCGGACGCCCTCCGCCTTGAGCAGCCTACCACGGCGCGCCCGCCGGTCATCTCCGCCATGGGATCCTCCCTAGTGCATGACGAGGCCGCCGTCCACGCTGAGCGCCTGGCCGGTCATGTAGCCCGACTCGCTCGAGGCGAGGAAGCCGATCACGTTGGCCACGTCCTCGGTGCGTTCCATCGCGCCCCAGCGGCACCGGCGCCTCGCGCTGGCGCGTGAACTCCTCGGGCGACAGGCCGAGCAGCTCGCCCTGCTCGCCGCGCCACCATGTTCCACATGTCGCGTCTCGACGAAGCCCGGGCACACGCAGTTGACGCGGATGCCGTCGGCGGCGTGCGCCAGAGCCAGGCTCTTGGTCATGCTGACCACGGCGGCCTTGCTCGCGTTGTAGGGCAAGGTTGGTCTTGCTGCCGACCTTGCCCGCCATCGAGGCGCAGGCTGACGATGTTGCCGCGCTTCTGGCGCGATCATCGTCGGGCAGCACCGCCTGGCTGGCGAAGAAGACCGCCTTGGCGTTGATGGTCGATGACGGCGTCCCAGTGCTCCTCGGTGACGTCGAGCGTCGGCCGCCGCCGCGGTAGATGCCGGCGTTGTTGACGAGGATGTCGATCCGCCCGAGCTCCGGCCTTGCGTGCGCTCCACCATCGGCGCGAGGTCGGCGCGCTAGGTCACGTCGGTCGGCCAGCGCCGACGCGCGCGGCGTCCGAGCGCCCTTCACCTCGCCGGCGGTGCGGTCGGCGTCCCGCCTGGTCCAGCTCGGCCACGACGATGTCGGCGCCCATGCGCGCCAGCTCGAGCGCGGTGGCGCGGCCGATGCCACGGCCGGCGCCGGTGACGATGGCGACCTGTCCTGCGAGCTCCCCGTTGGACTCCATGGAGTTCTCCTTAGTGAGCGTTCGGCATGATGACGGTCTTGGCGCGCGGTCGCTGGCGTGGGCAAAGCCTCGCCGATCCGCGCTAATGGGTATCGGCCCGTGACGAGCCGCTCGAGGCCCAGCTTGGGCAGAAGCGCCAGCGCGGCGAAAGGCGGTGCCCCGGCCATAGGCGCCGTGGACGCTGATCTGGCGGAAGCGCACGTCGAAGAGATCGAGCGGCAGGTGGCTGCCCTTCGATTGACCCCGACCAGCTGGACACGCCGGCGGCCCGACCAGCCGCAAGGCCTCGGCGACCAGCTCGGGCTTGCCCACCGCCTCGCAGACGACGTCCGGCCCGCGCCCCTTGGTCAGCTCGGGCCATGCGCTCGCCGAGGGTCTCGCGGGCGGGATCGATCCACCACGTGCGCACCCAGCTTGCGGGCGATGGCCCGCCTCTCTTCCAGTGGATCAGACGAGATGAGGCGCTTTCGCCTGGCGCTTTCCCGGGCCGCTGGGCCATGGTGATGAGACCCATGATGCCGCCGCCTATGTACGGGACGGTGGCGCTCCGCGGCATCCGGAACATCTCCAGCCCGGACAGGCAGCAGGCCGCGGGCTCGGCGAGCACGGCGGTGACGGGGTCGACCCGCGGGGCAGAGGATGGGTGCGCGAGCGGCAGCGCGACGCGCTCGGCGAAGCCGCCCACGCGCGTGGCGCGCGGACACTGGGAGATGCGGCCGTTGGCGCAGGCCGCGCATTTGCCGCACCCGTAGGAGGGCTCGCAGGCCACGGCCTCCGATGAGCCGCCGGCTCACGCCCCGGCCGACCTCGCGGACGATGCCGCTGTACTCGTGGCCCATGACGAGCGGCGGGCGTCCAGGGAACAGCCCCTGGGTGGCGTGGATGTCGGTGCCGCAGATACCGGCCGCATGCACGTCCACCACCACCTGCCCGGCGCCCGCCACGGGCTCGGGCGCGTCATCCACGGTGAAGCGATCGGCTCCGTGCCAGGTCGCGACCTTCATGAGGCACCCCTGGTCGCCGCCCTCCATCGGCGAGAGAATCATCACCTCGGCGGCGTCGGGGAGGGGGCGTCTCCGGCGTGGCGATCTCGCCGTTCACCGCCACGGTGGCGTCGGCGGAGGCCTCGATGCCGATCACGTCGAGGAGATCGGCCACCCGCGCGCGGAGGCAGCGCATAGCGCTGCGGCCCCGCCGCCCCGGCGGCAGGGAAGCGCCGGAACCCCGCGAAGAACGTCACGTGGACGATGACTTCTCCGCCCGCCGTCACCGATCCAGCCACACGTCCTGCATGCGGCCGTAGTTGTAGAGGCGAGTTGTGGGGCGACGAGGTTCTTCACGTGCGGGCCAGTGCGCGAAGTACTCGTTGCGCCAGCCGAGCATCGGCCGGGCCACGTCGGCCTCGAGCTTGCTGCTGGATCTCCGAGCACGAGGCTGGAGGCGCTTGGCGCGGTCCAGCTCCTGCGACTGCTGGTCGATGAGCCGGTCCATCTCCTCGCTGCAGTAGTCGGTGTAGTTCCGCGAGGCGCCGCACTTGTAGTTCTCGTACGAGATACGCGTCGGGATCGTCGAAGCCGCCGGCGGTGAGGTTGGCCCCGATCTGGTAATCCGCGCCGGGCCAGCGCCGGGAACCACGCGGCCGAGTCGATCTGCTTGACGGCGTCGCCTCGATGCCCACCTGGTGGAGCTGGTCGGCCACGAACGACGCCACGTCGAGGTAGATCGGAGATGGTGCGGGTGACCAGCTCCACGCGCAGCGGCTTGCCGCCGGGTCCGAAGCCGGCGGCGGCGAGGAGCTGCTGGGCCTCGCGCCTTGTCCGGCGGCCGCGGCTGCGGTAGCCGGGCAGCGACTTGAGCTCCGGGTCCGGCAGCCCCCAGATGCCCCAGGGCTTCGGCATCAGCGCCGCGCCCCACCACGGCGCCGCCGTGGCGCACGCCCTGACGTAGCCGTAGCGGTCCATGGCGAGGCTGATCGCGCGGCGCACCGCGGGATTGTCGAAGGGCGGACGCTTGTGGTTGATCACCACGTTGTCGCTGCCGTTCTGGCCGACCTCGGTGACGACCAGCGACGGGCGCGCTCTTCGACGCGTCTCGGCCATGCGCCTGGTCATCTCGAGCGGCACGAAGGCGTCGAGCCGGCCGGCCTGGAGCGCGGCGCAGACGCGTGCCGCGCTCGGTGATGATCGGTGTAGCGGATGCCGTCGAGATAGGGCCGGTCGGGGATGAAGTAGTCCGGGTTGCGCTCCAGCTCGCACGGACTGGCCGCGCTGCGTACTCCTTGAGCCGGAACGGGCCCGGTGCCCACGCAGCTGCTGGCGCAGCTCGGCCGAGCGGCACGTGCGCCGGGTAGACCGGCGAGTAGCCCGAGGCGAGCATGAGCAGGAGCGACGGCTGCGGGCGCTTGAGCCGGAACACCACGGTGTGCGGCTCCGGCGCCTCGATGGCCTCCACGTTGGCGTACCAGTCCTTGCGCGGGCTGAGGCGGAGCTTGGCCGGCGGCGTCCGGCGCCTCGCGCACGACGTCGAAGGTGTACTTCGACGTCGCTGCGAGGTGAAGGGCTGGCCGTCGTGCCACTTCACGTTCTTCCGCAGGAAGAAGACGAGATTGCGGTAGTTGTCCTGCCACGACCATCGCTCGGCGAGCTCGGGAATGACGGTGTCGGCGCTCTCCAGCGGCCTTGAGCGGGTCGAAGAGGACGAGGTTCGAGTAGCACGGCGACATGGGCCAGACATTGGAGACGGTGGCCGACTCGTGGGCGAGGAGCCCGGCGGGTCCTCGATGAGCACGGTCTGGAGCACGCCGCCTTTCTTGGGGGTCTGGCCCTCGGCGGGCAGGCCAGGGCCGACGGAGGAGCGCGGTGAGTGAGGCAAAGGCCGAGCGCGAGCGAGCGGGGACGAGGGCAGGTCATGGGGTCAGATGGTGAAGCGGCGGCGAAACACGCGCCGGATGAGATACGGGTTGGCGCCGAGCTCGTAGAGCTTGCCGATGTCCCCGGCGCGAAGAGCGGTCCGCTCGGCGTCGCTGAGCGCGTGACCGGCCATGTCCTCCTCGGTGAGACTCTCCTTCATCTGGTGCTGGCGCGCGATCCCGGTGAGCAGCTTGTTGAGCGCGTAGGAGATGGCGATCACGCGGTGCGCCCACACCGTGGCGCAGCCGGTGATCCATTCCGCCACCGGCTCGTAGGCGAGCACGTCCCCTTCCACCCGGGGACGGCGCCCAGCAGCGCGATCCAGTTCCGGATCTCCTGCCCGCCGTTGCCGCCGTCGCGCTCGATCTCTTCCCAGGTGAGGCGGGCCAGCGGTCCCACCGTCGCCGCGGGCGACGTGGTCGAGCACCCAGTGATCCCAGTCGGGGTTGATGCGGCCCGTCTCCGGCGTGCCCACCCAGTGGTAAAGCCCGCCGGTGGCGATGAGCGCCACGCGGCCGGGCGCGAGCGGCTGCGCGCGGGAACTCACCCACGAAAGGCCCCACACCGAGGCAGCGGCGGGTCAGGGGCAGGCGGCGCCGCACAGTTGGTGTAGACGGTGACCACCGGCACGGTGGACTCCGGCAGGAGGAAGGACAGCGGCACCGATATCTCGTCCCAGCTCTCGATGTCGTGGGAGTACGCGAAGTCGATGCCGGCGTCGAGCCCTGCCTCGAGGAGCGCCATGGCCCATCCCGGATCGCCGCGCCGTGCGCGGCGTCAGGCGCATGAGCGCCGCGCCCCCGGGCTGGGCGCCTCGTAGCTGCGGCCAGGCCCACGCAGAAGGCCGGGAAGATTGTCGTAGGCGAAGTTCTGCAGATGGTCGTTGACGAAGAGCACGAGGAGATCGGGGCGCGCGGCGGCCAAACGCCGGCGCAGCTCGTGGAAGCCGGCATAGAGCCGGTCACGCTGCTCCGGGCGCGAGACATCCGGCTTTCCGGTGATGAGCGGGGCGTGTGCGGTCATAGGCGCTGCCGCGACGATCTCGGCCATGAGGCCCTCCCGATGTGACGACGGGGCCCACTTCAACATTGGCGCCGGTGCGTGTCAAGGCGCACGCCTGCATATATAATGGCGCGCGTGACGACGAACGGCGCGCCACGCCAGGGGCTGCGGCAGGTCGCCTACTTCGACTGCCCCGGCGGCGGCCAGGTGGTGGTGGATGGCCAGCTCGCCTACATCGCGCACATCAAGGCCCCCACGGCACCACGCTCGTCGATATTCGCGACCCGGCCTCGCCACAGCGCGTCGCCACCCTAGAGGTCCCCGCCGGCACCCACTCCCACAAGGTGCGCGCCGCCAACGGTCTCATGCTCGTCAACCGCGAGGGGCACGGCGCCGGGGCGTCGGGGCCCGGCGGGACGGGCGGGCCCTGATCTACGACGTGGTCCGCGCCGGCGCGGCCTCGCGAGCTCGCCTTCTGGCGCATGCGGCGGGCTGGGCGTGCATCGCTTCACCTTCGACGGTCGCTACGCCTATATCTCGCCCGAGATGGACGGCTACGTGGGCAATATCGTCATGATCCTGGATCTCGCCGATCCCGCGCGGCCGGTCGAGGTGGGGCGCTGGTGGATGCCGGGGCAGTGGACGGCCGGCGGCGAGACGCCGACGCTGGAAGGGCGCCAGCATCGCTGCCATCATCCGATTCGGCTCGGCGATCGCCTCTACGTGAGCTACTGGCATGGCGGGTTCGTCATCCTCGACGTGGCCGACCTGGCGAAGCCCGATTTCGTGTCCGGGCTGGACTGGAGCCCGCCCTTCCTCACGCCCACGCACACCGCCTTGCCGGTGCCGTTTCCCATCAATGGCCGCCGGTACTGATCGTCGCGGACGAAGACGTGGCTCAAGCTCGAGCCCGGCCCGCCGTCTTTCCTGTGGCTGGTGGACATCACCGACGAGCGACGGCCGATGCCGTTCGCGACCTTCCAGGTCGACGGGATCGACGGGAGCCGCGCAGCCGGAGTTCACCGGCTGCCATCAGCCTCCGAGCGGGTGACCGGCACCGAGATCCCGGTGGCCTGGTTCGCGCACGGCCTCCGCATCGTCGACATCGCCAAGCCCCATGCGCCACGCGAAGTCGCACATTTCCTTCCCGCCGTCCCCGAGGGCCACGAGCGCGTGTCCAGCAACGACGTGTGCGTGGACGATCGCGGGCTCTTCTACCTGATCGACCGGGGTCGCGGGCTGCACATTCTCGAGCGAGGTGTGAGCGCCGCCGGGCTGGACACCGCCGCCCTCGCCGGCGAGGTTCCGTGTGGGTCGGCCCGGAAGTGGGCCATCACCGCGTCGGTGATGGTGGTCACCGTCATGCAGGTGCTCGACGTCACCGTGACCAACGTCGCGCTGCCGCACATCCAGGGCTCGCTCTCGGCCGGCGTCGACGAGGTGTCCTGGGTGCTCACCTCGTATCTCGCCGCCAACGCCGTGATCCTGCCCGCCACCGGCTGGCTGGCGGGCGCGCTCGGGCGCAAGCGCTTCTTCCTCGGCTGCACCGTCATGTTCACGCGCGGCCTCGGTGCTCTGCGGCGCTGGCACCCAACATCACGCATGCTCCTGGTGGCGCGCATGCTCCAGGGCATCGGCGGCGGGCCGCTCATGCCGCTGTCGCAGGCCATCATGTGGGAGATCTTCCCGCTGCGGCAGCGCGGCATGGCGATGGCGGCGTGGGGCATGGGCATCATGATGGCGCCGATCTTCGGCCCGACCCTCGGCGGCTGGATCTCGGACAACTGGTCGTGGCGCTGGATCTTCTACATCAACGTGCCCATCGGCGTCGCTCGGCGTGTTCGCGGCCAGCGCCGTGCTCTTCGATCCGCCGTACCTCAAGCGAGCCGGGCCGCGTGGACGTGCTGGGCCTCGTGCTCATGGCGGTGGGCTTCCTCTCCCTCCAGCTCTTCCTCGACCAGGGCGAGCGCAACGAGTGGTTCGAGTCTACGTTCATCGTCGGGCCTCGCCGTGCTCGCCGTCATGCCGCGCTGGTCGGCTTCCTCGTCCGCGAGCTCACCGCGGACGAGCCGATCCTCGACCTCAGCGTCTACGGCGACCGGAACTTCGCCGCGTCGCAGCCTCATCATGCTCGTGGTCATGATGGGCTTCTTCTCGAGCATGGTGCTGCTCGCGCTCTTCACCCAGAAGGTGCTGGGCTACGACGCCTGGACCTCGGGCCTGGTGCTGGCGCCGGGCGGCGTGGGCAACCTCTTCTCCCTGCTCATCGCCGGCCGACTCATCACCCGAATGGACCAGCGCTGGCTCCTGGCGCTCGGCTGCCTGCTCAACGCCTACGCGGCGTACGCCATGTCCGAGGTCACGCTCGGCGATGGACTACTGGGCGCTGGCCTGGCCGCGCTTCATCCAGGGCGCCGGCGTCGGCTTCATCTTCGTGCCGCTGAACACGGTGGCGCTGGCCACCATCGCGCGGGAGAAGATGGGCAATGCCACCGCCGCGCTCAACGTCGTTCGCAACCTGGGCGGAGCCATCGGCGTGGCCCTGATGACCACACTGCTGGCGCGGCGGAGCCAGGAGCATCAGGCCACGCTCGGTCGCCCACGTCAATATCTACGATCCCGAGACGGCGGAGCGCCTGCGCGTCTGGGCCCGGCACTTCGCGGCCACGGCGCCGACGCCTTCACCGCCGAGCAGCAAGCGCTGGGCATGCTGTACCAGCGAGGTGACCCGCCAGGCCGAGCTCCTGGCCTTCGCCGACGACTTCTGGGTGCTCTTCGTGCTGTTCTGCGGGACGCTCTTGCTCCTGCCCCTTCTCGAGCGCGTGCGGATCGATGCGCCCTCGCAGAAGCGCGGCGACGCCGAGGCCGCGCCGGCCCCGGTGATCATGGAATAGGGCGCCGGCGGCGCCGGCTAGAGGTTCGGGAGCACGCTGGCCGCGAAGAGCCAGGTGCCCTCGGGGCGGGGCGCGTCGGCGAAGTTCACCGTGAGCCGCTGCGCGCTCCTGGGCGAGGATGCCCTGCAGGGCCATCCGTCACCTGCGCCGGCGTGCCGGCCAGGCGAATGTCCCGCATGGGCCGGACATGGGGCGCGGTCTTGAGCCGCTCCACCTCGCGCTCGGTCTCGGCGATGAGGATGCCGACGCGGACCACCTGGGTGATGGCGTCGTAGTCGCGCCCGACCTCGCGGCAGTGGCGCCTTGAGCACCTCTTGCTTGTGGGCATAGGTCGGCGCGTCGCGGAAGCTGTAGTTCCACCAGTCCGCGTGCTGGGCCACGGCGCGCAGCAGGTACTTCTCGCCGTGACCCGCCCACGAGGATGGGCGGCACTGGGGTCGGGCGCGGCTCGCAGTAGGCGCCCGCGATCTGGTAGTGCTCGCCCTGGTAGCTGGCAGGGGACGTCGCGTCCACATCCGCCGGATCAGCTCGATGGCCTCTGCCAGCTGGTGCGATGCGCACGCGGGTGGGCGGGAAGGGCCAGCCGTAGGCGCGGTACTCCTCCTCGTTCCAGCCCGCCCCGATGCCCAGGATGACCCGCCCGCCCGAGAGCGCCTGGGCGGTCGCCGCCATCTTGGCCAGGTGCGCCGGATTGCGAAAGCTATTGCAGAGCACCTCGTGGCTGCAGAGCTTGTCCGGATAGCGGGCCAGCGCATAGGCGAAGCAGCGTCCAGCCCTCGGCGACCGGGTGCGCCGCGTACTGGACGTGGTCCGGGAACCACAGCGAGTCGAACGGGTGCGCGGTCTGGTCCAGGTACGGGAAGGTGGAGGCGACGAGGCGCGACCAGACATTGAGACCGACGGGGACGGGCAAGGCGTTCTCCGTGAGGCGGGTCGGCGGTTAGAACCAGCTGGCCTTGTCGACGACGTTGCGCAGCGGCTCGCCGGCGAGGAAGCGGCGGCAGTTGTCGATGCACGATGGCGAAGCGCCGCTCGTCCAGGTGCGGCCCGTAGCCCGCGGTGTGCGGGGTGATGAGCACGCCGGGCATGGTCCACAGCGGGTGCGTCGGCGGGCAGCGGCTCCTGCCTCGAAGACGTCGAGCGCCGCGCCCGCGAGCTCGCCCGCCCGCAGCGCGGCCACGCAGATCGTCGAGCCGCGTGGTCAGGCCGCGCCCGATATTGATGAAGAAGGCGCTCCGCTTCATGCGCTGGAAGCGCGCGCGGTCCATGAAGCCCTCGGTGGCGGGCGTATGGGGCACGGTGAGGATCACGAAGTCGGCCTCGCCGAGCAGGGGAGTCGAGCGCCTCGGGCCCGTCCAGCTTGAGCACGCCCGGGCGGCGCGTCGCGGCGGCGCGCGTCCACCCCGATCACCCGCATCCCGAAGGCGGCGGCCAGCCGCGCGGTCTCGGCCCCGATCCCGCCCACCCCCACGATGAGCGCGGTGGCCTCGGGCAGGTGGACGACGGCCTCGTCCAGCGGCGCCGGGCGCCACTCGCGGCGGAGCTGCTGGGGCAGGTAGCGGTGCAGCCCGCGCGCGAAGGCGAGCACGAAGGCCATGATGTGCGCGCGCGATGTGGTCGTTGTAGATCTCGCGGAAGTTCGTCACCACCACGGGGTGCGCCATCGAGCCCGTCGTGGTAGTAGCCGGCGGGCGGCGCGGCCTGGGGCGCCTGCAGCCAGCGAAGCCGCGTGGCCTGGGCCAGGAGCGCGGGCGTGAGGGTGCCGAAGGCGGCCTCCGCTTTCGGCAGCGCCTGCGCCGCGGCGGCCTCGTCCTCCGCCACCACCACCTCCAGAGCGGGCAGGGCGGCCGCGAGGCCGGGCGCCCCATTCGCGGGTCTTCTCCGATTGCGGCGGCAGCATGACCAGAGTGGGCATAGGGCTCGACCCTACGCCATGCCGCCGGCCAAGCGTCAACGCGGTGCCCCGATGCGCCGGACGCCACAAGCGTGGGATGATGACTGCGCGCCGACGCGCACCACTCGCGGTTCAGGGAGGATTCCGGATGCTCATCGACCTCAAGGGTAAGGTCGCCCTCGTCACGGGGGCGGGCCGCGGCATCGGCCGCGAGATCGCCACCACGCTGGCCGCCGAGGGCGCCATCACCGTGCGGTCACCGACGTCCGCCAGGAGTACCTCGACGCGCTCACCGCGGAGTGGAAGCGCCGAGGGCTGGCGCGGCGAGCATCATCGCTGCGACGTCCGCGACGCCGCGCGCATCGCGGAGGTGGTGGGCGCGGTGGTGGCGGCCCATGGCCGGATCGACGTCCTGGTCAACAATGCCGGCGTCGCCCCGGGCGGTCCCATCGAGACCTTGTCCGAGGAGGTCTGGGACCTCAACCAGGACGTGAACCTCAAGGGCACCTTCCTCATGTGCCGGGCCGTCGCGCCCGTGATGAAGCGGCAGCGCGCGGGCCGCATCATCAATGCCGCCTCCTACGCCGCCATCACGCCCATCGTGGGCGGCGCCGCCTACGCCGCCTCAAGGCCGGCGTGCACTACTTCACCCGCGTGCTGGCGGGTGAGCTCGGCCCCTGGAACGTCACCGTGAACTGCTATGCCGCCGGGCATGATCCCCACCGAGATGAACCACTTTGACGAGGCGCCCGCCGACCACCAGCGGAGGCTCCTCGACACGCTGACGCTCCGGCGCTGGGGGATCGCCCGGGACGTGGCCAATCTCGTCTGCTTCCTGGCCTCGGAGCAGGCGGCCTATATCACGGGCACGCTCATCGACGTGAGCGGGGCAAGCTCGCCACCCAGATCCCGCGCCTGTCCTGGGAGGCCGCGGCGGAGGCGGGCGAGGTGAGCCTGGGTTAGCCGCCGGCGGGATCAGCCGCCGGGCACGCCCTGGGTGTTGACGTAGAGCGAGTAGAGCGACTGGCTGCCGCCGCCATGAAGAGGCGATTGCGCTTGGGCCCGCCGAAGCAGAGGTTGGCGCAGCGCTCCGGCAGTCAGGATGCGGCCCGATGAGCTTGCCCTCCGGGTTGAACACTGCCACGCCGTCATGCTCTCTCGCCGCACGCCCCAGCCGCACCAGAGGTTGCCGTCGACGTCGCAGCGCATCCCGTCCGGCGTGCCGCGCGCCCGGCGTTGATGAAGCAGGCGCTCGTTGGCGAGCCGGGTGCCGCCGTCCACCACGTCGAAGACGCGAATCTGCGCGGGGCATGGCGCCGCTCACGACCACGTAGAGGCTGCGACTCGTCGGGCGAGAAGCAGAGCCCGTTGGGCCGCGGATGATGTCGCCGTGACCACGGCGGCGCTGGCCGGTGCGTGCCGTCTATACGATAGACAGTTGGTCGGCAGCTCGGGCTCCGCCACGTGGCCCTCGTAGTTGCCGAGAATGCCGAACGGCGGGTCGGTGAACCAGATGGAGTCGTCGGACTTCACCACCACGTCGTTGGGCGAGTTGAGACGGCTTGCCGTCGAAGCGGTCGAGCGAGCACGGTGATGGTGCCGTCGTACTCGGTGCGGGTGACGCGCCGGCTGTCGTGCTCGCAGGTGACGAGGCGTCCCTGGCGGTCGCGCGTGTTGCCGTTGGCGTAGTTCGACGGCTTGCGGAACACGCTCACCGCGGCCCGTCTCCTCCTCCCAGCGCATGATGCGGTTGTTCGGGATGTCGCTCCAGAGCAGATAGCGCCCGTCGCCGAACCAGACCGGCCCCTCCGCCCAGCGGAAGCCGGTGGCGAGGCGCTCCAGGGCCGACTGGAAGATCCGGTATCTGGCGAACGAGGGATCGAGGATCTGGACGGCGGGATCGGGATAGCGCACCGGCGTTCGCTCCGCGGGCTCCTGCTCCATGAGGGGCTCCTTCTCCGGGCCGCGCATGGGTCGAGCGGCGGCGTGGCCCGACCTTAGCCCGCCGCCGTGGAGGCGGTCAAGGGCGGCGCCGCGCGTGCTACCCTAGGCGCCGGAGGTGGCGAGCCATGCTGAGCGCGGAAGACAATGAGCTGCTGACGCGGACAGGTCCCGGCACCGCGATGGGCGCCCTGCTCCGCCACTACTGGATTCCCGTCCTGCAGTCGGGGGAGCTGCCGCCCGGGCGGCCGGGTCAAGCGGGTGGCGCTCCTCGGCGAGCGCCTCATCGCGCATCGTTCGCCCGACCGGCCGGCCCGGACTGATCGCGCGAGTTCTGTCCGCATCGGTGGCGCCTCGCTCTTCTTCGGCCGGAACGAGGAGGGCGGCATGCGGTGCGCCGTATCACGGCTGGAAGTTCGGGCTCGACGGGCAATGCGTGGAGATGCCGAGCGAGCCGGCGGAGTCGGGCTTCGCGGCCAAGGTGCACGCCGACCGCGTATCCCTGCGCGGAGGCCGGCGGCGTGATCTGGGCCTACATGGGCCCGGCAGAGCCCGCCGCCGCCCCTGCCCGAGCTCGAGTGGACGCAGCTGCCGCCGGGCCATCTCTTCATCTCCAAGCGCGTCCAGGACTGCAACTGGTTCCAGGCGCTGGAAGGCGGCATCGACTCCAGCCATATCTCGTTCCTCCACGCGCCGATCCGACCACAACGACAGCGAGGTCACGCAGGACATGGACCGCGCGAGCTTCGGGTGGGCGCGGCGGTGGAGACGGGCGACAAGGCGCCGCGCTTCGAGGTGGTGGACACGGACTACGGCGTGCTCATCGGCGCCCAGCGGCGCCAATCCGGACGGGCGCGGCGTACTGGCGCATCTCGCAGTATCCTCCTGCCCTTCCACACCATGCCGCCCGCGGACGCCGACGACCACATCGTGCAGTCGCATATCTGGGTGCCGATGGACGACACCCATGTCGTCAACTGGATGGTGACCTGGCATACCGAGCGGCCGCTCACCGAGGACGAGATCGCGCGTGCACGCGGCGGGCAAGGGCGCGCACGTGTGCCAGTTCGCGCCGCCCACCTCCGAGCCCTATGGCGACATCCGCACCGCCGCCAACCGCGACAACGACTACCAGCATGGACTGGGAGGTGCACCAGACCCGGATGTACTGCGGGATCCCCGGCTTCGGCGTCCAGGACCAGGCCATCCAGGAGAGCCAGGGCCCATCGTGAATCGCGCGCAGGAGCGGCTGGGCACCAGCGATACCGCCATCATCCACGTGCGCCGCCTGCTCATCGCGGCGGCGCGGGCCTCCGCGAGCGCGGCGCGCGGCCGCCGGGGATGAATCCGGCGTCCTATCTGGTGCGCTCGGCCTCGGCGGTGCTACCGCCCGGCGCCAGCTGGGTGGAGGGCGCCCGCGACCGCATCGTGGTGAAGCCGGACCGCCCGCTCACCTTCGCCTGAGCCTCGCCGTGCCGGGGCGCATGGCCGGACGCGTGGCCCTCGTCACGGGCGGCGGCGGGGGCATCGGAGAAGCGACCGGGCGGCTCTTCGCCGAGGAGGGGGCGCGGTGGCCCTCGTGGACGCCGACAAGCAGGCGGTGGAGGCCGCGGCGGCCGCCATCGCCCACGATGTCCCGGGCGCCTCCGGTGCTCGCGCTGGCCGCCGATCTCACCCGCGAGGCCGAGGCCGCCCGCGCCGTGGAGGCCGCGGTGTCGCGGCTGGGCGGCCTGCACACCCTCGTCAACGTGGCGGGCGTGCGGGTCTACGCCGCCCTCGCCGACGCGGCGCCCGCCGACTGGGAGCGCATCATCGGCGTCAACGTGCTGGCCACCGCCTATTGCTGCCGGGCGGGGCTGCCCGCGCTCCGCGCCTCGGGGCGGGGCACCATCGTCAATGTCTCGTCGGTGTATGGCGTGATGGGGCGGGCCGGCATGGGGCAATACGACACCACCAAGGCGGCGGTGCTGGGCTATACGCGGGCGCTGGCGGTGGAAGAAGCGCCGCACGGGCTGCGGGTGAACGCGGTGTGTCCGGGCGGGACGATCACGCCGTATCACGTCCGCCGCGCGGCCAGCCAGGGCGTGTCGGAGGCCGAGCTGCGCACCCAGCGCGCCGACGCCAATCTCCTCGGCCGCTGGGCGGAGCCGCGAGAGGTGGCCTATCCCATCCTGTTCCTGGCCGGGGACGAGTCGTCCTTCGTGACCGGCGCCACCCTGATGGTCGACGGCGGCCGGTCGATATCCTGACCGGCCGCCGCGGGTCCCGCTTTCATCGCCGCCGCGCGGCGCACGCACCCTCGTAGATCTTCTCGAGCTCCGCCCTCGGCCCACTCTTTCACTGCGTCCTCGGCCTTCATGCCCCTGGACGGCCTTGGCGTACAGGTCGGTGATGACGTACTTGGTGAAGCCCCTCGGTGGCCTTGACGGGTGCACGGCTGGCCGCTAGGCTGCTACAGAAGCCATGAACGAGGATATTTCGGCATCGTGCCGCCCATGACCACGCCCTTCCGTCCCGACATGCAAGCGAGGCCGCCATCCGCGCGATAGTGCTGCGCAAGCCCGGCGCCCCCGACAACCTGGCGCTCGAGGAGATCGAGGATCCCAGCCCCGCCGCCGACGAGGTGGTCGTCCGGCTGAAGGCGGCGGCGCTCAGCCATCGCGACGTGTGGATTCGCAGCGGCACCGGCGCTCATGCCGCAGGCTTCGAGCGTCGGGTCATCCTGGGCTCGGACGGCGCGGGGGGAGGTGACCGCGGTCGGCCGCGACGCCGACGCGCGCGGGGCTGGTGGGGCGCGCCGTCGTGATCAACCCGAGCCTCGACTGGGGACCGGACGCACGCTGCCCAGGGGCCCAAGTTCCGCATCCTCGGGCTTCCCGACGACGGGACTTACGCGGAGCGGATCCGCGTGCCGGCGTCCAACGTGCACCCGAAGCCTGCTCGCGCTCTCGTTCGAGGAGGCGGCCGCCATCCCGCTCGCCGCCCTCACCGCCTACCGCGCGGTGGTGACGCGCGGGCCCACGTGCGGGCGGGAGAGACGGTGCTGGTCACCGGCGTGGGGGCGGGGTCTCGACCTTCGCCGTCCAGATTGCGGCGCGGCTGGGCGCGCGGGTGCTCGTTACCTCGGGCGAGGACGCCGAAGCTTGCCCGCGCGCGCGAGCTGGGCGCCGCCGGCGGCGCTAACTATCGCACCCAGGACTGGGCGCGCGAGATCCTCGCGCAGACGGGCGGGGTGGGTCCCGACGTCGCCATCGACAGCGTGGGCGGCGCCACCTTCGCCCGCGCGGGTGGAGATCCTCCGGCCGGGCGGGCGCATCGCCAGCTACGGCGCCACCACCGGCCCGCTCAAGGAGTTCGTGCTGCGCAACCTCTTCTGGCGGCAGATCACGATGCTCGGCACCACGATGGGAAGCCCGCGCGAGTTCGCCGCCATGCTCGCGCTCTACGGCGAAGGCGGCCTGCGCCCGGTGGTGGATCGGTGTTTCCGCTCGCGGAGGCCGCCGCCGCTCACCGACGGATGGAGGAAGCGGGGCAGTTCGGCAAGATCGTGCTCGGCGTGGACTCAGAAGCTCTCCCCTGCGCGCCCGCGTGTTGGCACCCGGTAGGGCACGTGGCGCGGCTCCTCTCGCTGGACGCCCTGCGCGGGATCACGGTGGCGGCCATGGTGCTGGTGAACAATCCGGGTACCTGGCGGGCGATCTATCCACCGCTTCGCCACGCCGACTGGCATGGCTGGACCCCTACCGATCTCGTCTTCCCTTTCTTCCTGTTCATCGTGGGCACGTCGGTCCCCTTTCTCTCTGCGCCCACGTGTCGCGGGCAAGGTGGACGGCTACGTGCTCGCCCGCGTGCTGCGCCGCTCGGCGGTGATCTTCGCGCTGGGCATCGTACTCAATGGGTTCCCGTGGTTCGAGTGGGCGACCTTGCGCGTCCCCGGCGTGCTCCAGCGCATCGCGCTGTGCTATCTCGCCGCCGCGCTGATCTACCCTGGCCACCGGCTGGCGGGGCCAGGCGGTGGCCGCCGCGGGGCTCTTGCTGGGCTACTGGGCCCTGATGACCCTGGTGCCGGTGCCCGGCTACGGCGCGGGCGATCTCGGCAAGGCGGGAATCTCGCCGCCTATATCGATCGCGCGCTGCTGGGCCCGCGCATCTCTGGCAGCAGGCCAAGGTCTACTGACCCCGAAGGGCTGCTCAGCACGCTGCCCGCGATCGCCACACGCTGCTCGGCGTCCTGGCGGGACGCTGGCTGGCGAGGGACCTGCGCCGGGGGCCGTCGGTGGCGGGCCTCGCCGCCGCGGGGCGTGGCGGCCACCGCGCTGGGCGCCCTGTGGGGGCTCTGGTTTCCCATCAACAAGGCGTTATGGACGAGCTCGTACGCGCTCTTCTCCGGGGGCTGGCCGCGCTCGCGCTCGCCGCCTGCTACTGGCTGGTCGAGGCGCGGGGCGTTCGTCGCTGGGCCTTGCCCTTCGCCTGGTTCGGCGTGAACGCGCTGGCGCTCTTCTTCCTGTCCACCCTGGCCGCCAAGCTCCTGATCATGATCCGGGTGGGGCCGGACGCCACCCGGCTCCAGGCCTCGGCTGTTCGAGCGTCTCTTCGCGCCCTGGGCGGCCCCGGCCAACGCCTCGCTCGCCTGGGCGCTCTCGCCTACGTGCTCGTCTGGTGGGGCGCGATGTGGCCCATGTTCCGGCTGGGGCTGAGACTGCGCGCGTGAGGCGCGCGCCCGCCCTTACGTGATCAGGCCGTAGAACTTCCCGGCGTTCTCGCAGGTGATCTTGCGCGTGACGTCGGCCGGCAGGTGGCCGAACTGCTCCTCGATGTACTTCGAGGACTCCGGCCACACGCCGTCGCCGTGCGGGTAGTCCGAGCCCCACATGAGCGTCTCCACGCCCGATGTCGTCGATGAGCTTGGTGCCGATGCGGTCGAACTGGAAGGTGGCCTTGCACTGGCGGCGCCAGTAGTCGCTGGGCTTCATCGTGAGGCCGAGGTCGCGGAAGCGGTCCTCCCACTCGAAGTCCATGCGGTCGAGCGCGTAGGGGATCCAGCCGATGCCGCTCTCGCCGAAGGCGATGCGGACGTTCGGATAGCGCTCGAGCACGGCGGCGCCGACGATGGCGGCCAGGATGTTGACGAGGTTCATCTGGAAGCCGGACACGACGGTGAAGAACGCCGCGCGGCGCGTGCAGCCCGGTCTGCTGTGTCGAGCTCGCCGGGAGGCATGGCGGGGAAGGTGTGGAAGTGCAGCGGCAGGTTGACGTCGTTGACGGCCTTCCAGAGCGGCTCCCAGACGGGATGCCACATGGGCTCCATGTCCCACGAGCAGGACAGCTCCATGCCCGCGGAGCCCGAGCTTCGGCCACGCGATAGATCTCCTTCACCGCGGCGTCGATGTCGCCGTAGGGCAGGCAGGCCAGCCCGATGTAGCGGTCGGGATAGTGGCGGCAGAAGTCCACCAGCCAGTCGTTGTAGATGCTGGAACATCTCGTTGGCCGCCTCGTGATCGTTGAGCCGCGTGGCGGCGCCGAGGATGCCGTAGATCACCTCGGCGTCCACGCCGTCGCGGTCCATGTCCTTGACGCGCAGCTCCGGGTCGGTCGGCCGGCGGATGCCCTTCTTGCCGTCGTCGTAGAGCCCGGTCGAGGCCATGACGTCCACGCGGTAGTGCGAGCCGGGCACGTACTTCGCCCCGGCGGGCCCGACGCCGTTCATGAGGCCGAAGGACCCGCCGTTCTCGGCAGGTCCAGTACGGACCGTCCGGGCCCGTCCGTGACGTAGGGCATGCGCGCTCGCCAGCGCGGCCGAGGCGTTGGCGGTGAAGAGGTCCGTAGGCATCCAGAGGCAGGTCGAGATGACAGTCGGCGGAGATGCGCGTGTATCTCATGGGTGGCTCCTCACCGTCCCGCGGGGATCTTGTCGGCGACCCAGTCAGACCGAGGTCGGCCAGCTTGGCGCGCGTGGGATAGCCGGTGGCGGGATCGCAGCCGGCCATCTGGTAGTAACTGGCGCGCGCGCGCTCGAACTCCTCGCTCGTCAGCGCCACCCCCGCAGTGGGGCCGGTGCCGCCGAGCGGCTGGAACAGCTTCTTGGGCAAGCACGTCCGGCGTCGCTGCCGATGCCCTCGCGCGCGTTCAGCGCGCGCAGCAAGTGAATGCGGCGCTCGCCCACCTGGATCAGCTCCTCCATGGTGGCGTCCCAGCCGGTCCCGGCCTTGACCAGCTCCACCGTCTCCGACGGTCCGTAGAGCTGCCACGACGGGTCCCCACACGAACTGGCAGAGGCCGAGGGTGTCCAGCGCCGGAGTAGAAGGCACTGCGTAGCGATACGCGAAGCGCACCTTGGCGTCGGAGAGGTCGCGGAGATCGAGGTTCTCCGCCACCCCGATCTCACGCCAGGCGCCGGTGCTGGAGGCTGCCCGGGCTTGGCCCGGAGCGCGGAGTCGTGCTCCGGAAGACTGGTGGTCGGCCCCGAAGGGTTCACCGCGTAGATCAGCCCGAGCGAGCGCTTGTGCTGGGGCATGTGGGCGGGCAGCTCCTGACCCTTCACGGTGACGGTGAGGTCCACCGCCGCCGGACCCAGGGTCTGCGCCGCGCGCAGGCTGCCCTCGGCGAGGAGATCGCCCACGCCGCGGCGTAGCGCGATGGCTTCGATGGCGCGGAGGCACGGACTGGCCGTCACCATAGGCGAGACCGAGCCCCTGTCGTCCAGCAGGCCTTTTGCCTTGGCCTCGATGGCCCACGCGATGGTGGCGCCGGCCGAGATCGTGTCCATCGCCGTACATGTTGGCGTCGGCGGACGCCTTGGAGAGGAGCTTGAGATCTCCCACGCCGCACATGGTCCCGAAGAAGGTGAGCGTCTCGTACTCGGGCCCGCCGTAGATGGGATCCACGGCTGAGGTCGGGGTCCCGCACCTCCACGGTGCGCTTGCACTTCACCACGCACGCGTAGCGAGGTGTCGCGCTCCTTGAGAATGGTCTTGGCGAGCACGCGTAGCCGTCGATGTCCTTGGACTGGGCGAAAGTGCCACTCGGTGTAGTTGTGCGTGGGCTGGCCGCCCATCTTGTCCTGGATGGCGAGCACGCCCGCGGTGCCGTACTGGCCGAACCACACGATGCCGGGATTAGCCTCCCTGCAGCTCCTTCAGCCGCTTCACCAGCCCGCGGAACGGTCCTGGTGCGCCGGCTTCGGCAGACTTGGTGCCGCGCACCACCACCGCCTTGAGCCGCTTGGCGCCCATCACCGCGCCGAGACCGGTGCGGCCGTTGGCGCGGTTGACCATGTTCATGATGGCGGCGAAGCGCACGCGGTTCTCGCCCGCGGGGCCGATCTGGGCCACCTCCGCTTTCGGGTCGCCGACCTCATCCTTGAGGAGCTGATCGACCTCGGCGGTGACCTTGCCCCAGAGATGCCCGGCCGGACGCAGCTCCGCGTGCCCGTCGTTCAAGTAGAGATAGCATCGGGTTCTTTCGACGCGCCCGTGAACACGATGGCGTCGGCGCCGGCCGCGCGCATCTCGGCGGGGAAGAAGCCGCCGCACTGGCTGTCGCCGATGGCGCCGGTCAGGGGCGAGCGGGCGCAGGCGGTCATGCGGCTCTGGCCGGAGATGGCCAGGCCGGTGAGCGGGCTCACCGCCATCACCAGGACATTGTCGGGCCCGAGCGGATCGGCGCCGGCGGGCATGGACTGCAGGCACGAGATAGGCCGCCAGCGCGCTGCCGCCAGGGTATTTCCGGTACACGTCCTCGGGGAGAATCCTGGTCTCGATGGTGCCGCGGCTGAGATCGACGATGGTATACGGTGGCGGTCAGTGACAACGTGGGCTCTCTCTCTCGCGCGGCGCAGCGGCGGCCGGCTCCGGCGCGCCAACCCTGACGTGGATAGTAACCCGCGGCGGGGCCGAAGGGCAGGGGGATTGATCCGCCGGCGCCCTGCCGCCCGAATGCTGCTGGCGGGCTCGCTCGCCGTGGCGGCGGCGGGCGCTGCGACGGGCGAAGACGCCCGTGTCGCTCCCCGCGGCCGCCTCGAGCGGCCGGGCATCGCGCCGGTGACGCCGTGGGCCTGCCCGGACAGCCATCCGATCAAGGGCTATCTCACGGACGAGTCGGGCCGGGTCTTTCACCGGCCGGAATCGCGCTACTACGAGGAGACGAGCCCGGAGCGCTGCTACGCCTCCGAGGAGGAGGCGAGACGCGATGGCAGCCGCCGCGCTCCCGACTAAGCCGTCTCGAGGGCGGGCAGGAGACGGGATCCGCGAACGGGGATTCGCGGTGGGGCCCTCGCCGGCCACGGTGGTCGCGCCGCATGATCGCGCGGATACCGCGCGGAGTCCCAGGGCCGGCCGCGGTGCAGGACGGTGCGGTTGTCCCACATCACGAGGTCCCACTGCTTCCACACGTGCCGGTACACGCCGTCCTCCGCGGTGGTCAGGGCGAGCAGCTCGTCGAGGAGGCGCCGGCTCTCACCGTAGGGCATGCCCCTCGATGAACCAGGCGTGCGATCCGATGTAGAAATTCTTCCGGCCATGGGCGGGATTGGCACGCACGAGGGCGTGGCGCACCGCGGGGAGCGCGGCGGCCTGCGCGGGATCGAAGAGATCCTTGGCGATGAGGCTCCGCGAGTAGATGATGCTGTGCACCGCCACCTTGCCCTCGAGTCGCGCCTTGACCTCGTCCGGCAGCCCCGCCCAGGCGTGGCGCATGCTGGCGAACTCCGTCTCGCCGCCCACCGGGGGAACCTCGCGCCCGGAGAGCGCCGAGGAGTGCGCGGGCACGGGCTTGAAGGAGCTGTCGGTGTGCCAGAGCTGGTTGCCCGACTGGTAGAGCATGCGCCGGTCGCTCCAGTCCATCAAACCGCCGTGATCGGGGTCGGTATTGGACAGGTCCACCAGCTTCGGGTCGTAGCGGGCCTCCTGTCCCGGCGACACGATGGTGTTCTCGAGCGGGCCCCAGCGCTCGGAGAAGGCCTTCTGCTGGGCGTCGGTGACCCGCTGGTCGCGGAAGACCAGCACCGAGAATTCATCGAAGGCCGCTGGCGATGCGGCGGAAGACGGCGTCGGACAGCGGCCGGGTCAGGTCCACGCCGTCGACACGGGCGCCGAGGCAGGCACTGGAGCGGGACGATGGAGAGCGTTTCCGAGGAGATGGCCATGACCGTCCTCGCTTGGCCGCGATGATAAAGAAGCATAGACTCTCTTGGCAAGGAGGGCGGCGGATAGTGGAATATCTCATCGTGCATTTCCCGCGGTCCCGCCGGGTGAAGGTGGACGACGAGTTCAACGGCCGTACCGACGAGCTGATCGAGCTCGAGGCGGGCAGTCACCTCGTCACCTTGGGCCCGCCCGACAACTTCACCCCCGAGGAGCGGCGCATCGTCCCTTCGGGACACCTCCGAGCTTCGAGCCCCGGAGATCGCCTTTGACCTCGATGAGTAGAGGCGCGCGGCCGCTGCTCGCCGGCCTTCTCCTCGCGCTGGCCGGCGCTGCGCGCACTGGGTGGTCAACGATCCCCTCGTGGCGGGCCGTCCCGCCCCCGACTACCGTTTCGAGCGCGCGGCGGCGGCGGGGAAGAACACCAACTCGCTGTTCGTCTGCCTCGCGTTTTCCGGCGGCGGCACCCGCGCCGCCGCGCTCGCCTATGGCGTGCTGGACAAGCTCCGCCAGACGCGCATCACGTGGAAAGGCGAAGAGAAGAGCCTGCTCGATGAGGTGGACTGCATCTCCTCCATCTCGGGGGCTCCTTCACCGCCGCCTACTACGGGCTCTTCGGAGCGCGCACCTTCGAGGAGTTCCGCCCCCGCTTCCTGGACGTGAACGTGGAGGCCGCGCTGGTCGACCGCGCCGCCAATCCTCTGAACTGGTTCCGGCTCGCCTCGCCGAACTTCGATCGCATCGACCTCGCCGCCGAGTACTACGATGAGGCGGTGTTCGGGGCAAGCGCTTCGACGCCCTCGCGGAGCCGGGACGGCGGCCCTTCGTCATCCTCAACGCCACCAACCTCGCCAACGGCGAGCGCTTCGAGTTCACCCAGGACCAGTTCGACGTGCTCGCCTCCGATCTCTCGACCTTCCCGGTGGCGCGCGCGGTGGCGGCCTCCTCCGCCTTTCCCTTCCTGCTGAGCCCGGTGACCTTGAAGAACTACCCCCATGCGAAGGACTTCACGCTGCCGCGGGATGTCCGCGAGGGGCTCAACGACTATGAGACCAACCGCCGCCGGTACTACTGGGCACGGAACCGAGCGCTCTACCTCGACGACGTCAGCCGGCCGTACCTGCACCTGATGGACGGCGGGCTCGCCGACAATATCGGGCTCCGGCCCATCGAGGCCGCCTACCGGCGCAGCAGCGGGTTCATCCGCCGCCTCATGAACGAGGGGAGATCGAGAAGCTGGTGATCATCGTGGTGAACGCGGGGACGCAGAGCGTGGACACCATCAGCGCGAAGGAAAGCCCGCCGGGACTGGACGTGGTGGCGGTGAAGACCGCCACCGTGGCCATGGGCAACTACAGCGCCGAGACCGTCGAGGTGCTGAAGGAGCTCCGCGAGACCCGCGAGCGCGCGCAGCGCAATCTGGCCGCGCTGCCAGCGCCGGCTGGCGGACTGCCCGGGAGCGCCCCCTGCCGCGACTGGCCAGCGAGATCGAGCTCTACGTGGTGGAGATCAACTTCGAGGCCATTCCCGATCCCGCGCGCCGGGACTGGTTCTGGCATCTCCCCACGAGCTTCGCGCTCACGCGCGAGCAGGTGGACGCGCTGCTGGCGGTGGGGCCGGAGCTCCTGGGCGCGGCGCCCGAGTTCAGGAGCTCCTGGAGTCGCTGGCCGGACGGTGACGCTCAGGAGCGGGCCGAGGCGGAGAACGTATCGCATGCCCGCGGGTCGCCGCCCTCGAGGCCGGCGCGGAACCAGCGCACGCGCTGCGCCGAGGAGCCGTGCGTGAAGGACTCGGGCGCCACCTGGCCCCGCGTCTGGCGCTGGATGCGGTCGTCGCCGATGGCGGCGGCAGCGCCCAGCCCCGACTCCACGTCGCCCGGCTCGAGCAGGCTGCGCTGCTTCGGCGTAGTGGCCCCAGACCCCGGCCAGGCAGTCGGCCTGAAGCTCCAGCCGCACCGAGAGCTGATTGCCCCGCGTGCCGCCCGCCCGCTCCCGCTGCTGGGCGACCTTCGTCCGTGATGCCCATGAGGTTCTGCACGTGATGGCCGATCTCGTGGGCGATCACATAGGCGCGCGCGAACTCGCCGGGCGCGCCCGAAGCGCTTGGCGAGATCCTCGAAGAAGGCGCGGTCGAGATAGACGCGGCTGGTCCCTCGAGCAATAGAAGGGCCCCACCGCGGAGCTGGCCATCCCACAGGCCGATTCCACGCCGCCGCGGAAGAGCACGAGCCGAGGGGCCTGGTACTGGCCGCGCATATCGCGGAAGAGCGTCGTCCAGGTGTCCTCGGTGTCGCCCAGCACTCGCGCCACGAACTCCTTGGTCTCGTCGCGGCGCCCTCGGGCGCGGAAGGGGACGTGGGCGCGCTGGGCCCGGGCGCGGTCGGCACCCCGCCGCCCTGCATCGAGACGATGACGTCGAGGGGATTGAGGCCCAGAGAAGGCTGATGGCGACCACCGCGACCAGCCCGAACCCGCCGAGCTTGAAGCCCGCGCCGCCGAAGCCGCGCGGCGGACCCGCGCCCTCGCGATCCTCGATGTTGCCGCTGCCTCGCATGTCACGCCAGCGCATGGTGAAGGCTCCTTTTCAACCTAGCACAGGAGCAATGCCCTGTCCGGTCTGTCGCGCCCGGCGCCGATCTGAGTTGGGAGTTGGCGGGCGCCGCTCCAGGAGACGCCGGGTGGCCTCCTCGACGGGGGCGGGGCGGCGGTGTCCTTGTAGCCCTCGAGCCGGCGGTAAATATCGGCGGCGGCCTCATGAAAGCCCCGCGGAAGCCCAACCGCCGCGAAGGCCTGCGCGATCTCCTCCATCTCGCCCACGAAGCGCCAGGCCTTCCGCGCATTGTCGTGAACGGCGCGCTCGGAGCGGGCGGGCACGTCGGGCATGGAGATCTTCCACTCCGCGAGGAGCGCCGCGTCCACGCCCTCCGCGAGGGCATAGGCGCGGATGGCGGCGAGCAGGCCCTGGCTGGCCTTGTTCCAGCCCGCAAAGGCCACCTTGAGCGCGGAGGCCGCGCCTGCCGGCCCGGTCAGCACGTGCGCGTCGATGGTCCGGAGGCGAAGAGCGGCGCGACCTCGGCGGCGGCGGGCCCGGACAGGTAAGATGCGCGCGGCGCCCGGCTTCCGATTCGCGGGACCGATGATGCCGCCGTCCACGAAGCGCGCGCCTGCGGCCTCCACCACCTCGCCGATGGCGCGGGGAGGTGGCGGGCGCCACCGCGTTGGCGTCCACGATAGATGCCGCGATACCCGAGCGCCGCCACCGCGCGGGCCTGCGCGAGGGCCGCGTGGGGGCGGCGTCACCGAGATCACGACGCCGGCGGCGGCGGTCAGGTGGGCGAGGGGAGCCGCCGTCCTCCAGCCCCAGCTCCGCCGCGCGCGTCCGGGTCGCGGGGCCGCGTCCCTCCGGCGCCCAGAGCACCCGCGCGCCGCCGGCCACGACCGTGGCGCCCACCGCCGAGCCCATCTCGCCGGGATGCAGCAGACCTACCGTGGAGCTCGATCTGCGCCATGATCCCTCTCCTCGATCCTATTGGCCCTGGATGGTGGAATCGATCATACACCGGCGGCACCACCGCGGGATTGCGGTAGGATCAGGCCCATCATGAGCGAGCGTGCGGCGGAGGTGGTGATCTGCGGGGCCGGGATCGCCGGGCGTGGCCGCTGGCGTATCACCTGGCGGTGCGGCGCGGCATCGGACGGGGTGGTGCTCGTGGACGAGCGGCCGCCGCTCTCGCTCACCAGCGACAAGTCCGCCGAGTCCTACCGGAACTGGTGGCCGGGCCCCGGCGACGCGATGGTGGCGCTGATGAACCGCAGCATCGATCTTCTCGAGGAGCTGGCGCGCGAGAGCGGCAACGTCTTCCGCATGAACCGGCGCGGCTATCTCTTCGCCACCGCCGATCCCGCGCGGTCGCCGGACTTCATCCGCGCCGCCGAGGAGGCGACCGATCGCGGGGCGGCGGCTGCCCGCGTGCATGCCACCGCGCGCGAGCGACTATCGCCCGGCGCCCGCCGACGGCTTCGAGGCGCAGCCGGTCGGGAGCCGACGTCATCACCGATCGCGAGCCTCATCCGCCGCGCATTTCCCCTGCCTGGCCGAGGACACGGTGGCGCTGCTCCACGCCCGGCGCTGCGGCTGGTTCAGCGGCCAGCAGCTCGGCATGTACTTGCTCGAGCGGCGCGCGAGAAGGGCGTGCGCCTGATCGAGGGGCGGGTGGAGTCGGGTCGATGTCACCGGCGGGCGCGTGAGGCGGCGTCACCGTGGCGGGACCGGGCGGCACCCGGCGCGATCGCCACGCCGCGCTTCGTGAACGCGGCGGGGCCCTTCACCAAGGCGCGTGGGCCGTCTCCTCGGCGTGGAGCTGCCGGTCTTCTGCGAGCGCCACGGCAAGGTCGCGTTCAACGACACTGCTGCGGCGCGGTGCCCCGCGCAGGCGCCCATGATGATCTGGACCGATCCGGTGCGGCTGCCGTGGACGGACGGACGAGCGCGCGGAGCTGCGGGAGTCTGACGCCATCCGGCATCTCCTCGAGGAATTGCCCGCCGGCGTGCACGGCCGGCCGGAGGGCGGCGGGCGAGAGCCCGGTGGTGCTCGGCATCTGGACCTACGACGTCGAGCCGGTGGAGCCGACGTTCCCGATCGCGCTTCGATCCGGCCTACGCGGAGATCGTGATCCGCGGGCTGTCGCGAATGATCCCGGCGCTGGCCGCGTACGCTGCAGCGGCTGCCCCGGTCGTTCGTGGACGGGGGCTACTACACCAAGACGCGAGGAGAACCGCTTCCTGGCCTGCCCGCTCCCGGTCGAGGGCGCGTATCGTCCTGGGGGTCTGCTCCGGCTACGGGACTGATGTCGTCCAACGGCGCCGCCGATCTGCTGGCCGACTACATCGCCGGGCGACCACTGCCCGCCTACGCGCGGCGCATTCCACCTCGACCGCTACCAGGACCCCGCCTACCGGGCGCTCCTTCCGGGCCTGTGGGAGACTCCGGACAGCTCTAGGAATGGATCAGGGAGTAAAGCCTAAGTCTGTCAGCGATCATGAGTGGTTCGTGGTCCTGCTGTTGAATCCGGTCGCCGTCTTTCACATCCGAGCTCCCGCGGTGTCTCATGAGTAGAGTGATGGCTGAGGAAGCATTCGAGACCGTGGTGGCTGTCCACCACGCCGAGATCCACCGGTACTCGTAGCGCATGACTCGACGCCCGGGGACGCCGATGATCTGTCCCAGGAGACCTTCCTGCGCGCCTTCCGCGCGCATGCGGTCCTGCCTGCCGGGTCGAATGTGCGCGCCTGGCTCTTCGCCATCGCGACGAACCTGTGTCGCAACCACTGGCGCTCGGAGTCGCGCCGCCGCCGGGCCTATGAGGCCGCCGGCGCAGACCGCGGCACGACATGAGGAACCGCGCAGGGGAAGGAGCCATGGTGATGGAGCAGGCGGGAGAGGAGATCGGGCGCATCGTCGCCGCGCTGCCGCTCCGCCAGCGACTGGCCTTCACGCTCCGCAAGGTCCACGAGCTCGAGTACGAGGCCATCGGCCGGAGCCTCGACTGTTCTGCCCGACACCGCCCGAGCCCATGTGTTCCAGGCGCTGCGCAAGATCCGGCGGGGGCTCGACGCCCCCGCCGGAATGCGCACGGAGTCCGAGCTGATGACCAGAGAGCCCCGGGCCTGCCGTGGAGATCGAGCCGGACCTGATCGCGGTGGCGACCGCCGAGGCGCTCCGCCGCCGCGCGTCGCGTGGAGAGTCACCTGGAGGCGTGCGCATCGTGCCGGAGCGAGCTGGCGCGCTATCAGGCGGTGGACGGCCTCGTGCTCGCGTATCGGGACACCGGCGCCCCGCGTCGCGGACCCCACGCTGGCCCGCGCTCAGCTGGAGAGCCGGCTCGCGGACCTGCGGAGCCGCATCCTCCGCTACGGCGTGTTCGACTCTGCCGCTGGGCCCCATCGCCATCGGGGTCTCCGAGCACGGGGTGTCCTTGGTGGAATACGTGCGGTCGGCCGACGTGACGGGCGGCCGGCTGTCGCGGCGGGATGGGCGGAGAGGCCTGCGGGAGGACGCCCGCCGGACGGGAGGGACTGTTCCGCGAGCTGGCCGACGATCTCGATGGCCGGCGCACGCGGCTGACTGGCCGCTCGATTTCCGGCGGACGCGCGAACAGTTCCAGCGGCGCGCTCGACGCCACCGCGCGCTCTGCCCCATGGCGCGGTGACGTCCTACGCGGGCATTGCGCGCGAGATCGGCGCGCCCGCGCGCGACGCGGGCGGTGGCTCAGGCCCTGCGTCACAATCCGCTTCCCATCGTGGTCCCGTGTCACCGCGATCGGCAGCAATGGCGACCTCATCGGCTATGCGTGGGGACGCGCATCGGGCTCAAGCGAGACCTCCTCGGCGGTGGAAGGTGCCCACCGTGGCCGGGCGGGGCGACTATCACGTCGAGCGGCGCGCAGTCTACTACAAGCATCCTCGATGACGTCGAGTATTGCCTGCCCACCTGCGGCAACATTCTCCAGACTCCCCTGGGCGAGTACACGGTATTCGGCTCGCGGCGCGCGCGCGCGGAGGCGGTGGGGCTCCAGCCCTGCACGGAGCTGCCGGCCTGATCTGCATCCGCTTCCCGCCTGACCTCCCCGCCTGCGCGGGCCGCCTCGTCCGCGCCAGTCCCGACTTCCGCGTTTCACGTCGCCCCCGTCCGGTGTCTCATCCGTGAAGGCAAGAGAAAGGAGCAGCGTCGCGATGCGGCATGATCGGGACACTCTTGGTGGCGGCGGTACCCTGGTCGGAACCTTCGGCTCTTGTGGCTCGGCGACCGTCTGCGGGCCCGCGGTGAGACGCGGCGGCTTCCTCCAGATCACGGTCACCGACGCGGTGCACGGAGCGCTGGCGCGCGGGTGGCGCCGGTGGTGACGCGGCGTCCGGGCGGGGGCTGGCGCGTGCAGATGCGGGCACCGGCGCGCGGCCCGATCTGCGCCCGCGGCTCTGGTGGACGTCACCGAAGAGGTGATGGGTCGCGCAGACGAGGCGATCGCGGCGTCCCTCGAGATCGTCCTGCTCCGACCGAGGGTTCGGCGCCGCCGGCCGCGGGCGATCGCCCATAGAGCCGCGCAACAGACCGTCGCGCCGCTGGCCGCGCCGCGCGCTGAGGGGATCGTCATGTTCCGGAGCCACTACGCGCTGGAGAAGATGATCGAGAGTCCGGCTGGCCGAGCTCCGGAGGAGTCGCGCGCAGCGAGCATCGCGCCGGCGGCAGCTCCGGCTCGCCCGGAGCCGTCGCGCCCCCTCCGCTGGATCCAGGTACAGATCCTCGCGATGCCCGCCGCGAGCGGCCGAGATGGCCCGGTCGAGTCTACCAGTACTGCATCGAGTCGCGCAGGATCCACTGAGGTCAGCTGCGGCCACCGGGCGTGGCGCGCCGGCGAGCAGACGCGGCTGCGCTGAGGCGTGCCCTCGATCGAGCGCGGCGACGATCGCGCTCGCGCGTAGCCGACCGCGGTGAGCCCGTTGGGGATGCCGGTGTCGCGCATGAGCGCGATGAGCGCAGCGGGGTAGCGGCCTCGCGGCCGCTCGGCGCTCGGCGAGCCCGTCGACGGGCGCAGCCCATCAGAGCGGCCGCGCGGAGGTGCCGATCGGGGGCGGTGGCGATAGGTGAAGCGGAAGGCGGCTGGCGCGGTGAGAGATCACCGCCATGCCGTGCGGCACCATGGCGTGGTGCGGGTGCGGTAGCCGCTGCGGCACGCAGTCGCGCACGAGGCCCGCGATGGGGTAGGCGACGCGCGTGGGGATGTGCACGCCCGCGTTGCCGACGCGCCGATACCCGCGTAGTTGGCGGCCAGCGCGAGGTTCACCCGCGCCTCGAGATCGAGACCTGCTGAGCACGCGCCCGCCGGAGATAGCGGCCACGTACTCCATGGCCTTCTCGCACCAGATGTCGCTGGCGCGGATTGGCGCCGATATAGGCGGGGCGGTCCGGCGGATGATGCTTGGCCGCGGGCATTGTACGGGCGCGTCGTGTACGACTCGATGGCGTGGGGTGAGGATGTCGGCGCCCGCCGCCGCGGTCACCTCCGGAGGGGCGGTGAGGGTGTTGAGCGGATCGACCACGCCGAGGCTCGGGCGCAGCAGGCGATGCGACACGCCCGCCTTGACGTTCTGGTCCAGCACGTGGGTCACCGCCACCGCGGTGGTCTCGCTGCCGGTGCCCGCGGTGGTAGGCACCGCGATGAGCGGGCTTGAGCGGTCCCGGTACCGCCACGCCCTTGCCCACCGGCTTGTTGAGGTAGTCGAGCAACGGCGCCGGATGGCAGGTGAGGAGGTTGGCGGCCTTGCACGTGTCGATGGTGCTGCCGCCCCCGACCGCGATCAGCCCGTCGAACTCCTTGGTGCGCGCGTACTCCGCGGCTTCCTCCATCGAGCGGTCGGTGGGCTCCACCTCGACGCCGTCGTAGACCTCGGCCTTGATCGCCCTGCTCTCGAGGAGCGCGCGCACGCAGGTCGGGCAGGCCCTCGGCGGCGAGATTGCGGTCGGTGAAGATCAGGGCCTTGCGCCAGCCCCAGCCGGGCGGCGTCGAAGCCGATCTCCTCCATGGCGCCCAGCCCGAACTTGATAGGCGACATCTCCATCACGAAGACGGTCTCCGTCGGCAGCGTCACGCCCTTCATGCGGCGCCTCCCTTGAGCAGCTCCTCCGCGACGCGCTTGACGTCGCCCGCCTCGACCTGGCCCTTGTGCGTCTTCATGACGTCGCCCACCAGGCGCCCCACCTGCTTGCGCATCCGCGATGCCGAGCGCGGCGAGGCGCTCGCGGACCACGAGCGCGCAGCGCCGCCTCGTCCATCCCCTGCGGCAGCCAGCGCTCGCAGAACTCGATCTCGAAGCGGAGCTGGGCGGCCTGCTCCGCGCCCCGCTCGCCCGACCTTCTCGAACTCCGCGAGCGCCTTCTGGAGCTGCTTGCGATAGGCGCCGATCACGTCGACGACGAGCGCGTCGTCCACGGTGCCGGAGAAGCCCTCTGGCCGTCCGCCGCTCCTGGAGCTTGGTCTTGAGCATGCGGACGACGTTGGCGGTGGGGGCGTCCTTGTCCTTGATGGCCCTGGTGAGCGTATCCGTGAGCTGCTGCTCGAGTCCCATGCGCGCCATCCTATCATCCTCCGGCGTGGGTCAGCCGACGGCGTGAGCGCCTCTTGCGCGCCAGGGGCCGCGTGCTTTCATCGGCGCCATGCGCACCGCGCTCACTTCTCACGCTCGTCACGCTCACGCTGGCGTCCGCCGCCGTCGCCGGCTCCGGCCCACGCTGCCGGCGGGATTTACCACCGAGGTGTACGTGACCGGTGACGGCTACACCTCGGATGCCTGGCGCGGCCTGCCGGGAATTCCTCCACGGCGACCATGGCGGTGGACGGCGAGGGCGTGCTCTATCTGGCCCGAAGCGGCTGGCGCTATTCCGGCGGCGAGGCCGAGGATCTCGGCGCGCCTACCGGATCCCGCCGGGCGGCGCGGCTCACGCCGCAGTCCGAGCCGCGCTACTCGTCGGTCCGCCGCTGCCGAATCCCCAGGTGGCGTCAGTCCGGGGCGGGGGCGAGCTGCTTGTCACCACCTTCGACCGGGACCGGGTGCGTGGGAGTGCTGCACCGCATGCTGGCCGGACGGGCGGAGCTTCTCGCGGGCGGCACGCCGCCTCGCGGACATCCGCCGACGCTCAAGCAGCCGGAGGGCGCGGTCGCCGACGCCGCCGGCAACGTGTAGCGTCGCCGATCGCGCGCAAGGGGTCGTGCTCCGGCTGAGCCCGCTGGGCGAGAGTGCTCGATCCCGGCGGTCAGCGTGGGCCGGCCGCGCCTGCTCGGCGCTGGGACCAGAGCAGCTCTGGGTCGCCGCCGATGGGACCGCGGAGAGCGCCGTGGCTGCGGTCCCGGGAGATCTGGCAGGTGAGCCCTGGAGGGCAAGGCCACCCTGATCCTCACCGGACCGGTGGTGGCGGGGATGTCGGTGGGCCCGGCGGGCCGGCTCTTCGTGGCCGACCGTCCGGGGAGGAGGAGATCTTCGTGCTGGGTCCTGAAGGGAAGAAGACGGAGTTCGCGCGCTTCGGCGAGGGCGACGCGCCCCGCACCCTGGCCTTCGTTCCGGTGACGCCGGAGACGCGCCGGGCCGGGATCGCCGGGGATCTCCTCGTGGTCACGGTGAGCCGCGGCGCCTGGCCCGTGAACGAGGTGGTGCGCATCTCCGGCCCGTTCGAGCGCTTCGTGCAGGATGGCGCGGCCGCGCCGCGCCGACGGAGTTCGTCGGCGCTCAGCGCCGTGCTGCCGAAGCCTTCCCGCAACAGCCAGTCGATGATGGCGCCGCCGTCATCGGAGGAATCACGCGCCGGCGGCTCCCGGAGTCGGCGGCGGTTGCGGCGGCTGGCCCGTGCCCCCTCGGTATCTCCGCGGCACGTCCATCCGCGACCGGTTTCGGCGCGGGCTCCCGCCGCCGACCGTGGCGGAACCACCCCGGCAGCCGGGGCCACCGGGCTCGGCACGACATCACGCGCGCCCGGCGCGATCGTGGCGTTGGCGCGTCGGGAGGCGAGGCCACCGCGGGGGCAGCGCGGCGAGGCGTCGGCGAGGGCGGCAATGGCGAGGGTGCATGGGCGGGGCGAGCGAGGCGACCTCCGCGGCGTCGGAGCCGGCTGCCCTCGGGAGTGGAAGCGTAGGTCGCGCTCGCCGAGCCGACGCCCGCGCCCAGCACGATCTGCCGCGCCCGGCTGCCACCACGAGCACGCCGGCGCGCCAGGCAGTCACGTCCGGCCGCCACGCGCCTCCCTGGCCCGCTGTCCCCGATCCTGGCCGTCTCGCGCTGGAGAACGGGCTGATCTCCGCTCAGAGATCGTTGAAGAGATCGGTCATGTCGCGATGGCGCGCGACGGCGGCGGCGACAGCGCCCGCATGACATCCGTTCGAGGTCCGCGACTCTGCGTCGGGCCTGGAGCTTGCGAAGCGGCAGGGTCCCGCCGCGGCGACGCGCGTCGTCGGCCGACTGCCCGAGCGGCCGTCCCGTCAGCATCTGTATAGCAGCGCGCCCACCGCGAATACATCGCTCTGATGCGTGGCCTCGCCGGTGAGGAGTTGCTCCGGCGCCTGATAGCGGAGGCGTGGAGGCGTGCCCTGATCCGCGCGCCCCCGGCGGCTGAGCCAGCGGCGACGTCCGCACCCAGTCGAGGCCGAACTGGGTGAGCTTGACGCCCTCGTCCGGGCCCCACCAGCACCACGTCCTTCCGGCCGGAGCTGCAGCCGTGCACCACCCCCATCATGTGGGCGCGCCTCGAGGGGCCCGGCGATCCCGATGGCGAGCGCACCGCCCGCTCGGGCCGGAAGGGGCCGTCGCGGCGCAACGCGCTCCGCGAGCGTCACCCTACGGGATGCTCGAGCGCGAGGTACAAACCGCCGCCGGGCGTGACACCGCACTCGTGCACCGTGGCGATGGCCGGACAGCGGGCGGACAGCGCGGCGCGAGGCGGCCCGCATGGTCGCGCAGGGCCCGACCAGAATCTCGTCTCGCGCGGCGTCGTCCGCGAGCACGCGCAGCGCCACGCGCGCCGGTGTCGGCGCGCTCCGCGAGGTACACGGCGTCCTGACCCCGGTCACGGGCCGTCATCCGTGGTCCGGTACGGGCCGTAGCAGGTGCTCCGCGGGCCTGGGCTCGGTCGTGGGTACCGAGCGGAGAGTCACCGGCGCCTTCCTGTCAGTCGTTGAGGAGCTCTGCCAGTCGCATCCATCACCGGGTTGCCGCGCCCGACGGCTTCAGACCGCGGAGGCGGGCTGGCCCGGCTTTTGCGCATGTACTTCTCTGCCACGCAGTCGGCTTGCTCCCAGCCCTTGAGCGGGGCGTCGAGGTCCACCGACTCTCCACTCTTGGGGTGGCCGTTCTTCACCAGCCACGCGAGAGATTGGCCGAGATGGCCTGCGCGACCCGCCCGATGATATCGCACTCCCGCCGACGGAAGTCGAATCAGGGAACGCGACCGCCTTCACCGCCACCACGTGCTCCAGCGCCTGCGGCCGCCAGGAGTAGGTCCCGGCCGGGATCTCGGCGCTGGTATAGAACTCGGTGATGCTCTTGTTGGTGATGGGGATGAGAGTAATACGTAACTGAACGAAGTACATC